>VOFI01001467.1_pt1 | contig 168001 bp, 196 predicted proteins | sample 5384131 | NCBI WGS metagenome assembly VOFI01 (sample SAMN12384728, study PRJNA508395) | human gut metagenome | isolation source: healthy gut H | host: Homo sapiens | reverse complement strand
CAGCCCGAATGGTTCCAGGATTGCCCGGAACTCCCGGAGCTTTCCGGCATTGTTGGATGCAATAATGATTTTTTCCATGGTCATTCCTCCGTCGGTTCAAACAGGGCACGGACAAAGTCCTGTGCGTGGAACGGCTGGAGATCGTCGATCTTTTCGCCCACACCCACCAGCTTTACCGGAATGCCCAGCTCATTGCGAATGGATACGATGATACCGCCCTTTGCAGTACCATCCAGCTTTGTCAGCACGATGCCGGAAATATCTGCCACTTCCTGGAACAGTCTCGCCTGGTTCACGGCGTTCTGTCCGGTGGTTGCGTCCAGCACCAGCAGAATTTCCCGATGGCATCCCTCTGCTCTCGTCTCAATGATGCGGTTGATCTTTGCCAGTTCCTGCATCAGATTCTTCTTATTATGCAGCCGTCCTGCGGTGTCGCAGATCAGCACATCACAGCCTCTTGCCTTTGCCGCATCAATGGCGTCATAGACCACCGATGCCGGGTCAGAGCCTTCGGCGTGCTTGACAATATCCACGCCGGCACGCTGTGTCCAGACCTCCAGCTGGTCAATGGCAGCCGCACGGAACGTATCTGCCGCAGCGACCAGCACCTTTTTGCCCTCGCCTTTCAGCTGATGGCACAGCTTGCCGATGGTGGTGGTCTTGCCTGCGCCGTTGACGCCGATCACCATGACAATGGTGGGCTTTGTAGGATATTCCAGCGTCTGATCCTCGCCCAGCATCTCTGCAATGATCTCCTGGATCATGCCCATGATCTCCTGGGATCCTTTACACCACGCTCTTTCACACGCTTGCGCAGGGTCTCGCAGATCTCCACCGAGGTCTCCGGTCCCAGGTCGCTGGTAATCATGGTCTCTTCCAATTCGTCAAACAGGTCGTCGTCGATCTTGGTGAACCCGTTCAACACCTGCTGCATCCGGGACATCATGGCATCCTTTGTCTTGCGCAGTCCGTCACGGATCTTGGCGAAAAAGCCCTTTTTCTCCGGCTGTTCTTCCGGCTCGGTTTCCTCTTCCGGTTCAGTTTCCTCTTCCAGTTCGGATTCTTCTTCCGGTTCAGTCTCCTCTTCCGGTTCAGTTTCTTCTTCCGGTTCGGTCTCTTCCTCCGGTTCAGTTTCTTCTTCCGGCTCAGTCTCTTCTTCCGGTTCAGTCTCTTCCTCCGGCTCAGTCTCTTCTTCCGGTTCGGTTTCTTCCTCCGGTTCAGTTTCTTCTTCCGGTTCAGCCTCTTCTTCCGGCTCAGTTTCCTCTTCTGGTTCGGATTCTTCTTCCGGTTCAGTTTCCTCTTCCGGTTCGGATTCTTCTTCCGGTTCAGTTTCTTCTTCCGGCTTGGACTCTTCGCTTTTCAGAATCCCGGCAGCCTCCAATGCCGCCTGCCGTGCCAGGGCAATTGCCTCCTGGTGCTGTTCTGATTCTTCCACCACTGCCTGTGCCGCAAGACGGGCTTTCTCCACCTCGTCCTGCTCCTGCGCTTCCTGTTCCCGGATGGCAGCGGCGGCGATGTCCTCTTCTTCCCCAGCGAATGCCCCGTCAGATTCTTCCGCCGGGCTTTCCTGCTCCGTCAGTTCTTCCTGTACCAGTTCTTCTTCCTGCTTTTGTTTATTGCGTTTCCAGAACGGTACGCCCTTTTCTTTGTTTTTGTTCTTCTTGCCAAATAAGCCCATGGTACACCTGTCCTTTCTATTGAAGTTCTTCCTGTTCCATCCGCAGCAGACGGGAAATGCCGTCCTCCTGCATGGTCACGCCGTAGAGGACGCTTGCCTCTTCCATGGCGCTCCGGCGGTGGGTCACCAGGATGAACTGTGGTATCGGTAAAATTCTGCAAATACTGGGCATAGCGCCGGACATTGCCCTCATCCAGCGCCGCATCAATCTCGTCCAGAATACAGAACGGAGACGGCCGCAGCCGCAGAATGGCAAAATAGATAGCGATTGCCACAAACGACTGTTCGCCGCCGGACAGAGAGATCAGATTCTTGATGACCTTTCCCGGCGGTGCGACCTTGATCTCGATGCCCGATTCCAGTACATTTTCCGGGTCGGTGAGTTCCAGGCGTGCCTCGCCGCCGCCGAACAGATCCCGGAAGATCTCCTGAAATTCCGGTTGATAATGGAAAAGCTCTCCGAAAAAATGCGCTGCATCTCCTCGGTCAGCGAGGTGATGAGGTCTTCCAGTTCCCGCTTTGCCGTCTCTGCATCTGCATCTGTTCCGACAGGAACTGATACCGTGCGGAGACCTCTTCGTACTCGGCGATTGCCGCCACATTGACCGTACCCAATCCACGGATGCGGCTTTTCAGACTTTGCAGTTCCCGCTGCGCCGCCTGGAGATCTTCCAGGGGGGCTGCGCCTGCTCCTGCGCCTCTGACAGAGACAGTTCATACTGTTCCAGCAGTTGGCGTATTACGCCGTCATAGTCGCTCTGGACAGCGATTTTCCGCTCTTCCAGCCGGCTCATCTCGCCGGAGAACTTTTCCCGGACGGCGTTGGTCTCCCGGAGTCCGCTCTGCATCTCCCGGATCTGCTGATCCTGGGCATCATGCACCTGCTGCCAGTGCCGGATCTCCGCCTGACCGTCAGTGCGGCTTGTTTTCATCTGTTCCAGAGTCTTGTTTCCACGGGTGATCTCGTCCTGTTTCTGCCGGATGAGTTCTTCCTGGGTGGAAATATCCCATGGAATCCTGCTGGTCGCTCTGCTGCTGGATCTCTGGACAAGGTATCCATATCCTTTTCCAGCTCCATCATGCTGATCTTCAGCTGTGAGCGCTGTTCCGCCAGACGAGCCTGCTCCTGTTCCAGGGCGCTGCGCTGGTCTGCCTCCTGGGACAGCATCTCCTGTCCCTTTTGTATCGCTTTTTCCACCTCTTCTGCCTCTTCGGCAGCGGCGGTGTATTTTATCCGCAGTCTCCTGCATCCGCTGCTGCAGTACTGCCTGCTGCGATGCCGCCTCTTCCAGACGCTCTGTGTTCTGCTTTCGCAGATACTGTTCCTTTTCCAGCTGTGCCTCTGCGGCGACCTGTTCCGATTCTGCCCGGCGGCACCGCTGCTGGAGTTCTTCCATCTGCTGTTCCAGCTGCGCCGACTGTGCCTGCGCCTTCTGAAAAGCCGCTGCCGCCGCCTGCTCCTGCTGTTCCAGCGCCTTTACCTCACCGGAAAGCGCCGTCAGTTCCGCACGGCGTGTCAGCATACCGCCGGAACGCATTGCCGAACCGCCGGTGAACGAACCGCCTGCATTGATGACCTGTCCGTCCAGCGTCACAATGCGGAACCGGTACTGATACGCCTTTGCCAGTGCCGTTGCGCTGTCCAGATCCTCTGCCACAGCCACACGCCCCAGCAAAAACTGGACAACGCCGGAAAAGCGCTGGTCATAGCGCACCAGTTCGCTCGCCATGGCGATAAATCCCTCGTGGCGTTCCAGCCCGGTCTCGTTCAGCGTTCTGCCTCGGACAGAAGTCAGCGGCAGGAATGTAGCACGTCCGGCACGCTGTTGCTGCAAAAAGCGAATCCACTGTTTCGCAGCGTTTTCGTTTTCCACAATGAGATTCTGCATGGCGCCGCCCAGTGCGGTTTCCAGCGCCACGCCGTATTTCTGGTCGGTGGTGATAAGCTGTGCCACCGTGCCGAACACCCCACGGGGCTTTCCGCCGTCCGCCCGGAGAACTGCCTTGACGCTGCCGCCAAACCCTCCATGTTCCGCTCCATATCCTGGAGCAGTTTCTGGCGCTGGCGCTTTTCCCCGGAGTGCAAACGCCGCCTGGTCCCGGTTCTTTCTGCCCTCTTCCAGCGCCTGCACCGCATGGGCGTAGCGTTTCTGAAAACCGGCACGCTGGTTCTGCACCTGTTCGAAAAGTGCCTTCGCCTGCTCCGCCTTTTCTCTGGCGGCATCGTAGACCATATTCTGACTGGAACACGCCTGCTGCAAAGCGCTCTGCCGCATTCCCTGTTCCGTCAGCTGGGCTTTCAGTTCTTCCTGCTGTCCGGCGGCAGTCTGCTGCATGACACGCATTCGCTCTTGCCGCACCAGGCTTTTTGTGCCATTCGCCTGTTCAGCCCACGCCGTGCCGCCTGCTGTTTCACTCTCCCATTCCTGTTCGTTTCCGACGTCACCTGAAGCGACTCACGTTTCCCGCACCGGTCCCGCCCATCCGGCTCTCCATGCTCCTGGACTGTTCCGCCTCTCCGTTTTCTTCCTTTCCAGCATCTGACGGCTGGGATGTCGTTCTGCACGGCCGCCCGGATCTCTTCCATTTTCAGCGTGCTTTCCTGCATCCGGCGATAGCCTTCCTGCACCTGGGCATCTGTCCGCTGTATCTCCCGTTCGGCGTTCTGATATTCCGCCTGTGCCTGGAGATAGCCGTCCGACAGCCCGGTAAGCTTTTCCCGAGTGCCGTCAGCCGTCGCACCCAGAGAGAGACTTCCAGCTGTTTCTGTTCCCCGGCAAGCTCCACATACTGCTTTGCCTTTTCCGCCTGCTGCCGGAGCGGTTCCACACGAGATTCCAGTTCCATGACGATATCCTGGAGACGCACCAGGTTTTCCTGTGCAGCATCCAGCTTGCGCTGCGCCTCCTGCTTTTTATAGCGGAACTTGGAGACACCTGCCGCCTCCTCAAAAATATCCCGGCGGTCGGTGCTTTTGGCGCTGACGATCTCAGCGATGCGTCCCTGTCCGATGATGGCATAGCCGTCACGTCCCATACCGGTATCCATAAAGAGTTCCGTCACATCCTTCAGACGGACATTTTTGCCGTTGATGCGGTACTCACTGTCACCGCTGCGGTACAGCTTTCGGGTAACACTGACTACAGCACCATAGGCATCTCCCAGTTCGCCGGTTTGTTGATCTCCAGCGTAACTGCCGCAAAGCCCATTGCTTTCCGGGTCTTTGTGCCGGAGAAAATAACGTCCTCCATCTTGTTGCCACGGAGCGTCTTGGTAGACTGTTCCCCAGCACCCAGCGCACCGCATCGCCGATGTTGCTCTTGCCGCTGCCGTTGGGTCCCACTACGGCGGTCAGACCCTTGTCAAAGTGCAGCTTGATCTTATCGGGAAAGGACTTAAAGCCCTGTAATTCCAGGGATTGCAGATACATTTCGATGTCTCACCTCTTTCGGAGCATTTATTTTTGAGATTGCAGCACACGCACGGCATAGATCTGATTGTGGAAATCAGACAGCGGCACGGTCTGTTCCTTTTTCTGCAAAGGATCCATGCACTGATACGTCCCGTCCTCGCTGCCTGTCAGCAGTACATAGTGGGTGCTGCCGCTTTTCGGCATCTTCACCCGGACAATGGGAAAACAGCCGTCCGCCAGATACTCGTACAGTGCGCCCTCCGGCAGTTCCGCAGCATCCTGCCGCAGCACCGGAACGCCTGTCACTTGTTCCAGTACGTCCCACTGCAAATTTCCCTGTCCGTCATACACGCCCTGTTCCGAAAAAGAACTGGTTCACTGCTCCGGCATCGGCATCTTCCGGCAAACCGTCCACAGAGATCTGCTGCATTTGCAGCGCCGCCGCCACACAACAGGTCAGACAGCCGGAATCCGCCATGTGATAGGCAGAATCCCCCAGTGCATCGTCTTTCCAGCGGTCATCCTTCTGTCGGAAGATCACCGTCTCCGCCGCCGCAGTCTCTGCGGATGCTTCTGCGGTGACAGGTTGCGCCGTCTGATGAAAATGCCTGTAACACAGCACACCGCCTGCCGCCAGAATGACCGCCGCAAGGATGAGCGCCACGACCCTATATTTCTTTCCGGTCATATATTCCCTCATTTCTCCGAGACATTGCCATACACCCCACAGCATTTTCCATTTGCAAGAAGTGTTCCCGGCGACACCGCCGCATTGTGCTGCACACGGAGCGTTACGCCCTGCTCTGCCAGCGTTTTCCGGTTGCAACCATGCTGTCCCAGCACCTTGCTCATGGTACGGGGTGCTGTTTCCACAAAAGAGTTCCGGTTTTCCACAGTCTGCCGCCGCCCTTTTGCAGCTGCCGCAGATACAGACGGGATTCCACCAGTTCTCCGTATGCCGGGTGAAAATATCCGGCGAGCATCCCTGCCCGGAGCGACGGCGTGTCGTGCAGTCCCAGCCGGATCACACGCACCCCAACCTCATGACAGCGGCACAGGGCATCGGCGCAGTAGTCCAGCACCTCTTCCTGTGACAGCGCCGGATACACGCCGGGCTGACAGTACGCCGCCAGCTTTGTTCCGGCGAGTACCACTGTGGGATAGATCCGCAGGGTCTCCGGCCGGCACGCCAAAAGCTGTTCCAGGGTGTCGTATTCGTCCTGCAATGTACTGCCGTACAGCCCCACCATCTGCTGCAAGCCCAGGGAAAAGCCTGCCTGCCGCAGCATGGCACTTGCCGTCCGGACTGCCTGTGCATCGTGTCCACGGGCATTCAGCCGCAGCACACGGTCGCACATACTCTGTGCGCCCAGTTCCACTGCCGTCACATGATAGGCTTTCAGCCGTTCCAGAACCGCTGCATCAACGGCATCCGGACGGGTGGAGATGCGGATGCCGGAAAACTTTCCTGTTCCCAGAAACGGCTGTGCCGCCTCCAACAGGGCAGTCTGATACGCCGGCTCTACTGCGGTAAAACTGCCGCCGAAAAAGGCGATCTCCGCCGACTCCAGCGTTCCGCTGCGCTCCAGCATTTCCCGGCAGGTCTGTGTGATCTCTTCCGGCTCCGGCGCATGGACGGTGCCGCTGATGGTGCGCTGGTCACAGAAGCTGCACTGATGCGGACAGCCACGGTGCGGAATGAAAAAGGCAAGAGTCTTATGCTTTGCCATATCCCATGAGCGACAGAGCCTCCTTGGCTGCCTGCTGTTCTGCCGCCTTTTTGCTGTGTCCCATGCCCTTGCCGATCACGTTGGAATTCAGGCAGACTTCGACTTCGAACGCCTTGTCGTGATCCGGGCCGTACTCGCTGACCAGCACATATTCCACCTTTTCCTCCGGGTTCTTCTGTACCACTTCCTGGAGCTGGGTCTTGTAATCGTGGAAACCGGAGGGCTGCTTTTTCTCCTCTTCCGGATCATCCGGGATAAACCGCAGGATATGCCGCTTTGCCGCATCCATGCCGCCGTCCAGGAAAATGGCAGCGATCACTGCCTCAAAGGCATCTGCCAGAATGGACGAACGGGATCTGCCGCCGGTATGCTCTTCGCCCTTGCCCAGCAGCAAAAATTCGCCCAGGTGGATCTCCTTGGCGAAAAAAACGTGCAGCGCCTTTTCACAGACCATAGATGCCCGGAGCTTGGTCAGCTCGCCCTCCGGCAGTTCCGGATACTTGTGAAACAGGAACTCGAAACCACGATGGACGGCACGCTGTCTCCCAGGAATTCAGGCGCTCGTTGCACTTGCGTGTCTTGCGCTTTTCGTTGGCATAAGATGAATGGGACAGCGCCTCCAACAGCAGGTGCTTGTCCTTGAAATGATAGTGGATATAGGTTTCAAACCGTCCCAAATCTACATACTCTGTATGTTCCATGATTGCTTTCCCTCTATTTCTTTACCGGTCTTCCGGTATTTTCTGCAATGGTCTGTACCACATTTCCGGCAACGCAGTCTCTCGCCTGGCGGATGGCGTTGAAAAATGCCGTGCCATCAGAGCTGCCGTGCGCCTTGATGACCGGTTTCTGTACGCCCAGCATCACAGCGCCGCCCACTGCCTTATAGTCCATCTTCTTGGTGAGCGCCTTGATCTTCGGCAGGATCAGCAGCGCCGCCAGCTTTCCGGCAGCGCCTGCGAACAGGTTGCCCTTCATCTGGTGTGCCATAAACTTGCCCATGCCCTCGTACAGCTTCAGCGCCACATTTCCGGTAAAGCCGTCTGTGACGACACATCCGCTGCGCCGGCAGGCAGCTCTCTCGCCTCAATGTTGCCGATGAAGTTCACCGGCGCCTGGGACAGCTGGACGTAGGATTCCAGTTCCAGTTCTCTGCCCTTGGTCTCTTCTGCGCCCACGTTCAGCAGTGCCACACGGGGCTTTTCCACCTGCATGACGTTCTGCATATAGGCACTGCCCATAATGGCGAACTGCACCAGCATTTCCGGGCGGCAGTCGTTGTTTGCGCCGCCGTCAATGAGCAGAAACGGCGTGGTCTCTGTGGGCAACACCGGAGCGACCGCAGCACGCTTGATGCCGGGGATGCGCTTTACCAGAAAGGTTGCGCCAACCAGCAGTGCGCCGGTACTTCCGGCACAGACAAAGGCATCGCCTTTGCCGTCATGCAGCGCCTGCATTCCCACTGCCATGGAGGTGTCGGCGTGCTGTTTCAGCAGCGATGTGGGTTCTTCGTGGATGTCGAACACTGCCGGGGCGTGGAGAATTTCCATGCCGTCCAGCGGCAGACCGTTTTCCTCGGCGCAGTCCCGGATCTTCTGCTCGTCTCCGACCAGCGTCACCGTTACGCCCAGTTCCTGCACCGCCTGTGCGCCGCCACGAATCACTTCGAGCGGTGCGTTGTCACCGCCGAATGCGTCGATTAGTATATTCAAGATGTATGATCTCCCTTGTATTATTGTTCTGCCTCACGCAGATACTGTTCCAGCGCCGCCATGCCACGGTCGGCATACGCCTGGTACTTTTCCTGCTTTCCACGGATGCGCTCCGGCAGGTCGGGCAGAATGCCCATATTTGCACCCATAGGCTGGAAATTCTCCGTGGGTGCGCTGCTGATGTATGCCGCCAGTGCGCCCATCATGGTCTCCCGTGGCAGAATGAGCGGCGCTTTGCCCTGCAAGCGACGTGCCAGGTTCTTTCCGGCGAGAATGCCACTTGCCGCCGATTCCATATAACCCTCCACACCGGTCATCTGTCCGGCAAAGTACAGGGTGTCCTGTCCACGGAAATGATAGTCCGCATCCAGCAGGCGTGGGCTGTCCAGGAACGAGTTCCGGTGCATCACGCCATAGCGGTGAAACTCGGCGTGTTCCAGACCGGGAATCATGGAGAACACCCGTTTCTGCTCCGGAAATTTCAGATTCGTCTGAAATCCCACCAGATTGTACATCGTTCCCTCCTGGTTTTCCCGGCGCAGCTGTACCACCGCCCACGGACGGTGACCCGTGCGTGGATCGGTCAGTCCCACCGGTTTCAGCGGTCCGAACCGCATGGTATCCGGGCCACGGGATGCCAGCACCTCAATGGGCATACAGCCCTCATAGACCCGGAACGCATCCTTGTCGCAGTCGTGCAGAGGCGCACGTTCTGCGGCAATCAGCGCCTCGTAGAAGTTCTCGTACTCTTCCTTGTTCATGGGGCAGTTGATATAATCTGCATCCCCTCTGCCGTAGCGTGCCGCAAAGAACACTTTCTCCTTGTCCAGACTCTCAAAGCTGACGATGGGCGCAGCCGCATCGAAAAAAAGCTGAGCCGTGTGCCGCAGCGCTTTTCGATGTCTGCCGCCAGTGCGCCTTCTGTGAGGGGTCCGGTCGCCACGACTACCGGAGTATCCGGGATACGATCGACCACGGCGGTCTCCAGGGTGATGTTGGGGTGATTCCGGATGGCATCGGTGGCGAGGTCAGAAAACTGTTTCCGATCCACTGCCAGCGCACCGCCGGCAGCCACTGCCGATTTCCGGGCGCACTGCATCAGCAGCGAACCCAGACGGGTCATCTCCGCCTTGAGCAGACCTGCCGCAGAATTGATGCGGTCGGCTTTCAGCGAGTTAGAACAGACCAGCTCCGCCAGCCCCTCATAGTGGTGCGCCGGCGTGTACTGCACCGGTTTCATCTCCAGCAGCTGCACAGAAAAGCCAGCCTCTGCCAGCTGCCAGGCAGCCTCACAGCCTGCCAGTCCGCCGCCGATCACGGTTACGTCTGCCATTTACGCACCTCCTACCGGACGGGAATAGCCGCAGCCCGGCTTTTCGCATACCAGCGTGCCGGACTTGCCGCCTTTCTGGAACAGGGTACAGCCGCACTGGGGACACTTTTCCTCGGTCGGCACATTCCAGGTCATGAAGTTGCAATCCGGATAAGCGCTGCATCCGTAGAAACTTCTGCCACGCTTGGACTTTTTCAGAATGATCTTGTTATTGCAAAGCGGACAGGAACCGGCAGTTTCCTGGACGATCTTCTTGGTGTTCTTGCACTCCGGGAATCCGGGACACGCCAGAAAGCGTCCGTAGCGCCCGATCTTGATGACCATATTTCTGCCGCACTGATCGCAGACGATATCCGTCTCCTCATCCGGCACTTTGACACGCTTGCCTTCCATTTTTTCCTCGGCAGTCTCCAGCGTCTTTGAGAAATCGCCGTAGAAGTCCTCCAGCGTATCCACCCAGCTTTTCTTGCCACGTTCCACATCATCCAGGTTGTTTTTCCATCTCTGCGGTGAACTTCACATCCAGGATGTTGGGGAAATGCTCTTTCATCAGTTCCGTGGTCACTTCGCCCAGGACGGTGGGTTTCAGCTGTTTTCCCTCACGCTCCACGTAGAGGTGGGTGGTGATGGTGGTGATGGTCGGCGCATAGGTACTCGGTCGGCCGATGCCGTTCTCTTCCAGCGCCTTGATCAGCGTCGCCTCTGTATAGCGTGGCGGTGCCTGGGTGAAGTGCTGGTTGCCTTCCAGAGACTTCACCTTGATCTCCATGCCCTTTTCCAGCTCCGGCAGGTTCTTGTTCTCGCTCTTGTCGCCCTTGGCATCGTCGTACAGCACGGTAAAACCGTCAAACTTCACGGTCGAGCCAGTTGCCTTAAAGATGCAGTTGTCTGCCTCGATGTCCACAGACACCGTATCCATCAGCGCATCTGCCATCTGGCTTGCGATAAAGCGCTCCCAGATCAGCCGGTACAGCTTGTACTGGTCGGCAGTCAGACTGGACTTCACCCGCTCCGGCGTCATGTCCGGCATAGACGGACGGATCGCCTCGTGGGCATCCTGGGCGTTCTTCTTGGACTTATATGCTCTCGGCTCCGGCGGCAGATAGTCTGCGCCGTATTTTCCGGTCACATAGTCTGCGGCTGCCTGCTGCGCCTCTGCGGAGATACGCAGGCTGTCGGTACGCATATAGGTAATCAGACCGACTGCACCCAGTCCGTCGATATCCACGCCTTCGTACAGTTCCTGTGCCACCTTCATGGTGCGCTTGGACTGAAAGCCCAGGCGATAGGAGGCATCCTGCTGCAGGGTCGAGGTGATAAACGGCGGTGCAGGGTGGCGCTTGGTCACCCGTTTTTCACATTCTGCACGGAATAGCTGGCATTTTGCAGCCGTTCCAGCAGAGCATCTGCGGCAGCCTTGTCCGGGATCTCCGTCTTGTCCACCCGTTCGCCGTCCACCTTCACCAGCTTTGCCGCAAACACCTTTCGGGACGGCGGCGCCGTAAACTTCGCATCAATGGACCAGTACTCCTGGGAAACAAACGCACGGATCTCGTTTTCCCGGTCTACCACCAGGCGCACAGCTACCGACTGTACACGTCCGGCAGACAGACCACGGCGCACCTTTTTCCACAAAAACGGGCTGAGCTTATAACCTACCAGACGATCCAGGATACGGCGTGCCTGTTGGGCATTCACCAGATCCAGGTCGATCTTGTGGGGATGGCTCATACCAGCCTGGATACCGCTCCGGGTGATCTCGTTGAACTCCACCCGGTCATCGGCATCCATATCTAAATGCAGCATCTGTGCGATATGCCAGGAAATGGCTTCTCCCTCTCTATCCGGGTCAGTTGCCAGATAGATATGGTCGCACTTTTTTGCGTGTTCTTTCAGTTTTTGATAACGTCTTCCTTGCCCTTCATATCGGTGTACTTTAGGCTGAAAGCCGTTTTCTACATCCACACCCAGTTTCGACTTCGGCAGATCCCGGATGTGACCCATAGAGGCAATGACATCATAGCCCTTGCCCAGATATTTTTGAATGGTTTCGCCTTTGCCGGCGACTCCACGATCACTAAATTCGACATAACTCTCTCTCGTTCTCTCTCAAGGCAAAATCGTCTTCAAAACAGGGAAACGCTGCATAAAGCCTGCCTAACAGCTTTGCACACAGGCTTTATTCCGTGTTTCCGCAGGTTTTCCTGCGCACTAACGCATCCGCCGGAATTGTTTTCCCGGCAGGCGTTCCAGTTTCCCGTATAGTTCCAGTTCCGTCAGCGTTGTGGTCAGTTCCTCCATAGAAACTTCCAGTTCCGCTGCGATCTGATCCATGTGCATCACACGCTGTCTTTGCAGCAGAGACAGGATCTCTCCTGCCAGACCCTCCAGCTCTTCCTCCGGCATGGGGTCGATCGCCGGGTCGGGTTCGGTCTCTTCCGGGATTTTCGGCTCCGGCGGACGCTGTTTCCGGCGGCTTGGCTGCTGCACAGCGTCGGATTCTCCCATCATCACGGAACTCTCGGATTTTTCCCGTGTCTCATCGTACAGTGCCGATGCCCCGATCATGTGGGCATGGCTGGTGTAATACTCATAGACGATGTCCCGGCTGTCAAATACCGGGATCGCACCGTCCCGAAGATATTTTATCACACCCATATATCGTTTGTCAAATATATCTGCCGGCGGAATGCAAAAAATCCCGTCCCTGTTCCATGGCGTTCTCCGCCGTAATCAGCGCACCGCTCTGGCAGGTGCCTGTATGACAAAAGTTCCCATGCTTAACCCGGACAGCACCCGGTTTCGCAAGGGAAAATTCGATGGAGCCGGCGATGTTCCCGGCAGAAATTCCGACAGGATCAAGCCACGCCTGGCAATTTCATATTTCAAATTGGCATGGGGCTGGGGATATGCAACATCCAGTCCGCAGCCCATCAGCGCAATGCTGGGCTTATCCGCCTCCAGCGCACAGCGGTTCGCCGTGATGTCGATGCCCACGGCATATCCGTCACCGGAACAAATCCCATCTGCACCAGATCGTGGCAGATGGTCTTTTCCACCTGGAGACTGTACGGCGAGGGATTGCGAGTTCCCACGATCGTCAGCAGCAGGTGTTCCTGCAAAAGGGAGCTGTCGCCCTGATAAAACAGCAGCACCGGCGGATTCACAATGGAGAGCAGCTGCGGCGGATACGCCTCGTCGCCGTACCAGAGAATGGACAGGCGCAGCTTTTCGCACCGTGCCAGCATTTCTTCCACTTGTGCCTCGCCGGTCTGGCGGATGCGCCGCAGCGTATGTTCCGGCAGGTGCAGTGCCGCATCGGATTCCGGCTTTTGCAGCACCTCCACCGCTTTCTGGGGTGAACCATACCGGTGGAGCGCTTTCCAGATCCGTGGACTTCCTGCGCCGAACACCATCACCAGCCACAGCAGGCAGCGAATCTCTTCCATGTCACTGCCCTCCGTTTCCGGCGGCTGCCGCTTTCTGCACTTCCCACAGGATAATGCCGGCAGCCATCGCCGCATTGAGGGATTCGATCGTCCCGTGCATAGGAATCGTCACCCGGCGGTCACAGGCGGCAGAGACTTCTTCCGGCAAGCCGTTCCCCTCGTTGCCGATCACCACCGCCGTCCCCTTCCGGAACAGACACTGTCCCACCAGTTCCGCCTGTCCGGAGACCACAGCGGCGCAGGACTCCACACCGGCATCCCGGCAGGCAGCCAGCACCGGTTCGATCTCCGGCACACAACAGAGCGGCACACGGAACAGAGAACCCATAGTCGCACGGACCACCTTGGGGCTGTAGATGTCACAGCTGGCGCTGTAGATCACCCCGTCCAGCCCCAGAGCGTCTGCGGTACGCAGGATCATGCCGGCATTTCCGGGGTCCTGCAGCTGGTGCAGCACGGCATAGCTGCCGCCGGTATGGATCAGCGCCGAAAGCGCCGGCGGATCCGGTATCTGACAGACGGCGAACACGCCCTGGGTGTGTTCTGTCTGGGACAGTTCCGCCGCCAGACTGTCCGAGACAAGAGCGCAGCGTGTGCCGTGCAGCACGTCCGGCAAACCCTCTGCCTGCCAGCGTGCCAGACCGTCCTCTGTCCAGAACAGCTGTGTCAGCGCCGCACCGTTTTTCACAGCGTCCGACACCAGCCGAAAGCCCTCCAGCACAAACAATCCGGTCTTTGTCCGTTCCTTCCGGGAACGTGCCAGCTTGCGGTACTGTTTCACCGCAGCATTATCATGCGCCGAAATTTTCAGCAGCGTTTCCATATCGTTTTCCACCAGCTTTCGTTATGGCAGCACCGTGCAGAGCCGTCAGGCGGACTATGGGTGGTACTGCCGAATATTCCGGATTTTCCTCATGATACAACAAAACACGCCCCGTATCGTTTCCAGAGCGTGTTTCGCATTCGATCCTTACAGAGCAGCCTTAGCCTGTTCTACGATTGCAGTAAAGCCTGCTGCGTCGTGAATGGCGATCTCAGACAGCATCTTGCGGTTCAGTGTGATGCCAGCCTTCTTGCAGCCGTTCATGAACTGGGAGTAGTTGATGCCGTTCATCTTGCAGGCAGCGGAAATACGAGTGATCCACAGCTGACGGAACTCTCTCTTCTTCTGCTTTCTGCCGATGTAAGCATAGTTGCCGGACTTCATGACAGCCTGTTTTGCCATCTTGAAGTGCTTGCTCTTGCTGCCCCAGTAGCCCTTTGCCAGCTTCAGGGTCTTATTTCTTCTCTTACGAGTCATCATTGCACCTTTAATACGTGCCATAGTTATTTACCTCCGTTATTTCTCAGATTCCAGTCTAAAGCCCTGTCGTTCGGCTTTAGAGATACGGCATCAGCTTTTTCAGTGCCGGTGCGTTTGTGCTGTCAGCGATACCTACGGTACGAGCGATTCTCTTCCGCTTGGTGTCCTTCTGAGTCAGTCTGTGTCTCTTGTTGGTCTTCTGATACTTTACTTTTCCGGAAGCAGTCATCTTAAAGCGCTTTTTTGCACCGGAATGTGTCTTGGTCTTGATCTTTGCCATGGTGAATTCCTCCTGTTTACTTCGATGCCTTCGGTGAAATGAACATGACCATGCTGCGGCCTTCCATTTTCGCAGGCTTATCAACGCCGACTTCCTTGCACGCTTCCTGGAAACGCTTCAGAAGTTCTTCGCCGATCTGCGGATGTGCGATGGCACGTTTCCGGAAACGGACTGAAACTTTCAACTTGTCGCCACCCTGCAAAAACTTTTTGCCTGGTTGACCTTGGTCTCAAAGTCATGGGTGTCGATGGCAGAAAACATACGGATCTCCTTGATGGAGACAACCTTCTGATTTTTCCGTGCCTCTTTTTTCCCGTTTCTGCTGTTCAAAGCAGTACTTGCCGTAGTCCATGATCCGGCACACCGGCGGCTTTGCACCCGGTGCGATCTTTACCAGATCCAGGTCTTTTTTCATAGGCGATCTTCTGCGCATCTCTTGCAGACATTGTTCCGAGTTTTTCGCCGTTCTGGTCGATGACCAGAATCTCTCTGTCCCGAATTTCCTCATTGATCTGCAGTTCTTGTTTGCTGATAAGCCAGCACCTCCAAACATATTATTTTCAAACAAAAAAAAGCGTCCACTTTTCAGGTGAACACTCCTTCTCCATTCGTCAAAACCGTCCTCTCTCCGGAGAGAAAAGCCGTTGTACACGAGTATTGACCGTTTCGACTAAGCGCCAAACGGTGAGAACGGGAATGCTCTTCTTTGTTTACTTTTGCTATTTTATCATATTATCATTCGCCTGTCAAGCATCCGTTCGATATTTTACAATTTATTTACACATTTATCTGTGCGCAAAAACACGCAGCAGGCGTTCAGAACCATTTTTCCAGCCATTCCACGCATTTCAGCTTTATCGCATAGCGTTCATGATGCCGCAGCAGATCCTGCTCCGGCTTTCCGAAAGCGTCCTCGGCGGTCTCTTCGTCTGCGGTGACATCGCAGGCATTGGGGACACACAGAGACGGGTACATCACGCACCACCAGTTCTGACCCTGTGCCGCACCGATAGTGATGCGCAGGGCGGTGTATTCCCCTGCCGGCATGACCCAGTCCCCGTAAGTACGGTCATCGAAGGGCATCTCCACCAGCTGTGCCTTTACCGGATAGGAATAGCCCTCATCCCAGACCAGTTGCTGCGCCGTCTGTTCCAGGGTTTCCAGATTTTCTGCGGCAATGGTCTCCGCATCCTCCACGGATTCCGCATCGCCGGCAAAGAGTGTGTCCGCCTGTTCCAGCACCTTGTCCCGGACTTTCAGTTTCAGCGCCTGGTCGTCGATGCTGTCCGAATTCGCCAGGATATGCAGCCGCAGCACGTTCTGTTCCAGAGACCGGTAACTCTGCGCCGTTCCCGTCAGCGCCGAACAGCAGACAGCACCGACCATACCCAGCAGCAATGCCCATTCCAGTTTTTTCATATTGCTCACCTCGATGAGAGTATGCACCGGAATGGGGAAGGTTATACTTGCGGAGGGATTTTTATAACACCAGCTCCGCCAATATCGTATTCGACACCAGAAACCCCTTCGGCGTAAATGCCACCCGGTCTCCGGTGCGCCGCAGGAATCCCAGCTTGCAGTAGCGCTCCACCGCCGCTTTTTTTTTTTTCTGCCAGCCACGCCGCCGGAACGCCCTCTGTCAGCCGCAGTCCCAGCATCAGGCGCTCTTCCAAGGTGCAGGGCGCACCGTCCTCAGTTTCCACCGTCTGCACCGGCTGTTCCAGAAAGGATGCCGCCGAGGACGGCACGAAAAATCTTTTTCCCATTCCAGCAGGAGTGCGCCGACGGACCAATGCCCAGATACGGCTCGCAGTGCCAATACTTGCAGTTGTGACGGCTCTCAAAGCCGGGCTTGGCAAAGTTGAGATCTCATACTGGGCGAATCCGGCAGCATTCAGCTGTTCCACCGCCTGTAAGTAGAGATCTGCCGCCGCATCCTCATCAGGACACTGCGCCGCAATCTGCTGTCTGGCGAAAGGCGTTCCCGGTTCGATTTTCAGCAGATAGGCGGAAATATGTACGATGGGCAGCCGGGTCATTTCCCGGATGGTGCGCCAGCATCAGATCGCAGGACAGATTGTCAAATCCTGCCGCTGCGGCAGCGCAGACGGTCTCGACCGCCTCCTGCGCCGTGTGCAGCCGACCCAGCCGTTTCAGCTGGCTGTCCGAAAGGGACTGCACCCCGAAAGACAGCCGGTTTACGCCGCTTTCCCGGAACCGGCGCAGCTGTTCCGGTGCGGCAGCGGCAGGGTTTGCCTCCATTGTCACCTCTGTATCCGGGGACAGGGTGAAACAATCCGCCGCCGTTTCCAGGATCTGTGCAATCTGTGCCGGAGACAGCAGAGACGGTGTGCCGCCGCCAAAATAAACGGTATCCACAGGTTCTGCACAAGCATAGTGCCGCAGATTCCGGCAGACCGCCTGGGTATAGCGTTCCAGCAGTTCCGGTTCGGCGGCGATGGAATAGAAGTTGCAGTACGGACACTTCCGGCGGCAAAACGGCACATGGATATAGAGTCCGGCAGCCATCAGCTCAACACATCATTCCGGATGGGCTTTTCCAGCGGACCAAAAAAGGCATCGAAAATCCGGCACAGCACATACGCCGCCACGATCGTGCCAGCCATATACGCATAGTCCCAGGTGGAATTTCCCTTGAAGTAAATGAGCATCACCAGCACCAGGGCAGCAATGTACACCACTGCGCTGAAAATCATGGATGCCTTTCCGTTGACACAGTGCTGACCGCATTCCATGCAGACTTTGCCTTTGGTGTGCAGTCCGCCGGTAAAGGCTTTTTTCAGCGGATTGAATGACTTTGCGCCGCAGTACGGGCAGGTATAGATCGATTTCATAAATCAGATTCCTTTCGAAAAGTTTCGGGCAATTTCCAGAATTGCCGGATAGATTTATTATAGTGTGTTCCGGGTGAAATGTCAAGGCGGTGCATCTGCCTTTCCACACCGCCCGGAAAACAGGCGAGCCGTCGACAGTGTTTTCCCTGCCGGCGGCTCGTTTATGATTCACTTGTACCGTGTTTTTTTATCCAAGCTGAATGTTTCCAAGCTGGACGTTGTGGATTCTCGCATAGTCTGCGATCAGATCAAAGTTCAGATCATAGCGTCCCTCCGAGAAGAACGAAGAGTCGCTGGCACCGCTGCCGGTGAATGCACAGGATACCATTGTTGCGTAGACATCGTCCAAATCGACATCGCCGTCAGCATCCACATCCATCAGATTCCAGTACAGCTCATTGTCAATATTGCGATCCGCCATACTTTCATCAAAGCTCTTCCCGTTATTCGATTTTACAAATTTATCGCCTTTGTTGGTAATACCAAGGGAACGACCAATTTCTTTTACGCCCTGAAGAGCTACCATGTAAAGTTCATCCATTACAGCAGTGGAGCTGATCGTTTCTTTTTTTCTGATTTCCGGCTGTACCGTACATCACAGAGGGCATAGGTCTGTTTCTCGTGAATCAAATCGGCATCTGCCTGATCGAAAACACCGTCACCGTTCATGTCCCCCAGAATCTGCCGGTCCTTTGTCAGCAGCGTGGGATCTACATACAGAAAACGAGTTGCCATTGCCGCATCATGCCCGGTCACATAGCCATCCATATCCAGATCGCCCGGTTCTACATCAAAATATTCCACTAAATTCATATCATAGCGATCTTCTGCAGGATATATGGGCTTTACTTGTGCGCCTGCGCGTGAGACCGCACAAATCAATGCCTCAACATCATCCTCACTCACAACACCATCTGCATCTACATCCATCAGGTTAAAATCTCTCAGACTGATTACCCGCTGGCTTTCCAGCTGATCGATTATATCATCAATATCATCTTTTTCCAGAGAATGATCTGCTACTACTTTATAGTCCCTGTAATTGCTCGTGTAACTATAATATCGTACCATGTATACATCCGTTACATTCGGGTTTTTACGTTCACCTTTCTGAAACGTAACGCCTAAGCCGCAGACCTTCTGCGCAAAAATAGCATCTGCATCGCTCTGATCCACCACGCCGTCACCGTTCATGTCCGCCAGCGCTTTCTGCTGGTCGCTGAGCAGTTCCGGGTCTACGTTCAGATAGCGGCTGACCATTGCCGCATCATGTCCGGTGATATAACCGTCCATGTCTACATCGCCCTGCACATAAGTCTCATCTGCCGCAGCTGCATGGATCACAGAAAACGGCACTGCGCCGACTGTCAGAACAGCCGCTGTGAGGAATGATAACACCTTTCTTTTTTCATATGAAAAACCTCCTTCATATTGCCTATGCTCTCATTTTCTGCATGAAGCTCATGCAGTCCCTAAAAATGAGACCATTAAAACGAATCGAAAAGACCTAATCCGTTTATGGTACACAGTTTTGACACATCCAAAAGCGCCGGATCCAGGTCATATCTGCCGTCCGCAAAAAAGCCGGTTTTCAGATAACCTGCACCTCTCAGCGCACAAGACTGCGCCGTCACAAAAATATCTACCATGTCCACATCGCCGTCTGCGTCTACATCCATCAGGTTATAATCCAGCTTGCTGACGATATTTGCATTTTCGTTTTCCGTCCACTTTTCATGGGTCGTGACAACTGCGGATGCGCTGTTGACCACCGTATGTGTATAACCGGCATACTCCCTCGCACAGTAATACAGCTCAAAATACAGTGTTGTGGAATCCAGCATCAAGCCCCGGCTATTTCTGCCTTTCTTGAAACTGTCTCCCAGCGAATACCTCTGATTTTCGTAGATCCAGTCGGCATCGCTCTGATCCACCACGCCGTCTTCGTTTACATCTGCCAGCATCAGCTGTTCCTCTGTCAGCAGATGCGGATCTACATTCAGATACCGTGTCACCATAGCGGCGTCATGCCCGGTAATCACGTGATCCATGTCCACATCTCCCAGACAGTAGATCTCTTCTGCCGCACCCGCCGGCAGTGCCGGAAGTGCAGCCAGCGCCATGATCCCTGCTGTCACGATGGAAACGACCTTTCCTTTCTTCATAAAAATCACCATCCTTTCTGAGCGCCAGTCCCGTGCCCAAAGCGAAACTGGTTTTCTCTTTTATTTTACACCATTTTTTACAATCTGTCAACACTGTTTTTCCTGTTTTCTGCCGCTGCGCCGCAAAAAACAGGGCGAAAGCGTGTGCCTCCGTCCTGTTTCTGCAAATTCGATTCTCTTTGGAAAAATCAGCGGTAGATGGTCTTTTTCGCCGTCTCTACCACAATATCCGCACACAGCTCCAGTCCCAGTGCGCCGCTGTTCAGACAGAGGTCATAATTGTCCTTGTCGTACCAGTTTCCGCCGGTATTGATGCTGTAGAAGGTCTCACGGCGCTTGTCGATCTTGCGCAGCATTGCCTCTACCCGGCGTTCGTCTACGTGATACTCCTGCACGGCACGTTCTGAACGGGACTTGGTGTCCGCATAGATAAACACATTGAACAGATTTTCCAGATCACGGAGGATATAGCTTGCACAGCGTCCTACGATCACGCAGTCGCCTTTTTCTGCCAGTTCCCGGATGATGTTGGTCTCTATGATATAGACCTTATCCGACAGCGGCAGGTTCTCTTCGATGGTGCGTGGGGGCTGGAGGTCAGCATCAGCGTGTATAAAAAAGCTCTTCGGCGCTGCCTCTTCCGCAGTCTCCAGGTACTCCATGGAGACGTTGCAGCGTTCAGACGCCATTTGTAAAATTTCACGATTGTAGCACGGAATGCCCAGCCGCTCTGCGATCATCTCGCCGATCTCACGGCCGCCGCTTGCATATTCTCTTTCAATGGTAATGATTCGATGACTCATAGTAAAATGCCTCCTCTAGTTTGAGAAACAGGGACACGATTCCCTTTCCCAGTGCTTTTTCTTATTATAGCATACTTTTCGATTTTTTGCACGTTTCAGACGAATTTTTTTGCAGTTTTTATAGAAATTCTACGTTTTATACATTCGTATGGTGAATGATTTATGCAATTCGCCAACATTCAGCTTTATTTTGTAGCGTCCTGGATTGCCTGGATGATCTCCGGATAATACCAGGTGCAGTCCTTGCGGTTCAGCAGTCCGAAACCGTTTTTCGTTTCGTTGTTGTCCCAGATAAAGCACTTGATGCCGTGTTTCTTGGCAGCGCTGAGGTAATAGCTGAACCATGCCACTCTGGCGGAGGTGTTCTCGTTCTTGTTGACGCAGCCGGTCTCGTCAATGATGACCGGAATGCCCTTGCTGATAAAGGTGTCGTCCAGGTACTGGAATGTGGTGTCCAGTTCCTGCTTATCGCTGTCGCTGCCCCAGTCGGCACGGGTGTCGTCCGGACCGCAGAAATTCCACGGCGCATAGATGTGCAGGGAAACGATGATGTGGTCGTCCTTGGGGGACGATCATGCCGCCGATGGCGTTCTTCTCCGCAGACTGTGCGTAGTCGGTGACGATCACGGTACGGTCTGTGTTAGAGCCGCCGGATGCACGGACGGTGTCCACAAACGCCTGGAACAGCTGGTTGATAACATCGTAGGATTCCTGGGTGCCGCCGGTCCACTCCTCCGCAGAGCCGATGACACGGGTTTCGTTCATGCCCTCGAAGATCAGACGGTGGTCATAGTCCTGGAAGGTGGCACAGATCTGTTTCCAGATGGTGGTCAGCGTAGCCTTGTCGCTTTCCAGCTTATCCTTGGTGGGGACGAGCCAGAGTTCGTCGTCGTGGTGTACGTTCAGAATGACATACAGCCCGTCGTTATAGGCATAGTCTACGACTTCCTTGACACGGCTCATCCATGCCGCATCAATAGTGCCGTCTGCTGCCATATGCTCGCCCCAGGTGACCGGAATACGAACTGCATTAAAGCCGGCAGCCTTTACGGTATCGATCATCTGCTGTGTGGTCTTGGGGTTGCCCCAGCCGGTCTCAGTATCGCTGGAATTGGTGTCGTGGCTGTCCAGGCTGTTGCCCAGATTCCAGCCCACCTTGATGTTTTCCACGATCTGTTTGCTGCTCATGGCATTGACCTGATCCTTGGTGGGGATATCGCCGGTCACTTCTGCCACTTCGCCGCCTTTGGAGGATTCCTCCGACTTGGTCTCCGTCTTGGTGGTCGTTCCGGTGCTGTTGCTGTAGCGGACACTCACATTGTTCAGCGTAATGCTGGGCTGGTCGCTCCACCAGTATCCCAGCATCACTTCGCCGCCGTTGTCGATGCTCTCCTTGACCTCATCCGGCACGATCCAGGTCAGCGAGAGGCTGGAAGAATCGGTAAACACGCAGACATTCTTGGTCTGATACCAGCCCTTATCGGTGGCGCAGTCTGCATTCTCATCCACAGACACACCGAATGCGCCGGTGAACTTGCCCAGTGCGCCGCTGCTGCTGATATCGAAGGTCACGGTCTGGAGGGTGTCGTCTGCACCGATCAGATCAGACAGTGCGATCTTCGCCGTTTTGGCTGCCTCATCGTTAAAGCTGAGGGTGGATGCCGGGCTGACAGAATTGGTGCCGTCTACCGGAACTTCCTTGGTGCGGGTATAGGTGCAGACAATGCTGGACAGCTTTACCTGCTGTACATTGCTCCACCAGTGACCAAACAGGACTTCGCCGCTGGGGTCGATCTCGGTCTGGATCTCTGTGGGAACATTCCAGGTGAATTCCGCATAGTCGCTGTTCTGGGACTGTTCAAAGTCTGCCGCCTGATACCATCCGGCATCGGTTGCGCTGGCACAGCCGTCCTTGACGGAGACACCATAGCCGCCTTTGAAGTCGCCCAGGCTGGACGAACCGTCGGCGGAGTAGACGATAAAGGTAAAGGACTGTACCACGTCGCCTTCCTGGATAAAGTTGTCCAGCTTTGCCTTATAGTTGTTGGCGGTGTCGCTGCCCTTGTCCAGCATGGCGTTGATGTCCGTCAGTTCCGTACCCAGCGTAGACGAAACCGTCTCTGTAGGGCTTACGTGTACGGTAGTGGTAGTCGCTTCGGTGGTTTCCGCTGCGGCTTCGGTCTCCTTGACGGAGGATTCCTCTGCGGCAGAAGATTCCGGCTTGCTGCTGTCATTGCTCTGCTTGCCGCATCCGGTAAACGCCGAGCCTGCCAGAACGCCGGCGAGCAGCAGTGCCGTGAGTTTTTCCATGATTTCATAATGTTGTTCCTTTCTAAAAAAACAACGGATGCCAAAAAGGATTCAGCATCCGCCGTTTTTCTTTCGAACCTTCCGGCTCTTACAAAAAATATGATTAGTCCACTTTGACGATTTCGCCCATCTGATTGCGGCCTGCGCCGATGGCGTTGGATTCGTCTGTATCGATGTGCATTGCAGTTGCATAGTTCGGGGAAACACGGCAAACCACGTCGCCCAGAATTGCCTTTCTGCCGTCGGTCTCAACACGTACCCAAACGATATCCTTGTCCTTTACGCCAGCCTTCGCTGCATCCTCCGGGGTGAAGTGGATGTGACGCTTTGCCACGATCACGCCCTCAGAGATCTCCAGCTGACCAGCCGGACCAACGATCGTACATGCACCGGAGCCTGCTACGTCACCGGATTCGGATCGGTGCTGCAATACCGATAGAACGTGCATCTGTTGCAGACAGCTCTACCTGGTTTGCGCTGCGGAACGGGCCGAGGATCGAAACGTTCGGCAGTTCCTTCTTCGGACCAACGATAGTTACACGCTCTTCGCTTGCGAACTGTCCCGGCTGAGACAGCATCTTCTTAACTGTCAGTTCCTTTCCCTCACCGAACAGCACAGCAAATGCCTCGGCAGTCAGATGTACGTGTCTTGCAGATGTTTCAACAATAAACTTTTCAGACATGGTGTATACCTCCCATAAATGCTAACCGGCAATGCACCGGCTTCTTACAATATTGTACTACTTTTTGCCGGTTTCGTCAAGGGGCTTGCCGTGTTTTTTCCGCTGTATCCGCTCCGTGTTTCACTTTTTCTGCTGTACACGAATTTTCCATATTTCTTGACACATTTTTCAAAGTGTGATACAATAAAGCAAGTAAAAAAGAGAGGAATCTGCTTTATGTATTACCTATGCTCGCTGCTGTACTGCATCATCTTTGCCTTTGGTGCAGCCATCGGCAGCTTTCTGAACGTCTGTATCTACCGGCTGCCCAAGGAGGAATCCCTGTGGCGGAACAACTCCCACTGCATGACCTGCGGCACGCCCATCCGGAAACGGGATCTGATCCCGATTTTCAGCTGGTGCCGGCTCAGGGGAAAATGCCACAGCTGCGGCGCAAAGATCCCGTTCCGCTATACGCTGGTGGAGAGTCTGAACGCCGTGCTGTACGTGCTGATCTACGCATACTTCGGCATCTTTGACCGTCCGCTGTATGCCGGGCTGGTCTGCCTGTTCTGTTCGGCGCTGGTGGTCGTCTTTTCATGGATCTGGACACCCAGCTCATCAATCTGTACGTGCTGGGATTCATTGGGCTGCTGGGCATTGCTGCCACGGTCTATGATGTCTGCACCGAAACAGCACCCCTGCTCTCCCACCTCATTGGCGCAGCAGCAGCGTCCGTCCCCCTGTTCCTGCTGGTGATCCTGTCCGGCGAGCGTGCCATGGGGCGTGGCGATGCGGAACTGATGCTGGTGGGCGGACTGTTCCTGGGGGTAAAAGGCGTTGTGGTTGGGCTGTTCCTGGGGCTGATCCTGGGCTGTATCTTCGGGCTGATCCACAAGGCAAAGACCGGGGACTCCAGATTCGCCTTTGGGCCGTATCTGTCTGCCGGCATGGCGCTGGCGCTGGTGGTGGGCGAACCCATTGCAAACCTGTACTTGCAGCTGTGCGGTCTGCGGTAATCAGAGTGTATCAATAAACGAAAAGCGCATTTCCGGAACGTATCCGGGAATGCGCCTTTTTTTTCGTTATGCCGCCGGAGAAATACCCTCCACGTGGATGGTATAGTCCGTCATGCTCTTGTTGCTCCAGAAGAACCACTGCCCGGTCTTGGGGTTGTAGTTGTTCTTCGGGGAAAGCACCTCTGTGCCGACCTTTACGGTGTAGCCGTCGGACAGGGTGTAGCCTGCCTTGGGCGTGATGGTAAAGTAGCACACGCCGCTTTCGTTGAACAGAGATTCGCTGAATGTGATGTCACAGCCAGCCGCACTGGTTTCGTCCAGGCCAACGTTTTTGCCGTTTTCGCTGGCGGCGATGGGCTTGGCGGTGGTGGTAGTGGTTGTTGTTGTGGTGGTTTGAGGGGTGGTGGTAAAGCTAGTTTCTCTAGCAGAAGTTGTAACTGCATGATGAGAAAGTTCTGAATCTAAAATTGCAGCAATATTTTCTTTTCTCGACATATACCGAACAGCTTTGGCTAATTCAGAATTATCTGCATATACAAACTTGATAGCCTCTACTTTAGCATTACTTCCCCAATTCTCAAATTTAATCTTTGCATTTTTTATCATACTAATTTTACTTATTACATCACTTGAAATAACGTAGGTTTCTCCACCGTTGCTATTTTTGGAAGCACAATATTCAAAAATTCCGTTGCCTTCTCCCAAAGGTTGTCTTAAATTTATCAGCCGACAAAACCGCTCTTAAGTTATAGCTACCATCTGAAAATTCAACTTGGATTTCCTTTGGTATTTGACCATTACCATCTTCATCAATATACCAATACTTAGATATATCATATTCAGTTCCATAATTAAAATCATCAATTACCAACGTATTTCCGCTTAAATCTTCCTTTCTACCAGAAACGACAATCTCCACATCGCCATCAATCTTACCAGCATATGTGGCTTTATCATCTTCTTTATTTACAGGAATCATGGTAACACCATTCCATTTCACTGTCGGAGTACGGTATTCTTCCGGATTCCATGTTACAGTAAACTCATAAGAAGAATTCAGCAATGCTGTACCGCTTGCCTTGTCAACCGCATATCCATCCGGCAGTTTATTGGTAATTATGACATTCGGATTTCTATAGTAGAAAGTAACGGATTTAATACTCATTTTAGGCTGCCGTGTATATGTTCCAATTTTTAGATAGCCTTGTTGATTTATATTTTCGCAATCAATTTGATATTTATTATTTACTAGATCATCTGTTCTAAATGTTTTTGAAAATGTATCATTCCACCCATTTGAATCAGTAAAATGACAGTCCCAGTCAACAGGTGCATTTTCTCCAGCGAATTCAAATTCAACCTTGCTCAATAATTTATAATTTGGAATTGTCAGTACTTGATAATTGTTCACCCCGGTCACCACAGTTGTCACCACACTGCCGGAAGTTTCCGTCGCAGAAGTGGTAGTCGTCGCTGTAATACTTGTAGTTGTACTTGTTGTAGCAGACGTACTCGTACTGCTCGTGCTTACAGAGGACGATGTCACAGCAGATGTGGATGTGACTGTGGAAGTGGTCGCCGCAGAAGTAGTCGTCGAAGAAGTGGTTGCTGTTGTCGTGGTGCTTGTGGTTGTCGAAGTCTCCGTTGTGGTGGAAGTGGTCGTGCTTGTCGTTGTTGTGGCAGAGGTTGTCGTGGTGGTCGTGCTGCTTGTTGTAGTCGATGTGGTCTCCGCCGCAGAAGTGGTTTTCGCCGTGGTCTCGGTTTCGGCGGAGGTAGTTGTAGTGGTTGTGGTTGTCGTTGTGGTATCCGTTGTGATCGGCGCACTGGGTGCCACGATACTACAGGAGATATCCTCCGGACTCAGTCCCTTGCAGTAGAGATGCACGATCTTATCGGCTGCCGCAGAGGGCGTTACTGCGCTGTTGCTGTTCATCATGAACTTTGACAGGCTCTGACCGGATGCCAGCTGGGTATAATCCTTGGAATACACGTCATATTTGAGATTCGACGGATATTTGTCGAACTGAATCCCCACCTCGCCGACGTTGGTGATATAGTCGCACTTCGTCCAGTCCAGGGTGATGTTGGTGTAGGTGTTGTCGCCGTTGAGGGTGAGCATGGGGGTGTATGAATTCGTTGTTGTTGTAGATGTAGTTGTGTTTCCGCCAATCCATTTCATAGATATCTCTGCACCGACAGAACTTAAAGCAGCACTATATGTAATACACACATAAGGATATGTATCCCACGTCCATGGTATATTTATTATTGCAGTATTTGCTTCATTTTCTACCTTTTCAATGGTTACGCCAGCCATTCCAGGAAGATATCCTCCTGAATTATGATCACCTCCTGCATTTTCTAATTTATTAGTAAAAGTAGAAAGTTGATTTACATCATTCGCATTAAATGTATTCTGTAACTTAGAAGCATCTACCCCTCTTACTTTTAACTGTAATGTGCTTCCTACTTTATAGCCTGTTTGATACAAGTCCGAGCACACATGATGTTTGTAATATTGAATGACAAATGGACTTCCTTCGTAATAAAAAATCCATTCATGATTTTCCAAATAAGCCCAGTCACTATTATAGCCGTCCGGAATATTTAGATTGCTTGCATCAACATATTCAATCAAGTTGTTATTTAAATCATATTTTCCTACTTTACCACCATTACTCCAGTCTTTATTATAACGAAAATCTTTTCCATTTTCCATTGGGACATAATTCAACACGACCGTTTTCAATTACAACTTTGTAGCCATTATAAGTATATGTCCCATCTTTATCTTTTTTCATGATAGAAGTATTAATTGCAGTACTTCCATCACCATCTAATTTTGTAACCTTTTCACCGTATATTGTTGGCTGCTTATATTCTGTATCGGATATTTTTTTTTTGCTGTTGTATCAAAAATAGACCATAGTTAAACTTGGATCCACATTAATAGCATCTCCACTTGGCTTATTACCACTCACACCGCCAGTAACTACAATCCAACCCCTTGAACTTTCATAACCCGTGTCAGCATCTCGAAGATAAGTACGATAAATTATTTTATCTATATCAATATTATAAGTTGAACTAAACTTCTCACCTACCTGATCGGTTTTTATTTGATATTTATTATTTACATCAATTACATCACAATATGAATACCAATCATTTTTATTCATATCCGCAACAAATTCTGCTGTGCCAAACTCATACTGACTAATAAATTTATATTTTTCCACATTAGATTTACTTCCAACATAGATGTATACATTTTTAAAATCTCCATTATTACCACAAACGTTGTATTGACCACCTGAGCCAAATGTACCGTTTGTCGTTCCAGCTTGCGCCTGCATTATAGGATATACTGCTTGCCCGTCATATTTAAATTGCATGCCATACTGTACAAATTTGACTGCATTAATTGGATAGTCTGTTGTATTAATAATGTATCTGTCACTATCTTGAGTTCCGACAACACTATTAACTCCAAAGTCATATTTTTATAATTTTCGTCATTAGCAAATAAGTTTTTCCATTCATTATCTGTCTTTATTCTGTTTTTTAAATCACCCCAGCCAGAATCCTTTGATTCAGTTACAGTATTACTCATCGGATACGCTCCCGCATCCGTATAATTCGTCTTCAAAACCAAACTACAGCTCTGCTCCGCCTTTGCCGCAGAATACCCATCGCAGGAAACCGCAACATCCACTTTCTGGCTGGTTTTGTCTGCCGGCTGATAGGTCAGCGTCACCGTAAACACCGCATTGGCATCGCTGCTGGCACCGGTGACCTGATACTTTTCCTCGGTATCACTGCTGCTCAAAAGCGTCACGCCTCTTCCGGCATCTGAGCGCAGAATCCCCTCGGCACTCTGCTTTACCTCGTCCCAGTTCCAATACCGGCTCTGGGGCAGCTGGGTCTGGAGTTCGTCCGCCAGATTGTTCGCCACAGTCTGATAGTTCTGTATCTTCGCCGCCTGCACATAGGCAGAGATATTGGGCGCACACAGTGCCGCAATGATCGCCATAATCACCAGCACCACGATCAGCTCCACAAGAGAAAAGCCCTTTCGATTTTGTTTCATCTCTCTCACCTCTCTGAAAATCTACAGACGGACACGCCGCAGTTTTCCTTAACTCAGCAGGTCCAGAATCTCATTCTTGTTGTTGGATACCCGAATCGCATCCTCCCGGCGGATCGTGCCGGCTCTCACCAGGCGTGCCCACAGCATCTGTTCCCACCAGAATTTCTGTGGCAGCCACACGGCCGCCGCCCATTGCCAGCGGAATCAGCGCCTGGGTGATAACGCCCTTCAGAATCGTGGACAGCTGCGTCCGGATCTGGTTCTGGGCGGGTGGCGGACAGCTGGCGATGATACGGTCCAGGGTCTGCGCCGCACCTGTGGTGTGCAGGGTGGACATGACCAGGTGTCCGGTCTCAGCTGCGGTAACAGCGGCGGAAATGGTCTCATAGTCACGCATTTCTCCTACCAAGATCACATCCGGATCCTCACGGAGCGCCGACCGCAGAGACGCCGCAAAGCTCTTGGTGTCCACGCCGATCTCACGCTGGTGGATGACGGACATTCCGGACTCATACACATACTCCACCGGGTCCTCAATGGTAATGATGTGTTCCGAACGGTTCTTGTTGATGTAGTCGATCATGGCGGAAAGGGTGGTGGACTTACCGCTTCCCGTCGGTCCTGTCACCAGGATCAGACCTCTGGGCTGGTCTGCCAGATTTTGCAGCACCTTCGGCATCTGAAGCTGTTCCAGCGTCGGGATGGTGTTGTTCAGCAGTCGGATAGTTGCCGCCACCTTTTTTCATCTGCCGGAACACGTTGACACGCTGACGGCAATAGTCCGGCGTTTCAATGGCAAAGTCCACGTCGTTGCCGTTTTCCAGCTGTTCCCGCTGTTCATCGCTGAGCATGGACAGGATCATTTCCCGTGTTTCTGCCGCCGGAAACGAAAAGCCGCTGTCCAGCAGCTGTCCGTGGATACGGAACGAAACCGGCATTCCCTCGCTGATATGGATATCGGAACACTTTTTCTCCCGGGCTTTCATAATGAGTTCGTTCATTGTCATGGCAGTATACCATCCTTTCCCTGTTTAATCCGAATAATAAGCGATCTTCATGACCTCTTCCGGCGTTGTTACGCCCTCTTTTACCAGGTCGATGGCGCTGTCCATCAGACTGCGCATTCCCTGGGTCTTTTTTGCATATTCCAGCATTTCCTGGCTGTCTGCACTTCTGGCGATCATGCGTTTCAGCGTTTTGTCGATATATACCATCTCGGGGATGGAGATACGGCCCTTATAGCCGGTATTGTTGCAGACCTTACAGCCCTTGCCCCGGGTAATCATGGGGATGCCGTCGCCCACAATGGCGATATCCTCTGCCGTTGCCGGCTCTTCGTATTTGCAGAACTGGCAGACCTTGCGCACCAGACGCTGTGCCACGATGCCTACCACGGAGTTGGAGATCAGATACGGCGCAACGCCCATGTCCGCCAGACGGACGATGGAAGAGATCGCATCGTTGGTGTGCAGGGTGGAGACAACCAGGTGTCCGGTGATTGCCGATCGGACAGAGATCTCCGCCGTCTCTGCGTCACGTGTCTCACCGATCATGATGATATCCGGGTCCTGACGGAGCAAAGCACGCAGTCCCACGGCAAAGGTCATGCCGGCAGTCACATTTACCGACGTCTGGGTAATATTGGGCAGGTCCTTTTCCACCGGATCCTCGATGGTGGAAATGTTTACCGGACGCTCCGCCAGACGCTGCAGTACCATGTAAAGCGTGGTCGTCTTACCGGAACCGGTAGGCCCTGTGATGTAGATAATGCCGTTCGGCGCAGACATCATTTTCATCAGCATATTGTAGGAATAATCGTTCATGCCGAAGTGTCCGGCGTGGTCGATCTTGGTATCTGAAACCAGATAACGCATAACTACCTTTTCCCCGTGTGTGGTGGGCAGGATGGAAATACGCATACTGATATCAATGCCCTCCAGCACAGCGTGGAAGTTGCCGTCCTGGGGGATACGCTTTTCGGCAATATTCAGATTGCTCATGATCTTGATACGGGCAACGATGGAGTTATGCAGCGCCTTTTCCAGCGTCAGATAGCTGATCATCTGTCCGTCGATACGCATACGCACCTGGGTGAAATCCTTGAACGGCTCAATGTGGATATCGCTGGCGTTGGTACTGTAGCCACGCACCAGCAGAGAGTTTATCAGCTTGATGATCGGCACATCGTCGTCCGCATCGTCTGCGGTGAGCTGCGGCACTTCAATATCCTCGGCGGAAATATTCGCTTTTTTCGCCGCCTGCTTGGTGCTGATCTCGGCGTAGTAATATTCGATTGCCTTCTTGATCCGCTTTTCCTCACTCAGCAGCACCTCCAGCGGCATATCCACGATCTGGCGGATATCCTCCTGGGCATAAAAGTTCAGCGGATCGGACATTGCCAGCTGCAATTTCCCGTCATTTTCCGACAGCGCAATGACATTATACTTCTCTGCCAGCTGTTTCGGGACCTTCGCCACCACATCCACATTGACTTCGTACTCTTCCAGATTCACCATCTGAAGATCCAGCTTTTTCCCCAGCGCCTCCAGAACCTGGGTCTCTGTGACAAAGCCCATTTCTTTCAGCAGTGTGCCAAACCGCACCTTTTTGCCGGTCTGCGTTTTCTGGAACTGCAGCGCCTGGTCGATCTGTTCCTGCGTGATATAGCCGTATTCCTTCAGCACTTCGCCGATTGGTAAATTCTTCAATGCTCTCACCTTTCCCCTGTTGTTTTACCTTTATTCCAAACTGCCGATGTATAAATATGTGGATGTACCCGTATTGCTGTAGACATGGGATGAATCCGCAGCAGTGATTACCGTAACGCTGCTGTTTTTCAGTGCCACGGTACGTTCCTCCGAATAGTACACCGTGTCATTCCGCTTGATGCGCACCGTCAGAACCGCCGTGTTCCCGGAGCCGCTTTTCAGATCGATCTCCGCATCATAATTTCCCAGCTTGCAGAGGACGTTGTGAATCTCATTTTTGCTGTCCTCCGCATCGGAATAATACAGATAACCGTCCTCCACCAGTTCTTTTTTCCCGTCATCGTCATCTTTGACCGACAGCAAAACCTGGTGCGCACAGTCCGCCTTGCGGGAAATATCTGAAATGCCGCCGTAAGAACCGCCGATCTCTTTTGCATAGTTCAGCCGATCCTCCAGCTGTTCCATGACCGCAATGCCCTTGGACTGGGCGTTGAACATAATGACATTCTGACAGAAGATACGCATGGCGTTCAGCAGAATTGCCGACGCCGATGCCACCAGAATGCCGATCAGCAGAACCGTCACGACTTCTTCTGCCAGCGTAAAGCCTTTTCGGTTTTTTTCTATCCTCCGCATCTGGTCATCCTCCTTTGCCGCAGCGGAACGCCCGGCATTCTGCGCCGGACAGCGCTTACGATTTCGGACTGTACTTCACAAATCCGTCCGCCGAACGCTTCTGGACTTCAAACGTCGTTGTCGTGCCGTCTTTTTCCGGTTACGGTAATGGTATCGTCCGACACCGATGCACCGCTCCCGTCCAGGTCTGCCGCAGCCGTTTTCCGCTGCTGATTTTTCAGCCGTGCGCCGGAATTGATAAAGTTCGACCCGGACGCAATGCCGATCATGCCAATGGCAAAGGACATGGAGACCATCGCAAAGGCAATGACCACTTCTACCACAGTCGTTCCCTTATGTTGTTTTCGCATACGCCCATCTCCTCACAGATGATAAAAGCCGATCAGCTGCCAGGTGTTGTTTTTCACCGCCAGCTTTGCACAAACCTCTGAAAGCTCTTTTTCTCCGCCGCCGCTGGTATTGCGTGTCACCTTTGCGGTGAGGTAGATCTCTCCGGACAGCCGCTTTTATTCACATCGCTTTCGCTGTCGTTCACCACAGAGTGGTTGACCGTCACCGTACAAGTCCAGTTTGCGGCATCCGGGAACGAGATGGTAAAGGTCTCTGCGGTATTGCCGGCGCTGACATACATACTGGTATAGGTTCCGTCCGTGCCGTCTGTCAGTGCGGTTCCCTCTTTGCAGATATCCGACTGCACCAGTTCGATGGCAGATTCCGCATAGAACTTCGCCTGGAGACGATTGTTTTCCTCCTGCTCCCGCATGAAATACATCCGGTCAACGAGGATGATCCCGGCAGAAATCAGCGAGATCATCAGCATCACCAGCACCGCCCAGAGAATCGCCGAGCCATTTCGCTGTGCTGTTTTCCGTTTCATATGGCATCACCCATTTTACGCTGCCGGCGTTTCTGCGGCAGCAGCTGTGGATTCTTCTGTCTGTGTATCCCGGTCTGTCTCCAGCGGACTCTTATACATATACGCTGTAATGGTCATCGTAAAGCTGTACAGATCCTGGAATTTATCCTCTGTTCCGGTCGTCGTGCCGTCTGCTGCGGCAGTTTCCTGCTTTTCCACACTGTTGAAAGAGTATGCGGTGATTCCCAGGAAGGATACCCGGTTTACAAAATCCAGCATCTGTTTCATGTTGCGGTAACTGCCTTCCATGGTATACGTAAAGTCACAGCAATACTCACCCGTTGGTGTATAAGCCGCCGTACTGCCGTCTGTCTCAGAACCGGAACTGTCCGAACCGGACGAATTCGCCACATCATCCGGAGACGCTGTCACCAGATTGCCCTCGCCGTCAATGTAGTACTGCATGGTCTGTCCGATAGAAAGTCCGTTTACAGTCACGCCGCACTCGTGCATGACAAATGTCAGAAAGCGGTCGATGCGCTCGGCATCGCTCAGCGGAAACAGTTTTTGGTCTCCTCGCTGTTCTTTTTTCGTTCCAGCCGTCCAGCGCCGCCATGTTCTGGTCATAGCTCTCGCTCTGCACCAGCAGATCGGAATACTGCTGGTTCAGCGTTTCCAGATCTTCTTTTGCTTTTGACGCACTTTTTATTTGCGGACTAATCAGAAATTGCCAAAACAGTATAATGACCAATATAGCACACAGCACAGAAAGCAATATCGCCTGTTTCCGAGTAACTTCAGTTGTCATTGTGCCACCTCCGTTGTCGTCTCTACGGGATTGCCGTCTGCGTCAGTTACTGTCGTCTCCGCCGACTTGAACACAGCGCTTATTGTATAGGTATACGTGCCTTCCGAAAAGGTATAGCCGTCATAGGTGACCGTGGAAAACAGTCCCAGCCGTGTCAGATTCGCCACGAACGTGGAGACATATTGGCTGTCAGTCGAATACGCATCAATGGAAAACACCGAACCGTCATAGGACAGCCCCGTGATCTTCGCCACCTTGGTTGCACCTTTGCTGGGGCTTACGGTATCTTCGCAGGAGACCAGCTTTTCCACCAGGTCGTCAGAAAAGTTATCGCAGTATTCCTGGCTGCCGTCGATCTTCACCCGTATCTCACTGTAGGCGTTCCCGGCGGTGCGGAGCGTATTGATGTCCGCTGCCACCGCATTGGCGTTGTTGATCTTTTCCATGAGTTCCGCATCGTTCGCCTTTTCCTGCATCTCTGCCACCAGGTTTTCCTGGGTGTGGACATAGACTCTTGCGCCCACATAGCCGCCGACCAGCAGCACGACTGCAGCCGCACCTGCCACGGCGAAAAGAGCACCCTTTTTCACGGTATTCTTTTTCGGCGCAACGACAAGAGGATACAGGTTCATATCCTTCTTTGGTATTTTTGCCATTCCAAATCCCTCCTGTCCGATTTAGTCCGAATAGCGGATCAAGCTGCCCAGCAGCACGATAAAGTCACCGGGATTCATTCCCTCCGGCAGCCCCAGCTCGCCCGGCTGGTATTCCGGAAAAGCCCGGACGGTCACGCCGAAATTGCTTGCAAAATGCGGAAACATCTGCACCGAATCTCCGGGGAATCCGCAGAGGAAAATATCGGTGATGTCTGCGCCGGTCTGTTCCGACTTGTTGAACTGGATGATGCTGTTGATGTTCTGCCCCACTTCCCGTTCGAACCCTTCGTCCGCCGGGTCAGCCAGGATGCGGCTGCGGCGTGTCATGACGAAGTTGTCGTTGGAGAACAGGCACTGCATCAGCATATTCTTATCCAGGATAAACACGGCATAGGTCTTATTCTGGAGCGACTTGAGCCGTTTCATCATCTTAATGAGGCAGTTCTGCACCAGGTCGATCACATCCAGTTCGATCTTCGCCTCTTCGGACAGGCTGATATAGCTGGTGACGCACTCCTTCGTGGAAAGCACCGCCAGGATGCTGCACGAGCCGTCCTGGTTCTTGGGGTTCACCACGGAATAATCCACCAGCATATTCTGTACGCCCTCAATATCCTTGAACTCCGCCCGGATAAGACCCGGGACGTTCTTCGGATTCACCTGAGGGATTTTCAGCGGTTTCACCGTAATGGAACTGCCGTTCACCACCAGCGTCACATTTTTTGTGGGCAGGTTGTTCTTCTGCCACATCTGGGTGAGCGTATTCTGGAGCGAATAGTTGTTCATGATAATGCCGTTGAGGATACAGCCCTCTTCCAGGGGTTCTTCGTAAAAATTCACGACCTGGAGCTTATTCTTCACACAGCTGCCGGTCAGCACCTGTATCTTGTTGTTTGTGATATACACGTGAGCGGAAACACCCTTTTTCTTCACGAAAGTTCACCTCTTTTTCTCTTCTCTTAGCCCAAAAATCTGCCCAGCGTCCGCCCGATCCAGGCGAAAACTGCGGTGGTATTTTCATCGATATTGCCGTACATGGAGTACATCGGCACCAGAACGGAGACCATAACGCCTGCGACAACGATACCGAGAATGACGATCATCAGCGGTTCGATAATGGACATCATGGACTTGATGGCGGCGCTGGACTCATACTCATAGTCGTCTGCGGTGGAGAGCAGCATTGCGTCCAGCTTACCGGTCTCTTCGCCCACCTTGATGGTGTCGCCCAGCTTGCTGTCAAAGCCGTCCATCGCCATAATGGATTCCGACAGGGCATTTCCCACCCGGATGCTCTTGATACAGCCGTCAAACTGGGAGCGGAGATAGCTGTTGTTCACCGTGTCCCGTGAGATCTGGAGCGCATTCAGAATGGACAGACCGCTGGTATACAGCGACGCCAGCGTCCGGGAAAAGCTTGCCGTATAGACGATGCGCACCAGGTTTCCGATCTTCGGGAGATGCACTACCATCCGGTCGATGGCGAGCCGTGTTGCCGGCGTCCGCATGAGGAAGATAAACAGCGTCACCAGCGCACCCACCACGCCCACGGCAACATACCAGTAATGGGTGAGGAAATTGCTTATGCCCATCAGAACCCTTGTCATAAGCGGCAGTTCCATGTCCGTGAACATATCGCCGAACATGGGCAGGATAAACGTAAACATCACGATAATGACCAGCACCAGCAGGATCATCAGCACGATGGGGTACGCCAGAGCGCCCTTGACCTGGGACTTGATGCGCTGTTGTTTCTGAAAGTGCTGTCCCATGCTGAGAAAGGTATCGCCGATCTTACCGCTCGCCTCGCCGGCACGCACCATACTGATGAGCAGTTCGGGAAAGACCTTGCCCTGGTCTGCCATCGCCTCGGAAAGCGCCTTGCCGTGTTTCAGATCCGTGGTGATATCCGAAAAGGACTTTCGGGCGAATTTGGAGATGCTGGCACGGTTGGAAATAATGTTGAAAGACTGGATCACCGAAACGCCGGCATCCAGCAGGCTGCCCAGCTGGCGGCAGAAATCGGTCAGTTCCTTGGGTTTCAGTTTCGACCCGAACGATGTTTTGTTGGTCTGGGTATAGTCCAGCAGGAACAGGTCCTGTTTTTTTCAGTTCGTTCAGCAGTGCCTCCGGGTCGGATGCCACCAGATTGCCACGCACGGTCTTTCCGCTCATGGCTGTGGCACGGTATTTGTAATTTGGCACGGTATTCACCTCTTGTCGTGTCCTGGCGATTGGGTTATATTTTCAAGCGTTTTGCACGCCGCCATTGTAGGGGCAGATGCCCACATCCGCCCGTTCAACCCCTCAGTCACCTACGGTGACAGCTCAGCACAAGGCACACCCTGCGGGCGCCCTAAAGGGGAGCCAAATCGCCTCCTCTTATAGAGGAGGTGCCCGATAGGGCGGAGGAGTCTTGGAGGCGGAGTCGATGTTTAGAAAGGACTCCCAGTTCTTTCACGCACCTTTTCCTCTATTGCGAGACAAACATAATCAAAATTCCGGTCAACCTCAGAATTCAAAAAACGCATAACTTCTAGCTGATATCGTTCCAGAACCTCAGTACGGATACTATCATACTCCTCGCCCTCTTCTGTATAATGCTGCGAGCCGTCCAGTTCGATTACCAGCCTCGCCGAGTAGCAGAAAAAATCGACAATATAGCCATCAATCGCCCGCTGGCGTTTCCAATTTTCCTGTCGGTACCTTAAAAAATCGTACCACAAATGGCGCTCTTGTTTTGTCATATTTTTTCGCAGTTCTCTGGCTTTTTCTTTTAACGCACGATTATATCCGGTATACATCGGTGGTCGTTCGTTTTCCATTGTTTTGTCCTTTCTCTGACTTTTTGCCTGCCGACTCCTGCCGACTCCTCCGCCCTTCCGGGCACCTCCTCTATGAGAGGAGGCCATTTGGCTCCTCTTCCAGAGGAGCTGGCAGCCGTAAGGCTGACTGAGAAGTTTATAGTTTTTGGTAAGGCGAATTATGTAGGGGTCGATGCCTAATCGACCCAAGTGTACAGAAAAGAAAATACTTTTGCTTATTTTTTCGCTCGCCGACTCCTGCCAACTCCTCCGCCCTTCGGGCACCTCCTCTATGAGAGGAGGCTATTTGGCTCCTCTCATAGAGGAGCTGGCAGCCGTAAGGCTGACTGAGGAGTCATGCGGTATCTCCTCTCTTTCACCACAAACAATTCACAAAAGTGAAAAAAGACGCAACAGAATGCCAAAAGCCCGAAAACCAAACAAAGCACCCAGCACCCAATGTGCTGAATGCTTTGTATTGTTTTAGATGTTAGAAGGGATAGAAAGATTAGGAATTGGAATAAGAACCCGGAGAGGTAACATCAGCACGAGTATACTCACTTCTTTTACCTCCATTTGAATAAGTCAAATTTGTAACAAGTCCCTGAGTATTTACAGCAACACCTGTAATAGTACCCGGAACTTCTGCAAGTGCAGCAATTTGGTCAGCAGCACCAGCACCAGCCATGGCAGTTAAGCTTGCAACTGTCTGTTCATTTCCATCACCATCTTTGAATGTATATGAACCACTAGCATCAGCATAACAACCAGAAGCAATAGTTTGTGCTGCCTGAACTGCCTGCTGGCATTCATTCTGAACATTCTGCTCTTTCGTCTTGCTAATATAACCAATCAAGGTCGGAACCAGAGCTGCCGCCAAAATTGCCATAATTACCAGAACAACGATCAGCTCTACCAGGGAGAATCCCTTGCGGTTCTTTTTCTTCTTCATTGCAGTGTTATAAATGTTCATCGGGGTTTTCATATTGGTTTCCACCTTTCAATTTTATAAAGTAAAATAAAATAACAATGTTCTCAGTTTTCATCCGTTTTTTGCGGTTAGCCGGCGTCGCATCCGGAGAAACCGGGAAGTTCAAACGAGAGTTCTTATCAACGTTCCCTCTCGTTGATTGCAAATTTATTATAGCACAATCTGGCGCACTTGTCAATGCACTTTGTGCAGTTTCCGCTTTACTACAACATTTTATTTCACTTTTTGTGCATAATCACAAATTGGAAGAAAAATCACGCAAATGCGTCCTTTTTGACTGCCATCTTTTTCCATTTTCTGCACAATTCTGATGGCGCATCGACGATCGTCATAAAGTTGTGTCCAAACCGCATATAATCTGTGGGAATCCATCTGTTTTCTGAAATACGGTCGATTTGTCGACGGCGCATTATGTCGAAGAATTATCCGCACATTTTAATTGCAATTTCAGACACATTTTACAAATTACGTGTAATGGATTACACATAGGGAGAATGTTGCTTTTACAATGCAAACTCCTCAGTCAGCCTCACGGCTGCCAGCTCAACCCCTCTGTCCCTTCGGGACATCTCCCCTAAAGGGGAGACAAATTAAGCCTCCTCTCATAGAGGAGGTGCCCGAAGGGCGGAGGAGTTGTGGCGAAGGAGTCGGCACGGGCGAACAATGTTCGCCCCTACGGTTTCGCCGTTTCCTTTTCTGTACGCTCGGGTCGTTGTAGGCATCGACCCCACATGGTTTACCTTACCAAAAACTATAAACTCCTCAGTCAGCCTCACGGCTGCCAGCTCAACCCCTCTGTCCCTTCGGGACATCTCCCCCTAAAGGGGAGACAAATTAAGCCTCCTCTTATAGAGGAGGTGCCCGAAGGGCGGAGGAGTTGTGGCGGAGGAGTTGTGGCGAAGGAGTCGGCACGGAAATAATCACACCGCCATTGCATGATACACCATCAGCCCCAGCAGTGCGGCAAATGCCAGCAGGAGCAGCGGCGACGACCAGAACACACGGTTTCGGGTCGCCTGTTTCTGGGTGGGATACGGCAGGGGTTCCTTGCGCTCTTTCCCGAACCAGAACGCAACGCCCATGACCGCCATCGCCAGCACCACGAATTCCAGCGGCAAAATCGCCACATTCCCGATGTTTTCCGGCAGCAGCGCCAGCAGTACGCTGATGAGGGTGGAACTGGTGTTCAGCGCAATATGCACCAGAATGGACGGCGTCAGCGAGTTGTGGCGCACCACGATTTTTCCCAGAAACAGCCCCACCAGCACGCCCAGGATGCCCTGCTGGACATTCCCGTGCATCAGTCCGAACAGCAGTGCCGTCACAATGACGCCGAACCGGGTGTTGACCACTGACAGACTTTTCAGCAGAAAACCCCGGAACAGCAGTTCCTCCGTGATCGGCGCAAGAATGCAGGTGTAAAGCAGTACCAGCATGGTGGACTGTCCGGTCTGGAAATAGTCGAAGGACACTTCCGGGAACTCCATCCCCAGCCCCTGCCCCACATATTTCAGCACGGCGTAGATCAGCACAGCGACATATTGCAGACCGATGCCGATGCAGATGTACTGGAACGCTTTCCACCCGGAAAAATCCGTGGTGCGGAACAGTCCGCCCAGAGGCTGGCGAATCCTGCGGCAGCCCAGCAAAGCGACAAGCACGTTAGAGCCTGCCAGAATGAGACAGTGCAGTGCCATGTAGATGCCGCTGTTCATGATGGTGCGAACTGCGCCGGACTGGTCGCCGTTGAAATAGGATGCTGTTGTGCCGTCCATGCAGAGCAGCAGCAAAAGCACTGCCAGCGGAAACAGCAGCTGTGCGATAAGCGTCCCCAGCAGCATCCCTGCGCCGGCGGTGTTCATCTGGCGGCGAATGTTCCGGCGCTCGTCACGCTCCGGGAACAGGGGTATCTGAAAGCCGGGCAGCAAAATCTGCGGCAGAAACCGGCGGTAATCCGTCCGGTATGCCGAATTCTCCAGCGCATTGTCAAAGGGATTCTGCGGGTCGATCTGTCCGGTCGTCTCCTCGGTAAAGGGCTCGTTTGTCATGGGTTGACCTCCTTCGAGTTTTTGTGCAGTGTTGTATAGATAGTATACCATATTTTTGCGGCGTTGTACAGAGGGCAGGCACACGACCACAACAATTTTTAATTATCTCACTTGAAAAATCCATCGCAAAGTGTGCTGTATGCTGAGATGGATACTCTGTATGGATACTCTGTAATGTGTAGGCTCCCCCCAACAGGGGGGCTGGCAAGCCGTAGGCTTGACTGAGGTTAATCCCCCTGTCAGCTAAAGCTGACATCCCCCCTTTCAAGGGGGACAATGAAAAAAGCCTCCCTTGAAAAAGGGAGGTGCCCGACAGGGCGGAGGGATAAAAATATAACACCTCACACAAGGTACACCATACGAGCGCCTTTTCAAGGGAAACTTTTGAAGTTACTCTTTGCACACAAAAAGCGGACAGGTTCACCCCGTCCGCCTTTTTCTATCTGTGCGATTGCTCGCTTTTTGTCGTTACTGATAGTCAAACACGCTGACCCAGCGCATCAGGAATTCCTTTTCCTGGGGATTCTGCTTTACCAGCTGAGATGCTGCAACAATGGGCAGCCACTGAGAAACATACTGCTTTGCCACGTCGTTCATGTCGCAGAACATTTTCAGATACAGCTCCGCCCAGTCGTCCTTGCCGTCCAGCTTGAACAGCAGGTAGGTTCTGGCTGCGTCGGCGCTGCCGTTGCCCTGTGTGGCATGAGACCAGTCGATCACATACAGTCTGCCGTCCTTGTCGACAATGACATTGCTGGGGTTAAAGTCCCCGTGGCACACCTTGATATGGTCGTGCATGGCGTTCAGCCGGGTGTGCAGGTCATACCGTGTGGTAGCGTCCAGTCCGGACTGGCTGATCTTCCGGTTCATCTTGTCTTTCAGCTTGGTCAGCAGCGGCGAACGCTTGCTCTGGATCTCCTTTTTTGCAGCAGAACAAACTGTTCCATATAGCTTTCCAGCTGGTCGGGATGCTGCTCCATCAGGGACTGCAGGGTCTCGCCCTCGACGAATTCAGTGACGATTGCCCACTTGCCGTCTACCTTCCGCACCTCCAGCAGCTTCGGGATGCGCAGACCGGTCTCCTCCACACGAGCCTGGTTCAGTGCCTCGTTGAGGATATCCGATTTCTTAAAGCCGTGTCCAAACACCTTGACACGGGTATTTCTTTCATGATAGCTGGTTTTTTCCAGTCCTTCCAACAACGGTTCCATATTGTTTACGCTCCTTTCTCAGCCGAGTCTTTCTCCTCTGCCGGGGTCTCGCCGTAAAATGCCTTGAGGTACATTGCCTTGATCTCCGAGATCAGCGGATACCGGGGATTTGCACCGGTGCACTGGTCGTCAAACGCCTGCTCGCACATTTCGTCCAGCGTTGCCAGGAAGTCCTCTTCCGTTACGCCGTAGTCACGGATGGTCTTTTTTGATGCCCACACGTGCCTTGAGTTCTTCGATCTTGACAATGAAGTTTTCGAATACTTCTTCGTCTGTATCGCCGGTCACGCCCACAAACCGTGCGCATTCGCAGTAGCGAGGCAGTGCATTGGGTACGGATACTGCGAGAAGGTTCCCATCTTCTGGGGGTGCCTCTGCGATGTTATAGCGCATGATATCCGTAATGAGGATCGCATTTGCCACGCCGTGAGGCAGGTGGTGGAATGCACCCAGCTTATGCGCCATAGAGTGGCACACGCCCAGGAATGCGTTTGCAAATGCCATACCAGCCATTGTGGATGCGTTCGCCATCTTTTCCCGTGCCAGCGGTGCGTGTTCGCCGTTCTCATAGCATTCCGGCAGATAGGTGAAGATGTTCTTCAGCGCCTTCAGTGCCAGACCGTCGGTGAAGTCGGTCGCCATCACAGAAGCGTATGCCTCCAGAGCGTGAGTCATTGCGTCAATACCGGATGCCGAGGTCAGACCACGAGGCTGGGACATCATCAGATCGGTGTCGATGATCGCCATATTCGGCAGCAGCTGATAGTCTGCCAGCGGATACTTTGCGCCGGTGGATTCGTCGGTGATAACTGCGAAAGGCGTTACCTCCGAACCAGTACCGGAAGAGGTCGGCACAGCGATAAAGTATGCCTTTTCGCCCATCTCCGGGAACTCATAGGTGCGCTTGCGGATATCCAGGAAACGCATTGCCATATCGGCGAAATCTGCGTCCGGATGCTCATACAGCACCCACATGATCTTTGCGGCATCCATTGCCGAGCCGCCGCCCAGAGCAATGATCACATCCGGCTGGAATGTCCGCATCAGCTCTGCGCCTTCCTTCGCACACGCCAGGGTCGGGTCAGACTGTACGTCCGAGAATACCTGATACGGAATTCCCATCTGCTGCAGCGGCTCTGTGATGCAGCTCATCTTGCCGCTCTTGAACAAGAATTCGTCTGTTACCAGGAATGCCCGTTTCCGGTGCAGCACATCCTGGATCTCACGGAGGGCAACCGGCAGGCAGCCCTTTTTGAAGTACACCTTCTGCGGTGTGCGGAACCACAGCATATTTTCTCTCCTCTCAGCAACGGTTTTGATGTTCAGCAGATGTTACGCCTACGTTTTCCGAGACAGAGTTGCCGCCCCAGGAACCGCAGCCCAGTGTTAAGGACGGAGCTAACTTGAAGTTATACAGGTCACCGATACCGCCGTGGGAAGAAGGAGTGTTGATTACGATACGGCAGGTCTTCATCCGTGCCGCAAACTGTTCGATCTTTTCCCGGTGGTTGACCTCATCCACATAGAGGGATGCTGTATGGCCATAGCCGCCGTCCTTGACCAGCTGGTCCGCATATTCCACTGCCTGCTCGAAGTTCTCCGAACGGTACATTGCCAGTACAGGAGAGAGCTTTTCGTGTGCGAACTCTTCGCTGATGTCCACAGAAGTGACTTCACCGATGAGGACACGTGTTTCCTCCGGAATGGTCACGCCGGCAAGTCCTGCGATGGTTGCCGCACGCTGACCTACGATCTTGCTGTTGAGTGCGCCGTTGATGAGAATGGTCTTACGCACCTTTTCAGTCTCATCGGGCGTGAGGAAATAGCAGCCACTTCAAAAATTCCTGGCGGACTGCGTCATAAATGGTTTTGTCAACGATCACAGACTGCTCCGATGCGCAGATCATGCCGTTGTCAAATGTCTTAGAGTGTACGATCGAGTTTACCGCCTTGCGGATATCCGCAGAGGCATCGATCACTGCCGGGGTGTTGCCGGCGCCAACGCCCAGCGCCGGTTTGCCGCTGGAATATGCTGCACGCACCATTCCCGGACCGCCGGTTGCCAGAATGATGTCAGCCTCCTGCATCAGCGTGTTGGTCATTTCCAGAGACGGAATGTCGATCCAGCCGATGATATTCTCCGGTGCACCTGCCTTCACGGCTGCATCCAGCACGATCTTCGCCGCAGCGATGGTGCTTTTCTTTGCACGGGGATGGGGCGAAATGATAATGGCATTTCTGGTTTTCAGGCAGATCAGCGACTTAAAGATCGCCGTTGACGTGGGGTTGGTGGTCGGAATGACCGCAGCCACTACGCCGATCGGTTCTGCAATACGGGTCGTGCCATAGGCGGGATCCTGTTCGATGATGCCACAGGTCTTGGTATGCTTATAGGCGTTGTAGATATACTCAGCGGCATAGTTGTTCTTGATTACCTTGTCTTCTACGACACCCATTCCGGTTTCTTCCACTGCCATTTTTGCCAGCGGCAGACGTGCGTGGTTTGCAGCCAGCGCAGCTGCCCGGAAGATCTGGTCTACCTGTTCCTGCGAGAATGTCGCAAACTGTGCCTGTGCCTCACGCACTTCCTTCAGCTTGCGTTCCAGCGCCGGAACGCCATCCACCAACGGTCGGTTGTTCTCTGTTTGATTCATTCAAATACTCCTTTTTTTTGGGAAACGCCGAAACAGTCCGGTGTCATCCGGGTAGAAGAAGTCCCGGATCTTCTTTTTTCCAAAAGCGTGAGAGATTTGTGGGAAAATACAGCGAAAAGGCATCAGAACCCGTTTCCTGTTCCGGCAGATGCGCCGACAGGCACGAAACGAGCGCTGACGTATTTTCGTAGCGATTGACTGCATCCAGTCGTTTCCGTTGAATCATGGACGGTTTTTCTTCTGTGACAACGATGTCCATAGATCCCCATCTGTGACACCTTTGTCAATGCTATTATACCACAATTCCACTGCTTTCGTCAAGTCATAAAAATTTCGCACACAAACGCCATCCATACGGCATCACCCACCGGATTCCTCCGTCCGTTCCCGACAGGTATCGCACTGCAGAAGTGGTATACTGATTCTCAGAGGTGATGACAGTTGCCCACGATCTACCTGGACGTTCTGCTGTTGCAGAGCCTCTATGTTAACTATTTTCTGCTGCGTGAGGCTGCAAAGCTGACGCATACGCCTTTGGGATGGCTGCGGTGCGGACTGGCTGCCGCCGGGAGCAGTCTGTTTTCTCTGCTGATCCTGCTGCCGCCTTTACCGGTCCTGCTTCAGCTTTTGCTGAAACTTCTGGCAGCAGCTGCGGCGGTAGTCCTGGCGTTCGGACTGCACCGGGAAAGCTTTTTCCGGCAGTGTGGCTGCTTTTTTCTCTGCAACTTCCTGCTTGCCGGACTGATCCTGGCGGTGGACAGTCTGACGCCGAGAGGATTTGCCGCCTGGGGAAACAGCTGCTGTTATCTCAATTTTTCCCTGTTCCAGCTGGTTCTATTCACTGCCGCCGCATATTCTCTGCTCCATATCTGCACCCTGCTCCGCCGCCGGCACCGGCACACGGACGACCGCTTTCAGGTCTTTTTTCCGGCTGGGCAGCCGCCAGCTGGTACTGGACGGACTGGCAGACACCGGCAACAATCTGACGGACACCTTTTCCGGCACACCGGTCATTGTATGCAGTGCCGCAGCCCTTGCGCCGCTCCTGGACGGCACGCCGCCGGAACAGCTGAAAGGCTACCGGCTGATCCCCTGCGCCACCATAACGGCCCAGGGACTGCTGCCGCTGTTTCGTCCGGATGAGGTGTGCATCCGGAACTGTACCACCGAAAAGCCGCCGGGTGGATGCCATGGTCGGCATCGGCGGTACCCAGCAGAACGCCATCTTTCACCCACAACTACTCGAATGAAAGGAGTCCTTTTCATGCAATCCATTCTCCGGAAATTCCGCCTGCTGCTCCCCAGCTGCGGGGAAAATTTTCTCCGTCCTGCCGGGTGGACTACATCAACGGTTCGGATACCTTTCCGCCGCCTCTCTCCAAAGAGGAGGAACAGGCGGTTTTTGCCCGGCTGCACCAGGGCGACACTGCCGCACGGGAGACCCTCATCGTCCACAATCTGCGCCTGGTGGTCTACATTGCCAAAAAGTTCGAATCCTCCGGGCTGGGGCTGGAGGATCTCATCTCCATCGGCACCATCGGTCTCATCAAGGCAGTGGAGACCTTCTGTCCGGACAAGAAGATCAAGCTGGCGACATACGCCTCCAGGTGCATCGAAAACGAAATCCTTATGGTGCTACGGAAAAATGCCCAGCTCCGTGGCGAGATCTCCATCGACGAGCCGCTTTCTTCCGACTGGGACGGCAACGAGCTGCTGCTCTCCGACATCCTGGGGACAGACGAGGACATCGTAAGCCGGGACATCGAGAACGAGGCGGAACGGGAGATGCTCCTTGCCGCCGTCTCCGAGCTGGGCGAACGGGAACAGGAGATCATGCAGATGCGGTTCGGACTCTGCGGCAAAAAAAGAACGCACTCAAAGGAAGTCGCCGAGGCGATCGGCATTTCGCAGTCCTACATCTCCCGGCTGGAAAAAAAGATCATCCGCAAACTGCGAAAAAAGCTGGAAGAGGCAGACCAGCCCAGTGTCCACACTACCTGAAACACGCAAAAGAGCCGCAGGGCATCACGCTCTGCGGCTCTCTTTTATGATGGGGTTTTCATGTTGTCAAAACAGTTTGAATTATTCCTCGCTCGGCAGGGACTTGATGAGTGCTACCAAGAACTTCAGCAGAACAACTGCATCGTTCGAACCCAGTTCACCATTGCCATCACAGTCGGAGTTTGCCTGCTGCTGTGCGCTTTCCAGTGTTACAGCGCCGGCAACTGCCTTGTTCAGCAGAACTGCGTCTGTGATATCCACACGGCCGTCACAGTTTACATCACCGTACAGCGGGATGATCTTTTCTGTGGTTGTCGTACCGGTTGTGCTGCTTGTGCTTGCAGTTGTTGCGGTAGTCTTAGAAGTAGCAGTGGTAGTAGTGGTCTTTGCGGTTGTGGTAGTCGTCTGAGAAGTGGTTGTCGTGGTAGTCACGGTCGGAGTAGTCTCAGTTGCCTTCGGCAGGACATTGACTGTCACTTCCTTGGTCTGACCGCCAGGTGTGGTAACCTTCACGGTTGTAGTACCAACATTTTTTTACCGCTGATAACCAGGATCTTGTCGTTGTCCGGATCAGCAGCAACGCCAACCTTGGTCTTGTCGTCCGGTGTACCGGTGCAGTTCGGAACGTTTACTTCCAGGTTTACCTTTTCGCCCAGTACAACATCGATGGAATCAACAACTTCCAGGGTATCTTCGAACATATCCTGCTTCTTCTCATTGTTCTGATCGTCTGCCGCATAGTAAACGGTTACGTTGTTAATGGTGTACTTGGTGGACTTTGTTTCGCCCAGACCTGCATACCAAACGCCGAAGCTCATGTGTGCATCGTCGGATTCTGTGTCAACCTGGTTCCATGCGTTCAGTGTGTTGCCGGTGCTTTCTGTGCGGATGCCCTCTGCCAGTGTCGGCGGAACGATCCACATAAAGCTGTAGGTCTTTGTGCCTTCTGCATCCTTGTACGGTGTATCTTCCAGAGAATCATCTGTGGAATCCGGACGGTTGCCTGCGGTACTCTTTTCCCAGTACAGCAGTGTAGGTGTTGTGGTGTTCAAACCTTCGTTCTTAAACATATCATCAGACTGGAACCAGTTATCAGTGAGGTCAGCCTTTTCCAGAGCGGAAGAGCCTACGCCAAACTGTACCTGATTTGCGTCCTGGTCTGTGGTTACATCAAAAGCGACTGCATAAACATCAGCAGTCTTGTCATACTTCATGCCAAAGTCAGCATACGGGATCTCGGTTGCATCGCCCACGCTGTTGGAACCTGCATTCTTGATGGAAGCAGTGCCGCTGCACGGGAATGTGACGGATTCTTCATAAGTCAGCTCAGCTGCAACGATGCTGCAGTCTGTGAACTTTGCACCCTTCAGTGCTGCATACCACAGCTGGAAGGAGATCTGGCTCTTTTCTGCCAGAGTTTCGCAGTCAACGACCTGTTCCGGAACGTCCCAGGTTACGGTGAAGTAGCTGCCCAGTTCCTGCTTTGCCAGGTCTGTGCCGCCGCCGACGGTGAAGTCACCCAGTCCGTTGCCCCACTTTACGCCAGCGTCTGTACACTGCTTCAGAGATTCCGGACCAATGTCATTGTACCAATAGCCGACTGTCTTTGCAACGCCGCCTTCGCCGCTGCTGCCCTTCAAACCAGCCTGTTCCTTTAGCATACTCAGTATCTGCCAGGCTCTTATAAGCCACGTTCAGACCGCCGCCGTACATAAAGCGGTTTACATTTACATCTTCACCTTTTTCGCCGTTCACCTTAATGGTAACGCTTTAGGGACTTTACCTTTGCATCATCCGCAACGGTAGCACCCGGGCGGAAGTTGAATTCACCATAGGTGAACTTGTGGCTGTTCAGCGGCAGACCTGCCTCACGGATCGCTGCCTCCGATTCCAGAGCCACGCCGTCGTTCTTTTCCTTGAATGCGTCAGATGCGTAATACCCTTCACTGCAGTTGTCACCGGGTGTCAGTTTGATATCCAGGTCATTCAGCTTCAGGGAGTTGATGGCTTTTACAGTTACGTTATCGCCGTTCTCCTGCACATCAGAAACCTTGCCGTTTCCGATAATGCTGGAATAGTTCAGACCGCCGGTGTTTTCTGCACCCTTCGGCAGAGTCGGGTCTACTTCATAGATCCAGTCGGGCTTTTCGCCTTCGCTGGTATCGGTCGTGCCGTTTACGGTGATAGACACCAGTTCGATCTCTGCCTCAGATGTGCGTGTGGTGTGATCCTCTTCACTGATAAGACCGGCATAGCAGTTCTGGAACTGGAACTTTGCATCCTTATTGCTGGACAGTTCCTTGGCTACGCTGGACGGCAGTTCTACAACAACAGAGAACTCCTTGGCATATGGTTTGCACTTGATTGCACCTTTGGAATCGGTTTCTTCAAAGCCCCACCAGTAGCCGTTCGCCTTAGTATCTGTTGCGCCGAAGTAGTAAGAGAAATCTGTGACCATCTGGTCAGACTTCAGATTAAACTGCAAAGAGGTAATACTGTCACCGTAAATATCCGCCGGCGACTTACCCTCTGTGTCAGTAAATGAAGTATAATCATCTGTCTTGGATTTGCACAGATAGGTACACTTATCTGCATTCAGCGGATTGTCCTTATCGTCCGGATTCGGGATAGAAGTTGCCAGCGTCTTTCCAATGTTCACAGTCTCGCCCTCAGCCGCATTTGCAACCATAAAGCTGCCGGATGCAACCGCAACGGAACTGGTCGCCATTACCGCACTCATCAGAAGTGCGCTTACTCTTTTGCGAATCACTTTGCTCATGTATATCGCTCCTCTTTCTTTCAATTGTTTTTTCATCTGTTCCAATCTTTTCTTTCTGCATCCACAACAGCAACTGTCATGAATATTTATGCTTAAAAAATGGTACATTCATTTTTTAGCTATATACATTATAGCAATTGCACCGCCAAATGTAAATGTATATTTTATGAACATTCGAATTTCGAGATAGAAGATTTCCTATTTGATTTGTGCAACTTGCATAGAATCATTTCACATCGCCAGTAAAAACCATTTGCAAATAAAAAATAAAGGACAATCTCATCAAGAAACTGTCCTTTATCCAAATATTTACACTGTTAATTATTTCCAGCTGTTGTCACCGTCGACGGATTCTGACCTGCTCCGGCAGTTGTCGTGGCTGCACTGCACGCCCTGCACGGCAACACGGTAATCGCCCACCGCCCAGACGGTGTTATACTTGCTGCACGAGATCGTGGGCGTGTAGTTGAATGTGATGGTATCGCTGTCCACTGCGCCTGCCTGGGTGGAATAGCTGAGCAGATCCACATTTGCGGTCAGGTCGCTGGCATCCAGTTCATCCATCACGTCTGCCGGTCCGATGATGCTGACTTTCAGCTGTTGTGTCAGCACGTTGAAATCATACGTTCCCGGCGCATTGACCACGCCGATATCCGAGATCACAAAGTCCTTTTTCACCAGGTCGGCGGAATCCAGAGACAATGTCACGGTAGAGAATCCCGACTGGTTCACATAGTCATCCGGCACATTGACCACAAAGTCGTTGGAATAATCCAGGTCGATATCCCGCAGCGCCACAGAGCCGATGTTGAACTCGCTCATCTCCTCCATCGAGGTGTTGGGCGCAGCCAGGGTGATCTGCTGTTCTGACAGATGCAGCCGCTGTTTCAATGCGTCCAGGTCGAAGTTCGCCGGGGCGTTGGTGATCTGATAGGTCACATCCATGGTTTTCTGGTACAATACCGGCACTTCCAGAGAAACGCCGCCACATCCCAGGTGAAGTCCTTGGAATCCACCTGCGTCCCTGCCTCGTTATAGAAGAGGAGCGTATCCGTGGTGTAGATCTTGGAGGCGCTGAGCTGTTCTTTCTGCTGGGTCTCTGCCACGCAGTATTTCACCTGATCCAGCTGTTTCTGCGGCCCGGTGACATCAATGGTAGACGGCGTGCAGGCGAAGTTCTCTTCGTCCAGGACACAGCCGTCCGTAAACGTCAGATTCGGCGCAGAGGGCTTGATTTCAAAGGTATAGGTGTCGATCTTATCAAAGGTCACATTCACCGTAGAGGGCGAAATGGACTTCACGTTGAACTGTTCATTTCCGTTTCCGGTGACAGTAATGGAAAGGGTCTTTGTGCCGGCAGAGGTCACGTTTTCCACCACAGCCTCTGCGGTCAGATTGTCCGCCTCAATGTTGCCGACTTTCGAGCGTTTGCCCTCGATCTGCACCGTCACATCTTTTATGTCATAGTCGATGACGCTGAGTCCGTTTTCTTCGGCAGACGTTCCGGCGATCTCCACTTTCAGCGGCACATGGTGCAGCGTCCTGGGAGTCGTGGGGTAGATGGCAATGGAAATGACAAACCAAAGGACAATGGCAATCGCCACAGAAGTAATCATCATGGCAGGACGGCTGTCATAGATCCGCTGAAACAGCGCCTGGTTACTTCCGGACTTCCGGTTCTTCTGTGATGTCTTTTTCTGTCGGTTCTTCCACAGATTCTTGGGCATACGCCTTCTCCTTTCCGTCGTCCTTGTGATGCCGCTTGAGGAACGGGATCTTCTTTGCCACTCTGCCGATGGTCGTCTCTTCGCTCGCCGTAATCAGACGTGCTGTCAAAAGCTGGTGCAGAGACTCTCTGGTAAAGCCGCTTTTCAGCACGCCGTTTTCCGCCACAGAGATCGCCCCGGTTTCCTCAGAAACCACGATCACCACGGCATCGGAGTTTTCGCTCATGCCGATCGCCGCACGGTGGCGTGAGCCGAGACGCTTGTTGATGAGTTCTTCCTTCTGGGGTTTCGGCAGAAAGCAAGCCGCCGCCAGGATCTTGCCGTCCCGGATAATCACCGCACCGTCGTGGAGCGGTGTCTTGTTGAAAAAGATGTTCCCGAACAATTCCTTGCTGGGGATGGCGTCCAGTATCGTGCCGTTGTCGATCTGTTCTCCCAGCCGTGTCTGCCGCTCAATGACGATCAGCGCACCGGTCGATGTGGCGGAAAGCTCCACGCAGGCATCGCAAATCACATCAATGGTCCTGCTCCAGACCGAGCTGTCTACATTGGAACTGCTGCTGAACCGCAGTCCCAGCTTGGTGTACCCTGCCTTTTCCAGAGTCCGGCGCAGTTCCGGCTGGAAGAGGATGATAAGAGCGATCAGTCCGATGTTCAGCGTTTCAGAAAGCAGATAGGAAATCGCCTTCATATTGATCCAGGCAGAGATGATGTAAACCAGAATCAGCAGGAACACGCCTTTGAGCAGCTGTCCGGCACGAGTCTCCCGCACCAGCTTCATGCCCAGATACACCACATAGGACAGCACCAGGATATCCAGGATATCCACCGGTTCTGCTGTTTTGATAACGCTGAAGATCATATCCAGGATATCCCGTAAAGCCATGCGCATCATCCTTCCTTTCCGACTTCTCTGATATGTACGCCGGACAGAGCATCACGCTTTTCTGTCCGGCGAAGGTTCTGTTCTCCGGTTCTGTCTGCATTCCCGTCGCTGAGAATGCCCTATATTACTATTGTAACATATCACCGGAATTTTTCAATAGGTTTTTGGACTTTTCAGAATATTGACATAATTTTTCAGATTTGCCCCCAGGAGCAGGGTATCGGATGCCCGGCTGAACGCCGACGGCGCAAACCGGACCGTGCCGTCCTTTGTCCCCAGCTTTTCGTGCGCCAGCGGTGCGCAGTGCAGTCCGGCACGCAGGCAAAAGCCCTGTTTGTCAAGATATGCGGCAGTCTCCTCCGGAGATGCACCATCCACCGTAAAAGAGACGATCGGCACGTATGCCACGCCCGGCTTGCGGTACACAGTGATCTCCGGCACATCCGCCAGCGAGTCGCACAGCAGCTCACAGAGACGGCTTTCGTGCCGGTACAGTCCTGCCACCGTCTGCCGCCGGACAAAGTCGATCCCGGCACAGAGCGACGCCGCACCTACCACATTCAGCGTGCCGCATTCCAGCCGGTCGGGCAGAAAGTCCGGCTGTTCCGGACTCCGTGACGCACTGCCCGTTCCGCCCTGCATCAGCGGCTGGATGGGAAAGGCACAGTCCGTCATGAGGATTCCGGTGCCGGTGCTGCCATATAAGCCCTTATGCCCTGCGGTGCAGAGAATGTGCATCCCGTCCCGCTCCAGGGACAAGGGCAGGATACCGCACGCCTGTGCGCCGTCAGCGATCATGCAGACGCCGTGGCTGCGGCACACCTGTGCAATCTCCCGATAGGGCAAAATCTGCCCCGTCACATTGCTGGCAATGGTGCAGACCACCGCCTTGGTGTTGGGACGGAACAGTCCCTGCAAACGCCGGATGGTCTCGCTGTCGTTCTCGGAGACCTCCAGCAGGCTGTACGTCACCTTTCCGGCACGGGCAAGCGCAGCGATAGGGCGATAGACCGAGTTATGCTCCAGGTCGCTGAGGATCACATGGTCACCCGGTTTCAGCACGCCCTGAATCGCCACATTCAGCGCATGGGTGCAGTTTAAGGTAAAGATGGTATTTTCCACCTTGGCATCAAAAAAAATCCGCCACCGTCTCACGGGCATGGTACACCATTTCGGAGGTGCGCTCCGCAATGACGTGTCCGCCACGTCCGGCGTTGCCGTACCGTGCAATGGCATCCGCTACGGCACGGCGCACCTCCGGCGGCTTGGGATAGGTGGTCGCCGCATTGTCAAAGTTCACCGTCACCGCATATCACGTCCTTCCAGGGGACTCCGAAACGGAATTCCCTCTCTGGACAGAAGTGCGGAGACACGGCCGCAGTCTGCTCTTGCCGCCAGAACAAAACCGCAGCCCTCCGGCCCCAGGTGTTCCAGCCGGCGTATCTCACTGGAGATGCCATGCTGCTGCAGCGCCTGTCGTGCCCGGTTCGCCTGGGTATAGGAGACCATTGCCGCTTTACATTCCAACATCTTCTCACCCCTTTGCATATTGATCGGGGAAACACTTCCCCGTGTCAGTATATGCAGAACGGCGGCGATGCGGTGACAGGAGTTATGCAGTGTTTCCTTTATGCCTTTACCAGCAGGCAGACGCAGTGCGCCGAAATGCCCAGTCCCTCTCCGGTAAAGCCCAGCTTTTCCTCTGTGGTGGCTTTCACGCTAACCTGTTCCACAGAAACACCGCAGGCTGCTGCGATCTTTTCCCCGCATGGGAACGATATACGGTGCAAGCTTTGGTTTCTGGCAGAGGATCGTGGCATCCAGATTGCCCACGGCATAGCCCTGTGCCTTCACCTTTTCCACCACCAGTTCCAGCAGCTTTAAGCTGTCTGCTCCGGCATAGGCAGGATCGGTGTCCGGAAAGTGCTTGCCGATGTCTCCCAGCGCCAGCGCACCCAGCAGTGCATCCGAAACCGCATGGAGCAGCACATCTGCGTCGGAATGCCCCAGCAGTCCCTTTTCATAGGGGATCTCTACGCCGCCCATAATCAGCTTTCTGCCCTCCACCAGACGGTGAACGTCATAGCCGTGTCCAATGCGAAATGGGATGTTTTCCATTTATGCCTCCTCCTTTTGACGAGCCAGCAGGATCTCCGCAATGGCGATATCCTCCGGCGTGGTGATCTTGATGTTAGTATAGTCCCCCTCGGTCATGTAGACCTTGCAGTTGATCGCCTCGATCAGCTGGCAGTCATCGGTGAAATCCAGGGCGTGTCCTCCGCAAAGGTCACTGCCTCAAAGTACAGCTGCCGCTTGAACACCTGGGGTGTCTGGGTGATAAACAGATGGGGACGATAGGGCGTGTCCACGATCAGATGGTCATTGACCACCTTAATGGTATCCTTTACCGGTACGCCCAGAGTCGCACCGCCGAAAACCGATGCGTCCCGGATGACCTGTGCAATGTGTTCCGGTTTTACCAGCGGCCGTGCGCCGTCGTGGACGGCGATCATTGTTGTGCCTTTGGAGAGCGCACGGAGACCGCACATCACGCTTTCCTGCCGGGTCGAACCGCCGGCAACGATGGCGTGGAATTTTGTGATGCCGCACTGCTGTGCCGTTTCCCGGATGGCATCGTGATCGGACGGACGTGCCACCACGATGATTTCCGCCACACGTGGGCAAACCTCGAAGGCACGCATACTCATGCCGATCACATTGGTATCCCCCAGCGGCAGCAGGATCTTATTCTTTCCTTGCATCCGGGTGGCGTTTCCGGCGCACACCAGGATCACAGAGGTGTCTTGTACCTGTGACATACTAGTTCTTCCTTTCAAAAAAGGGTACAGGTTCTTGTTGAAACCAGTACCCTTTTGTTTTATAGATTGTGCAGCTTATAAGAGAGTGTCATCAGACTGTCGTCCAGGTGCATGGTCACGACCTGTGCATTTTCCACTGCCAGATCGCAGTGGCTGAAATTCCACAAGCCACGCACGCCCAGAGAGACCAGCCGCTCTGCCACAGTCTGCGCCGACTCTTTCGGCAGACACAGCACTGCCGCAGCCGGCTGCTGTGCCGCACAAAATGCGTCCAGCGCATCCATGGACTGGATGGGCAGCCCGGCAAGCTGTCTGCCGATCAGTTCCGGCTTGATGTCGAAAATCCCCACCAGCCGAAAGCCACGCTGTTCAAAGCGGACATTTTCAGAGACGACCTTTCCCAGGCTGCCGGCACCCACTACGATCGCCGGGAGCTGTTCTGACAATCCCATGATACGCTGTAGATTTTCCCGCAGCTCTGCCACGGAATAGCCGCTGCCCTGCTGTCCGAAACAGCCGAAACAGCAAAGATCCTGCCGGATCTGTGATGCCGTCATGCCCAGCCGCCGTCCCAGTTCCCGGGACGAAGTACGGACCTGTCCGCTGCGTTCCATTTCCCCCAAAAGCCGGTAGTACCGGGGCAGCCGCCGCACAACGGACGATGATGCGTCATATTTTTGTGTCAAACGAATCGCTCTCCTATAAACCGATTTCCATTCTGCAAAGAGGTGTATCTGTGCGGATATGCGCTTACGCCATCAGCTTTGCCAGACGCTCGTTGATTGCCTCCAGGAATTCCTTGAGTTGACCTTCTTCTTGTTTTCCAGCTTGGAGATCAGATACAGGTCACCGGTCATGATGCCGTCCTCGATGGTCTGGATGGTTGCCTTTTCCAGCTTGTCTGCGAAAGCCATCAGTTCCGGCAGCTTGTCCAGTTCACCACGCTTGCGCATTGCCGCTCCATGCAAAAATGGTAGCAACAGAGTTGGTGGAGGTCTCCTCGCCCTTCAGATACTTGTAGTAGTGACGCTGCACCGTACCGTGAGCTGCCTCATACTCATAGATGCCGGCAGGAGAAACCAGAACGGAAGTCATCATTGCCAGAGAGCCGTAAGCTGTGGAAACCATATCAGACATCACGTCGCCGTCGTAGTTTTTGCATGCCCAGATATAGCCGCCCTCGGAGCGGATGACGCGGGCCACTGCGTCGTCGATCAGGGTGTAGAAATATTCGATGCCGGCAGCCTCAAACTTTTCCTTGTACTCGTTGTCGTAGATCTCCTGGAAGATGTCCTTGAAGGTGTGGTCGTACTTCTTGGAGATGGTGTCCTTGGTTGCGAACCAGACATCCTGGTGCAGATCCAGACCGTAGTTGAAGCAGGCACGTGCAAAGCCGGCGATGGAGTTGTTCTTGTTGTGCAGACCCTGTACGATACCGTCGGTATCCTCAAAGTTGAAGATCAGTTCACGGCTCTCGTTGCCCTCTGCGTCAGTAACCACCAGTTCTGCCTTAGAGCCCTTCTTTACCTTCATTTCGGTATTCTTGTACACATCGCCGTAAGCGTGACGTGCAATAGTGATCGGGGCTGTCCAGGTCGGGATATACGGTTCAACGCCCTTTACCAGGATCGGGGTACGGAATACGGTGCCGTCCAGGATGGCACGGATGGTGCCGTTCGGGCTTTTCCACATCTGGGACAGGTTGTATTCCGGCATTCTTGCCGCATTCGGGGGTAATGGTAGCGCACTTCACTGCTACGCCGTACTTCTTGGTAGCGTTTGCACTGTCGATGGTCACCTGATCCTTGGTCTTTTCACGGTGTTCCAGACCCAGGTCGTAGTACTCGGTCTTGAGGTCTACATACGGGGTCAGCAGGATGTCCTTGATCCACTGCCACAGAACACGAGTCATCTCGTCGCCGTCCATCTCGACCAGCGGCGTTGTCATTTGAATCTTTGCCATTTGATTTTCCTCCTCAAATTGCACGCATTGTCTTTGCTCATTGCCTTATATTATAGCGTTTCTGCCGGAGCAATACGATGCCCGGCTTGTTCTGCCAACGCAGAAATTTTGTCATATTCCGCAGCCGTCACAAGGATCAGCTGCAAATCGTCGCTGTCAATGTCCACACCGCAGAGCAGCATTCCCTGCTGCCGGAGCAGTTTGTTGCAGGCGGCACACCATTGGAACACGTCCGCATCCTCCGACAAGTCCAGTCCGGAAAAGTCTAGTTTTTCACCGCCGTTCAGCTGGGATACTGCCCAGAGAAAGTCCTCCAGCTCCGAGCTGCTGTCCACGCCGATCAGCGCATGGGCTGCCTCCAGTTCATCCGCCATGGCAATCCAGCACAGGGTGTCTCCGTCGCAGGATGCGGCATCTATGCCACGTTCGGCAAATCGCTCCGCAAACTGCGCCGCATACGCTGCCCGATCATTTCGGCAGCGTTCCAGGCTCATGCACCGTGGAATTGTTATGGCTGATGCAGTCTGCGATCGCCAGAATATATGGCACCTCAGATACCTGCTCCGGTGCTTTTTTCCTTTTGAAGAATCCGAACATTTACGCAAACACCACCCATCGCAAAACGCCCAGCACCAACAGGTGCAGCGGATAGAACACATAGAAAAACCACTTGTGAAACGGCTTTTTGCTGCCGCCTTCGCCGTTGTAGCAGTACTGTATCAGCGGTATCACCAGAAAGATACCCAACTGGAACAGACCACTCCACATGGGTTCTGATGTCAGCACACTCATACAGCACACCAGTGTAATGCCGCCAAACGACAGCCATTTTTCCCTGGGGCTCTCCCGATATCGGAAAAAGGTCAGCGCATACAGCACATCGAATATCGCCCAGTCACCGAATACGGACAGCAGGCACAGCCCAAAGATGTCCAGCCACTTCACCGAAAGAGAACACTTTGCCTTGTCCCAGAACCAGATCGCCAGCAGGCTGAGGAACAGCGTGTAGATCACGCCGAATGCCGGACGGATGCCGCCACTTTCGAAATAGCTGAACGGCAGCCACGAGATCACGGCGAAAATGCCCAGCCGCATGGCGTATTTCTTTACGTTCCGGGTGTAGTGATACCCTTCTGCCAGCATATACGCCATAGTCGGTCCGGTCAGCCGTCCGATGACGTGCATGACCTGTCCCAACAGCGACGCCGTGGGAACAAATGCCCAGGCGATATGGTCGATGAGCATGGCGGCAATCACCAGATATTTCAGCTGGTTGCGGTTGAGAAATCCTTTTGTGTTTGTCATTCCGGCTTATCCTTTTCCTGCCGCAGCTGCCGTATCAGCCTTCTCACCAGATGCACACCGCCGGCAAGCAAAAACAGCAGTACCAGCAGTCCGATCCCGAAACCGGGCGTTTCCACAGCAATTCCAGATAATCTGTTATGTCCCTGTCGTCAAGCAGAGCAATCACACAAAACACGAGAAACACTGCAAACAGTTCCTGCTGATAGCAATTCCAGAACTTCCGCCACTTTCCGCTTTTCTCTGTCTTTTCCGAATCTGCCACTTACTTGCTCAGCTTGTCACGGGTATAATCCAGCAGACCGCCTGCCAGGATGATATCCTTGGTGCGTCCGGTCAGCTCGCACAGTACCGGGATCTCAGCGCCGGTGGTCTTGTTGACCAGTGTCAGCGTCGTTTCGCCAGCCTCAACGTGCTTGCGGATGTCAGCCAGTTCCAGAACATCGCCCTGGGAGATCTTCTCATAGTCTGCCTCGTTGACAAAGGTCAGCGGCAGAATGCCGGCGTTGATGAGGTTTGCACGGTGGATACGGGCAAAAGCTCTTCACCAGAACTGCCTTGACGCCCAGATACAGCGGTGCCAGTGCAGCGTGTTCACGGGAGGAACCCTGTCCATAGTTGGAGCCGCCCACGATAATGCTCTGTCCCATCTCCTTGGCACGGCTCGGGAACGCCTCATCGCAAACGGTGAAGCAGTGCTGCGAAATTGCCGGGATGTTGGAACGCAGCGGCAGGATCTTTGCGCCGGCCGGCATGATGTGGTCGGTGGTGATGTTGTCGCCGACCTTCAGAGAGCAGCCAGCCTCGATGGTTGCCTCCAGCGGAGCGGTTTCCGGGAACGGCTTGATGTTCGGTCCACGCAGGATCTCTACCTTGTCCATTTCCTCTTCCGGTGCCGGCAGAACGATCATGTTGTCGTTGACACTGAATTTTTCCGGCAGGACGAAGTCCGGCATCTCGCCCAGTTCTCTCGGGTCACTCAGATAACCGGTCAGTGCAGAATATGCAGCCAGTTCCGGAGAAACCAGATAAATCTGACCGTCCTTGGTTCCGGAGCGTCCCAGGAAGTTCCGGTTAAAGGTACGCAGGGAGATACCGCCGGAGTTCGGGGACTGTCCCATTCCGATGCAGGGGCCGCAGGCGCTTTCCAGAATACGTGCGCCGGCAGCGATCAGTGTACCCAGGATGCCCATATCTGCCATCATGTTCAGCACCTGCTTGGAACCAGGAGCGATTGCCAGAGAAACATCCGGATTTACAGTCTTGCCCTTTGAGGATGTGCGCCACCTTCATCATGTCCAGCAGAGAAGAGTTGGTGCAGGAACCGATGCAGACCTGGTCGATCTTCAGCTTGCCGATCTCAGCCACGGTCTTGACATTGTCCGGAGAATGCGGACATGCAGCAAGCGGCACCAGTTCACTCAGATCAATGTGCAGTTCTTCGTCATAAACAGCGTCCGGATCTGCCTTCTGCTCGCTCCAGACTTCGCCTCTGCCCTGTGCCTCCAGGAACTGCTTGGTCACTTCGTCCGACGGGAAAATAGAAGTAGTCGCACCCAGCTCAGCACCCATGTTGGTGATGGTGGCACGTTCCGGAACGGACAGAGTCTTGACACCCTCGCCGCAGTATTCGATGACCTTGCCGACACCGCCCTTTACGGACATCCGGCGCAGCACTTCCAGGATACATCCTTTGCAGCCACCCACGGAGACAGCTTGCCGGTCAGTTCTACCTTTACTACCTTCGGACAGGTGATGTAGTATGTACCGCCGCCCATTGCCACTGCAACGTCCAGGCCGCCTGCACCCATAGCAATCATGCCGATGCCGCCGCCAGTCGGGGTGTGGCTGTCAGAGCCGATCAGGGTCTTTCCCGGAACGCCGAAACGCTCCAGATGTACCTGGTGGCAGATACCGTTGCCGGGACGGGAGAAGTAGATGCCGTGTTTCTTTGCAACGCTGCCGATAAAACGGTGGTCATCTGCATTTTCAAAGCCGTTCTGGAGTGTGTTGTGGTCGATATAAGCCACGCTGCGCTCAGTGCGTACACGCGGTACACCCATTGCCTCAAATTCCAGATAGGCCATAGTTCCGGTTGCGTCCTGTGTCAGTGTCTGGTCGATGCGGATTCCGATTTCAGAACCCTTTACCATTTCGCCCTCTACCAGATGTGCTTTCAGGATCTTTCCGTCAGGGTCAGTCCCATTCAATATCATTCCTTTCGTAGTTGGCACTGCAAATACACGGCAAGCCATCCATTTACAATACGATTCTTATACCGTATTATTATAGCAAAAAACAGGCGCTGTTGTCAAGTCTGCGGCGACTTTGAAAAGATAAAAGAAAAATCCGGATTTGCTTACAAATAAAATCCGCCGCTCCCGGCAGGGGTGCAAAAACAGCCCGAAAGGTACATTTCCCTCGGGCTGTCGTATTTTATTCCGTCTCGGAAATATGGTACACATGGTCGCCGCTGAGACGCTTTTCATACTCGTCGTGAGGCAGCGGACGGTCGAACAGAAATCCCTGTGCCATACAGCAGTTGATGCCACGCAGGAATTCCGCCTGTTTCTGGGTCTCCACGCCCTCGGCAATCACTTCCATATCCAGATCGTTCACCATGTTTACGATGTTCTTGATTACGATCACATCGTTTTTCCGGTGCTTTTCCTGTTTTTCCATCTTGATGATATCCACATTCAGATCTTTCAGCAGGTTCAGCGAAGAATAGCCTGTGCCGAAATCGTCGATGGAGGTGCTGACACCGTTTTCGTGCATGGTCTGCACAAAGCGGAGCAGTGTCTCATAGCTTTCATAGCCGGACATTTCCGTCAGTTCCACCTCAATGTATTTGGCAGAGACATTGTACTTTTTCAGCACTGCCAAGATCTCTTCCGCCAGATTCGGATTTTTCAGGTGCATCTTGGAGAAATTCACGGAGATGCGCACCGGTTCGATTCCTCTCGACAGCCAGTCCTGGATGTTCTGGCAGACACGTTCCAATACATAGAAGTCCAGCTTGCAGACGCTGCCCTCTCGTTCCAGCACCGGAATGAAGTCCATCGGCGGCACCATGACACCGTTCCGGAACCAGCGCACCAGTGCCTCGCAGCCGCAGAGCTGGTTGTCCGAAAGGGTCACCTTCGGCTGATAGAACACCTCGAACTCCTGGTTTTCCAGAGCATTGGGGAACATCTGCGACACTTCTTTCTGACGCAGTGCCTTTTCCAGCATCGTGTCGTCAAAGTGGAGCATATCCGTCTTTCCGGACATCTTTGCCACGTGCATTGCAGTCGATGCGGCGTTGATTACCTCGCCTGTGTTCTGGTTTTCCCGGATGTCGTATACCCCGATTCGGGAGCGTACATCAAAGGTGATCTGCTTGTCCTCGTTGGAGACCGTCACATACTGGTTTCCGATCTTTTTCAGCAGGTTGCCCATATGCTCTTTTTTCGCCAGCAGCACAAAGTTGTCACCGCCCATCCGGGCAAAGAACTCGTCTTTCTCCAGCATATTCTGAGACAGACGCACAAATTCACGCAGTACCACATCGCCTTTTCGTGCGCCTACCGCACGGTTGATGTAGTTGAAATTCTTGATGTTCACGAATGCGCAGGCGTAGTCTTTCAGTTTGCCCTGCGCCAGAAGTTTGCCGCCGGTCGTTGATGCCACGGGTGTTCAGCGCACCGGTCAGCAGGTCTGTTACGGAAATGCACCGCAGCAGCTGTACCAGCTTGACCCGTTCCAGCATCAGAAAGATCTGGTGAGACAGGAACTGGAGCATTTCCGCCTGGGGCTGTGTCCATGCGGTATCCTTTTCCGGATAAAAGTAAAAGACAGCGCTGCAGTTTTCGTCCATCTGCACCTTTTCTTCACAAGGCGGCGCATCAAATCCCTTTTCGCTCTCATAGATCAGATAACAGTCGTCCTGCCCATTGGGATCCATCACCGATTTTGCCGCATAAAACCGCAGTTCAAATTTTCCCAGCGAAAAAACACGTGCCACTTTCTGCATCTGATCCTGCAGCAGTCTGATCAGATCATCCACAGTTTTCACATTCTTTTGCAACGAATCAAAAAGCTGCTGGTAACTCTTTACATGAAAATTCATATCCATACCAATCACCTCATTCAGCGCCTGTTTCATGTCCGTACAGAGCGCAAAACAAACGGAATACAATTTCTACCCACTATTCCCACATTATTTCTATGATAAAAGCTATATCATATTTTTTTCGGAATTGTCAATCAGACACATAAAATAAATTGAGCGGAATCAAATATTTGTGCGTTATCACGAAAAGACTTTCTCATTTTTGTTGGTTCCTACAAATTTGACAAATGAGAAAAAATGCGGTACACTGATAGACAGAATAAATCGAATGGATGTGAAAACCAGGCAGACTGTACTGCAAAACCTTTCTTTCAGCCTAAACGCCACCATTCCCGTATTTTTGATGATGGTATTCGGCGGTCTGATGAAAAAAAAAGTAAACCTGTTGGACGACCACACCACCGGGAAATTGAACCAGTTCGTGTTCAAGGCACTGGTGCCGGCGCTGCTGTTCATGGACCTGTCCCAGGCGGATTTCCGCTCGGTCTGGGACGGAAAGTTCGTCCTGTTCTGTTTCTGCGCCACCTTTCTCAGCATCGGCATTGCCTTTCTCCTGTCCCTGCCACGCAAAAGCTGGTCGGAGCGTGGCGAGATCATCCAGGCATCCTACCGGAGCAGCGCTGCGATCCTGGGCATCGCCTTTGTCAACAACATCTACGGTCACGCCACCATGGCGGCGCTGATGATCGTGGGAACTGTGCCGCTGTACAACGTGGCGGCTGTCCTCATCCTCTCCCTCACTGCGCCCCATGACGGCGAAAAGCCCAGCGCCAGAAAGCTGCTGCTGCGCACGCTCCGGGATGTGGCGACCAATCCCATTATCCTGGGCATTCTCGCCGGAATGCTCTGGTCAGTGCTGAAAATCCCGCAGCCTGTGATCCTGCAAAAATCCGTATCCTACCTGGGCAATATGGCAACGCCGCTGGCGCTGATCGCCCTGGGTGCGTCGTTCCAGCTGAAGAGTGCCAAGGGCAAGCTGGGGCTGACGCTGGGCATCTCTGCGGTAAAAGCTGTTTCTGTTCTGCGGTCTGTTTCTGCCGGCGGCGGTCGGCTGGGATTCCGCACGGAAAAGCTCATCGCCATTCTCATTATGCTGGGCAGCGCCACCACGTGCAGCTGCTTTGTCATGGCAAAGAACATGAAACACGAGGGTACCATCACTGCCTGCACCGTAATGATGACCACCCTGCTCAGTGCGTTCTCTCTGACGATGTGGCTGTTCGTGCTGAAGAGCCTGGGGTATATTTGATGATATGAGAAACGGGCTTGCCGCACCATTCAAAAAAGTGCAGCAGCCCGTTATTTTTTTACCCTGATTTTCTCCGCCTCAGACCTCATTCTCCTGCAATTCCTGGAAGAATGTGAAATAGTCCTGGCGCTTGTCGTTGGTGAATGCGATCGCTGTCCGGGGATGCTGATTCAGATAGCCGGTCAGCAGGTACTGGATGTCATAGCCCCATACCACGCCGTCATTTTTCAGTTTCTGCATCTCATCCTGGAGGAAACGCAGCACCGGCTTGATGTCATACTTCGGGTTTTTCAAAAAGCCCAGCAGCAGTTCCATTGCACAGTTACCTGCGCCACGTCCCATTGCCGCCATTGTGGCATCCAGATAGCTGACGCCCATCATCGCACACGCTGTGGTGTTGGCGAATGCCAGCTGCTGGTTGTTGTGGGCGTGAATACCGATCTTCTTGCCGTACTTCTCGCCTGCCTCCAGATACCGCTGTGCCAGCTGACGCATCTGCAGCGGATAGAGAGAGCCGTAGCTGTCCACCAGATAGATGACCTCAACGCTGCTCTTGCCCAGCATTTCCAGCGCCTCTTCCAGTTCAGACTCCTGCGCCTTGGAAACCGCCATAATGTTCACTGTGGTGTGATAGCCCTTCTTCGCACAGGTCTCGATCATCTCGATGGCTGCCGGGATGGTGTTGATGTAGGTTGCAATGCGGACAACATCCAGGATGCTGTCCTTCTTGTCCGGCAGGTCACGAGCCACGTTGGCACGTCCCACGTCTGCCATCACTGCCAGCTGCATCTTCGGGTCGAGAATATCCCCCAGCACCTTCCGGATAGCGTCCTCGTGGCAGAACTTCCACTTGCCGAACTTGGACTCCTCGAACAGTTCCGGGTCTGCCAGATAGCCGATTTCCATAATATCCACGCCTGCACGGAGGTTGGTCAGATACAGCTTGCGGACAAAATCGTCTGTAAACTCGAAGTTGTTCACCAGACCGCCGTCCCGGATGGTGGCATCCAGCACTTTTATGTCAGGACGATAGGAGATCATCGTGCCTTTTATCATATCACTCATTGTACATTCCTCGCTTTCTGCTTTTCCCGTGCTGCTTTTCGTCAGCACAGTACTTATATTATACCAAAAAATGCACCTTTCTGCAAGTATTTCCGCCTTTTTTCTGCATAACCTGCATAAATCGTGATTTTCGCCAATCCGCATTCCCAAAAACTGTTCAGTTTGCCAACGAAAAAAGGACTGCCCTGCGACAGTCCCCTTTTCCAGCGTTTCTTCCAATCGGTGCATTCCGTCTTATCCGGCGGTGTAATATTCCGGCATCTCGGTGGTCAGATCTTTCAGTGTGTAATAGGTGTAGCCATGTTCTCCGTCCGTAGAAGTGTAGAACTCGATCACGTTTCCGCTGTCCCCGAACACGGCATAGACATCCGTTCCCGGGTCGGCACAGTTGGTCTGCAGTTCCTCTGTCGGCACAGCTGTCTGCCCATAAAGTGAAACAGTCAGACACTCGCTGGAGTCAGCCGCCTTTCCCAGCAGCTTTGCGTCAGACGGCACAGTCGATTCCGAACCGTAAAACGCCACGCCGTAGTAACACGTCCCGTTGTAAACAATGGCGTTCATCCCTTCGCCCTCTGCCATATCTGTTTCTGCGATGCTGGTCTCTGCCGGTTTTGTTTTCGCCGGCTTGGTCTCAGCGCTCTCCTGCGAAGATGTGTTTCCGCCGGCGCAGCCCGACAGAAGAATCGTTCCGATCAATCCGATACAAAACAGCTGTTTTCATAAAGATGACCTCAAGTCGTCTGGTCATTTTTGCTCCTATGCCATCAGAATCCTTTCTTCTGATACTGCTATTGTACCACATTTTCTACACAATTGCAATATTATTTTTACTTTTTTTATGCGAAAACAAAAGACTTGTTTTTCTGACAGCCCATCCAGTCGGATATTGGAAATGATTTTCAAAAAAGATTCCATAAAATCCACATGAAAGTATCTTTACAATGTTCTGCAAACCAGGTATAATAAAAATAGTACACTTTCAGGAGGTATCATATGTTTTTTTCTGAAACTGACCTATCCGACTTCATCGAGGAAAATGACGTAAAATTTATTCGCATGACCTTTTGCGACACGTTTGGAAATATGAAAAATATTGCCATCATGCCACGGGAACTGCACCGTGCCATCACTGACGGCATCCCGTTCAACGCCACCGGACTGCTGGAGGCATCCCATCAGAACCTGCTTCTGAAACCGGACACCTCCACCCTGTCCATCCTGCCCTGGCGGCCCCAGTCGGGACGTGTGGTCCGCTTTTTCTGCAAGCTGTATCACATGGACGGCACACCCTATGAGGGCGACCTGCGCCGGAATCTCCGGGAGACCATGAAGTCTCTCCAGAAACAGGGCTATCAGTGCGAAATGGGAACACGCTGTGAGTTCTATCTGTTCGAGACCGACATGGCAGGAAAGCCCACCCGGATTCCCTGCGACCAGGGCGGTTATCTGGACGTTGCACCGCTGGACAAGTGCGAAAACACACGCCGTGAGATCTGTCTGTCCCTGGAGGAGATGGGGCTGAATCCCACCACATCCTGCCACAAGCACGGCCCCGGACAGAACGAGATCGACTTTGCGTGCAGCAATCCGCTGACCGCAGCCGACAACATGGCACACTATAAGACCGTTGTCAAGACCATTGCGGCACAGAACGGTTTCTATGCGTCCTTTATGCCGAAGCCGTTCAAGGACTGCAGCGGCAGCGGACTGAAGATCACCCTGTGCATCAAGAAAGACGACAAGAGCATTTTCGGCACGAGCCACAAAGACCTGACACCGGAGGGCAGAGCCTTTATCGCCGGAATCCTTAACCGTGCCAGAGAATTCACCATGTTCTCCAACCCCACCATCAACTCCTACGACCGGTTCGGTTATCGTGCCGCACCGTCCCGGATCAACTGGTCAGAAGAGAACCGGATTCCGCTGGTACAGCTGCTGTATGCGCCGGGCAGAGACGGCTCCATTGAGTTCCGCTCCGCTGATGCGTACTGCAACCCTTACATCACATTTCAGATGCTGCTGAGTGCCGGCATGGCTGGCATCCAGAACGGCGAAGAGCTGTACGACAACATGAACGCTGCCAACGAGAACTCCGCCATTCCCACGCTGCCCCATTCCCTGGAGGAATCCATCCGGCTGGCGCAGGAGAGCGACTTTGTCCGCAGCACCGTTCCCGAGGCAATTCTCCACGACTTTTCCGCCGCAATGCAGAAAGAAGTGGACGCATATCATCTGGCAAAAGACCGGAGGCGTTTTGCTTTGAGCGGTATTTTTAAGCAGCCGGCAAGCTGTAATCTGAAAAAGAGGAGGGAACACAACGGTGTATTCCGAACGCACACTGATTATCTCCGGCTCTGAAAAAAAGGGCTGGACGGCGTGATCGGCTTTTTGAAAACCTGTGGCTGCGGCTCCGTTGCAGTCGTCTCCAGCGGCAGCGAGGCAAGACGCATGATTCCCCACGACGATTATGATTTGATTCTGATTAACACGCCGCTGAAAGACGAATTCGGTCACCAGCTGGCGGTCAAGCTCTGCGAATCCACCTGCTCCGGCGTTATCCTCATCTGCAAGGCAGATCTGGCGGAAGAGATGGTCAACCGCACCGGCGACTACGGTGTCTGTGTGGTATCCAAACCGCTGAACAAGCAGGAACTGGTGAAAGCGCTCCGCATCGGCAGCGCTTTCCGGCACCGTCTGCTGACGATGCAAAAGGAGAACAACAAGCTCCGGACAAAGCTGGAAGAGATGCGGTATGTTTCCCGTGCCAAATTCCTGCTCATCTCCGAACAGGGCATGACCGAAGAGGCGGCGCACCGCTACATCGAAAAAAGCGCCATGGACACCCGGCGCACCCGGAAAGAAGTGTCCCTGGAAGTTATCGCAAAATACGAATAAACATCGTTTGGAAAAACGAAAAACCGCAGCGGAAAGAAAAAAACTTTCCGCTGCGGTTTTATTTTTGATTTTATAAGTCTTACTTCGTGCCGAAAATACGGTCGCCGGCATCTCCCAGACCCGGAACGATATAGCCCTTTTCGTTCAGGCTCTCGTCCACGCCGCCGCAGTAGATGTCAACATCCGGATGCGCTGCCAGCAGAGCGTCACGACCCTCCGGGCAAGCCAGGATGCACAGGAACTTAATGCTCTTGACGCCCATTTCCTTCAGATCCTTGATGGCTGCGATCGCAGAAGTACCAGTTGCCAGCATGGCATCGATCACGATAACTTCACGCTCTGCGATGTCATCCGGCATCTTGGAATAGTACTTCACGGCATCGTGTGTACCCGGTTCGCAGAAAATACCGATATGACCGATCTTTGCCGCCGGAATGAGCGAAGTAACGCCGTCTACCAGTCCCAGACCTGCACGCAGGATGGGAACGAAAGCCAGCTTTCTGCCGGAGATCACCTTGGTCTTAGCGATGCCCTGGTGTGTCTCGATGGTGACTTCCTTCATCGGCAGATCCCGGGTCGCCTCATAACAGATCAGCATTGCTGTCTCAGAGGTCAGCTCCCGAAATTCCTTTACGCCTGTCATTTTATCCCGCATCAGTGAGATCTTGTGCTGCACCAGCGGGTGGTCTACTACATGAATCCCTGCCATGTTCTTATCCTCCTGTTACCATTCTTTTTCCAGTTCAGTAATCATATTCACACGGTTCTCGTGTCTGCCGCCCTCAAAAGGCGTATCCAGGAAAATCTCCACCAGTTCCAATGCGAGACCGCTGCCCAGTGTCCGGGCGCCCATGCACATTACATTGGCGTCGTTGTGCAGACGGGTGTACTTGGTGGAAAACGCATCTGCGCACAGTGATGCACGAATGCCCCGTATCTTGTTTGCAGCGATCGACATACCGATTCCCGTGCCGCAAATCAGAATCCCCATGTCACCCGGATGAGATGCCACCGCAGTACCGACTGCCTTGGCGATCACCGGATAATCGGCTCTTTCGCCGTTACAGCCGCAGTCCTCCACTTCCAGCTGCCGTTCTTTCAGCAGCGCAATGACCTCCTGCTTGCGTTCATAGCCGGCGTGGTCACATCCAATCCAAATTTTCATGTTCTTCTGACTCCTTTGTCTTGAGATACTTCTATTATAGCATATTTACCGGACAATTGCAAGGTGTATTTTCCAGGATACACGAAAATCACTTTGCCCGCTGTTTCTCCTGCAAGTCCTTTTCCGCTTTCACCAGCTGCAAATACTCCGGCATCAGTTCCGCCGGGGCCTGCCACTGTGCCTGCGCCGCTGCCAGGCAGATGCCTGTGCCGTTTTGCAGACGTGTCATGGGGGAGATGCGATTGTCAGACCCTGCTCCGCCCGGAACAGTTCCACTGCATCGCCCGCCAGCAGCACCGGCTGTTCCAGTGATGCCAGCTGCTGTGCCAGTTCTGCCGCAGGCTGCATTCCGTCCGGCTGCATCGCCGTGATCTGCGTGCCGTCACTCTGGTACAGTCCGGCATAGACCAGACTGTCTCGCTGTCATGACCGCACAGATCACGCCCTGCCAGGACAGATTCTGCCACGCCAGCCCTTCCAGCGTAGAAATTCCCACGCAAGGAATCTGTAAGGCATAGGACATGGCTTTCACCGCCGCAATGCCGATGCGCAGCCCGGTGTAGGAACCCGGACCTTTCGCCGCAGCGAAACCGTCTACATCCTGCCAGTTCAGCCCGGTGTCCGCCAGCAGACGCTCTGCCAGAGGCAGGATCACCTGGGAATGGGTACGTTTTGTATAAACCGTCTGCTGCGCCAGCAGGCAGCGGCTTTCGCTGTCATATAGCGCCGCAGCCGCTACTTTTCCGGAAGTGTCAATCCCCAAGATCCGCAAAGCGCTCATCTCCTTCTACTGTGATCTGTCTGCCGTCATCGGAAAGCCGCTCAATGGTGATGCGGATGCAGTTCTCCGGCAGCTCCGAGGCGATATTCTCCGACCACTCAATGGCAAATACGCCCTCATCCAGGGGATAGTCATAGAACCCGGTGGATTCCAGATCCAGTGCGCCCTCGATGCGGTACATATCAAAATGGTAGAGCGACAGTCCGTCGCCGTGGTATTCCTGCACAATGGCAAAGGTAGGCGAAGAGACCACATCCGGCAGTCCCATGCCCTTTGCCAGTCCACGGGTAAAAGTGGTCTTTCCCACGCCGAGACCGCCGAAATAGGCGATCACATCTCCGGCGTGCAGCTGTTTCCCCAGCTGTTCCGCAAAGGCAATGGTCTCCGCCGGCGATGCCGTCGTTTTTGTATTTTCAACACGCCTGTTCCATCTCCTTAGAACAATCCGGTAATGTTGCCGTCGTTGTCGCAGTCGATCTTCAAAGCCGACGGTGCCTTCGGCAGACCCGGCATGGTCATGATCTTGCCGGTGAGAACAACCACAAAGCCAGCGCCGTTGGACAGTGTCACGTCACGGACCGTGATGGTGAAGTGTTCCGGCTTGCCCAACTTCGCAGCATCATCCGACAGGGAGTACTGTGTCTTTGCCACGCATACCGGCAGATTGCCGCAGCCCAGAGCATTGATCTGTGCCAGCGCTTTCTTTGCCGGAGCAGTAAAGGTCACGCCGTCTGCACGGTAGATCTCCTTTGCGATCTTTTCCACCTTTTCCTCTACGGAAAGGTCTGTGTCATACAGTATGTGGAAATTGGACGGCTTGGTCTCGATGGTCTTGCAGACCTTTTCTGCCAGTTCCTTGCCGCCTGCGCCGCCCTTAGCGAAAAACTTCGGTCAGAGCGAATTCTGCGCCCAGATCTTCACAGAACTTCTGGATAAAGTTCAGCTCTGCATCTGTGTCGCACTGGAAACGGTTGATGGCAACCACTACCGGTACGCCGTACTTCTTCATATTCTCGATATGCACCTGGAGGTTTACGATACCCTTTTTCAGTGCATCCAGATTCTCGGTAGTCAGTTCTGTTTTCGGCACGCCGCCGTTGTATTTCAGCGCACGAACAGTTGCGACCAGAACCACGCAGCTGGGGTTCAGACCGCCGTAGCGGCACTTGATGTCGAAGAACTTCTCTGCGCCCAGGTCAGAGCCGAAACCTGCCTCGGTCACGCAGTAGTCGCCCAGTTTCAGCGCCAGCTTTGTGGCACGGACCGAGTTGCAGCCGTGCGCAATGTTGGCGAAGGGGCCGCCGTGAACCAGCGCCGGCGTATGCTCCAGGGTCTGTACCAGGTTCGGCTTGAGGGCATCCTTCAGCAGTGCTGTCATAGCACCGTTTGCGCCCAGATCCTTGGCATAAACCGGATTGCCGTCCAGATCGTATGCCACCAAGATCTTGCCCAGGCGTTCCTTCAGGTCTGCCAGGTCAGATGCCAGGCACAGGATTGCCATAACCTCGGAGGCAACGGTGATCTGGAATCCGTCGCTCCGGGGAATACCGTCCACCTTGCCGCCCAGACCAATGACGATGTTCCGCAGCGCACGGTCGTTCATGTCCAGCACACGCTTGAGCATAACCCGGCGCTGGTCGATGCGCAGCACATTGCCCTGCTGCATATGGTTATCCAGCATAGCGCACAGCAGATTGTTAGCCGAAGTGATGGCATGCATATCGCCGGTGAAATGCAAATTGATATCCTCCATCGGAACGACCTGTGCATAGCCGCCGCCGGCTGCACCGCCCTTGATGCCGAATACCGGACCCAAGGACGGCTCACGCAGTGCCAGGACTGCCTTCTTGCCGATCTGGTGCAGTGCGTCTGCCAGACCTACGCTGACGGTAGTCTTGCCCTCGCCTGCCGGTGTCGGGTTGATGGCGGTCACCAGAATCAGCTTGCCGTCCGGCTTGCTGTCCAGCTTTTTGAACAGCTGCTCCGACAGCTTTGCCTTGTAGTGACCATAGTACTCGATATCTTCCTCTTCAATGGACAGTTCCGCTGCCACCTTACCGATAGGGTACATTTCTGCACGCTGTGCAATTTCGATATCAGACAACATAAATTTTCTCTCCTTTTCCGTATCGCCGTCCTGCATCACACGTTTTTTGGACGCAGGACAGACTTTTCCGCATTTTTTCGCAATCAGAAACATACTTTTATTATAGCATCTTTTCACAGGCAATGCAAGGCGAATTTTTCTTTTCGGTGATTCGCTGTATTTCCACAAATTTTTCCGTGGGATTTTCACGGAACTGCACCCATTCCGGAGGTTGAACATCCATGACACATAAAATTATCCCCATTTTTTCAGCCTTTCTGCTGGCCTTCCTGAGCGGATGCGCCGCACAGACTGAACAAAGCGTACCGGAAAACGCCGCTTTCTGCGACGATATCACCAAACACGTCCAGCAGGTGGAACAGCTGCACGTTGCCAGCGGCACCACAGACTGCACGCCGGATGACACCGAAACAGCAGCGTACCACTATGACACGGTATACGGGATGTGGTTTCCCTATCTGGACTACGGGGAGATTCTTGCCGGAAAGACGGCAGATCAGTTCCGTGATGCTGTGCGCCAGCGCTTTCAGCAGGTGGCAGACATGGGGATCAACACAGTCTATCTCCATCTCCGGGCATTCGGAGACGCCTATTATCAATCTGCCCTCTTTCCGCCGGCAAAGGAAGTGGGCGATTATGACCCGTTTTCCATTCTGCTGGAAGAGGCGCACCAGCTGCATTTATCTGTCCACGGCTGGGTGAATCCGCTACGGCTGCAAAAGGATTCCGCCATGGCAGCGATGCCGGACAGCTATCCGGTAAAACAATGGTACAGCGATCCGCAGAAGAACGGCACCTATCTGTGCAAAGTGGGAGAATACTGGTGGCTGAACCCGGCATATCCGGAAGTGCGCCAGCTGGTGGCAGACGGTGTGGCGGAAATTCTGGCGCAGTACCATGTGGACGGCATCCATCTGGACGACTACTTCTACCCCACCACAGAAACCGCCTTTGATGCAGCTGCATTTGCGGATGCAAAAGCGGACGATCTGGGCGCATTCCGGCTGGAACAGGTCAATGCCATGGTACAGCAGATCTACAGCACCGTTAAGGCGGCATCTCCGGCGATACAGCTGAGCATCAGTCCGCAGGGAACGATGGACGGCAACTACACGAAACAATATGCCGATGTGCGCCGCTGGGGACGGAAACCGGCTACTGCGATGTACTGATTCCGCAACTGTACTACGGCTTTGCCAACGAAACCGCACCTTTTGCGGAGGCGCTGCAGACCTGGACAGAGACAGTTTCCAGCGAGTCCGTTTCTCTGGTCATCGGCATCGGCACGCACAAGTGCGGCAAAGAGGACACCTGGGCAGGCAGCGGCAGCATGGAGTGGTGCAGTGAGCCGACGCTGCCCATTCGTCAGGCAAAACTGGCGCTGGAAACAAACGGAACGGACGGCGTCGCCGTCTACGACTATGAAACAACCTTTCAACCGGACACTGCCGCAGATGCCCTGTCACAGATTCGAGAGGCGTTGGGAAAGTTGTTCCGGAATGGGAAATAAAAAAGCGTTCTGTTTCAATGGGGGAAGGGCAACACCGTACAAAGCCCGCCTATTGGCTTTGTACGCAATCTGCTTGTCGATTTCCCGTCATACTGCACAGAAATTCCTTGACATACGACAGTATGCCTGCGAAATTTCTATACAGTCTGCCGAAAAATCGAACTACGCATCTTACGCACAAGCTTTATGCGGTGTTGCCTTGAAAACAGAACGCTGTAATAAAGGAGGAAGCGGTCTTTTCAGACCTTGCACAGATACTGCCTGCTCAGAGAAAAGCAGGAGGTATCTTTTATATCACATTTCTGCATAAGGGAGCATACAGAAACAGGAGATAGCATTGCATTTTAATACACAGCCATGATAACATCTTCCGCAGTGTCTTCCGCTGCGCCGGATTCAAATGTCACAGAATACGCATAAACACCGTCTGTCCAGTCTGCGGCATAGACCAATCTGCCGTTTCCACGAATGTGTACACTCTTGCCGTCAATTTCCTGGGTAGAATCGTTCTCATATAAGTTATAGTCTCCGCTGATTTCGCTGGTGCCAAGCCCTTTCCGGATTTGTGCCAGTTCATTGCCGGCGTCGTCCTGGTAGATGATCTCAATCATATCATTCTGTATCGCCTGTATAACTTTACCAGAACTGTTGACGCAGGAATCCGGTGCTGTAATGGAGAACCCGGCGATCTGTGCCGCCTCGGAAAGGTCGGTGCATTCCTGGAATGGGTTTGCGATCTGCACATCGTCATCTGTCACTGCGGTAGTCACCTTTGGACGGCCTACCAAACTGTCCGAAGTGCGCTGGAACTGCGTATATACCACCAATCCGGCACACAGTGCCATTGCAGCACAGTCCCAAAGCACAATACCGGATTTTTTCGAAAATCCGCCTCGCCTGGTGTCCTGCTGTTCCTGTGCCGCCTCTAAAATAAACTTGTCCTGGATGTCTCCAATGAGATACAAAAGCCGAAACTCTTTCATAGTTCAACACCTTCCTTTTCCAGATAATCCCGAAGTTCTTTTCGTGTCCGGGACAGCATCATCTTCACTTTGCTTTCTCCGAAATGATACATTTTTGCGATGTTCGACACCGAATCACAATACCAATACCGCCGCACAAATACCATGCGTTTTTCCTTGAAAGCATCTCTAAAAACTGATTGCACAGTGCGCATATTTCAGCATCCTCTACCTTTTTTCGGAATGTCTTCCTGGGATGGGATACATTCCGCCAATTCATCCAGCAGGAACGGAATCTGATTTCCGCCACGTTTTTTCGTGCTGTTTTTCTCCCAGCGGTGCAGTGCCAGATTCCGGGTAATTTTCCCAAGAAAGGCTTTGAAACATTTCGGCATCGTTGGCGGGATCACATTCCACGCTTTCCAGTAAGTATCATTTACGCATTCTTCCGAATCCTCTAAATCTTTCAAAATCTGATAGGCGATCGTATGGCAATAGCCGCCGTATTTATCGCTGGTCAGCGCAATTGCACGTTCAGAACGTGTTACATACAGACGAATCAACTCTTCATCCTGCATCATTTTCACTTCCTTTCACTCTTATAGACCGCTTTTTGCCGAATTGGTCACAGCTTTTTGAAAGTAACAGAAAAGGCTTTCCCCAATCCCTCGGGAAAAGCCTTGTTCCTATCAATTCAACTGATACAGATGCCGCTTACTGCACCTTTGCAACTGCTGCTTTCAGAGCATCTACCTTGTCCCGGCGCTCCCATGCCACGGTACTGCGGCTTGCGCAGATCCAGCATCTCAATGATACCGTCCGGTGTCAGTTGGAACACTTCCGGTACTGCCTTTGCCAGCACTTCCTCAGAAACAGTGCCGGTGCCGAATGTATCCACACGAATGGAAACCGGATTTGCCACACCGATGGCATATGCCAGCTGCACCTCGCAGCGCTTTGCCAGACCAGCCGCAACGATATTCTTCGCAATATAACGAGTCGCATAGGCAGCGGAACGGTCAACCTTCGTCGGATCCTTGCCGCTGAATGCGCCGCCGCCGTGACGAGCTGTGCCGCCGTAGGTGTCTACGATGATCTTCCGTCCGGTCAGACCGCTGTCGCCCTGAGGACCGCCTACCACGAAACGTCCGGTGGGGTTGATGAAATACTTAGTGTTTTCGTCCAGCAGTTCTGCCGGGATCACAGCCGGGATCACATAGTGCATCATGTCACGGCGAATGGTCTCCAGAGTCACATCTGCAGCGTGCTGGGTGGAGATGACAACTGTATCCACACGAATCGGCTTGTCCCCATCGTATTCCACGGTGACCTGTGCCTTGCCGTCCGGGCGGAGATAAGTCAGTGTCTTATCCTTTCGCAGTTCTGCCAGCTTTTTGCACAGCTTATGGGACAGCGAAATTGCCAGCGGCATCAGTTCCGGCGTTTCGTCGCAGGCATAACCAAACATCATGCCCTGGTCGCCGGCGCCGGTCTCGGTAGTCTCGCCGCCTCTGGTTTCGATCGCATCGTTTACACCCATTGCAATATCCGGGGACTGCTTGTTGATCGCCTGGAGCACAGAACAGGTATAGCCGTCAAAGCCGTACTTTGCTCTGTCATAGCCGATGTCCACGATCACGTCCCGTGCGATCTGCTGGATGTCCACCTTGGCCGTGGTGGAGATCTCACCCATGCACAGCACCATGCCGGTAGCGACTGTAGTTTCGCAGGCAACACGTGCCTTGCTGTCCTGTTCCAGGATAGCGTCCAGCACTGCGTCCATTCGATTTGTTCCTTTCTGTCTCGTGGGAATAGTATCAAAAAAAGACACCCTCGCAGGGTGTCCAAAACTTTTGTACAAACCCCTCATCTCTCGGTTATACCGCAGGAATTGGCACCGTATGTGACAAAAACGTCAACCGGTTGCCGGGCTTCACAGGACCTGTTCCTCCACCACTCTTGATAAGGTATAAGGTATGCCGGCAGCACCGCACGAAATATGCCGCACTGCTGTTATTTTATTATACATGATTCCGCCGGGATTGTCAATAGGAAATTTCGACATTTTCTGCAAATACAAAAAAGGCGCTGCAGCCATTACAGCCACAGCGCCTTTTTTATTTACGGAGATCGTTTCAGAAAACGACTTCGATTATGCGTTCAGATCGGAAGTCTCCGGCAGAGCCTTGATGATGTGTACCAGGAACTTCAGCAGTGCGGTAGCATCATTGCCGTCGATTTCGCCATTCTGATCGTAGCAGTCACCGTTCAGCAGCTGCTGTGCGTTGAAGTCAACTGCGTTTGCAGCCTTCTTGTTCAGCAGAACAGCGTCGGTAATGTCTACACGGCCGTCCAGGTTGGTATCGCCAAGCAGAACGTCGCCAGGAGTTACAGAACCGCCGTTTGTGGTGGTAGTAGTGGATTCGCCGCTCTTATCTGTAGATGCAGTAGAGGAAGAATCGTTGTCGCTTGTAGCAGTGGTTGCTGTAGTCTCAGTTGTTGTAGTCTTGCCGTCAGTTGTTGTGGTCGGCTTTGTATCGCTGGAGTCACGAACGATGTTCGGAGCTTCGTCATCCAGGAAGGATGCAACCCAGCACAGCGGAGAGTTCCAGTTGATGGTGCACTCGTTTACAGACCAAGCCTCAACGTTATCCAGGTAGCACTTCATCGGAGCGATAGAACCTACCTTGTAGCCCTGACCCTGAACCACGGGTCTTCCATGTTGGAGTTCGGGCCGCCGGACAGAACGCCGTACGGAGCATACGGGAAGTCGTTGCTGTTCAGCTGACCAGACCACCATCTGTGGTGCGGGTACTTTGTGGAGTGTTCACCGTAACCGGTTACATAGCCCTGTTCCAGCGGGTTGCGGCCCATCAGGTAGTCCATTGCGGTAGTAACACCATCGATGTACTTTACATCCTTAGATGCGTCATAAGCCAGTGCCAGTGCCATAGAGTTGTTGATTACCATGGAGTTGGAACCCCATTCATAACCGCCTTCCAGGCTCAGAGTCTGGGATTCACCCTTGCCGGATGCTGCGTCATACTTCCATACAGTTGTGTCATAGTCATGACCTACGTACGGGATGCCGTATGCAGACTTGTTCTGTACTTCCAGAACGGAGTCAGCTGCCTTCAGAACCTGTGCCTTCAGGGTGTTTACTTCATCCTGAGTCAGCAGACCCTTATCCAGCATATCCTGAGAGTTTACATACAGGGAGATAGAACCAACGGAGTTCAGAGTACCCCATGTGAACAGGGAGAATGAACCGTTGTTCTCACCGCCAACCAGAGTTGTGGAGATTTCCAGTGCCTTTGCATTGTCAGTACCATAAGCGTTGGTACCATACTTCATCAGTTCATCATAATAGGTCTTGTCGCCGGTTGTGATGTACAGTTCGCAAGCTGCCCAGTAGAATTCGTCGCTGACCTCGGTATCACCGTACGGGCCACCGCCCTTGTTCTGATCCAGCGGAGCGTACATGATGTCAGCGGAGATGCCGCCTTCACCCTTGGTGTCGCCGCCCCAGCTTGTGAACGGCTTGTAGTTCTTCTGTGCTGCAGCATAGGTCTTGATTGCTGCGTCTTCCATGGTCTTTGCATAAGCTGCATCATAGTCCTTGAACAGGCGAGCTGCCTGTGCAAATGCTGCAGATGCGTTCAGGGTTGCTGCATAGGTAACCGGCTTAACGATTCGCATCGGAGCCTTGTTTTCCTTGCCGTTTTCGTTCTGGTCATACGGAGCGACAGCCAGACCGGTCCACTTATAGTCGTGAGCCTTGTGGTAAACCATACCGTCGTCACGTATCATCTTGAGGAAGAAGTCCAGTTCGATCTTGCACTCATCCAGGATATCCGGAATGCCGTTTTTGTTTTCCGGAATGGTCATAACGGAGGAGTCGTCGCCGAACTTGTCAGCCTTGCCTACCATCTTGGATCTCTCATACATGTTCATCCGAGTCCACAGAGAGATACCGCCGTTTACAACGTACTTACCATAGTCACCTGCGTCGAACCAACCACCGGATACGTCGATGGACTGGCTGTAGCTCGGCTTGGAAGTGTAGATGTAAACCCACTTGTCTGCGATGTAAGCAGTATCATTCGGCCAGTGGTTGGAATCCTTACGACCCAGAGTTTTGCTGCTGCCGTCTACAGTCTGCGGAGACGGAATGTACTGGTCGTCAGTATCCATTGCACGGTTCTGATAGAAGTAGTTCAGGGCATAAGTCAGCATGCTCTTTTCGTTGTACTTCTCATACAGGTTCTTGTCGATATCAAACGGCAGAGAGGTCTTGCCTGCAACAGTCAGTGTGTAGCCCTTGCCCTCTGTGGTGAAATCGGTGAAGTCGATCTGCTGGGTGTAATCCCATGCGCCAGACTTGTCATACTGGGTGTTGCCGTCAGTAGTACCGCTGTAAACGGTCTTGCCGCTGGCATCCTTGATCTCATAGTCATACTTCTGTGTGTCGCCGTCGGACAGAACAACAGTAGCAACCTTCTTACCGTTCGGATAGTAACCAACCTGGTTTACTTCAACGCCGGTCGGCTCATAAGCTGCCTCTGCCTTATAGTCTGTCTTGTCATCGGTCGTATCGATGAGTGCCAGGTTATCGAACAGAATAACGGTGTCCTTCGGGAAGCAGTCGCCCTGTGTTGCATATGCACCCTGACCGCCCATGTGGAAGGTCCACTCTGCGGTACCCTTAACGGTTTCAGTAGCCTGGAATTCATATGCAACCGTGGTCCACTGGTTTGCCGGATATTCCTTGTTGTACCAAGCATCCCAGCCCTGACCGTAGTCTACCTTGTTGCCGGTCTTGGAAGCGCTCTTCAGCTTGTCTTCCAGCTGTGTCTGTGTCAGACCTTCTTCGTAGCTCATGCTCAGCTCTTCACCGTTGCTGTGCCACAGTTCCTGGTCGTCGTTGGACATATTACCCAGCTTTGCGTACATGTGACCGCTGTTAGACGGCTTTACGCTGTAGGTGATACGATAGGTGTGACCGCTTTCAATGGTCAGGTTTCTGTGACGGAACTGGCAGTCCCAGCGGCTCTCACCGCCGTTGGAAGTACCGCCGACATTTTCCAGCTTGATCGCATAGATACCGTCGGTGATATCGAACTTCATGACAGCAGTTGCATTTTCACAAATGTGCCAAGGCAAGCCCTTTCCGTTTTCGAAAGTACCTTCGCCCAGCTCCTCGCCTGCGAACGCAGTCATAGACAGCGCTGTCAGACCTGTAGCGGTAGCAGAAACTGCCATCACTGCAGCGGAAGCAAAGGCAAGTGCCTTCTTGCCGAGTTTTTTCTTCAGCATAGATATCCTCCTTGAAAATGAATGATTTGAGATTTTGGAATATAGGTACGCATATTCCTTTTGCAACGATTTCTTCTGCCGAACTCGCCGGCTGATACACACCGCAGGGACCGGATTTCAAGACGCACGTATCCCGTCGCAGGGCATATCTTTCTCGTTTCATTTATTATAACACATGGGAATTTTGTTGTAAAGCGGATTTTCAAATTTCAGTAAAACTTGCTAAACAGTTTCCTCTCTTTTTGTGCAACATGACATATGTAACGACAGTTTTTTCGGATATGCTGTCACAGAAAAGCGGATACCGCCAAAAGTTTTGACGATATCCGCTTTTGAATATACGATTTCGATAATTTTTTACGCCGTTTCAGCGCCTGTGGCTTTAGTCTGCAGACGGCAGAGACTTTACCAGAGAAACCAGGAACTTCAGCAGAACGATCGCATCGTTAGCGCCTACGCCGTCATCGGTGCAGCAGTCTGCATTTGCCTGCTGCTGCGGATTCAGGGAGATTGCGCCTGCAACTGCCTTGTTCAGGATAACAGCGTCTGTGATGTCTACACGACCGTCCAGGTTTACGTCGCCGTACATGCTTGCAGACGGCAGATCGCTGGGCTTCTGTGTGCTGGATTTTGTGGTAGAAGTTGTCTTCGCAGTTGTCTTGGAAGTAGTTGCGGTTGTCTTCTGTGTAGTTGCACTTGTCTTGGAAGTGGTAACTGTTGTGCTGCTGCCGCCGTAAGCGTCTGTGTAAACTGTGATGGAGTCGATGGTGAACTTGTTGCAGTCGATCCACCAAACGCCGAACTTCAGCCCTCCGCCGTACTGGGTCTGGATGATCTCAGAGGTTGCAGAATCTACGTTCCATACAATGCTGCCGGTCTTGCCGCTGATAGTCTGTTCCATATCGTCAGACTGTGTCCAGTAATCCGGAGCTACGCTGGTGGAAGAGCCGAATGCGCCCTGCCACTTGCCGATCTGCTTCTTGCTGGTGGAGATGTTGATCTCAACCTTGGTTACCTTTTCGCCGGCCGGAACGCCCAGGTCGGACCACTTCCAGCCCAGCATCTTATCACCAGCAGGCAGTTCGTCATAAACGACAGACTGGTTTACATCCTTGGTGTACTTGCCGCCGCTGGAGGGCTGTGCCTTTGTTGTGCCGGTAGTTACGGTATTACCGTAGTGCAGAACGACCTTGTCGATCTTAACGCTGCTTGCATCCGGATAGAATACCATTGCCTTTACGGTCTGTCCGACATTGGACGGGATCACATAATCTGCGGTGCACTGACCGTTTGCGCCAACGGTAACATCAAAGTCGGTCTGTTCCCAGGTACCGGTCCATGTACCGAATGCGCCGCTGGAGTTGGTATCCTTGGTGGAGATGGTGTAGTAGGGTTGCGGACTTTGCGCCGTTCGGAGCAAATTCTGCATACAGCTGCTTGTCGCCTGCAGTACCGGTCTGTGTGCCGGTGCTGATGTTTGCAGTCTTGTCATCTCCGCCCGGTGCTACAGTAGTAGCAGTAGTTGTCGGGTTCTGCTTTGTGCTGGATGCAGTGGTTGCCGGAGTGCTGCCCTCGTCCAGAACGACCTTGTCGATCTTGACGCTGCTTGCGTCCGGATAGAATACCATTGCCTTTACGGTCTGTCCAACGTTGGACGGGATGTTATAGGTTACTTTGCACTGTCCGTTTGCGCCGACAGTTACTTCAAAGATCTTCCTGTTCCCAGGTACCGGTCCATGTGCCGAATGCACCGCTGGAGTTGGTATCCTTGGTGGAAATGGTATAATACAGAGTTGCAGTCTTTGCGCCGTTCGGTGCAAATTCTGCATACAGTTGCTTGTCGCCTGCAGTACCAGTCTGTGTGCCGGTGGTGATGTTTGCGTTCTTGCCGCCGGAGGTGTTGCCGTTTGAGGTAACTGTTGTGGTGACCGGTGTGCTGCTCTCATCCAGAACAACCTTTTCGATCTCTACGCTGCTTGCATCCGGATAGAAGACCATGGCCTTAACGGTCTGTCCTACGTTGGACGGAATGTTATAGGTTGCCTTGCACTCGCCGTTTGCGCCGACAGTTACTTCAAAGTCTTCCTGTTCCCAGGTACCGGTCCATGTGCCGAATGCACCGCTGGAGTTGGTGTCGCTGGTCTTGACCTTATAGTACAGAGTCGCAGTCTTTGCGCCGTTCGGTGCAAATTCTGCATATGCCTGCTTGTCGCCTGCAGTACCAGTCTGTGTGCCAGTGCTGATGTTTGCAGTCTTGCCGCTGCCGCCCGGTACAGTAGTGGTTGTCACAGTTGTCTTCTGAGTAGCCTTTGTAGTAGTAGTGGTTGTGGTTTTTTTAGTGGTTGCAGTGGTCTTTCCAGTTGTGGTTGTGGTAGTTCCCTTTGTAGTAGCAGTGGTAACTACAGCGCCGCCGCTGACACCCTCAATGCTGGAATCTACAGAACCAGTCTTGTAAATGGAGTACAGACCTGCTGCTGCACCGACCAGACCTGCGTTATAGTCCAGGGCAACTTCGTTTGCCTGATAGTCGTTTACAGAATCGGTATAAGTGAAGTTGGAATCTGCCGGACCGCCGACCAGAGCGCCGACCAGCGTGTGGCCATTGCTGCTGTAGTCGGTCTTGCCCTTCATTTCGTCAAAGCTCTGATAGCCGGATGCAGCTCTGTGGTGCGGATACTTTGCAGAATTGCTGTCCATGCCGACAACGAAATTCACATTCTTCGGGTTGTTGCCCAGGATCATGCCCATCTGTGCCTTGCACCAGCTGGAATAATCCATGCCGCTCTTTGCAGAATACTTCGTGGTAGCCAGTGCTGCCATCTGCAGTGCAGTGTTATAACGTGCGCTGCCCCAGTCGCTCTCGCAGTAATAGGTGCTTTCACTGGTGCATTTGCCGTTCAGATATGTAGTGACCTTTGCCCAGTCCATTGCATTGCCGGTGATCTCACTCTGGAGGATCGCAGCACCCAGGCTGACATTATTCCAGCACATGGTGGAGTATACGCCCCACTTGCATCCGGACTGACCAGACTTACCAGCATTGGTGTCGTTCATGAACTTGTCCAGGAACGAGCTGTAGGTGCTGTCGTTGGTTGCCAGGTACAGCCAGCCTGCAGCCCATGCCTGGTCATCATAATAGTCATAGGAGTTGTAGAAGTTTGCAGCCTCCGGACAATTTGCCTTGTTGGTCTTGATGGAATAATTGTACAGTGCCTTTGCATACTTCAGGTCTTCTGCATTGCCGAAGTTGATGTAGTTCACTGCCAGTGCTGCTGCATATTCTGCGGCGATGTCGCTGGCATCATCAGAAGTCCAGTATGCGGTACGCAGGCTCTGATCGTTCTGGGATTCCGGAGAACACCAGACGTCGTGGTCAGCCTGTCCTACGCCTACCTGGTAGCAAAAAGCTTGTTACGGTGTCGCCGCTCAGCTTTGTGCTTGCCTTGAAGAAATCGCAGAAACGGTTGGTCAGCGCCTGCAGGTGTGCAGTCTGTCCCAGTGCGTCATAGCTGTCTTTGAATTCATAGTAGCCCCAGCCCAGGGTAGATGCGGTGTAGCCAGCCGGCAGACCAAACTTTACGTGGTCGCCTGCATCGTGGAAACCGCCGTCTACTTCATCGCTGCCGTGACAGCTGCCTCTCCAGCTGAACTGAGAGGCAGTGTCAACATCAGAACCGCACATATTGCCGTCGTAGAAATACATGGAGTACTGCAGCAACTTTGCATAGTTGTCATAAGATGCAGCAGATGCCGCCATGCTTCCCAGTGTTGTCAGTCCAGACAACGCTGTGGTTCCGGTCAGTAACGTCGCAGCACTGGCAGCGCACGCCAGCACCCGTTTACCGAGCCCAAGTTTCTTCATAAAAAAAGCTCCTTTCGTTTTTCGCATTTCTTCTGCACATTCTGCCCCACTCTAGGACAATTCTCAAAAAAGTGCAGACATGCCCGAAGTTTATTTTATCATACCGCACAAAAAAATCAACAGTTTTTTCCTTTCACACGGAAAATATATGGAAACTGAACAAAGCGGCTGCGGCTTTTTTAGCCATATTGTCAACTCTCCGGAGAAACGATCGGAAAAAAACGGCTGGTTTTCGGAATTTTGCCGGAAATCCCGCGCTATATCCGTGTTTCTACCATATGCTGCAAAGTTTCCTGCAGCTGTTTCCAGTCCGGCAGTTCCGCGGCGATCTCCGCATAAAACGCCGGTGAGTGGTCGGGATGGAGAAAGTGGGTAAACTCATGGATCACCACATATTCGATGCAGCGCACCGGTGCAGCCAGCAGCCGCAGATTGAATGTCAGCACGCCACGAGTCGGGCGGCAGTTTCCCCACTGAGCGACCATCCTGCGAAACCGGATCTCCGGAAACGCCACGCCTTTCGCCTCAAACACCGGATAGACCGCCCGGCAGAGATTGCGCACCGCCTTTTTCGCAGCTGGTCTCCCACCAGCTGTTGAACACACGCTCCCGGCACTGGGCATCCTCCGGATGTTTCACCAGCAAAAAGCAGCTTGTCCCCCTGCACCTGCACGCATTCCCGGCTGCCCCGGAGAACTTCCAGAGTACAGTATTTCCCCAGGTACAGTACCGTTTCTCCGGTGGAAAAGCTCCGGGGATACTGCTGCCGCCTTTCCGCCGCTGCGGTCTGGTACTGGCGCAGTGTCTCCAGGATCTTCTGCTGGTGCTGCATCAGTACACGCTCCACCTGGGACAGCGCCACATACTTCGGCGCAGAAACGGACAGCCCGGTATCCGGTCGTAGACGCAGATTGATATTTTTCACTGCCTTGCGTTCCAGGGTATAGGAGACCGTCTCGCCGCCAAGGACGATTTTTCGCTGTTCTTTCATGGCAATGATTCCTCTCTGATTTTTTCTTGACAGATTCTGAAGATACTGTATAATATAAGTACAATCTGATTCGGGGAATGATGTTCTCCCCTGGAATTCCAAAACCGCTGACAAGCTGATGACATCTGCATTTGACGCAGATGCTGTCGGCTTTTTATTTTTCCGGAGGTCCTGTCTATGAAAAGCAACATTCGCAATTCCATACTTCCCACCGCAGCGCTCTGCGGTCTGGCGATCGCCGCCGGCATTGTGACCGGTGCGCTCACCGCCGGATTCGGGCGCATTCTCCTGTGGATCGGCACATTCCGCAGCAACCACCTGCTCTGGTGCCTGCCGTTTCTGCCGATTGCCGGCGTTCTGATGGTCTGGGTCTACCAGAAATACGGCAAAGAGAGCGCCCAGGGCATGAGCCTCATCTTCGACGCCGCCGACGGCAAGGCAAAACGCATTCCGCTCCGGCTCATTCCGCTTCTGATCGGCAGCACCTGGCTCACCCATCTCTGCGGCGGAAGTGCCGGACGGGAAGGCGTTGCGGTTCAGCTGGGTGCTGCGGTCTCCCCAACATGGGCAGGCGCATCCCCTGGTTCCGGGATATCCCCCGATGCCGTCCCCATTCTGACCATTGCCGGCATGGCTGCCGGTTTCAGCGGTCTGTTCCATGCGCCGCTGGCGGCAGTCTGCTTTGCCCTGGAAGTCCTGGCAGTGGGCAGGCTGGAATACCGTGCGCTGCTCCCTGCCGTTCTCGCCGCCGTTTCTGCCAACTGGGTCTCTGCGGCGCTGGGGCTGGAGACCTTTCAGGTTGCTCTGCCGGATGTGGATACTGCACCGTTTTCCGTGCCGATCCTTCTGCTGGGCGTTTTCTCCGGCATTGCCGGCGGTATCTTCACCCTGCTGCTGAAACAGGGAAAATCCTGGGCGGCAAAACTGTTCCCCAATCCCCTGCTGCGCATCGCCGTCTGCGGTGCAGTGCTGGCGCTGCTTCTCTTCCTCTGCGGAAAGGGACGCTATACCGGACTCGGCACAAATTTGATTTCCCTTGCCTGCAACGGCGAAACGATCTACTGGTTCGACTTTCTGGGCAAGCTGCTGTTCACCGTCTGCACCCTTGCCGTCGGATTCCAGGGCGGTGAAGTCACGCCGCTGTTCGCCATCGGTGCCTGCCTGGGCGCTGTCGCTGCGCCGCTGTTCGGACTCCCGGCTGTGTTTGGTGCGGCGCTCTGCTATGCGGCAGTGTTCGGGAGTGCCTCCAACACCTGGCTGGCGCCCATCTGCATCGGAACGGAAGTGTTCGGATTCTCCTGCCTGCCCCTATTTTGCCGTTGTCTGCACCGTTTCCCGGCTGTGCAGCGGAAACCGTTCTATGTACGGCAAACAGAAACCGTCTCCGCTTTTCCTGCAAAAATGACTGCCCGGTTTCCCTTTTCAAAAAGCCGCACATGAGTGAAGTCATGTGCGGCTTTTTTGCTTACCTTAACACAATAAAATTTTAGGCAATACCGCACAAAGCTTGTGCGTAAGATGCGTAGTCGGATTTTGATTGCACAGAAATTCCGCAGGCATACTGCCGTATGTCAAAAGGGATTTCTGTGCAGTATGACGGAAAATCAGCAAGCAGATTGCGTGCAAAGCCGCCAGGCGGGCTTTGTGCGGTGTTGCCTTTACAGCGGATTCCGGGAAAGGCGTTTCAGCAGCGGAATGCACACGCCGCCGCACAGGTTGCCCAGAATTGCCGCCGGGAAATAGCACAGCGCTCGCAGCGGATTCGGGCAGCCAGCCATGAAATAATAGAACACATCTGCCACGCAGTGGTTGAATCCAGAGAGGATGAACACCATGATCGGCATAACGACGATGAACACGCCGCCGATGAAGTTCTTCTTCTCGTTGCACCGGCGAGAGCCTTCTACCGCAGAGAACATCAGAACGCCGCAGAAGAATGCCAGCACAAAGGAACTCAGCAGACTGTCATCCAGTTTTGCAGACATGGTCGCCTGCGCACGGTCGATCAGCGTCACATCCATACCGTTTACCGGTGTATCTGCGGCGAACCGGGTCAGATGCACGATGCCGGCGGTAAGGCTTGCGCCGATGGCATTCGCCAGGAACGTGAAGAACGTCTCACCCAGATATGCCTTGTCCCGGTCGAAGATGTATCCTACCTTACCGGTGTACAGACCGTACTGAAACTGCACAATGCAGAACAGCCCCAGGGAGAACAAAAATGCACCCAGATAGCGGTTTTCACAGGACATACTGACCACACAGCCAATGCCGATCATCAGACCGGACAGCATACCGTCAGCCAGAAAGGAGAGCCACTTGTTTTTCGGTTTCTTTTCCATGTTGATTTCCTACACTTTCTATGCAAAATATGCGGACGGATCACCGTCATTCACTGCCAGGATATGCAGCGGTGCCTGGAGGTCAGGCAGCAGAAAGCCGCCTTCGATGCAGGCAGAACTGCAAAACGCAAACATGGACGGATAGGTCTCATCATCCATGTAAAAGGGTTCTCTGGCGTTTTCCGGGTTACACCCACCCGATAGAGTCCGTCTGCATAATGAAACAGCACATCCAGCTTTTCATTTCGGTGTTTCCGCATCAGAGCAATCACCTCAGCAGAATTGACGCTGACACTCTTCCAGTCAAAAGAAAGCATTGTTTCCATTTTATTTTCCACTCCTCACACAAAAACAGCACATCCTGCAAGAGGCTGTGCCGTTTTTTCTGTTTCATCGTTTCCTTTAGTTCAGCTTTGCGCCGCAGTTGCCGCAGAAACCAAAAAGTATACTTCTCATCAAACCGCGCGCCGCACTTTCCGCAGATACGAACACCCTTCAGAGAACTCAAATCGCCCTGCATACTAGCGATGCGGCGCTTTCTGTCGTCGATGTCTGCACACAGTTCCAGCTCTGCCTTATGATCGCCGTTCGGATTCTCATAAAACAGTCTGCCGATCTCAGTCATAACTTCCTGGATACGCTCCTTTTCATAAGCGATCTTCTTCTTCAGATTGCTGGTCTCAGCAGCACTCTTGGAGGATTCGCTTACGCTGCGGCTTACCTGGTTTACCTTGTCAAAAAGTCCCATATTCTATAGCTCCATTCTCCGGAATCGCCTTTTTTTGGAGATGGTATTTCATCTTTTCAAATCATCTCTTACAATTCCAGTTTTCATATCGTTACTTAAATTATACATGATTCACAACTTTTTGTCAAGGGGTATTTTTGCAGGGAAAAGCACTAATATGCTCCTGTCAGAATCCGCCGGTTTATGCCTCTACCGGTGCAAAACGGATGCGGATCTGGGGCAGTTCGTGGAGAACGGCGTCGCAGTGGTACAGTCCATCCTCTGCCGACAGGTCGTTCTCGCCGGTTGCCGGCGGCGCAAAGATTTTCAGCGTCATATCTGCCTCGCCCTGCAGGGGGCTTTTCGAAGAACGCCGCCATCAGATCTACGGTCTTGGTCTTGGGGGCTTTATAGAACCACTTGCCGTTCAGTTCCAGCATCAGATTGCTTTCCTCGGTAAAGGTCACCTCGCAGAACGTGGGGTTCTTCTCGAAGTGCAGCGGAATCGCCAGGCCCTCGGCATCCTCAGAGTTGCTCCAGCGCAGTGTCACCGGCAGCTGTACTTCGCCCTCCTGCCGTGTGATCTGGGGCTTGAACCAGTCACGCTGGATGATCTCTTTATAGGTGTCCAGCACCGGCTGTGCGATGCCCACATCGGCATTGTTGGGGTCTTCGATCTCCAGACCCAGTCTGCCACGGTCACGGAACTGATAAAATGTGAAAGCGCTGAACCAGTCCGCCTGTTCCGACTCCAGCTTATCGCAGAATTCCTTTTACCATGTCTGCCTGTTCATAAGGTCCGGTCACATCGCCGTCGGCGTTGAACTCTGCCATGGTCATAGGCTTTGCCACGCCGCCGTTGAGATAGCGGAACCGTTCAAAGCTGCGCTTGGTCTTTTCGTAGGTATCTGCCACAGTGCCACGGCTGTGAGTCGTGCCGCCGTGTTCTGCCACGTCATAGGGCCAGCCCCAGTGGAGCGCCATATACTTGTCCACTGACCAGATATCCGCTGCCGGAATGGTCTGTGCGAACTCGGTTTCTTTTTTCCATCTCTTCCTTGGAGAGATCCTCGATACCGCCGATGCAGATAATGGTCTGCACGTTCGGTGCGTGTTCCTTGATGATGCGGCTGGCACGGACGAAAAAGTCCGCCACTTCCTGGTAGGTGCAGCGCTTGTTAAACGAAAACCAGTTGCCCGTTGCCTCGTGGTTGATGCGCAGGAACACTCTGCCGAAAGGTTTCAGATCCTCGCCGATGGCAGCCAGATGTTCGTCGGAAACGTGGGGATCGATGGTCAGCGTCAGCGAAACGTCCTGTCCGTGCTGCCGGATCTCACGCATATAGTTGAACGGTTCGCCGTCGGTATTGCCGCCCAGTCCGCCTTTATAGGTGAAATAGTCGTCGTAGGGATAGTCCCAGGCAAAGCTGACATCGGGGCTGGCGTGTACCACGCTGGCACGGCCCGGCCAGCCCTTGTCCAGGGGATAATAGCAGTACATGAGACTGATGCTCCGGTGCGGTCTGCCCATTTTCGCCAGGATATAGTCCTGGCTGACATACTCGCCACGCTCACTGCCGTCTCCCAGATCAACGGCGCACTTCGCCTTTCCCATATGAATGCGGTAAACTTCCATGTATATTCTCCTTTTCGGTGATGTTTTTGCACATTCTGTGCGGTGTTGCCTTTCATTATACCGGATTTTGGCGGTGCTGTCAAGGGATTTTTTGAGAAAACGAGAGCAAATTAAGTCCCCCTTGAAAAGGGGGGGATGTCCCGAAGGGACAGGGGGATCATAACCTAAACTACAATTCCCAGAAAAGGTGCCTGTAGACTGACTGGGAAACTTTTCTGTGAAATCTATAACTTATCACTAAAATCCTCCACCAGCTTCGCTGGTCCCCCTCTCTTTTCAAGGGAGGCTAAATAAAAAACCGACTCCTTTTTCAAAGAGCCGGTTTCAGGATATGCTTTCCATTTTACTTTGCCAGAACGTCGTCCCAGGACACGTCTATGCCAATACCGTGAAGTGCGATGTAGTACATAAGGTAGTAGACATCGGTGGAATCCACCCTATTGTTTTCGTCCACGTCTGCGGCAGTGATCTGTTCCTTGCTGATTTTGACGGTATTCCCCCACCGCAGCATTGGCGATGTACAGCATGGAGTAGAACACATCTGTCGAATCCAGACTGCCGCTGCCATCAATATCGCCTTTGTCCAGACTGCCCTCTTTGGCGGTCGGGACACTCGGCTGGGTGGTAGTGGTAGTCGTTTTGGTAGTCGTTTTGGTAGTGACTTTTGTGGTTGCTGTCGTAGTTGGATTAGTTCCAAGCCAAATTACACCACTAGATTCGTCATTTTCATTAGAGCAAACCCATGATCAATTGCATATTGACAAGCTTCTGAATCTCCCATTTGAGCATATTCAGAATTCCCCACATTTATAATAACAAAAGTTCTCCATCCATCGCAACTATCAGGATGATTTGCAAATTCGCCATAATAATGCGTATGTGCACCTTTTGATGCCTTTACTTCTGTGGAGTTTTCGGATACAGCAGAGGAATCCAACTCTGTTTCCGCACTGACTGACAGCATTGCCCCGATGCTCCCCAGACAAATCGTTCCGGCAGTCACCGCCGCCAGCAGTTTTCTCCACAATTTCATATTACATCCTCCTAAATTTGTCATATCAAAAATTACATTTCATATTATAACATATGATGCAGAAAAAATGCAAGAGGGAATTGAGAGAATATCATGCAAATCCATTTTTTCTTTCTTATAGGCTATCCTGCGCAAAGCCTCCCTTGAAAAGGGTGATTCCCCACAGGGTGGGGAATGTCACCGTAGGTGACAAAGGGGACCGCTCAGTACGAGGTGGGCGGCAAAGCCGCTCGGAGGGATTCTGGCATAATAATTTCCCTTAATTTTCAGATTACACAAAATCCCTCAGTCAGCCTACGGCTGCCAGCTCAGCACAAGGCACACCCTACGGGCGCCTTTTCAAGGGAGCCTATTTTTGAAAAAGGGAGGCTAAAAAAGAACATCTCCCACAGGATCACTCCCGTGCAGAGATGCTCTTTGAAAGCAAATCGGATTTATTTTGCCTTTACTTTGCTGCTACGTCCTTTTCGGCACGTTTCAGCCAGACGTTTGCCAGATCTACCGCCTCATACAGATTCGGTCGGTCGGAAGTCTTGGTGATCGCCTTCACAGGATCCGGTTCCTTGGTTGCCATTTGATAGACACGAATCTTATCTGCAACCTTCAGCCCGTTGACTTCCTGCTGATGCACGATCTGCATCATTACCACGAATGGCTCTGACATATACCCGTAATAGATTTCATTTCCCTTGCGTACCAGCGGATATCCACGATACATAAAAATTCCTGATTCATTGCTGTTCCTTCCTTTCTCCGGCAGCGTCCCGGATCTCTCCAGAACGGTCAAGGCAACACGGATGAAACCAATGTTTCCTTAACTCCAGTTTGTCGTAAATTCTTTGCTTGTGTCGCTGTAGATCTTCATATTGTTCAGCAGGGTATCCAGATAGCTCTTCCGGCAGGTATACGCCGACTTTCCGTCCACGGTGATGAGACAGGTGAAATCGTCGATGGCATAGAACTGCAGATCCCGTTCGAATGTGCCGTCCTGAGTCTTGAGGCTGATCTCCGCCAGCATATCGCCGCTCGGCGTGCCGTCCAGCTTGACGGTCTCTGCCGTGGTGTTCAGCAGGAACGAGTAGAACTGACGGTAGCGGTCGGACTCGGTGCTGTCGCCGTTCAGCGTTACCACAGCGGTATCCTTATCGCTGCCCACAACATTGAACTGGAACTTCTCCTCGCCCACGCTCACGCTCAGCTCACCTACATCCCAGACGTAAGTGCCGAAAACCAGCTTGAGGCAATGTCGGTGGGCGTTGTTGTCGCCCAGACCATGTTTTCTTCCGTTACCTGGTAGATCCCACGCCGCTCAGCATTGCGTAGTAGTATGCGGTCTCTGTGCCGCTCTCCTCATCCTTTTCGGTAAAGCGTTCGCCGAATGTCAGTACATAGGTGTTGTTGTCCTCGCACGCCATAGTTGCCGTGCCGAACGGGTCGTCCAGCCCTGCCTTGGCGATATCCTCCGCAGAGGGATGCGGTACAGCTACCTTTTCCGCCTTGAGTCCGAACATTCCCGTCACCACCGGAGTGGAACGGTCTACGCTCAGATATGCCGGCACCGGCGAAACCATCTCGTGGCTTGCCCCCATGCCGCCCATGGATGTATCGTCTGCGGCTGCCTCGTCGTAGTCCAGTTCCAGGGTATAGTCCATGTCCTTGCGGTCTATGGTCAGCTTGTTGACAATGGGATAATCGTTGGTATCTGCCGGCGCTTCCAGCATGGTTTTGGACAGGAAGTCCTCGGCGCTCTTGCTAAAATTCGCCACCAGGGAAGTTTTTACCGTATAGACAGTGTCTTTTGTCCGCCGGCGCAAGATAGGTGTTTTCCGTATTTGCCGCCGCATTGCCCACACGGAAACTGTAGTCGCTGCCGTCGGCGAAGTGCAGGGTCACTGCGGTCGCCTCGGCATCGTCCAGCCCGAACTTCGCCAGATCGGAACAGTTTTCCTCCACAACGCCGGTGGTGTCCATAGATGCGGTGTTGTTGGACAGCGTCCACAGGGTGGAGGTGTCCATGGGAAGATCTTCCCAGCCGGAAACGGCATACGCCGCATGGTCATCTCCGGTGCCGCTGCCCTCTGCGGTGCGGACAACCTCAAAACTTCCGGAAGTATTTGTAATATCAATTGAGGTGACATCGTTGGGATCCTCTGAGGTCAGCGAAATGCTCTCGCTGCTGTCCTCGTCGGATACTGCGGAAGAGGACGACTCCTCTGCCGGCGGATTTTTCAGCAGGAAAAACGATGCCGTTCCCAGTGCTGCCACCAATACGACGCCGCCGATGATTCCCAGCGTTTTTACGCATGATGCTCCATCCTTTCGGTTAACGATAACGTCTGCGGACTGCCACGATCACGCCGGCAACTACAACAGTCAGCGGGATCAGGAATACGACAACCAGACGGATCACTTTCAGCTGTGTTGCTGTTGCCGTGATGGAAGTCTGTGTCAGATCCTTGGATGCCACAACGATGCTGTCTTCCTTGCCGCAAACAGAGTTCAGCAGGCCGACGAAATATTCTGCGTTGTTATACGAAGAGTTCTGCACCAGGTTAGCGTCCAGCATGGACATAGAACCCAGCACGATCACATCGCTCTCGATGAACGAATCGCCGGTGGACTGCTGGTCACGGCACAGCGCCATGACGGTGTTTGCACCGTGGGGTGCTGCGTCCTTGTCAAACGAAGTTGTGGTAGTGGTGTTCTCTGCTGCAGCCTCAGTCGCTGCCTCTGTTGCCGCCTGGGTCTCACCGTCTGCCGCAGTGCCGTCTGTGCCGTCGGTGTTATAAGTCTTGGGCGAAAGCGGATAGCAGTAAGAGGTCTCCGAGGAGGTCAGCAGGGATGTTACGGTTCTGCCGTTGTTTGCGGTCAGTGTCTGGATGGAACGTGCCATCGGTGCAACGATAGGCAGACTGGTATTTGCCAGATGTCCGTTATAGTCCTCGTCGTCCGTTACAGTTACGACCGGGGCAACAAAGCTACTGTTGCTGTTCTGGGACAGCAGGATGTTTACCTGCTGGTTGGAACTGTTATTCTCGTCAATGACAGAACTGTAATCCACCTGTACGTTCCACTCTTTCAGGAAAGCGTCCAGATTCGGGGTGGATGACTGGGTGTAGTCTGCGATATAGACCAGCTGCTCGCCCAGGTTGCCGTCATTATACATGAAGTCCTGGAGCTTCTGGATGGAATCCATGGTCAGGTCGGTTTTCGGCGCCGGCAGGATCAGGATATCGTAGGTTGCAGTGTCCAGCTCATCGGTCATCATGTCCAGACGCTTGACATCATAGCCGTTTTCGTCCAGCAGATTTTCCATGGCATAAAATGCGTAGGTGTTGGGGTCTGCACTGGAACTGGTCTGTGCGAAGATGGGAGAGCCGTTGCTGGTTGCCAGAATGCCCACGGTCTTGGGGTTGGAGTCGGTCACATTCATGATACCGGAGGTCAGCGTCTGCTCGCCCTTGAATGCGGTTATGCAGTCGGAGAAACTTGCCATACCGTACTGATAGTACTGATACTTCTGCTGATCGACTTCAAACATATCGGTCTGGGTGTTGTACACCTTGATACGCTTGCCGCTGTTGATGATGACCTGTCCGGACTGGATCGAACCGCCGTACAGTTCCTGGTACTTGGACAGCACATCCGGATCCTTGGTGGTGTCAAAATAGGTGACATTGATGCGGTCAGAATAGCCCTGGTACTTGGACAGTGTTTCAGCGATCATCTTGTTGTATTTGTCAGAGGTAAATGTCGCCTCATCGGAAGAGATGGCAACATCTACATCCTTATCCAGGTTGCGGATGTAGTCCAGTGTCTCGTCGCTGATCTCATACAGGTTTGCGGTAGTGAGATCCAACTTTGCGTTCGGAAAACGCTTATCCAGCTGGGTAACGACCACGTTGACCAATACGACAACTGCAACAAAGATCACGGTAATGGCAGTCGCCAGACCGCCGTATTTCAGCTTTTTCCGGTTTTTCAGCTTTTTCTGCTGTTTTTCCAGAGAAGCCTCGGTTGTTTTTTCTCTTTTTCTGATTTTCCATGGGTGATGTCCTCCTCTCAGCTCCAGCGCCGTTTTTCGAACACACGTACAGTAAAGAAATTAAAGATCACTGCCGTGCTGACATAAAACAGCACACTGGCCGGATCAAACAGACCCGCAGTAAAATCATAATATCTGGTATAGAACGACAGCGCATTCAGCACTGTGGGAACTACCGGAACGCTCTCTGCATAACGAGCCACCACGTCGATCAGTGCCAGCGCCAGCAGAACGATCATGCCTACCACCGCAGCAACGACCTGGTTTTCCGTCAGAGACGAGATGAACAGGGTCACTGCGATAAATGCTGCGCCCAGCAGGAACAGCGCCAGAATGTTGGAGATCACGATACCCCATGCCACTGCCCCGAAAAAGCTCAGGATCAGCGCATAGACGAAGATGATCGCCAGGCCAATGGTGTACAGGGTGAGCGCTGCCAGATACTTGCCCATGACGATGCCGCCGATGGACACTGGTGCAGTCAGCAGCCCCTGCTCGGTTTTCTGTTTCTTTTCCTCACTGAACAAGCGCATGGTCAGTACCGGAATCAGAATGGTTACGATAAAGAACAGACTGGTGAACAGGTTGGACATATCTGTGGTAGACATCGCCAGGGATGAGCCAAAGAAGAAGTAGCCTGCTGCCAGATAGAACACTGCCAGAAATACATAGGCAATGCTGGAGGTGAAAACGCCCCGATCTCACGCCGATAAATGGCACCCATTACGCCTCGCCTCCTTCTTTTGTCTCTGCCGGCTGTTCGGTTTCCGGTTCAGCCGGTTCTTCCGTTTCTGCCGGTGCAGTTTCCTGCTGCGGTGTTTCTGTTTTCTCCGGTGCAGATGCTGCTGCCGGTTCACTCTTTTGGCGGCGGACAGCTTTACGCCCTCGCCCATAGTGATCTTCAGGAACGCATCCTCCAGCGTCATTACGCCCAGATCCATCTTATAAATGTACCATCCGTGGGACTCGACCATCTGGTTCAGCGCCGGGCGAATGTCTGCGTCCGGCTTTGCCTCGATCTCGAATTCAAAGATGCCCGGTTCCCGTTCCATGTCGGCACGCACCTTGGTGACATCTTCTAGCCCACGAATCGCCTGCAGAACCTCGTTTTTCGGTCCGTTGATGCGAACCACCAGACGATTGACACCGGAAACTGCCTTGGACAGGTTGTCAATGGTGTCATTCGCAGCGATCTGACCATGGTTGATGATGACCACACGATCGCAGACTTCCTGCACCTCGGTCAGAATGTGAGACGACAGGATCACGGTGTGCTTTTTGCCCAGCTTTTTCACCAGGGTACGGATCTCGATGATCTGTTTCGGGTCGAGACCAACGGTAGGTTCGTCCAGGATCAGAATCGGCGGATTGTTGATGAGCGCCTGTGCCAGACCCACACGCTGCCGGTAACCTTTGGACAGGTGCTTGATGACTCTGCCGGAAACATCGCTGATCCGGCAAAGATTGCAGACGTCCTTCAAATGCGAGCGCCGTGGCAGCTTGCACTTTTTCAAGTCATAGACAAAGTTCAGATAGCCCATGACGGTCATATCCAGGTACAGCGGCGGCAGCTCCGGCAGATAGCCGATCTGTGCCTTTGCCTTGATCGGATCTTCCAGAATGTCGATGCCGTTAATCAGTGCCTGTCCGGATGTGGAGCTGATATAGCCGGTGAGCATATTCATGGTGGTGGACTTTCCGGCGCCGTTCGGTCCCAGAAGTCCCAGGATCTCACCGTCCTCTACGGTAAAGTGATGTCGTTGACCGCCAGCTTGTCCCCGTATTGTTTCGTCAGATGTTTGACTTCAATCATCCCTGTGATTGCCTCCTTCTGCTGTATGCCGAGCCTGCGGTCTCTCCGAAACGGAAAATCCCCGGCGCTCCGGCACACAAAAAACTAGCTATAGTTTATCATCCAATTGTGATAATGACGTGATAGTCTTACGAAAGATGGCAATCTTATGCGGAGAGCGCATCAATTGCCTTGCGGATACGAGCCAGTGTGTCCTCCTTGCCCAGGATCGCACACAGTTCTCACGCCGCCGCCCGGTGTAAACTGCTTACCGGAAACGGCGGTACGCAGCGGCCACAGCATCCAGCCGTTCTTTACGCCCAGATCTGCGATCTTTGCGAACAGTGCCTCGTGGATATGCTCCACATCCCACTCGCTTACGCCTTCCAGCACTGGCAGCGTTTCCTTCAGTGCATCCAGTGCAGTTTCCGGCGTGGTCTTCATCTTCTTGTGACGGTACATCTCAGATCATACTCCGGCATTGCGTCAATGAAGTCTACCTGCTCCGGAATATCCGAAAACACTTCGGTACGGTTCTGCAGAACGCTGCACAGCAGTGCCATGTCGATATCCGTGCGCTTTACGGTCTCACGGATATACGGCTCAGCTGCCTTGGCGAACTCTGCCGGATCCATCTTGTGAACATATGCGCCGTTGATGGCACGGAGCTTTTGTCGTCAAAGATTGCCGGCGACTTGCTGATGCCGCTGATTTCGAACGCCTTTTTCAGCTCGTCCATGGAGAAGATCTCCTGCTCGTTATACTCGCCGGACGGCGCCCATCCCAGCAGTGCGATAAAGTTGATGACTGCCTGGGGCAGATAGCCCTTTGCCATCAGATCCTGGAAGGATGCGTCGCCGTTTCGCTTGGACAGCTTGTGGGTCTTGTCCTTCATGACCGGTGCGCAGTGTACATATTCCGGCACATCCCAGCCGAATGCCTGGTACAGCAGGTTGTACTTCGGTGCAGAGGACAGATACTCGTTGCCTCGTACCACGTGTGTAATACCCATCAGATGGTCGTCTACCACGTTTGCAAAGTTGTAGGTGGGCATTCCGTCTGTCTTGATGAGAATCTGGTCGTCCAGGGTGCTGTTTTCTACGGTAACATCACCATAGATGTCATCGTGGAAGGTGGTCGTGCCGTCCAGCGGCATCTTCTGGCGGATGACATACGGCACGCCTGCGTCCAGCTTTTTGCCTGTACCTCTTCCGGAGACAGGTTACGGCAGTGGCGGTCGTACATCGGTGCAATGTGCGATGCCTCCTGGATCTTGCGCACTTCGTCCAGACGTTCCTTGTCACAGAAACAGTAGTATGCGTGGCCGCTCTTGACCAGTTCTTCCGCATAGGACTTGAACATTCCCATGCGCTCAGACTGCACATACGGACCAACCGGACCGCCGATGTCCGGGCCTTCGTCCCAATTCAGACCGGCAACACGCAGGGTGTCGTAGATCACGTCAACGCGCCTTCCACATAGCGCTCCTGGTCGGTATCCTCAATTCGCAGAATAAAATCGCCGTCCTGTTTCTTGGCAATCAGATAGGCATACAGTGCCGTCCGCAGATTGCCGATGTGCATATAGCCCGTCGGACTGGGCGCAAATCTGGTTCTTACTCGCTTGTTCATTGCTTTGAACTTCCTTTCGCATTTTTGTCTTGACAGCACCGCTGTCTCTATTCAGAAAAGAGTTGTCTGCTCTTATAGGTTTTTATGATTCTTCAGCCATTCCCGGCACTGCTCCTGATCCCGTGCGATCTGCCCGTACAGGCTTTCCACATCCGGAAACTTTCGTTCGTCACGCAGAAAATGCAGCAGCTCCACCCGGCAGGGCTGTTCGTACAGATCACCGGAAAAATCCAGCAGAAATGTCTCCGCCGCCGGTGCCTGGGCATCTGCCACCGTAGGCTTTACGCCCACATCGGTGATGGAATCAAAACTGCCCTGGGGCGTGTGCGTCCGGGAAACATAAACCCCGTACCTGGGGACAAGCTGTCCCGGTGCAAAGGGAATATTGATGGTGGGGACTGCCCTGGTGCGTCCCAGCGCTGCCCCGTGGACAACGCTGCCGCTGATGCGGTACGCCGTCCCCAGCATTCCGGCTGCGGTCTCCGGCTCGCCCCGACGGATCGCATCACGGATCGCCGTAGACGAAATTTTCTCGCCGCCGCAAAACACCGGGTCGATCTGATGCACGGCAAAGCCCATCTGCCTGCCGAATTCCCGCAGGCTGTCGATGTTCCACGCCGCCTTTGCGCCAAACCGAAAATCGCCGCCGCAGAACACCTCTCTGGCGTGGAGCAGCTCCACCAGCACCTGCCGGCAGAACGATTCGCCGTCCAGGGCGCAGAGTTCCGAAAACGCCGGGCAGTATACGCCGTGGATGCCGCAGTCCTGCATCAGTTCCGCTTTCTGGGCATCGGTATAAAGGTAGGTCAGCGGCACGCCCTGCTTGACCGGGACGGAATCTGCCGCAAAGGTGAATGCACACGCCATCAGCCCCTGCGCCGCCGCACATTGTGCCGCAGCACCCAGCACAGCACGGTGTCCCAGATGAACACCGTCAAAAAATCCCAGCGCCACGGCACTTTCCTGTGCCAGCGGTGCAGTGATGCGCCTCAGCTTTTCCAAGCCCGTTTCCGCCTTTCTACTTCATATTCTTTCCCACACGCAGTTCGTCGCTTTTCCGGTCGGTCTGCGCCGTGCCGAACAAGAGCCGTCTGCGCCGTAGACCCGGTATTGTTCCTGATCCGGCAGGATGCCCTCCACACGGCTCAGCGCCAGTTTCACGCCGTTGCCGTAAAGAGCGGTCTGCTGTTCTGTCAGATGCAGTGCCGGCAGCGCCGCAAACAGCCGGTCGGTGGGGATCAGATGCTCTGCCAGTGTTCCCATCCGGCAGAACTCTGTCACCTGCTCAAACGTATAGCACTGTTCCAGTGTGAAACCATGCGCCATCGTCCGGCGAGCGCCGTCATCACAGCGCCGCCGCCCAGCGCCCTGCCGATATCCGACAGCAGGGTACGGATATACGTTCCCTTGCCGCAGGTCACCGACAGCACCGCCGTCTGCTTTTCCTCGTCCCATTCTTCCAGGGTGATGTCATCCACCTGCACCGTCCTCGCCGGGCGGTCGATCACGACACCCTTTCGTGCCAGCTCATAGAGCCGCTTTCCCTCGACGGAGACCGCCGAATACATGGGCGGGATCTGCTGGATCTCCCAGAAACCGGGGAATTACTTCGTCCAGCATTTCCTTTGTCACGTGCATCTCCGGATACGCCGCTGTCCGGATTCCCCACATCTTCGGTGTCGGTCTCCCCAGCCGAACTGTACCGCCGCACGATACGACTTGGTCTGATCCGGCAGGATATCGCAGGCACGTGTTGCCTTTCCCACCAGCACCGGCAGCACACCGGTCGCCATCGGGTCCAGCGTCCCCGTGTGTCCCAGCCGCCGCATATGCAGAATACCACGCAGCTTGCCGATCACGTCAAAGGAGGTGAATTCCGTGGGCTTATTCATGCAGAGTACACCCTGCACTGTGTCCAGATTCATGCGTTGCTCCATTCTTTTTTGCACTGCATCCAGCAGGATGTTGCGCACTTCGTCAGCGGTGCCGCAGACCTGGCATCCGGCAGCCTTCACATGACCGCCGCCGCCCAGGCGCTGGCAGATGGCGGATACATTGACCTTATCCGCCGACCGCATGGAAATGCGAAACTTGCCGGGTTCTTTTTCCTTCATGGTAATGCCGATCTCAGCGCCTTCGACCTGGAGCGGAAATCCGGCGATGCCCTCCAGCTCTGCCTCATCCACCTGGAACTTCCGCAGAAACTCCTGGGAGACGCAGATCAGGATGCACTTGTCATTCAGATAGCGCTCCATATGGTCGATAAGCAGCTTATCCAGCTGGAGTCTGCCGAAACTCTTCACGGCAAACATCTCCCGGTTGATCCACGCATAGCGCACATCCGGACACATCTCCATCAGCGACAGCCCGGTGGGTTTCCGGACCGGCATTGTCATACTGAAAACAGCCGGTGTCTGTCGCCATGCCGGTATACAGGCACAGCGCCATATGATCGGTCATTTTCACCGGAAGGATGCGGCTCAGCCGATAGAGGATCTCACACGTCGCCGATGCCGAGCCGTCCAGGAGACGTGCCTTGGCATAAGGGACGTTGGAAACGTGATGATCGATGCACAAGTCTACCCGGCTGCCGTAGTGTTCCTGGACGCTGCTGCCCAGCAGCTTGGCGTCTGCCACATCCACGGCAATGATGCACTGCGGTTCAAAATGCGCCGCTGTGCCGTCCTCTTCCGGCAGCATAAACTGATATCGCTTCGGGATCTCGTCATTGCACAGCACCACGGCACGCTTGCCCAGCTGGTGCAGCATCTCTGCCAGCGCATATCCGGCGCCGATGCAGTCTCCGTCCGGGCTGCGGTGAATCAGAATATACGCATCTTCGCATTCCTTGAGCCATGCGGCAGTCTTTGCCAATGTCAGTTCCTGCATCACGTTCACTCCTTTTCTGTGCTGTCATCCTCCGGGATGTCTTCCACTGCCGGCTGGATCTGGTGCAGCATCCGGTCGATCTCTGCGCTGTGTGCGATGGAATCATCTGCCACAAAGTGCAGCACCGGGCTGCGGCGGATCTTCAGACGGTGCAGCAGTTCACGCCGGATATAGCCGGCGGCGCTGTCCAGTCCCTTGCAGGATTCCTTGGCGGCATCCTTGCCGGAAAGACTGGAGACGAAGATCTTGCAGTCCGAAAGATCCCGGGACAGCTCTGCACGGACCACCGTCAGCATCGGGTCGATGCGTGGATCTTTGAGTTCCCGCAAAATCGCTGTCATTTCCCGCAGGATATCCTCTTCGGTGCGGTTTGCTTTGAAGTTTGCCATGCTGTACGGCTCCTTTCTGTAAACGATAAACAGCACATCCTCCGAATCCTCTTCCGAAGTGCTGTCTGTATCGGATTAGTCTCTGTATTCTTCCATGATGAACGCCTCGAAGATGTCGCCTTCCTTGAAGTCACGGAACTTCTCCAGAGTGATACCGCACTCATAGCCTTCGCCGACTTCCTTGGCATCATCCTTGAACCGTTTCAGGCTGGACATCTTATCCTCAGCGATCACGATGCCGTCACGAACCACACGGATCTCGCACTGTCTGGTGACCTTGCCGCTGAGCACATAAGCACCGGCAACTGCACCGACATTGGAGATCTTATAAACCTGGCGCACCTCGATGCGTCCCATAACGACCTCACGGTATTTCGGTGCCAGCATACCCTTCATTGCGGTCTCGATCTCTTCGATTGCATCATAGATGACACGGTATGTGCGGATATCCACCTTATCCCGGGCTGCGATCTCTTCTGCGGTCTGATCCGGGCGCACGTTAAAGCCGATGATGATCGCATTGGATGCGCTTGCCAGCATAACGTCGCTCTCCTTGATGCCGCCGACGCCGCCGTGGATCACACGGACACGAACTTCCTCGTTGGACAGCTTTTCCAGAGACTGGGTCACTGCCTCAACAGAGCCCTGTACGTCTGCCTTTACGATCAGAGACAGTTCCTTCATTTCGCCCTGCTCGATCTGGCTGAACAGGTTATCCAGCGTTACCTTCTGATATTCGTTGAACTTCGCCTGCTTTGCCTCGTGCTTTCTCTGCTCAACCAGTTCTCTTGCCAGACGCTCATCTTCAACAGCATTGAATACATCGCCTGCCTCCGGCACTTCTGCCAGACCGGTGATCTCTACCGGAACGGATGGGCCGGCAGTATGCACGGTCTTGCCCTTGTCGTTGGTCATAACACGAACACGGCCTACCGCAGTGCCTGCGATAATGACATCGCCGGTATGAAGTGTGCCGTTCTGTACCAGCAGAGTTGCGATCGGGCCACGTCCCTTGTCCAGACGAGCCTCCACAACCGTACCCTTTGCACGGCGATCCGGATTGGCTTTCAGTTCGCTGGTCTCGCAACCAGAAGGATGTTCTCCAGCAGTTCGTCGATGCCCTCGCCGGTCTTTGCAGAAACCGGAACGCAGATCACGTCGCCGCCCCACTCTTCGCATACCATGCCGTACTTGGTCAGTTCTTCCTTGACACGATCCGGGTTTGCGCCTTCCTTATCCATCTTGTTGATGGCAACGATCACAGTGATGCCGGCAGCCTTTGCATGGTTGATGGACTCAACGGTCTGCGGCATGATGCCGTCGTCTGCGGCAACGACCAGGATGGCAATATCGGTGATGTTTGCACCTCTTGCACGCATGGCAGTGAACGCTTCGTGTCCCGGCGTATCCAGGAATGTGATGTCCTTGCCCTCATATTTTACCTGGTATGCACCGATATGCTGTGTGATGCCGCCAGCCTCGCCTGCGGTAACGTGTGCATTCCGGATGCGGTCCAGGATAGAAGTCTTACCATGGTCAACATGACCCATAACTACAACGACCGGGCAGCGCTCTTCGGTATCCTCGGCGTCGTCATCCTCGTCGATCAGACGGTCTTCGATGGTCACGATCACTTCGTGTTCTACCTTTGCGCCCAGTTCCTCTGCCACCAGAGATGCGGTGTCGAAGTCGATTTCCTCATTGATGGTAGCCATAACGCCCAGCATCATCAGCTTTTTGATGACCTCGGTCGCAGTAACTTTCAGACGGGTCGCCAGTTCACCCACAGAGATCACGTCCGGGATGCGGACACGCAGCTGCTGCTTTCTGGCACGCTCCAGCTCCAGACGGCGCAGCTTATCCTGCTCTGTCTCACGCTTGTTGGAATAGCGCTGCTTGTTGCGCTGTGCAGACTTCTGGTTGATCTTCTGCTTTTTGGTGGAATACTTGTCGTTGGTGTATTTATTTGCCGGAGCAATCTGCTCATAGCGCTGGTTATACTTATCCAGATCTACATAAGAGCCACGGGTATCGACAGTGCGGCGCTTTTCTGTGGTAATGCTGTCCGCAGATGCCATCTCCACTTCTACATGGAGACGCTCGCCGTGTTTCTGTGCCTTTGCCTGCTGCTTTTTGGGCTTTTCATGCTTCGGCGCATTGTTCTGCTTGGGCTTTAGCTGTTTCCGCAGCTGCCGGTTTCTTTTCTGCCGGCTTTTCGGATTTCTGTGCCTGGGGTTTCTTTTCCGCAGCCTGGGGTTTCTGCTGCTTTTTGTTATCCGGCTGTTTCTTTTCCGACTGCTTTTTCTCGGAAGATGCCTTCTTTTCTGCCGGTTTCTTCTCGCTCGGCTTTTTCTCCTGTTTCTGTTTCGGGGTGTCCTTGGATGCAAAATACGCATCCAGGCTCTCTACCTGAGATTTCTGAGAATAATACTCCAGTGCCAGGTTGATTTCTTCCGGTGTCAGACCGGTCACACCCTTCTTGGTGTTGCCGTTGGCATCCGTTCCTGATAGAATCCGATCAGTTCCTGCGTTGAGATCTGTAAATCCCGTGCTACATCACTCAGTTTCACTTTCTTCGTCATAGGCGAAAATCCTCCTTTTCTCCAAGGAACGCCCGAAAGAACCGCCTGTTCTTCCGCTGCATTCCAAACCTGCGTCTGCACACGCCGCCCGTTTCCGGCAGCGCTGTCTATTTACCCGGATTGCTCCGGGAACAATTTTCACTTTTCCGGCGAGGCGTTTTCCTTTGCGGCGATGGTCTGCATCTTACGGAAAAATCCTTCATCGCACACCGCCAGCACGCCGCTGCCTCTGCCGATCATCTGGGCGAAATCTGCCTTGGTGAAGTCCAGCTGCAGGCAAGGCACTTCTGCCTGGCTGCAATAGAACGCCGCCTCTTTCTGCGTCTTGGGGGACGCATCCGACGCTACCAATACGCCAAAGACTTCGCCACGGTACATGGCATCCTTTGTGGGTTCCAGCCCCATGGCAAGCTTTCCTGCCTTACGACAGATGCTCAGAATCCCCTGCCAGTTCTGCCTGTAGTGCATTTTCCATCTCCTCGTACACTTCTTCCGGTACACGGCAGCCAAAAGAGCGCTCGATGCGGTGTCCCTTTCTGGCTGCTGCAAGACACTCCATGTTCTTACATAGATATGCGCCACGTCCGGACTGTTTTCCTGTAAAATCCAGTTTCATTTCACCGTCCGCATTTTTCAGCACCCGGATGAGATCTTTTTCGGCTGCATGGTGCCGCATCCCACGCAAAGCCGCATGGGAATTTTTTACTCTTCAACGCTGTTCGCCTCCGGTGCTGCTGCCTCTGTCTCTGCCGGTGCATCTGTCGGCTGTTCCACCGGAGTCTCCGCCTTTTCCTCTGCCGGAGCATCGTTCTGATGCAGCATATCAAATTCCGGCTTGATGTCGATCTTATAGCCGGTCAGCTTTGCTGCCAGCTTTGCGTTCTGACCCTTGTTGCCGATTGCCAGAGAAAGCTGGTTGTTCGGCACCTTAACGGTGCAGGTACGCTCTTCTTCGTCCAGGATCTGAACATCCAGCACATTTGCCGGTGCCAGTGCCTTGGCGATGAATTCCTCCGGCTTTTCGCTGTAAGGAATAATGTCGATCTTCTCGCCGTTCAGCTCAGCCACAATGGCAGAGATACGGGAGCGCTTCGGACCGATGCAGGCGCCGATGGCATCTACATTGGGGTCGTTCGACCAGACAGCCACCTTTGTACGGGAGCCTGCCTCACGGGAAATGGACTTGATCTCCACCGTGCCGTCGTAGATCTCCGGGATTTCCAGCTCAAACAGGCGCTTTACCAGTTCCTTGCGGACACGTGAAATCTTGATGATGGGCTTTTTCTGCTTGTTGGCGATGGTGGTGATGTAAACCTTGACACGCTGTCCCTCTTTCAGCACTTCGCCCGGGATCTGCTCGTTGCGGAACAGATACAGTTCGGTCTTGTGATACAGCAGGGTCGCTGTGCCGCCGGTCTCGACCTGAGACACCTCACAGGTGATGCAGTCGTTTTCCAGGGACTCGAACTCGCCCAGGATGCGTTCCCGGTTGATCTCACGCAGATCACCCTTGATGGACTGCTTTGCAGACTGTGCGGCTGCTCTGCCGAACTTGGCGATGTCCAGCCGTCTTTCAATAAATCCGCCCACACAGGCGTTGGGGTCGATGGTGCGTGCCACGTCGATGTTGACCTCATTGGCGTCGATCGGCTCATCGTCTACCACGGTCTGGCGCAGGTACATCTCAAATGTCTTGGTCGCCGGGTCGATCTCTACGCTGATGTTTTCTTCACACTCCGGATACGCCTTTCTGGCTGCTTTCAGCATGGCAGACTTTACTTTTTCCACCAGCAGAGCAGTATCCACATTTGCTTCGCTTCCCAGTGAGGAAAGCGCCTCAAAAAAACTGTTGTCCATTTTCTTCACTATGCCTCCGTTGATTAAAAAATTCTACTGTTACATACCGCCGCACATACGACAGATCCCGCAGCGCCAGAGTTATGGGCGCCTCACGATCCTCCGGCTGTATGGTGATTTGTTCTGTATCATACGCTGTCAATACGCCGATCCATTCCTTTTCGCCCTCGATGGGACGGATGGCTCTGGCACGGACCTCCATGCCCAGAGTTTCTTCAAAGTGCCAGGGCTGGTTCAGTTCCCGTTCCAGTCCTGCCGAGCCGACCTCCAGCACGTATGCCTGTGCGATGGGATCTGCGGCATCCACCGCCGCATTGACCGGACGTGTCATCTTTTCACAGTCCTCGATGTCGATCCCGTCCGGATGGTCGATGAAAACACGCAGGTACCAGTATGCACCCTCCTTTTCAAAGCTCACATCCCAGATGGAATAGCCCTGTTCATCGGCGATGGGCTTCACCAGGTCATAGACCACTTTTTCTGTCCCACCGAACTTCTTCATTTTCATGGCATCTGCTCCTTTTTCCAGCGTATTGCATTCTTTTTTCACTGCGCTCTGCAATCAAAAAGTGCCAACATAAACGAAAGACCGGTGGGGTTCCGGTCTTTTGCTGCATGATTATCATTATTATAACACTGCCGGACGAAAAAATCAAGGGTTTTGAAGAAAAAAGTACGTTTTTTTCCAAAAAATTTACGTTTTTCGCATCATATTTGTTTTTTTCTCTGCTGCACACAAAAACCGGTCTGCATCCGTTTCAATGCAAACCGGTTTCTTTCAGAGGGTTACGCCTCTTCTGTGTTGTTTTCGCATTCGTCAGAATGTGCCAGTTCCACCAAGGTCTTTGCCGAAACCAGGATGCCTGTGGTGTACATGACGATCTCCAGTACAGAGAGTATAACCTGTAGCGTCTTTTTCATCAGGGAACACATTCCTTTCTCTGCAAGTGTCAGAAGAACTTATGCCTTGTTGACAGAACCAAACAGGTTCATCTTCTCTTCTACCTTAGCCATGATTGCCTCGTAGCCCGGCAGGAGCAGCTTTCTCGGGTCAAAGCCCTTGCCTACCTGATCCTTGCCTTCTTCGATGTACTTTCTGGTAGCCTCAGCAAATACCAGCTGGCACTCTGTGTTTACGTTGATCTTTGCAACGCCCAGGGAGATTGCCTTTGTGATCTGGTCGTCCGGGATACCGGTACCGCCGTGCAGTACCAGCGGCATAGCGCCGACAGCCTTCTTAACAGCTTCCAGTGTCTCGAAGCTCAGACCTTCCCAGTTTGCCGGATATACACCGTGGATGTTGCCGATGCCGGCAGCCAGGATGTCTACGCCCAGATCAGCGATGGTCTTGCATTCCTGCGGATCAGCGCATTCGCCCATTCCGATAACGCCGTCTTCTTCTCCGCCGATTGCGCCGACCTCTGCCTCGATGGACAGACCCAGCTTATGCGCAACAGCAACCAGTTCCTTGGTCTTTGCCAGGTTTTCTTCGATCGGGAAGTGAGAACCATCGAACATGATGGAAGTAAAGCCTGCCTTGATGCAGTCATAGCACTGATCGTAAGTACCGTGGTCCAGGTGCAGTGCAACCGGAACTGTGATACCCAGAGATTCGTCCATAGCCTTTACCATATCTGCAACAACCTTGAAACCGTCATATACTTGCCAGCGCCGCCGGAAACGCCCAGGATAACCGGGGAGTTCAGCTTCTGTGCTGTGTTCAGGATTGCCTTTGTCCATTCCAGATTGTTGATGTTGAACTGACCGACTGCATACTTGCCGTCTCTTGCCTTGTCCATCATATCCTTTGCCGATACTAACATAAAAAAGTGCCTCCCTAATTCAATTTGGTGCAACAGATATTCCTGTTTCAGAATGTCCGCTACATTTATTATACCGCATTTCGGGTTCAAATGCAATGGGTTTCCGAAAATTTTTTCGTATTTTCTCAAAAAAGTGTGCGGATGCCCTACAGAAAATAAACTTTTGTCTATAATACAACACTACATATTGATTTGGTGCTTGCAATACCGTATGCAGTTTTAGTATAATAGTACTAGAATCCTATGTATTTGCGTAAAATTTTACGTACAGTTGCGAAACAACATAGAGGAGTGAACAAACCCCATGGATATTCATCAGTTTTTTCTGGGCAATTCCTTTGATGCCCATACTTATTTCGGCGCACACGTCACAGAAGAGGGCGTTGTGTTCCGCACCCTTGCGCCAAATGCCGCAGCCGTCGATCTGATCTGGGAAGGCGGCGAGTGGGAGCCGATGCCGATGAAAAAGGTACATGACGGCGGTGTCTATGAGCTGACCGTTCCGGAGGCTGTTCCGGGACAGATGTATAAATACCGCATCACTCCCCAGAATCCGGACGGCGACGTCATCGACCACTGCGACCCCTACGGCTTCTCCATGGAGCTGCGGCCCCACAACGCCTCGATCATCCGTGACCTGTCCAGCTACACCTTTCACGACAAGAAATGGCTGGCACAGTGCGGCAACCACCGGCACAAGCCCGTCAACATCTACGAGGTACATCTGGGTTCCTGGCGCACCAACCCAAACGATCCCAACGGCTGGTACACCTATGAGGAGATCGCCCCGAAACTGGTGGACTATGTGAAAAAAGCCGGCTACAACTACATCGAGTTCATGCCGCTGAGCGAGCATCCGGCAGACTGTTCCTGGGGCTATCAGAACACCGGATTTTTCAGTCCCACCTCCCGGTACGGCACGGCGCACCAGCTGATGCAGCTCATCGACACCTGCCACCAGGCAGGCATCGGCGTAATCCTGGACTTTGTGCCGGTACACTTCGCCGTAGACGGCTATGCGCTGAACCACTACGACGGTACAACGCTGTACGAATACCCGGAAAAAAGAGGACAACTACAGCGAATGGGGCAGCTGCAACTTTATCCATGCCCGTGGCGAGGTGTGCAGTTTTCTCCAGTCCTGCGCCAACTACTGGATGGACGTGTTCCACTTTGACGGACTGCGGATGGATGCGGTGAGCCGGCTCATCTACTGGGGCGGAGACCCGAACCGTGGCACGAATCCCTCAAGCATCAACTTCCTCAAGCGGATGAACCAGGGACTCCACCAGCTGCATCCGGAGGGGGAATGCTCATCGCCGAGGATTCCACCAACTATGAGGGCGTGACCTGTCCGGTGGAATACGGCGGACTGGGATTCGACTACAAGTGGGACATGGGCTGGATGAACGACACTCTGGACTATTTCCGGCAGTATCCCTGGGTGCGCCGGGACGAAGAGACCTATCACAAGCTGACATTTTCCATGATGTACTTCCCCAACGAGTACTACCTGCTGCCGCTGTCCCATGACGAAAACGTCCATGGAAAAGCCACGGTCATGCAGAAGATGTTCGGCGAATACGAGCAGAAATTCCCGCAGGCACGGCTGCTCTATTTATATATGTATGCGCACCCCGGCAAAAAGCTGCTGTTCATGGGCAGCGAGCTGGGACAGCTCCGGGAGTGGACCGAGGAGGAGCAGCAGGACTGGGACATTCTGAAATATCCCATCCACGATGCGTTCTACCACTTTATGTTGGAACTGAACAAGCTGTACCTCACCGAGCCGGCGCTGTACCGGGACGACTATGAGCGGAACGGATTCTGCTGGGTGGACTGCCACCAGGAGCAGAAAGGCATCTACGCCATGGAGCGCCGCTCCGGAGACAGCCGCATCCTGATCCTGCTCCATATGTCGGACGAGGCGACCCAGAACTACACCTTTACCCTGCCGGACTGCGGCGGACTGAAGCCGCTGCTGCACACGGACTGGGAGCGTTTCCACGGCAGCGTCAAGGAGAGCAAGCGGACGATTACCGGTGACACCACACGCACCGGGATGCAGTTCACGCTGGAACTGCCGCCGTTCTCGGGCATCATGCTGCGTATCCTGCCGGAAAAGCCAAAGCAGACCACAGCAAAGCCTGCCGCAAAGCGGAAAACCGCCGCAGGCAGAAAAACTACAAAATAAGCAAAAACAGCTGTACGCCGGAAATATCCGGAATACAGCTGTTTTTTGATGCTGTTTTAATTTGCGGTATGTGCTTTACTTGATGATCTCTTCCCAGGTCTTGGGTGTACCGGCACCCTTGAGGGCAACGTAGTACATCACATAGAACACATCGGTAGAATCCACCTTGCCGTTCTTGTCCACGTCCGCAGCGGCGATCTGATCCGCAGTGAGACCGCCGTCCTTGCCGACAGCGCAGTAAGCCACGTAGAGCATGATGTCGAAGATGTCGCTGGAGTCGATCTTGCCGTCTCCGTCCGCATCGCCGACAGCATTCGCCGGGGCATCGGTGGTCGTAGTCGTGGTCACAGTTGTGGAAGTGGTCGCCGTGGTATTGGTCGTGTTGGTGGTTTGTGATGTGGTGGTTGTAGCGCTGGTTGCGGTGGTAGTTGTATCCGAAGTGGATGTAGTGTTTTTTTCTGTCGTGGTAGTTGTCGTTGTTGTGGTGGTAGTGGTGGTTTCGGTTGTGGTTTCTGTGGTGGTTACGGTCTTGTCGGGAATGGGGTCGTTGGGGTTCCAGTTGTAGTGGATAGTGGCGTTCAGAATAGAGCTATTATTGCTATGAATGGACATCTTTTTCCAATCTTCTTCCGAACCTGTGTAGTAAACATCGGAAATATCGCTGTTAAAAAGCAACGGCAGCAATTTTTTGAAGGCTTTTCGGAATCTGAACCGCATAAACGCTGCTACAGTTCTCAAATGTAGTACTTGTACCCCAAATATCCATGCCTATATCTGTTAAATTTTCCGGCAGAACCACTTTTGTAAGCGATTTGCAATCATGAAATGCCCTGTACTCTATCGTCGTCAAGCTATCCGGAAATTTCACATTTTTTTAATTTCGTGCAGTTTCCAAACGCATTGCCCTTAATATAGGTCAATCCTTCCGGAAATGTGACATTTTCCAAACCGGTGCAACCGGAAAAAGTGCTTGCTTCAATTATTGACACATCAGCCGGAATATTAATCTCTGTCAAACTAGTACAGTCGGAAAAGGCACCCTCTCCGATTAACATCACGCCATCCGGCAGTTCTATTGCTGTCAAAGCAGCACAGTTTTGAAATGCCTGTTCACCAACAACCATCACTTCTTTCGGCAATGTCACTTCTTTCAGGCTAGTGCAATTATTGAACATTCCAGATGAAATCTTTTGCACGCCATTTCCAATCGTCGCACTTTCCAAAGCCGTGCAGCCCGAAAAGGCACTGTCTTCTACCGTCATCACAGAATCCGGAAGTGTCACTTCTGTCAAACTTTTACAACCATAAAAAAGCATTCTCTTCAATGGTCACCAATTCATCATGGAATTTCACTTCATTCAGTTTATTGCAATTGTTGAATGCGTTGTCACAGATCTTTGTTAAACTCTGCGGAAAAGTCACATTTGCAAGCACAGAGCAATCAGAAAAGGCTTTTCGACCAATTGTTGCCACACCGTCCGGCAGTTCTACCGCTGTCAAAGAAGTACAATTTTGAAATGCCTGTTCACCAACAGTTGTCAACTCTTTCGACAGTGTTACTTCTTTCAGACCAGTGCAATTGTAAAACGTTGAATTTTCTAAAACAGAAACATTATCCGGAATGACAATTGCACTCAGTTTTGCACAATTCTTAAATGCAGAGCCGCCTATACTTACCAAGCTGCTGGGAAGTGTGATAGATTTTAAGTTAGTACATTCCTCAAAGACGCTGTTGCCTAAGGTTGTTACACTCTCTGGAATCGAAACCGTTGTCAGATAGGTACAGCCCGAAAAAGTTGCGTTTTTCAAAGATGCAACGCCCTCTGGAATCGAAATCTCTTTCAGACTGGTACAGCCGGAAAATGTTCCCGTTCCCATTTCTTTCAGATTTGCCGGAAGTGTCACTGTTCTCAAACTTTTATCTCCGTTAAACACTCTTTCACCCATTGTCAAAATGCTGCTCGGAAATATTGCTTTTACCAGATTTTCATGAGATTGAAATGCATATGTTCCAATCTTCGTTACCGGCAAGCCATCGATTTCAGCGGGAATATCGATCGATATTGCATTCTTGTCACAGCCAGTAATGGTGACAGTTTTCGTTTCATCACCCTCGATTCTATACGTCAAATTGTCATACGTGAGATCTTCTGCACTCGCCGTAATCGACACCTGCGGCAGATGCACCTGTGCCACCGGCACTGCACCGACGCACATGGTCACAGCCGTCAAAGCTGCCAAAAAAGTTCTGATTTTTTTCATTGCTTTTTACTCCTTTCACAATTATACCATGATGTTTCTGCATAGTTATCCATGATAAATGGTAACATTGTCTATTATAACGCAAAAAAAAAAAAAAAAAAGAAACAACTTTTTTGAGAATATTTTGTGAACTGTGGAATTTTGACCGTTTTGACACAAAAAAAATCGTGTGCAAATTGTTTCGCACACGGTTTCAGTTTTTTATAGGGTTTCGGGAAGTGGTGTACTTATTTTTCTTATTGCAGCACATCTTCCCACGTGCTGTGAATTCCTGCGCCGTTCAAGGCAATGTAATACATCAAATAGTACACATCGGTAGAATTGACAGTACCGTCTCCGTCAATGTCTGCTGCGGTCAGCTGCCCGTCCGTGAGCGTTCCGCCGACACCGGCGCCAACGCTTGCCACATGGAGCAGCGTGCTGAACACATCGGAGCTGTCGATCTTGCCGTCGCACTCCACATCGCCTTTGACAATATCTTTTACTTCTACATTCAGTGTATAGGTCGTGCCGCCCAGATCTGCGGTAAGCGTCGCCTTGCCGTAATCCTTTACCACAGCAGTGTTGTCGCCCTCAATGCTTACCACGCCGGGCGCAGAGGAACTCCACTTGGCATACTCCACCGGAAAGCCACTGTTTCCGTTATAAGATGCCGTCAGCTGTAAGGTTTTCCGGTCGCCGTAGTAGAGGTACTTGCTTTGGTTGGAGGAAATCGTCACCGCATTCGCCGGCACTTCCAGCGTCTGTATGCAGTCGCCGTAGGTGAACTGGAACGTCTCGCTGGTGTTGGTGCCGCTGAACTCGGCGCAGGAAGTGCTGGCATACTGGGCAGTGCTTGTACCAAATGCGCCCATGCCCACATAGCGGTTGTTGGGTGAGATCATGCTGGTATAGTGTCCCGTTATGCCGCCGGTTTTGTTCAGATAGTCGTCCTTTTCCCTGTACCACAGTTCCACACCGGATTTCATATCCAGCCCCCAGCTCCACCACGCAAGGCACTCTCCGCCGGAACTATAACCGCCGGGCGTCTGAATGGTAAAACAGTGAGAGCCGTTGGTGCGTTCGTGGGCAATCGTCTGAGAACTCTCCGCCGCACGGATGCGTGCCAGATATTCCAGCCCGGCAGACCACTGCATGGGGACATAGTCGCTTCGCGTCAGCTTTTTGCCGTTCTCCGGATTGGGATAGCCGTTGTTGCAAGCCTCCCGGCGATACTGATTCACCAAATCCAGCGCTGCCTTTATGTCATTGGCATAGGTGCCTTCCATCCCGATGAGAACATTGCCTGCCGACGGCACTGTAACATCTGTGTTCAGAACCGGCTTTGCAGATGCGGCGGAAACCGTCATGGAAACTGCCCCGCCGGAAACCAGCATCGCACCGGCAAGCACCGCAGCAGTCAGTTTCGAGAAAAATCTGCGTGTCTTTTGCATGAAAACTACCCCTTTTTCCACATGGAAGATTTCTCCCATATTTTTATTTTATATCCTTTATTATACCATATCCCTGTGAATGCAGTTCATCGAACATAAAAATATTTCATGAATTGCAGCGAAAAAATTAAAAATTCGCCGTACGGTTTATCACGGTACGGCGACTTCTTTCGTCTTTTTTATTCCATCGTTGTGATCTCCGTTGCCACATCTGCCCCGGTTTGAAACTGCGTGAATGTGAGTTCGGCATCGAAGTTTTCCAGCGAAAAGCCAGCCAGATCGCCGCTTTCCGTCAGCGTCAGCGTATAGGGGTTGCCCTCCGACTCGCCCTCGACCGCCACGCCGCCGTCCTTCTCTTTCCCGGTGATCTCCTCCTGCTGCGCCAGTTCATCCACCACTAGGATCATCTGGCTCAGCACGGACTTTGCCGGCATCGCCGCGGCACAGAAAAACCCAGCCCCTTATACGATGCTGTCACTTCCCCGCCGGAAAAGTCCAGCACCACCCCGGCGAGCGTGGATGGCTCTGCAAAGGCAACGCTCCACGCACCGTCTCCCAGCCGGGACAGGGTGCCTGCGGCGGTCCAGTCCTCCATCTGCATGGTCATCTCCGTGGTGAAACTTCCGCCCAGTTTCTGGGCTGCGCTTTTGCCTCGCCGCCCGGCTTGGAACAGCCGGAAAGACAAACGCCTCCGGCAAGGATCAGCCCCAGAACTGCTCTGTATTTTCGTTTCATATGAATCTCCTCCTGTGTCATCAGACGGAGACACCCTGCGGCTTACCGCTCCTGTTCCAGCTTTGCCAGCACCTGCGGCAGATAGGCGAGCAAGTCCCGTGGGAGCATCGCCTGCTGAGAAAGCGCAGCAGCGGCGCAGTCCCCGGCGAGTCCGTGGAGATACACGCCGGCACAAGCCGCATCCCAGGACGAAAGCCCCTGTGCCGCAAAAGCTGCAATCAGTCCGGCAAGCACGTCACCGCTGCCGCCACGGCTCATCCCCGGATTCCCCGTGGGATTCTGCGCCAGCCGTTCGCCCTGCGCCACCAGTGTTCCTGCACCTTTCAGCGCCAGTGTCACCGGATACGCCGCCGCAAACCGAGACGCCGTTTCCACACGGTTTCCCTGTATCTGCGGAATTGTCTGCCCGGTGAGCCGTGCCATCTCGCCCGGATGCGGTGTCAGGATCCAGTTCGTCCCCGTCCGTCTGCTTAACTCTATGCAGGAGACCGCACAGTTTAGACCATCCGCATCCAAAACCACTGGACACGCCGCATTTTCCAGCACCCAGCGCACCAGCTGTCTTGTCTCATCCGTCACCCCTAAGCCGCAGCCCAGCAGCACCCCGTTGGCACGGCGAAGTTGCGTTTCAAGCTGTTCCCGGTTGCGCCGGCTGTTGGTCAGAAAGCCGTTTTCGTCTGTCTCCAGCGAGAGCCACATCGCCTCCGGCGCAGCCGCCGCCAGACGCATGGGATTCTCCGGCGCAGTTGCCACTGTGACAAGACCGGCGCCGCCACGCAGTGCCGCCTGGGTGGAAAGCAGGCAGGCGCCAGGCATATTCCGGCTCCCGGTGATGCACAGGAGCCGTCCGAAATCGCCTTTCTGGGCATCGGTTTTTCGTTTGGGTATCATCCGGCAGATCTCCTGCCAGGTCAGTTGGTGCAGCATCATGGAATGCTCCTTTCGCAATGTATCACGATCCGACATCGTCTCTGTCGGATTGACAAAAAGGTTTCTGTGTGTTATGATAGGTTGTCGGCTTCTTCCGTCAGGGAGGAGGTGTCTAACGCTGTATTACTTAATATCTCTTTTGGTGTCTGTTACGGTGGAGATTATTAGCTACAATCTCTACAAATGGGTGAACAGATAACATAAGCCCGACACACCCTAAAACAAAAGCCCCCGGAGTTGCAGCTCTGGGGGCTTTCTTTTTTTTTGCGTGTCTAACAGCACTACAAAATATCTCTTAGCTAGTTTTAGTATATCACAGATTTCTGATACTGTCAACTATTTTTGAAAAATTTATTGTGCTGTACAGACTCTGCAAGCGGTTGAATGGAGAGTAAGCCGACATTAGCCTACTTATTTCCGCCTTATTTTTATAGATAAGGCGAAAGCCTCCGGAGCTGCAACTCTGGAGGCTTTCTTTTTGGTGATTACTTGCAATTATATTATTTCAATGCAAGTTTATTATAGCATAAGCTGCGACAATTGTCAAGTGTACAAAAACACCTTTTGCAGCACCGCCTAAAAATCGCACACGACCTGCACTGCCAAATTGCTGGGGTCAGATGTTCCGTCTACTCTGTAGACCTCTAACGCCTGCTTCAAATCTGCCAGTATTTGTGATCTGATATTCCCCTGTACGTATCTCAAGGGATTTTCCCATGAGGTTTGGAAACTCAGATTCGCGTATTCGGCAGCTGGTTTTTCCTTTCTCAGCGGCAGAATCATCTCTTGGTCTTTCCAGTGAAAAAAGAACAACTCCTCATCCGGGTAATCCCTATGCACGCCGATTGCAAATAAAAACACGTCTTTTCCCACATCTATAATCCACTCCCTTGGCTTGAGAATTCCTAAAGTGGGAGATAACGGATCGGGGATTTGTTTCACTGCAAACTGTTCCTGCTGTTCCGGCGTCAATTCTTCAATATCAAATGCCATAATGCAGCCTCCTGATGCACAATTTTTGACTATTTCATTATACGCTATATTTCATAAAAAGGCAAGTACATCAATCAGCATTTCTGAAATTCATAATTTATTTACTTGATATTTGCATATTTCTATGGTATAATAAATTTGTTTGACACTTCCATATTTTTTACGTGCGATTTGTCAAATGATATCGGGAAATAGGGGGTGTAAAAAATGGAGCAGAAAAACGGAAAAGCAACTGCTGCCCTGGTTCTGGGCATTATCTCGCTGATTGGCATCTGCATTCCGATCGCCGGCATCATCTGCGGCATCATTGCCATTATTCTGGCAGTCATGGCAAAGAAAGAAGGTTCCACCGACGGCAAACAGAAAGCCGGCATGATCTTGGGTATCATCGGCATTGTTATCAGCATCATTATGTGGATCGTCAATGCGGTGATTCTGGCAGGAAGCGGCATTCTGGATCAGATTTCCAGCAGCATATCATAAGTTAACATGATGACAAAAGCAAAAGCGTGCAGAAGTATCTGAACTTCTGCACGCTTTTTATGTTCCTGTTTCAGAGAACATTGATACTATCATGATATGCGAATAAGGGCTTTCAACAACGAACGAAGAAAAATCGCCCTAAAATGCACATGTCAGACTTCGTGTCAACACGCCCTAGGTTACTGCATCTTCATAGAAATGATCGCAGATAGTACGGTCAAAAAGCCTGCCACTGCGGCAACAATTGCCGGCAGGGTTCCGCTTTTTCCCACCATCAGGCTGGCAAAACCAGTCAGCACGGCAATGCCGCCCAGAATGGCTGCCACCAGTGTGGACAGCCAGAGCAACGATGCTACACCGACAACGGCAAGCCCCAGTGCCACCAGTCCCAGCATTAACGCAGTCGCTTCTCTGGGAGTACGCTCCTGCTTTTCCTTTTTCGGTTTTGGTTGTTTTTCGGTTTTTTCTTTCATGAGAATCACCTCAGATACAGTACACGGCGCTTACGCCTCACGCAGTACAGCATCCATGGCAGCCAGTGCTTTCAGCACACGTTTCATGGCTGCATCTGCCTGCTCATCGGTCAGCGTACCCTCGTGAGAGCGCAGCCGCAGAGAGAACGAAACGCTCTTCTTGCCGGCAGCGATCTGGTCGCCCTTGTATACGTCGAACAGAGTCACTTCTTCCAACAGCTTTCCGGCAGCTTGTTCGATTGCCTCTTCCATCTTGCCAACCGGCAGTGCATCATCGCACAGCAGGCTCAGGTCACGGGTGATTGCCGGGAACTTCGGCAGCGGACGATAGGTCACTTCTGCCTCTGCCATCTCAGCCATTTCCTGTACCAGCAGCTTTGCCACATAGGTTCTGGTGCCGATGCCGTAGGTTTTCTGTACGGTCGGGTGCAGTTCGCCCAAGTAGCCGATGGGTGTTTCGCCGCTGAGGATCACTGCACTTCTGCCCGGATGGAGCGCACAGCATTCCTCAAAGACACCCTCTGCCTCAGACGGACGCACATAGGTGCATTTCGGCAGACGCAGTTCCTTCAGCAGCGCATCCACAGTGCCCTTCAGTGCAAAAAGAAATCTGCATCGCCGCCGTACATACCAATGGTCAGACGGTTCGGCTCGTTGGGCAGTGTGTCCGGACCGGTGGGCAGATATTCCTTGCCGATCTCATACAGTGCCACTGCGGCATTCCGGTTCTTGTAGTTGGTTGCCAGCACATCCAGCATACACGGCAGTGTGGTCGTCCGCATGATGCTGGTGTCCTCGCCCAGCGGATTGGTGATGGTGATCTTGCGCAGCTTGCTGTCTGCCGGGAGACCGATCCGGTCAAAGCACTTCGGCGAAGTGAACGAATAGGTCAGTGTGCCGTAGTATCCCAGACCTACCATGGTCTGTTCTGCCTTCCGCAGGAACTGCTGCTGCGGTGTCAGCTGTGCCTCAGCCACGCCACGGATGACTGTGGACGGGATGTTGTTGTAGCCGTAGATTCTTGCAACTTCCTCTGCGATATCCGCCGGGCGCTCCAGGTCGATCCGGAAACTGGGCGATACGCAGACATCGCCTTTCACCTGGATATCCAGGGATTCCAGTGTCTTTACCATCTCTTCCCGGGAGATCTCTGTTCCCAGGAAACGGTTGATCCAATCCGGATCAAAGGGGATCTCTGCCGGCTTTGCGGTGCGGTTGTCCACTTCAATGAACTCTGCCACCGGTTCGCCTGCGCCCAGCAGTTCTACCAGTTCCATGGCACGTTTCAGTGTGCGCTGGCAGCCGTCCGGATCCAGACCCTTTCATACCGTGCCGATGCGTCAGTACGCATTCCCAGTTTCTTTGCGGTGCGGCGAACCTGTACCGGTTCAAAGTAAGCGGACTCGAAAATAACGGTATTGGTGTCGTCCATGATGCCGCTGTATTCGCCGCCCATAACACCTGCAACAGCGATAGGCTTTTTCTGCGTCGGCAATGATTAGCATTTCCGGAGAAAGCTGGCGCTCCTGTCCATCCAGTGTGGTGATGGCCTCGCCATCCTTGGCATTGCGGACAACGATCTTGCCGTCCTTGACATAGCGCTGGTCAAATGCGTGCATGGGCTGACCATATTCCAGCATCACATAGTTGGTGATGTCCACCAGGTTGTTGATGGGACGCACGCCGCTGGCACGGAGACGTTCCCGCATCCAGCGGGGAGACGGACCGATCTTCACGTTCTTTACCATGCCGGCAATATAGCGAGGGCAGAGCTGTGTATTTTCCACTGCCACAGCCAGGCTGTCGCTCAGCTTGTCCGGAACCGTGGAATTCCGGTGCTTTCAGATTCAGGGGCTTGCCGAAAGTTACGGCAGCCTCTCTCGCCAGACCTACTACCGACAGGCAGTCCGGACGGTTGGAGGTGATCTCGAACTCTACAGAAGTATCATCCAGACCGATCGCCTCGTGGATGTCCTGTCCCGGCTTGCAGTCCTCTTCAATGAGGAAGATGCCGTCCTCAATGGCATAGGGGAAATCGTGCTTGGTCAGACCCAGTTCACCCAGAGAGCAGAGCATCCCGTTGCTCTCTACGCCACGGAGCTTTCCCTTTTTTATATGTACACCGCCGGGCAGATCTGCGCCGATCATCGCCACCGGCACCAGTGCGCCCTCCACAATATTCTGTGCGCCCGTCACGATCTGGATCGGTGCATCTCCGCCAACGTCTACCTGGCAGACCTGGAGATGGTCGGAGTTCTCGTGGGGCGTAATGGAAACCAGCTTGCCGACAATGACATTCTTGACAGCGTCGCCTTCTGTTTCATAAGTTTCTACCTTAGAGCCGCTCATGGTCATGCCGGCGCAGAATTCCTTGACGGAAACGCCGCAGTCCACATAATCAGCCAGCCATTTCATAGATAAATTCATCGTCTCTTACCTCCCACTCAGAACTGTTCCAGGAATCGATAGTCGTTCTCATAGAGCAGACGCATATCGCCGATATTATAGCGGCGCATTGCGATACGCTCCAGACCCAGACCAAAGGCAAAGCCGGAATATACGCTACTGTCAATGCCGCAGCCCTCCAGCACCTTCGGGTGGACCATGCCTGCACCCAGCAGTTCGATATAGCCTTCGCCCTTGCACATCCGGCAGCCCTTTCCGTGGCACTGGAAGCACATAACGTCGACCTCTGCGCTGGGTTCTGTGAACGGGAAGTGGTGGGGACGCAGACGGATCTTGCAGTCATCGCCGTACAGACGCTGCATCAGCAGTTCCAGAGTACCCTTCAGATCTGCCATGGTGATGCCCTTGTCTACGACCAGTCCCTCGATCTGATGGAACAGCGGAGAGTGTGTGGCATCCACAGCATCCGAACGGTAAACCCGTCCCGGAGAGATCACACGGATCGGCGGCTTCTGGTTTTCCATCACGTGTACCTGTACCGAAGAGGTCTGGGTACGCAGCAGAATGTTGTCTGTAATATAAAAAGGTATCCTGGGTGTCCCGTGCCGGGTGATCCGGCGGCAGGTTCAGTGCCTCAAAGTTGTAGTAATCGTATTCGACCTCCGGACCATCTGCCACGGAAAAGCCCATGCCCAGGAAGATCTCCCGGATCTCGTTTTCCACGATGGTCAGTGGGTGCATACTGCCCACCTTCTGCTTTTTGCCGGGGAGCGTGATGTCCAGCGTCTCGGATTCCAGCTTGTTCGCCAGCATTGCATCTGCCAGCTTTTTTCTGCTTTTCCGCCAGGGCATTCTCAATATCGGCACGCACCTGGTTTGCCAGCTGACCCATTGCCGGGCGCTCTTCGGCAGAGAGCTTGCCCATCTGCTTGAGGATGCCGGTCAGTTCACCTTTTTGCCCAGATACTGCACACGCAGTGTCTCCAACAGCTTGGAATCTGCACAATCCGAAAGTGCCTGCTTGGCAGCGGCACGGATCGCTTCCAGTTGTTCTTTCATAATATCGTTCCTTTCCTCCGCTTTCCTGCGGTCATTTGGCTCTATGGGACACTTCATAAAAAAGCCCTGTCCTGCGAAAACAGGACAAGGCAAATGCTTGTTCAAACCACCCATTTTCAAAGAGCCGTCACTCTTCTGTCCTTAATGCGAACGCCACATCCAAGCCTAATTCTGGAAAAATGTTTGCACTGCAAGTACACATTTCCGGGTTCAGCCCAGCCACTCAGAAGGGAACTTCAACATATTCCGCCGGACGGGTTCTCAGCGCACCCCGTTCTCTGTACCGGCGGCTCCTTTTCGGCGGCGATGGGATTCCCACCGCAATTTCCGCATTTTTTCTGTCATGCGGACGCCTCAGTCTATGCCTACTCGCTTCGTCACTGTGTTTTCAAATCACATTATACCTGCTTTTACAAAAAAATCAAGTCCTTTTGAAAATTTTTTCTTGAAATTTTTTGCGGCATATGCTATAATAGAAATTGAGTGATGCAAAAAGAAAATGTTTTCAGCAACTTGCACAAAAAAGATGGGCAAATTCCAATTTTTACTGCAAGACGGTACAGTTTTCTTTTCGGGGCATCCTCAGCAGAACGACAGAAGAACAGGCGGAGACCGAAAATCCGGCTTGTTCGAAAAAGGAGTTTTACGCATATGGACAATTTTGCGGAATACATGGTGAAAAAACGTCCGGATTCACAGGACAATGCCAAAAAGGCAGGGATCATCCTGCTTGCAGTGCTGCTCTGCGCTGCATCTGTATTTCTGGTTTTTGTGACACACATCCCATTTATCCTGGTCATCACCTGTGCCATTATCTATGGTGCATACTACCTCATCTCCGGCACATCGGAATATGAATATGCCGTCACCAACGGAGAAATGGATGTGGACAAGATCATTGCACGCCGGAAACGGGTACACCTCATCACGGTGGATGTGGGAAAGTTTGATGCCTACGGCGAAATGACCGACGATATCCCGGACGACACAGAACGAACCGTTGTGCTTTGCGCCGACAACACCGGCGAGGGCGAATATTACGCCGACCTGGAGACAGAGGAATACGGTGCAACACGCATCATCTTCACTCCCAACGACGCCGTGCAGGATGCCATTGCGGCTGCGCTGCCCCGTCAGCTCCGTTTCCAGAAAGGGCAGGCATAATGGTGCAGCTGTATCTGGAGCTGGGTTATTTTGCCGCAGTCAATCTGGTCGCATTCGCCCTTATGGGCATCGACAAGCAGCGTGCCAAAAAGCACCTGTGGCGCATCCCGGAAAAGACCTTGTTTCTGGCAGTGATCCTGGGCGGCGGCATCGGCGGCACAGCCGGAATGTTTTTCTTCCGGCACAAGACCCGGCACTGGTATTTCCGGTTCTTCTTTCCCCTGCTGGCAGTTTTGCAGGCGGCGGGGCTCATTTATCTGTACTTTATCTAGTAATCATAAAAAACAAACCGCAAGGAGGCTTTCACGATGGCAAATCACGTTCTTCAAAAAAGCTGGGCAGTATGTTCACCGCAGCGATTCTCTGCGCATCCTGTCTGCCCTTTGGCAGCGTTTCCGCTGCCGGTAACAACACGGCAGATGCCGACATTTCCGAAACGATCCCGAATCTGGTGAAGTCACCGGAACAGCTGGTACAGGATGCCGAACGAGGCGATTTTCTGACGCTCAGCTATGCCACACTGCTGGACTGCGCCTATTTCGGCGCCGGCTATGCGTCCACCTTTTCCGAGAAGAATCAGACGCTCCTGGATGTGGACCACTCCGGAAGAATCGACTCCACCGATATTTTCCTGCTGATGTACTGGTGCGCTTATCAGGGTGCTACCGGCGATTACACAGAGGATTCCATCACATTTCTGAGTGAATGGGATGCCGCAAACGGCTCTGTCACAACAGAGACCACACCGCTGGAAACGACGGTCTTTACAACGGAAGAGACCACGACTACTGCCGCTCCGGCAACCACTGTCTCCTCCGACAGCACAGCGGTAACTACCGCAGACACGACCGTGACAACTGCTGCACCAACAACGGAGACAACAACTACCACCACCACGACTGCGACAACAACGACCACAACAACAACTACGACCGCAGCCACCACAACGACGACTACGACAACAACAACGAACCGTGGCGGTGCATGGGCGCAGAAGGATTCTTACCGTGGCGTGGACGTTTCCAAGTATCAGACCAACATCGACTGGAAGGCGGTAAAGGCTGACGGCATCGACTTTGCGATGATCCGTGCAGGCTACGGCAAGGTCGCCAACCAGAAAGACCCTTACTTTGAGCAGAACATGAAAAATGCCAAGGCCGCCGGCATTGCCTGCGGTACATACTGGTACAGTTACGCCACTACCCCGGCTGAGGCAAGGCAGGAGGCAGAGCTTTTCGCCAGCGTCATCCAGGGATACCAGTTTGAGTATCCGGTGGTTCTGGACATTGAGGACAAGGTGCAGACCGCACTGACCAAGGAACAGGTCTCCGCCGTTATCAACGCATTCTGCGAGGTCATGGAATCCAAGGGCTATTACGTTTCCCTGTACAGCTACGCAAGCTTTTTGAACACCTATGTTTATCAGTCGGTTCTGGAGGACTATGACATCTGGGTCGCACACTTCAATGTCAGCCGCCCGTCCTATTCCAAGACAAGCTACGGTATGTGGCAGTATTCCAACTCCGGCAACATCAACGGCATCAACGGCAACGTAGACCTGACTACAGCTATAAATGCTATCCCGATCTGATGACAAAGTATCATCTGAATGGGTTCTAATGAATTGCTAAAAGCAAAGGGCATCCTGTTTCCACAGGATGCCCTTTTTATTTATGTTTGTCGATGTGATGCGCTTAATACTCACCCAGACACTGTCCGAACAGAATGCAGCGAATGCCGTCGTCTGCGCCGGAATTACACGTTTGCAGGGCGATCATTTTATCGCCGTAGGTCGGCGGATCATCGTCCGGCGCATACCAGACAAGCGCCGTGGAGCGTATTTCCTCGATGTACTTCTGGAACTCTTCCTGGTTCAGTGTGATGCGGTTCCAGTAATCAAACGCTGCGCCGTCCTCGCCGTTCAGCACGGACGATGCCACAATGCGGTAGAGATAGCGCTTTTCCAGCGTTGCCACTTCAAAGTAGATGTGCTGTCTGCCCCATTCCTCTTCCTTAAAACTCTTGACAGAGTGGAACATGGAGCCGTTGCCCATGTTGTGACCGTAGAGCAGCGTGTTTTCCGTCTCGTTGATCTTGCCACGGAAGTCCTCGAAGATACTGCCGGCAGAACTGTGATTGCCTTCCCAGTCACGGTCAATATAGTAGGCATTGTCGTCCTTCTGCACAATGGGATAGTCAATGGGTGTATCATTTACATAGACCCAGCCGACCACATCCGGATTCTTTTCGTGGTGCTGTCTCACCTTTTCCATGTCGATGTGCATGGTGTAGTCATAGGTCACCGTGGTGGTCGTGGTAACGGTGGTGGTCGGGTGGTTGTCGTAGTGGTAGTCAGTACCGGAATCGCCTCCGGCGCAGAGACCTTGTCCGCACGGCTGAACACCACAATGCAGATGATTACCACTGCCAGAAGAGCGATCCCCACAGCGATCAGGATCTTTTCCAGCTGTTTGATTTTTTGGTTGCCAATTCAATACCTCCAGAACTGCAAATTTTTGTGCATTCCGCACCTCGTTTCATTCTATTTTAGTATACTGTTTTTTCGTTTTTTTGTCAAGCGATTTCCATAAAAAAATGATGCCACGGCAGATATCGTGGCATCATAACGAGATTTCATTTTTTTTCACTTTCCCCAAAACACGCTTTTACTGTATGGTAAACATAATACTTTTCTTCGCCCACATACTGGACAGCTACCTGCTGTCTGGGGTCAACGCCGGTGATGGAATAGATCAGCACCGTGTATGTGTCATCGACGTCGCTGCCCTGGGTCACACCATAGCCCAGATAGTTATCCAGCACACCGCCGGGAACTTCGTCATAGTTGGTGTCATACGGATTGTTGCGCCAGATCAGCTTGTAGTACAGGTAAATGTTCTGCCGGATGGGAACCGTTTCCGTTTCCTGTTCCTTTGAAGTCTCCGGCAGTGTTGTCACCACCGGTGCAGCCGTTGTCACGATGTCCGCTTTCTTCGAAGTCTCCGCTGCACGAGTCGTCTCCGCCGGCTTGCTGGTCTGCGGCACAGCCGTCGTTACCGCAGGCGTATTGTGCTTTCCTGTAGTCTGCGGCGCTGTGTTGTCCGCAGGTTCTTCTATCACTTCCGGAATATCTCCCGGTTCTTCTGCAATGGTTTTCGTCTCTGTGTTCACACCACTCTGCACCGCCGCATCTGATGCCGTTTCCGGCAGAGTGGTTTCTGCGGTCGCCGCAGGTTCTGTCTCAGTGTCCGGGCGTTCCTCCGGTTCCGCCGCAGTTGTGACCGCAGCCGGCAGAACGACCTCCAGCTGGTTGGTACCGTCCGGCATCTTGCTGTGGATGGACGCCGCAGCGATCACCACGCAGAGCAGCGCCGCCGTACAGATACCGGTACTGGTCTGCCAGCGCAGATTCCAGGGGCGTGTCTTCTGCGCAGCAGTTTTCGCATTTTCTGCCGCAGATGCCCGCCGCATGATCTCCAGATACATCCGTTTTTTCGTCTCTTCATCCGGCTGGATCTGTTCCATAGTCTGACGCAAACACTTTTTCAGCATTTCATCTTCCTGATTTCGCATACGGCTCACCTCCCAACACCTTGGACAGTCGTTTTTTCGCCCGATGCAGCAGCGATCGGACTGTAGATTCCTTTTTTTTCCCAGCATTCCGGCAATTTCCATGCCGGAATATCCCTCAAAATAAAATAGATACACAACGGTCCGATACGGATCCGGCAGCTGCATCACCGCTGTCATCACAGCGGACTCTTCCTCGGGCGGTTCTGTCGCTCCGAGAAAGGCCTCCCAATCTTCAACTTCTTCCCGCTTGGAACGTGACCAGTGCTGCACCGCATTCTTACAGAGATTTGATGCCGTCACAATCAGCCACGCCTTTGCGTGTGCATCGTCTCCCCAAAGCTGCGGCTGCTGCATCGCCCGCAGGAATACCTCCTGCGTCACGTCCTCTGCATCCATCTGATTTTTCAGCTTTACATAGCATATCCGATATACCGTATTGACCTGCCGTGCATAAAACTGCGCAAAAGCGGTTTCATCCTGCGGCACGGAAACGCCCCCTATCGTCTGCACCTCGGCAATTTTTTTCCGCAGCGCAAGCCGATTTTCTGTCCTACGCTGTTTTGCTGCTCATGCTGTCTTTCTACCTTTTATCATACAGCATAAACATAAATAAAGTATGTATAGAATGCAAACAGCAGTAAAATACTGTCTGCCGGATGCCGTTTGACAGCGGCTGCAAGGCAGCGCCCCAAAGCGCTGATACGCACTGTCAAATCGGAGTGTGTTTCCACAAAACATCTGTGAAAACACATCCCAGAGGAAATGGAAAAGTAGGAGATTCCAATGCACTCTCCCGTCGTGCGGAAGCACTGGTGAAATTGAACTGCCGTTCCTTTCTGTGCAGCATCGCCGCATACGGCGCATTCCATTTCATCAGTGTTTCCCTTTCAGCGCCTGTTTCCGCCCGGTCTCTGCGCCGCCGGAGCAGCACATCCCTTTGAGCCGGTTCTGTTTCCCGGCGGCACAGCCGGCAGCTGACTGCCGTCCCTTTGCCGTGCCGCCTGAAAAACCGAAACATCTCACGATAAAAAAGACACACCTTTTCATTTCCGATACGGCGGCGTTCTTCACGCCGGTAAAAATCCCTTCACTATGGATACAATCGAGCAGCCCGAAATGTTGCACTTTTTCGAAAAGTTTTTTCGATTTGTAGGATTGCATAAAGTTATGACTTCAATTTGTGCATATCGTACAATTTCCGTTTTCCAAAGCAGATTTGAAAAAAAGCGTTCCATTTTCCGACGATTTATGTTATAATAGTATCAGAGTGCATTCACACAGGAATGAAACACACGCCTTTTCGGCAAAATTTCACACACAGCCATTTTTATGTGAATACACTCTGAAAAGCGAAACAGAACGGCAGTGCTGTGCATCCCTGTGCGGCATTGTCTCAACAAAGGTGGTCTTTCATGAACAAATATAAAAAGCTGGTCTCGAACACGCTGATCTTTGCCATCGGTTCGTTCGGGTCGAAGATCCTGTTGCTGCTGCTGACACGGCTTTACACCGGAAACATCAACCCCGGCGACAACAGCACCAAGGAACTGCTGGAACAGACAGCAAACTTTCTGATTCCCATTATCACATTTTCCATTGCGGACGCTGTTATCCGCTACGGCATCGACAAGAATTTTGACAACCGGAAGATCTTTACCTCCGCCTGTGTCACAGAGGCATTTGGTATCGGCGTTCTGCTGCTGCTCTCACCCCTGCTGAACTTTCTGCCCTATACCGAGGGCTATGTGGTGCTGCTGGTGATCTACTGTATCACCTCCGGTTTCCGGCAGATCGCCTCACAGTTCGTGCGAGCCAGAGGGCTGGTGCGGCTCTTTGCCATGGACGGCATTCTCGCCACGCTGACCCTGTTTATCTTTAATGTTACATTTATTGCCGGATTCCATCTTGGCGTTACCGGTTTTCTGATCTCCGTCATCCTGTCCGACCTGCTGTCGGGATTGTTCTTGTGGGGCGTCGCCGGACTGCACCGGTTCTTCCGGCTGCGGTATATGGACAAGAAGATCCTGCGCATGATGCTGCAGTTCTCCATTCCGCTGATCCCGTCCGCCCTGCTCTGGCTGGTGACCGGATTTTCCGACCGTCTGTTTGTCCGGTATATGTCCGGGCCTGCCGGTCTGGTCGGAGAAACTGCTGCCGGCATCTACGGCGTTTCCACCAAGATCCCGAATCTGATTTCCACCATCTCTACGATTTTTTTCCAGGCGTGGAATATGTCCGCCATCGAAGAGAACGACTCCAAGGACCGCAGCCGGTTCTATCATCGGGTATTCGACGCATACCAGTCGTTTATGTTTATCGCCAGCGCCGGACTCATTGTCTTTGTGCGGATCCTCTCCAACATCCTTATTGACTCCAACACGTATCCGGAATATGCCACTGCATTTACGTATACGCCGGTGCTGATCGTAGGCGTTCTTATGATGTGCTTTAACCAGTTCCTCAGCAGCGTATACTCTGCGACCCAGCACACCACCCACTCGTTCTGGACGAGCCTGGTAGCAGCCGTGGTAAACATCGTGCTGAACATCATCCTCATCCATATCTGGGGCATTATGGGCGCAGCCATCGCAACCTTTGCCAGCTATTTCGTCTGCTACTGCATCCGCATCGTGGATGCCCGGAAATATGTTCCCTTCCCGGTCAACCACGCCAAGTTTGCCGCCAACACCGCAGCCCTATTCCTGCTGGGCATTGTGGTCGTGGAGGCGCCGCCGATGTGGATCCTCATTCTGACGGTAGGATTCATCTTTATGGTACTGTACAACTTCAGCGCTGTCACCCAGACTCTGGCACGTCTGAAACGCAGATAATCTATAAAGGCAACACCGCACAAAGCCCGCCTGACGGCTTTGCACGCAATCTGCTTGCTGATTTTCCGTCATATTGCGCAGAAATCCCTTGACATACGACAGTATGCCTGCGAAATTTCTATGCAATCTGCCGAAAAAATCCGGCTTCGCATCTTACGCACAAGCTTTGTGCGGTGTTGCCTAAAATAAGTGAGAAAGGATTAATCGCTATGCCAACTCCGCATAACGCCGCCAACAAAGGCGACATCGCAAAAACTGTCCTCATGCCGGGCGATCCCCTGCGTGCAAAGTTTATCGCAGAGAATTTTCTGATAATGCCGTGTGTTACAACACCGTCCGTGGAATGTTCGGCTATACCGGCACTTATCACGGCGTTCCGGTCTCCGTCCAGGGCAGCGGCATGGGGATGCCTTCCATCGGCATCTATTCCTACGAGCTGTTTCACGAATACGACGTGGACCGGATTCTCCGCATCGGCACTGCCGGCGGTGTGGCAGACCACGTACAACTGCGGGATGTGATTCTGGGACAGGCCGCCTGCACCGACTCCAACTATGCGGCACAGTATGCGCTGCCCGGCACTTATGCGCCCATCGCCAGCTTTTCTCTGCTGGAAAAGGCGTATCAGACCGCAAAGCGCCTAGATATCCCGGTACAGGTGGGAAATCTGTTTTCCACCGATGTGTTCTACCGTGAGCCGAGTCCTCTGCCGCAGTGGGCAAAAATGGGCGTTCTCGCGTTTCCGACTGTCCGCTCCGGGGTGAATTCACCACCGCAGAAGAGCGGCAGACCTCTTTCACCGATATGATGCGACTCGCACTGGAGACCGCCTGCGCATAACAGAACCGAAAACAGCCTGAGAATGGGAGAATTCTCAGGCTGTACTTTTATCAAAGGAGCAAGCTCATGCAAACCCAGATCATTTACGTTTCCCCACTGGGGAACATCCGGCTCACCGCAGAGGACGATGCGCTCATCGAGGCGGCATTTGATGTAGCGGCAACGATGTCGCAGTCTAGTACACCGTTTCTGGAAAGCGTCTGTCTCTGGCTGGACGAATATTTCTGGGGAAAAAAGACCCGGGCGCACCGCCGGCGATCTGTCCCAAAGGCACAGAGTTCCAGCTGCGCATCTGGCGGCTGGCACAGCAGATCCCGTTCGGCTATACGGCGACCTATGGCACGCTGGCAAAAGAGGCGGCACGGGAAATGGGCATCCCGAAGATGTCTGCCCAGGCGGTGGGCGGCGCAATGAAACGAAATCCCATTGCCATTCTGATTCCCTCGTCACCGGGTAGTCGGGGCAAATGGAAAGCTGGGCGGCTATTTCGGAAATGACCGCCGGAAAATCGACCTGCTGACGCTGGAAGGGCAGGATATGCGTGGATTTTCCAAATAAGAAATGCACGCAAATACACGTAAACACACTGCCAATCGTGTGATACATTGCCGTACGGAATAAGGGTAGGCGAGGAGCTTTTCTTTTTTTGCTTCTTTTTTCTTTTTAGCAAAGAAAAAAAGAAGAGTTGCTTTTTGAATCCCCCTGTCAGCTACGCTGACATCCCCCTTTTCAAGGGAGACAAGATAACTCCTCTGCCCTGTCGGGCATCTCCTCTAAAAGAGGAGACTATTTTTGCTGCAAACGCTATGAAAATAACAAAAAGCCACACCCAAAACAAACATTCAGAAAGCCTGCGCTGCAAGTACAGAAAAAGGCAAACAAAAGCGTTTGCGCAGCCAGAGGCGGACAGCGAGGAACGAGCGATTCCGCCGGACAGGTTTGAAGAGTCAAGCCTAGGACAGCGTTTTTCAAAATGAAAAAGGATTGACGAGCGAACAATGTTCGCCCCTACAGTATGCCCTTTCAAAATGGGAAGACTGACTCCTCTGCCCTGTCGGGCATCTCGTACTGAGCGGTCCCTTTTGTCACCTACGGTGACATTTCCCCACCCCGTGGGGAATCGTCTCTAAAAGAGGAGACTTTTTTGAATTGCAAACGCCTAAAAACGAACCATGCTTGCCGCAGACCTTACTCTTCTTCCTCCTCTTCCTCGTCATCATACTCCGGCTCGTCCCCGAAGTCATCCTCCTCGAACTCTTCAAAGAAAAATTCAGACAGCAGTTCCTTGGCATCGTAGTTGCCACGTTGTGCCGCCTGGTGCAGCCAGTACTGTGCCATTTCGTCATCCTGGTCTACACCGGTTCCGTTCATGTAGCAGTAGCCCAGCATATACTGCGCTCCGTCATGTCCACGCTCGGCAGCCTTTTTCGAACCAGTCCACAGCGTCCTCGTCATCCTCGCTGTCGTCGCCTACATAATAGCACACACCGATCATATACTGTGCGTTTTCATTATCCTGTTTTGCCGCCTTGTAAAACCATTGCAGGGCGGTTTCTTTGTCCTCTTCCTCGTCGAAATAGTATGTACCGATGGCACACTGAGCATCCGAAAGTCCCAGCGCCGCCGCTCGTTCAAACCAGTCCAGGGCTGTGTCGATATCCTCATCGACACCCTCACCGTCCTGGTAGCAAGTGCCAAGGGCAAACTGCGCATAGGCGTTGTTCTGCTTTGCCGATTTTTCCAGCCAATATACCGCCTCTTCGGAATCCGGCTTGACGCCGCTGCCGAACCGGTAGCACGTACCCAGCTGAAACTGTGCCTCTGCATCTCCGGCATCTGCCGCCTCCCGGAACAGCCGCAGCGCATACTTCGTATCACGCTTGACGCCGTTACCGTCCAGGTAACAGATACCCAGCTGGCATTTCGACGGGATGTCGCCCTGTTCTGCGGCTTTCTGAAACCAGTAGACCGCCTGGCTGTCCTCTGCCTCTGAGGTCACTTCCTGGTAGTACAGGCACATTCCCAGGGCATACTGGGCATCCCGGTAATCCTGCTTTGCCGCCTTTTCCAGCCACTCCTGCGCCAGCTTTTCATCCTGGGGCAGTCCCCTGCCGAAGTGATAACAAGTCCCCAGCAGATACTGCGCAATAGGAACGCCCTGCTCCGCAGATTTCTGATACCATTCCACCGCTTTTTTCTCGTCCAGTTCCGTGCCGAGGCCATTGAAATAACAGTCACCCAGATTGTATGCCGCAGCGGCGTGTCCGTCTGCCGTCGCCTTTGAAACAGCTCGAATGCCTTTTTCTGATCCTGTGCCACACCGGTACCGTCCATATAACAGCGCCCCAGCATATTGACTGCCTCCGCATTGCCGGACTGCGCCGCCTTTTCAAAGACGGAAAACGCCTTTTTCCGCATCCTCCGGCACGCCGTCGCCGGACAGATAGCAAAGTCCCAGCTGGAGCATGGCTTCTTCATTGCCCTGCGCTGCACTGCGGCTCAGCAGCTGTACCGCCTGTTCCGCATCCTTTTCCATGCGCTCCCCGTTCAGCAGGAGCATTCCCACGGCAAACTGTGCCTCCGCAGAGCCGGCCGCTGCGCCCTTTTCCAGGTAATAGCGAGCTTTTGTGAAATCCTCTGCCACGCCATGCCCCTGGAAATAGCAGTCGCCCAGATGGAACAGTCCGGACGGCAATTCCTGTTCCGCCGCCTTTTCCAGCCACTGGATGCCTGCGGTTTCGTCTGTCTCTGTTCCCGTTCCGTAAATGCAGCACATTCCGGTGAAGTCCTGTGCGTCAGCCAGTCCTGCCTCCGCCGCATGGCTCACCCAGGAAAAGCCCTCTTCCCGGTTTGCCTCTGTTCCCACGCCGAAGTACAGGCAGCGTCCCAATTCATACTCCGCTTTGCCACGCCGCTCAGCGCCGCCGCCTGGAGCAGCAGAAAGCCACGCTTTTCCGCATCCGTACCCTCTCCCGGCAGATTCAGCAGGTGCATTCCCAGAAAGTATTCCGCATCATGGTCGTGCTGTTCCACTGCCAGTTCCAGCAGCCGGAGACCTTCTGCCTCATCCTCTTCCACCCCGTCCATGCCGCCGTGCAGATGATACACGCCCAGCAAAAACTGCGCCTCGTGATAGCCCTGCGCCGCAGAGCGTTCCAGCCATTCCAGCGCCTGTTCACCATCCGGTTCTGTTCCGATGCCGTCCCGCAGACACATGGCTGTGATAAACTGCGCATTGGCATAGCCCTGTTCCGCCATCATCCGAAACCAGGCATACCCGGATTCCTGTGCAGACGCATCTCCTTCTTCCACCTGCTCCAGGTGACGGTTATAGTTCTCCGGATTCATGATGTTCGCCGGATCTGTTTTCCGAAATCGTCCCAAAATTGCTTTTTCATCAAAATCCCCCTTTCTCATTCTGCTGTTTTTGTCGTGATACTTATTATAAAGCAAAATGCGCCTGGTGTCAAGTAAACGCCGGTTTTTGGCGCAAAAATCAACGGGAAAGTTCCCCTTAAAAAACGGTTTGCATGGGTTTCTACAAGGTGCATTATCTCTTTCATCAGATTTATATGTTAACTTTTTGTAACTAGTTGAGAATCAGTCTTGACAAGTAATTTTTTCTGTGCTATAATAAGGACAAGCAAAGGGAGATTGGATCCCCTGCAAAATTACTTTATGGAGGTAGTACTCATGAAAAAGTTTGTATGTTCAGTTTGTGGTTATGTATACGAGGGCGAGGCTGCACCGGCAGCATGTCCTCTCTGCGGTGCGCCGGCAGACAAGTTCGTGGAGCAGAAAGAAGAGAATCTGGCATGGGCTGACCAGCACGTTGTCGGCGTAGCACAGGGCGCAGACGAAGAGATTATCCAGGGTCTGCGTGAGAACTTCAACGGCGAATGCTCCGAGGTCGGTATGTACCTGGCAATGGCACGTGTTGCGTTCCGTGAGGGCTACCCGGAGATCGGTCTGTACTGGGAAAAGGCTGCTTACGAAGAGGCAGAACACGCTGCAAAGTTTGCAGAGATGCTGGGCGAAGTTGTTACCGACTCCACCAAGAAGAATCTGGAAATGCGTGTTGCCGCTGAAAACGGCGCCTGCGCAGGCAAGAAGGCTCTGGCAGCAAAGGCAAAGCAGCTGAACCTGGATGCCATCCACGACACGGTACACGAAATGGCAAAGGACGAGGCAAGACACGGCTGTGCATTTGCCGGTTTCCTGAAGCGTTACTTCAACGACTAAGTTTGTGCGGTGTTGCCTATAAATGAAAAGCGGACTGTTTCGGAAGAGGTTCTGAAACAGTCCGCTTTTTTGTGGAATCCATTCAAACAAAATGGCAGCCTTTCAGTCAGCTGCCATTTTTCCGTTATCATTATAGGAAAAACATCTTATTCTTCCGTCTCTTCTGTCTTTTCCGCAGCCTCTGCTGCCTCCTTTGCGTTCTTCTGCCTCTACCGCAGCAGTTGCAATGGCGTTTCTGCGGTAGGAAACGATAAATGCACGAACAATGGCAAATACCAGATAGCATACAAACAGGAGTGCCTCAGCGATCAGCAGCGGGCGCATCATGTTGGATACTGCATTGGACACTGCGTTGGAAACGCTGCCGCTTGCCGGAACCAGAACGCTGTAAGAATTTGCATAAGATGCAGTCTCGAAGTAATCGTCTGCAGTTGCATCAACATCGTCAATCAGCTTGTTCAGCTTGTCGCATACGGTCTTCATGTCAGTCTCGACCTTTTCCTGGTCCTTCTTGCTTGCCACAGCAGAGCTGTTCAGCTTGTCCAGACGGGACTGATAATCTGTGATCTGCTGCTGATAAGAAGATACGCTGCTCTGTGCATCTGTCTTCTGGGAAATCAAATCATCATATGCCTCAGACGGCTGTGTCAGTGCAGAACTGCTGGTTGCATCTGCGCCAGCCATAACCACCATGGAATCCTTCTGGTAGTTCTTGATGGAGTCGGTAATCGTTGCCAGCTTTTCATTTGCGCTGCTCAGATTGCGATTCAGATTGTCGATGCGGTACTGATAGTAGATCGCCAGGGATGCCTTGTCCTTTGTCACGTTTTTGCCGAGGACATAAGAGGAAAGCGTTGCGTAGTCCACACTGCGCAGGGTGTTGATAGACTCGTTCAGATCGGCGAAAGTATAACCGGTATCGCTGGAGCGGAACCGTGTGTTGTCGTTCTGCGAAAGGGTGGATACGTAGTTCTGGAGAGAGTTCAGCGTCGAGGAGAACACATCCAGTGCCTGCGGATAGTCATAGGTGGTATAATCCACAGCAGTCAGCGCATCGCCCAGGGCATCGTTGTAGCCGTAAGTCCGCATGAAGTAGGTCTTGTAGTTGCTCAGCATGGTGTTCAGAAAATCTGCCGCCTGAGAGCGGTTCATTTCAGAATTGCCGTAAGCAAACTGGATCTCAAAAACGTGTCGGATAATAGGACACATCCATCAGCTTCTGTGCGGCATCCACGGAATTGGTGGATTCGAAGATGCTCTTGTAAGCGGTCAGCTCGTCAATGGTGTCGTCCGGGACAACGCCGGAAATGGTGATGGCGCTGCGGATGGCATCGGTATTTTTTGTGTCCATGCCCAGATCTGTCAGTGTGCTTTCAATGATGGACGGGGATTTCAAGGTGTTGGCATCAAACTCGTTGCCGTTCGGGTCCAGACCCTTTTCGATTCCGTCATAGGTAAAGCCGACCATAGCGGTCAGCGGTGTTGCCTTGCTGTTGGAGAGCAGCATTGCTCCGCCGAATACGGCGCCGGCTGCGATCACTGCGATTAGCACCCAGGGCAGAAAATATTTTTTCATCTGCCGGAAAATATCCATCACCGGAATGGTAATGGTATCTTCCTCTTCCTGTGCGCTCTGCACCAGTGCAACAGTTGCAACTTCCGGTTTCTGTTCTGTACTCTTTTTACTCATCTGTAGTTACTCCTAATAGCATTAAAAATCGTTGTTTTATGGCAGAAAAACTTCCACATTTCATTATACCACAGTTTTCGCCCTCTGTAAACCGGATATTTTTTTTCAAAAAACGGTCTGCAATTTCGCAAAAAAAACAGCATTTTTCACAATATCTGCGCCTGCGGTACGGCTTATCTTCGGATTGACAGCGTTTTCTACCGTGTGTTATAATAACAGGGTACATTTTCCGCAAAAGGAGCGCTTTCCTATGGCATACTATATTTATGTACTCCGCTGCAAAGGCGATACGCTGTATACCGGTATTACCCCGGATCTCCGGCGGCGAATGCGTCAGCACTGCGGTCAGCTTGCCGGCGGCGCAAAATACACCCACAGCCACAAACCGGAGGCACTGCTCCGGGTGTGGGAAACTGTCGACCATACTGCCGCAGCCCGGTTTGAATGCGCTTTCAAGCAGCTGACCCGCATCCAAAAAAAAGAACAGCTGCTCCAGATACCGGAGCAGTGGGATGCGTTTCTTTCCCCTGGATGCAGAACCAGCGGCATATGCGCCCATTGAAACGCTGCCGCTGGCAGATTATCTCAGAAAATCAACCCCGAAAAAAAAGTGACTGAATCCAGTCACTTTTTTCATTATAATACACATACGCTCACGAACGCCGTTTTTTATACTGCAGTTTCTCCGGCAGGAATCCGCTCCGGGCAAGGGCATAGGTTACCCACACCGCCGCCACAGGCAGCAGATTCCAGAGCGCCAGAAAAATGGTTTTTCCCCAGGAGAGGGACGAAATGGTCACATCCATGCTGCAAAGGTTGCAGAGCTGCAAAAACGGCGCATCCAGCAGCTTGTACCACCGATACCAGTGTTCCGGCAATACGCCTGCTTTCGCCAGGCACAGCGTCAGCCCCAGCACGAGAAACGGCAGCGCCGCCGCAACACTGTAAAACAGCTGCCGTCCGATGGTGTTGGGCAGTTTCCGGTGCTGATCCTCTTTGGCACGGTTCAGCGCATAGTTGACGCAGACACAGACCAGCACTGCAATGGTGCAGATACAGCTGATGAGCCGGAACAGACCGCCGCCCACCGCAGACAGCGTGACCGCCAGAAACAGGCACAGCACTTCCGCAAAGAAATATGTGCCGAGTCCTTTGGCAAAATTTTTGAATTCCATATTTCACCTCCTGTGGAAACGGATTCCTCGGTATATCGGATGCTTCTCCGGAAAAAATAACAGCAATGGCAGACGTTTGAAACCTCTGCCGACCCAAAAAGGAGGGCAAAGTCATGTCTCCACAGGAACATCACGTACTGGACGAATTCTACAAAAATGCCGTGATGGGAGCGGATGCCACGAGCACCATTCTCCCTAAGGCAGACCACCCGGCACTGCGGCAGGAGCTTTGCAAACAGCTGGAGTTCTATCAGACCCAGAAAGACACCCTGCGCAGCCAGATGCAGAAAAAGCCATGTGCAGCCGGCGGAACAGAACGATATGGCGAAATTCTGGGCAAACGCCAGCATTCAGATGCACTGCCTGGGCGGCGCATCTTCCAATGAGATCGCAAAGCTGATGCTGAAAGGCACCAATACCGGCGTCATCCAGCTGACCCAGGTGCTGCACGGCAATCCCGGCATTTCCGATCAGCTGAAACGCCAGGGCAAAGCGTTTGTCCGTCACGAAGAGGCGTATATGGAACGCCTCAAAGCTTATTTATGAGAGGTAGTGCCATGAATCCCGAACAGGAAAAAAGCCAGACAAAGTGCAGAAGCCGAAATGAAGATCTATACGCCCCACCGGGTGATCCAGGAAAAATGCGACAATGTGGCATTTGACAACGCACCGGTGCGGATCTACGAGCGGCCGTATCATCCCAACCAGCCCACTTCGCCGCTGGGATAATCCACCGGCTGCGAAACCAGCCTGCTGTCGTATCTTTTCGCCTACTTTTTATGTCCCACTTAAAGCGCCCGTAGGGTGTGCCTTGTGCTGGGATGTCAGCATAAGCTGACAGGGGGATTACTTTGATTGCTTGTTTTTCGAGATATTTTCGATACACGCTATAGATACGCCGGCAGGCGCTTACATCTTTTTCTCTTGTTCCTTTGCAGCGCAGTCGGCGCACAGACCGTACAAAACCGTTTTCGTATGATCGATCACAAAGCCGTGATGTTCCAGCAGATGCTCGCCCAGCTGATTCAGATAGTCACAGCTGACATGGAACAGCCTGCCGCAGCAGGTACACTTCAAGTGAAAATGCTCCTGGCACAGATGCGGCTCATCGGATAGGAACTGATAGCAGGCGCTGCTCTTGCCGTCCAGCACATATTTCCGCACCATGCCCTCTTCCACCAGCTGTTCCAGCGTCCGGTAAACTGTGGCAGTTCCCACCGGCGTGGCATTGTCCTGCAAGTGCCGCACCAGCTCTGCTACAGTAATATGCCTGCCCTCGCTGTTCTGCAAAAGCCAGGATATATTCCCGCTGTTTTGTTTTGTATCCCATGATATGATATCGTCCTTCCAAAGCCGGAAACGGCGCATACCGTCCGGCAGATTTCCGGTCTATCCAAATTGCCGCAGCAGAAAACTGAAAACAGTGTCTGCTGCGGCAATCTTTTTCATTCGTTCGATTAGTCCTCGATGGTGACCTTTTTCATGACCTGCGGCACCATCGGCTTGTCGTTGTAGTCCGTCTGAACCGATGCGATCTCGTCTACCACATCCATGCCCTCAACGACCTTGCCGAATGCAGCATACTGACCATCCAGATGGGGCGCATCCTCGTGCATGATAAAGAACTGAGAACCTGCGGAGTTCGGGTTCATGGCACGAGCCATGGACAGCACGCCACGGGTGTGCTTCAGATCGTTCTTTACGCCGTTTGCAGCAAATTCACCCTTGATATTCCAGCCGGGACCGCCCATACCGGTACCATCCGGGCATCCTCCCTGGATCATAAATCCCGGAATGACGCGATGGAAGATCAGTCCGTCATAAAAGCCCTGCTTTACCAGCTTTTCGAAGTTCTCGCAGGAGATCGGTGCAATCTCCGGATACAGTTCGATCTTGATCTTCTTTCCGTTTTCCATTTCAATGACTACCATTGTCTATGTTCCTCGCAAAATCATATATTTCCGGCAAAAACGGCAAATACCGCTGTTTTTCCGGATATCGGACAGCCCGGAAACGCCCGGAAAGTCCTATCCTATTGTACCACATGACAGAGAAAAATGCAAGGAAAATTTCTTGGTTATCCCACGATATCTTCCCACGTGGTAGGAATCCCTGCGCCGTTCTGCGCAATATACAGCATGAGATAGAACACATCCGTAGAATCCGCCCTGCCGCTGCCGTCGATGTCTGCCGCCTTTTCCTGTGCTGCCGTCCAGTCGGGAGAGATTCCCACGGCACTCTTTGCGATGCCCAGCATAAGGTAAAACACGTCTGTGGAATCCAGCGTGCCGCTGCCGTCCATGTCACCTAACAGCAGCCCTGCGAATATGTCATAGTGCATGGCTGCCTGTTCCAGCGGTTCGTTTTTTTGAGCAATATAGACCGCTTTCCATGCGGTTTCTGTCATCGCCGTATATACATCCGTCAGACTGGTGCAGTTGTAAAAGGCAACCGTGCCGATCTGTGTGAGATTTCCCAGTATGGTTATCTGTTTCAGACTGGTGCAGCCGGAAAATGTATTGTCAAAGATCCTTGTCACGCCAGCCGGAATCTCCAATTCCTGCAATGCGGCGCAGTTGCAGAAAGCGCTTTCTTCGATTTGGGTCAGATTCGCCGGAAGATTGAGCTTTTTCAGACTCTGACAGTTCCAGAATGCGCCCCAGCCGATGCGTTTCATGCTTTCGGGAATAACTACTTCCGTTACCGCTGTACTGTTGAACGCATACGGTCCGATCTGCTTCACGCCGTTGGGAATCACGACTCTGCTGTCCGTACACGCAGTGGCATTCACCAGAATATGGTTCACCTGCACCAGCGGATTTTCCGCCTGGCGCTGTTTCAACCATGCCGTGCTGCCCAGCGCATCTATGCCGATGTACTCTACCGTTTCCGGAATGTCCAGCTCTGCCAACGCACTGCAAAAGCGAAAACAGCCGTCAGAAATGGCGCTCAGCGTTTTTGGCAGCGTCACATCCTGCAACTTGGTGCAGCCCCAAAACACATATTTTCCCAGAGTCTGTACGGTGTCGGGAATTGTCACACGGGTCAGACTTTCACAGGCTTGAAAGGCACTCTCTCCGATTTCCGTCACCGGTTTTCCCTCGATCTCCGACGGAATCACGACTTCTTCCGCATTTTCGTCACACTTCGTAATCACAGCCCGGTCAGATTCTAAAGTATAGGTCAATACGCCGACCGTTCCGGTGTCCGCAGTCTCTGCCGCCGCAGCCTGCATTGCTGGCAGAACCAGCTGTACCTGCGGGATACCTACAGCACAACAGATTCCGGCAAGAACTGCCGCAATTGGTCTTTTCCAGTTTTTCATAGGATGCTCCTTTTATCCGATAATATCTTCCCATACAGTAGGAATCCCTGCGCCGTTCTGCGCAATATACAGCATGAGATAGAACACATCCGTAGAATCCGCCCTGCCGCTGCCGTCGATGTCCGCCGCCTTTGCCTGTGCTGCCGTCCAGTCGGGAGAGATTCCCACAGCACTTTGTGCAATGCCCAGCATGAGGTAAAACACATCTGTGGAATCCAGTGTGCCGCTGCCGTCCATGTCGCCTAACAGCAATGTCTCAAATGTACTATTATAATGTACCACAGCCTGTGCCAGCGACTCGTTCCCCGATTCGATCTGAATATTGTTCCACTCGTCCTCTGCCATAGCCGTATACACAGCAGACAACTTTGTGCAGTCTGAAAAAGCGGACTCTCCGATCTCAGTTAAATTCCCTTGAGTTGTCAGCGTTTCCAGACTGGAACACTGCCAGAAAGCGCCCCAATCAATTTTGTTACACTTTCCGGTAGTATGACCTTCTGCAAATTTTCGCACTGATAAAAGGCAAAGTTACCGATTTCCGTAATGCCGCCCGGTATTTCTGCCGTTGTGCCGGAATATGTTGTCCCGTCGATCAGAATATGGTTCACCTGTACCAGCGGATTCACTGCCTGCTGGTTTTTCAGCCATGCCGTATCACAGAACGCATCCAATCCGATTTTTTTGCAGTGTTTCTGGGATATCCAGCTTTTCCAGCAAGCCGCAGGAACGAAAGCAGTTGTCTCCAACGGAAACCAGATTTTTTCGGCAGCGTCACATCTTGCAGTTTGTGACAGCTCCAGAACGCATTTTTCCCGATTGTCTGTACGGTGTCCGGGATTTCCACGCTGGTCAGCTTTTCGCAAAATTGAAACGCACCTTCACCAATTTCCAGCACTGGTTTTCCCTCGATCTCTGAGGGAATCACGACTTCTTCCGCATTTTCATCACACTGTGTAATCACAGCCCGGTCAGATTCTAAAGTATAGGTCAACGTCCCGACTGTTCCGGTGTCCGCAGTCTCTGCCGCAGCAGCCTGCAATGCCGGCAGAACCAGCTGTACCTGCGGCATACCTACAACACAACAGATTCCGGCAAGAACTGCCGCAATTGGTTTTTTCCAGTTTTTCATATGATTCTCCTTTTATCCGATAATATCTTCCCACGTGGTGGGGATTCCTGCGCCTTTCCGGGCAATATACAGCATGAGATAGAACACATCCGTAGCATCCACCTTGCCGCTGCCGTCGATGTCCGCCGCCTTTTCCTGTGCCGCCGTCCAGTCGGGAGAGATTCCCACGGCACTCTGCGCAATGCCCAGCATAAGGTAAAACACATCTGTGGAATCCAACGTACCGCTGCCGTCCAGATCGGCGAGTTCGAGTTCGTGTTCCGGGCTTTCATCTGCTGTATTAACGGATTTTAGTCCGGTGATGGTGAAACTGACAACCACTTGATCGTTTGGTTGCAAGCCATCCGTCACCTTGACATACTCGTCAGAAGATTCTTCGGAACGCAGATCATGGATGTTCGGTCTGCTCCAGACATTCAAAATATTCAGCTGAATGCTTTTGCCGTCATCTGCGGCACGAAGTGCGCCGTCAGACGGTCCGGTATATGTCAAAGGCGTAGCGGTGCCGTCCGGATGCTGTACCGCAATGGAATCTACTGTGAGATGGAGCGTACATTCCGTATCCTGCAATCCGTAATAGGGGATACTTGCTCCATCCGGAATGTAATCGTATGCGTTTATATCCGTGGAAAGTATCAGACAATTTATAAAATCTGTGCTGCTGTTGATTGCAGCGCTGACTGAATAACTGCCGTCTTCTGTGATAACGGCGTCTTTTCCGGTTGTGCTGTTTTTTTTAGCAGCGGAACTGTCGTCATCGGGAACCCATCTCATATTTGTGCCAGCTGAAACTGACGGAACAAACCAACATCACAGCGGCAGTCGCTGCTGCGATTCCTTTTGCAGATACATTTTCAACATCTTTGCTTTCTCCTCAACCGGAGTGTGTCCCCATAAGCGCCTGCGGAGAAATTTTTCCGCACAGACATTTTATACAGACACGCTCTGCCCATATTATTTTTCTCGCAGCCTCTCTCGCATCCTTTTCCAGCACGGAAAACGCCTGCCGCAGATTCCGCACGCCGGCGATCCGGATCTGATACGAGCCGCCTTTCAGTTCGTGCAGGCACTGCTGCGGTACGATACAGCGTGTAAAACCCATGCGCTCTGCCTCCCGGACACGCCGCCGGATGTGCGAAATGCCCCGGACTTCTCCGCCCAGTCCCACTTCGCCGAACGCCACCGTTTTTTCCGAGATGGGCTTGTCCACCAGAGAGGAATACAGACACAGCGCCGCCGCCAGATCGCCTGCCGGTTCGTCCAGCTGAAAGCCGCCGACTACGTTCAGATAGTCCAGCGTCCCGAAAAACAGCCCCAGATGCTTTTCCAGCACGGCAATCAGAATCACCATGCGGCTGTAGTCAAAGCCCTGGGTCTGGCGGCGTGGCGCAGAGAATCCGCTTTTTGTCGCCAGGACCTGCATCTCTGCCAGGATCGGACGGGAACCTTCCATCATGCAGGTGACACATGTTCCCGAAACGCCCTGGGGTCTGCCGTCCAGCAGCATGGCAGACGGGTTGGGGACTTCGTGCAGACCGCTGTCCTGCATCTCGAATACGCCGATCTCATTGGTCGAGCCGTACCGGTCTTTCACCGCACGGAGCAGCCGATAGGAAAGGTTGCGTTCGCCTTCAAAATACAGCACGGTATCCACAATGTGCTCCATGACCTTTGGCCCGGCAATCGCACCGTCCTTGTTCACGTGTCCCACGATCCAGATGGGGATATCCAGCTGTTTTGCGGTGTGCATAAACAGATTGGTACACTCCCGCACCTGTGTCAGACTGCCGGGGCTGGAAGAGATCTCTTCCATGCGCATGGTCTGGATGGAGTCGATGATGACAATATCCGGACGGCTGGCGGAGATGGTGTCGCAGATGCTCTGGGCATCCGTGACCGTCAGCAGGTACAGGCTCCTGGTTGTCACGCCCAGACGCTGCGCACGAAGCTTGATCTGCTTGGCAGATTCCTCGCCGGAGACATACAGCACGCTGTGAGATTCTCCGAAATACTGGCAAATTTGCAACAGCAGCGTGCTTTTTCCAATACCCGGCTCGCCGCCCAGGAGAACGATAGAGCCACGCACCAGACCGCCGCCCAGCACCCGATCCAGTTCGCCTACGCCGGTGTGATAGCGCACATCCGCCGTGGTGTCCACCTCGTCCAGTTCCTGTATCTTGTCCGAAAGATCCACCGGTTTCCGGCGGCTGTTTCCCACCGCCTGCGCCGGCAGCGGAACATCCTCCTCCAGGGTGTTCCATGCGCCACAGGACGGACACTTTCCGTTCCACTTGGCGCTTTCATAGCCGCATTCCGTACAGCGGTAAATGGTTTTCGGTTTTGCCATAGAGCGTTCTCCTTTGCTGTTTGTTGTTACTTGTATTATACCATGAAACGGCAGGAGATGCAAGGCGGCTTGCTTTCCGCAGAACGGCAGCGAAATCAATTTTCAAAAATATGCTGATTAAAATTATGAAGTTTGACAAGTAAGGCTCCCCTGAAAGGGCACCCGAAGGGCGTGCCTTGTGTTGAGCTGGCAGTGCGTAGCACTGACTGAGGGGTTTTCACTTATGTCGAAAACGTCATAAAAAAAGATTTTACGAAAGAACCTCTCCACCGCCTAACGGCGGTCCCCCTCCCTTTCAGGGGAGGCTATCATGAAAATTGATATTCGTTGCGGCACATTTTCTGCTATTGAAACCTGTTGAAAATTGTGGTATAATGAAGAAAATGAATCAGAGTGTGTTCCCAGTAAATGCCGCCGGAAAGACGTGCATCTCATTTTGTGGATACATTTCGGGAGTGGGAGGCTTTCGATGCGCAACATAAAAGAGACGCTGCATGAAAAAAGAGGAAGTCCCCTTTCGGAGACTTCCTCTTTTTTTATGATATAGGAGATACATTTATGAAACTGCGGTGATTACCGCAGGGGAGAACATTCGGGATCACTGCACGGTGATCTGCTTTACTTCCGGCTTTGCCGGCTGTTTCTTCGGCAGCGTCAGTTTCAGCACGCCGTTTTCATATGCCGCATCAATGCGGTCTGCATCCACGTTGCTGATATCCAGGCGCTGCAAATACTTACAGAAACTGCGCTGCCGCTGCAAGTATGTGCCTTTCTTAGCCGTGTCAGTCTGTTCAGCAGAACCTTCACTATCGGACGCATCTTCTGCTGTTTTTTCTGTGGTATGCTCTGCCGCAATGGTCAGCACATCGCCCTCCAAGGACAGCTTGATTTCCTCTTTCTTGAACCCCGGCATATCTGCCTCCAGCACATAACTGTCGCCAGTATCCCGCAGGTCAGTTTTCGGCACCTTTGTGATCTCAGTATCTTTCACTGTATTCCACAATGTGTTTGCAAAAGGTTGAAAAATGGTCATCATAAGTCATTCCTCCTTGGAACTGTCTCTGAGCGCTTGCTTTACACGCTCGTTTTTCTTTGTTCTATGCGCCTTTTCAGCGCTTTTTCTCTTTTTTCTTTTTGGTTTTGCTATCTCAGATTTTTTTTTCTGCATTGCTTTTCTCTTTTCAACATTACTTTAGTGGATCTCCAGCTGACGGGAAACCGGCTTTGCCGGCTGCTTTTTCGGCATGGTCAGCGTCAGCACACCGTTTTCATACACAGCGTGCAGTCCGGACGCATCCACATTGCTGATGTCCAGTTTCTGTTCATAAGAACTGGTGCTGCGTTCCCGGCGGAGATAGGTGCCGTCCTTTGCCTTTTCCTCTTCGGTCTTTTCCTTATGGACAGCGGACAGCGTCAAGGTGTCGCCATCTACGCCGATCTTGATCTCATCCTTCTGGAATCCCGGCAGCTCTGCCTCCAGCACGTAGCTGTCACCGGTGTCCCGGATGTCGGTCTTGCAGGAACTCATCGCAGCGGATTTTCCGCCGAAGAATTCATTCTCCCAATCTCGCATGGAGCGGAACAGATCATAACCTGTACGTTCAAACGGTGTTAAATATGTCATCATAAAGCATTCCTCCTACGAATGATGTTCTATTATTTTTGTGGTAACGGATCGGATGCGGTTCACTCTCTTTTTTCTCATCTTCCGAACCCCTTTCCGTTTACAAGTATCATATTACCCCTGCTATGTGAAAGTTCAAGGTCGGTTTTGTGAAAACTGGATGAAAATTAGCGCTCTTAGCAAATGAGTGCTAACAAGTGCTAATGCAGAGTGCTAAGCTGATGGAACCGCAGAAAAAAACGGGTACAGCGTTGTGTACCCGTTTTCCATATTATGTGTATTCCAGCATTATCCGCAAATATCCGCCCATTCCGTCGGAATCCCAACGCTGTTCCGGGCGATATACAGCATGGTATAAAACACATCAGTGGAATCCACTATACCATTGCCGTCCACATCTGCCGCCTGTTCCTGGGCAGCCGTCCAGCCGGATTCCAGTCCCACGCCACGCTGTGCAATTCCCAGCATGAGATAAAACACATCCGTAGAATCCACCTTTCCGCTGTTGTCCATATCCCCCAGGTTCAGAGCCGCCGGTGTATCGTAGTGAATCACTGCACCGTCCAGCCCGTCATTGTCGTCGCCGATGGGCAGCGCATTCCATTCCGACTCAGACAAGACAGTATAAACGTCAGTTAGCTGCGTGCTTAGCGAAAAGGCACTCTGACTAATTTCCGTCAGCTGTCCCTTGAGCGTGACCTTTTCCAAACTGAGACAATTGGCAAGCACATACGCCGGAATAGTGGTGACACCGGCGGGAAATGTGATCTCACGCAGCGCCGTGCAGTCATAAAATGCCCTTTTGTCGATTCTTGTCACACTGTCCGGAATCTCCACCTTTTCCAGGCTGTGGCACTGCCAGAATGCCGATGCGCCGATGGTTTGCAGGCTTTCCGGCAGAATGACCTCTTTGATCTTCAGATTCACCATAAATGCCGCATCACAGATCTCTGTAACGCCCTCCGGAATCACCAGCGTCTCATCCGTACATTTTTCACCGTCTATCACAATATGGTTGACCTGCACCAGCGGATCTTCCGCCTGGCGCTCCTCCAGCCATGGCGTTTGGAAAAACACGCTGTTCCCGATATTCCGGACAGTTCCCGGAATTGTGATCTCTGACAGGCTGGTACACGACATGAAACAGCCGCTGCCGATGGTAAGCAGATACTTGGGCAGCTGCACATGATTCAGCTTGGAGCAGCCATAGAACGCACGTGATCCCAGCGCACGCACCGTATCCGGGATCGTGACATCGGTCAGCTCTGTGTGGCTGTAAAATGCGTTTTCTGCGATTTGCAGCACCGGCTTGCCTTCGATCTCTTCGGGGATCGTCACGCTGACGGCGCTCTTCTCACAGGAGGTAATAATGGCACGGTCAGAGGTGAGGGTGTATTTCAGTTTTCCGTAAGTGCTGGTGTTTTCTGCCGCAGCGGCACAGATCTCCGGCACAGCCGAAATTGCCGCCGGGCTGACAGAAAGCGCCAGCATTCCTGCTGTCAGGAGTGTGCAAAGTTTTTTCCAAAGCTGCATGATATCCAAATTCCTTTCCATGTACAAAAAGGCAATGCCGCATCCGTCCTGCAATGCAGCATTGCCTCTGTTGTATCATTTTCAAGTCAGTATTTCCGAGGAAACGCTCCCCGGTTCAGAAACTTCTGAGCGTTGTGGTCAGAAACAGGCTGTTGTCCATGTGCATCTTATTCAGCACATATAGTATGATCGCCATGACTGTCCAGATCGCAGCCGTTTGAATGGTATAAAATATAATCTTCTTCATCAAAGATACACCTCATTTCACAAAGTACCGTCCATGCCGTTCCGGCACTTTGGTTTCTACGTCTATCATTATACACAATAACTGCCAAGAATACAATAGCTTTTTGTGAATTGTAATTAAATTGCAACCGTTTTTTCGAAATGACAGAATCCGGAACAAAAGACTGCGCCGGTATTCGGTATAATGCACAGTGCTTTTTTCGAGTCTGTTGCAGAACCATAAATACCACCAAAAACCGCCAACTTTTCCGAAAAACACACGGGTTTCTCGTGTAATATTCCATATTTACAAACGGAACAGTTTGTGGTATGATGAATATGATGAGCAATATCATGATATTCTAAAAAGGAAAGGGGCTTTCTCCATGCAAAATTATGTAATCACCATTACACGGCAGTTCGGCAGCAGAGGCCGGGACATTGGCGTTGCCGCAGCGAAAAAGCTGGGCATTCCCCTATACGACAGAAATGTGCTGGAAAAAGAGGCAGAGGAGATCGACAGCACACTCCACATGAGCGAATCGGGATATTACAAGATGGCATATCCTCTGGGCATCGGCAGTGCGCTGAAAAAAGACCGGATGTTTGAATTGCAGAGCAAATTAGTGCTGAAACACGCAGAAAGTGAGAATTGCGTTATCATCGGACGCTGTGCGGACTATCTGCTCCGGGAGCGGGAAAATGTGATTCGCTGCTATATCTTTGCACCCTATCAGGCACGGATCCGCAACAGCATCATGACGCTGGGACTCGCCAACGCCGAGCCGCAGCGCATCATCGAAGAAGTGGACAAGGCACGTGCAGAGTATTACCGCTCGCACACCGGCTGTGAGGTCAACAATACCCGGTACCGTGATCTGTTTCTGAACAGCAACCTGCTGGGCGTAGAAGGCACGGCAGATCTTATCGTTGACGCTGTCCGGAGAAAGTTCGGACTGCCGGAAGAAAAATAAGACCCGGGCTGTACAGGCACAAGTCCTGGGGATTCCGCATATCCTGTCACTGAGGTGATGCGTTATGAAGGAATTCCGCAGAAGCGTCTGGATCGGTTTTATCTGGAGCATCGTTTTCGGAACGATGCTCCATTTTTTATACGGCTGGACGGGCGAAAACCGGGTGGTAGGGCTGTATGCCGCCGTCAGTGAAAGCACCTGGGAACATCTGAAACTCCTATTTTTCCCGGTGCTGCTCTATACGGTCTGGGAATATATCTGGCTGGGACACCGCTGGAAAGGCTACGTACAGGTACGGGCAGAGGGTGTGCTGCTGGGAATGCTGACCATTACGGCGCTGTTCTATACCTACACCGGCATCTGCGGCAGGCACTGGCTGTGGGCAGACATCCTCACATTTGTGCTGGGTGCGGCTGTCACTGCGTATTACACCTGGAAATACGCCCGGCGAGGACGTGGCAGCAGCGTGTTCGGCGCAGTTGTCCTTGCAGTCATCACCGTCTGCTTTGGCGTGTTCAGCCTGTTTCCGCCTGCGGTGGGAATTTTTGCAATCCCATAAGTATCCGGGCAGTCCTTTTAAGGGACTGCCCTTTTTCTGCACCATTTTTCCGGTTCTCACATAAAATGTGACAGGAGGTGAACGCTGTGAACGGACTGATTTGTCTGCTGGTATTCTGTCTGCTGGCGGTGACGGCTCTGGCAGCACTGGGGCTGTGCCGGCGGCTGTTTTCCCATGAACTGCCGGAACATATGGCGACTCTTGCACTCCTGGAAAGCCAGGCGCCGTGGGAACGGCAGTGCGCCGCACTGGCTGCCCAGCTGACCTGGACCGACCGGGACATGGTGCGCACAGTCTGGCTGGTGGATGCCACGCCGGACGGCAGCCTGGAACAGGGCTGCACGGCATTTTGCAGACGGCACAGAGGCTTTTGCTATTGCCGGCTGTCGGAGTTGACGAAAATTTTTGGCAGCGGTGCGGAATCCGAAAAAATGATTGCAATTTGTCGAAAAAACAGGTATAATAAAAAGAGTGCATTGGGAAAGGAGGCGGTCAAAGTGGCGGCAGAAGAAAGAAAACCACTCCATTTAGAAGGTACTGTGGAACACGTGATGTACTGCAACGCAGAAAACGGATATACAGTCCTGAACTGGATGCCGGCGGCACACTGATTACGGTGGTCGGCGAAATGGGCGAGACCGAAGAGGGCGAACAGCTTTCGGTGGACGGCGAATACACCACCCATCCACGCTATGGAATGCAGTTCCGGGCGCAGTACTGGGAGCGCAAGCTGCCGGCAGATGCGCTGAACATCCAGCGCTATCTCTCCTCCGGCGCCATCAAGGGCATCGGACCGTCTCTGGCAAAGAAAATCGTGGAAAACTTCGGAGATCACACCCTGGAGATCATGGAAAAAGAGCCGACCCGTCTCCTGGAGATACGGGGAATCTCTCCGAAAAAATGTGAGTCTATCGCCGCAGAAGTCAAGCAGATTTTTTCGCTCCGGACACTGATGCTGTTTCTGGCGCAGTATGATATCCGCTCCAAATATGCCATGCGTGCATATCAGAAATGGGGCAACGGCGCCATTGATCTGCTGGCGGCGAATCCTTATCTGCTCTGTGTTCCCGGCGTGGAACTGGACTTTCTGAAAGCAGATGCCGTGGCACAGGGGATGCAGTTCGCACAGAACGCTCCCCAGCGTGTCCAGGCAGGCATCATCTACATCTTACAATACAACACCAACAACGGGAACTCCTGTCTGCCGCTGGATCGGCTGCGCCCGAAAGCGTGCGCCTATCTGAAAGTCAACGAGGCAGATTTCGAGATCGCCTATGCCGGGGCGCTGGACGAGCATACCCTCTGTGTCTATGAGAAAAACGGACGGGACTATGTCTATCTGGAGGACTACTACATTGCGGAACACTACATCGCAGACCGCATCGGTGTAATACAGGATTTCAGCGCACCGGAGGACAACAGCGAGTTTGAAAAGATGATCGACGCCCAGGAACAGGAACAGGGCATGGAATACGCCGCCTTACAGCGAAAAGCCATTGTGACGGCGCTTTCCCGTGGCATTATGATCCTCACCGGCGGTCCGGGTACGGGAAAGACCACGACGCTGAACGGCATCATTTCCCTGTATGAAAAGCAGGGCTATCGTGTCATGATCGCCGCACCCACCGGACGTGCCGCAAGCCGCATCTCTGACCTCACCGGCTATGAGGCAAGCACCATTCACCGGATGCTGGAAGTGGAATACGACGCATCCGGCGGCATGGGATTCCAGCACGATGAGCGCAATCCCCTGGAGTGCGATGTGATGGTAGTGGACGAGATGTCTATGGTGGACGTGCTTTTGTTCGAGCATCTGCTCCGGGCGCTGCGGCTGAGCTGCAAGGTGGTGCTGGTGGGCGACTGTGACCAGTTGCCGTCCGTGGGTGCAGGCAACCTGCTCCGGGATCTGATCGACAGCGGCAGAGTGCCGGTGGTGGCACTGAAAGAGATCTTCCGCCAGGCGCAGAAGAGCAGCATCATCACCAATGCCCACAAGATCATCGGCGGCGAATACCCGGATCTCACCCAGAAAAAGAGCGACTGTTTCTTTTTTTCCAGCGGCTGAAGCCGGATGCTGCAACAGAGCTGATGCTGGAACTGGTAAAGACCCGGCTGCCCAAGGCATACGGCTACTCCCCCATGGAGGATATCCAGGTCATCACCCCGTCCCGCAAGGGCGTTATGGGCGTGATCGAACTGAACCAGCGGCTCCAGGCGGTGCTGAATCCGCCCTCGCCTTCTCTGCCGGAGGTAAAGTCCATGCTCTACACCTTCCGGGAAGGCGACAAGGTCATGCAGATCAAGAACAACTATGACATTATCTGGCACAAGGACGGCGAAAACGGCACAGGCATCTTCAACGGAGACATTGGCTATCTCCGTGCCATCAACCGGCAGACCCAGGAAGTGGTGGCGGAATTTGACGGCAGACGTGCCACCTATCCCTTTGAACAGCTGGATCAGCTGGAGCTGGCATACGCTGTCACTGTCCACAAGAGCCAGGCAGCGAATTCCAGGCAGTGGTCATGCCGCTGCTGGGCGGATTCCCGAAACTGTATTACCGGAATCTGCTGTATACCGCCGTCACCAGAGCCAGACGGCTGCTGATTATGATCGGCTCACAAAAAGTCATTTATCAGATGGTGGAAAACAACCGCCGTATGAATCGATATACCTGTCTGCGGGATATGCTGGAACAGCAAAAAAGCACTGCGCAGACACAGCGCCTGGAACAGCCGGAAGTGTCCGGCGCAACCGAACAGGACGCACCAGAACAGGAGGAATCGTCATGAGTAAAACAGACATTGGCATTGATTTAGGAACGGCAAACACCGTCATCACCTTAGGGAAAAAAGGGCGTTGTACTCAGCGAACCCTCTGCGATCGCCTATCACACCCACACCAAGGAAGTCCTGGCTGTGGGCAAGCGTGCCTATCAGATGATCGGCAAGACCCCGGACTATATTGAAGTGATCCGTCCCCTTTCCGGCGGCGTGATCTCCGACGACCGGATGACACAGTACATGATCCGGGAGTTTATTCTCCAGGTCACCGGACATCGGCTCACCAAGCCACGCATCATTATCTGTGTGCCGTCCTTTATCACGGACGTGGAAAAGCGTGCTGTAGTCGAGGCAGCCATGAGCGCCGGCTCCCGAAAGGCGTATCTCATTGATGAGCCTATTGCCGCTCTGATTGGCGCAGGGGTAAACATCGGCAAGGCACGGGGCAACATGGTAGTAGACATCGGCGGCGGCACAACAGACGTTGCCATCGTCTCCATGAACGGCATCGTCACCTCCCACTCCGTCCGTGCCGCCGGAAACACCCTGGATCAGGCGATCATCCGGTATATGCAGACCAAGTACAAGCTGCTCATCGGCGAACGCACCGCCGAGCGGCTGAAAATCGAAATGACCAACCTCTACGACCCCAGAGCGGATGTTACGGCATGGGTCAAGGGACGGAATCTGGTCAGCGGTCTGCCGGAAATGCAGGAAGTCAGCGAGCTGGAGATCTTCGAGGCTGTGGAAGATGTGGTGGCGGACATCATCGAGGCAATCAAGACCGTCCTGGAAGAGACACCGCCGGAACTGGTAGGCGACATCTACGAAAACGGCGTCCTCATGGCAGGCGGCGGTGCGATGCTGGGCGGTCTGCGAAAGCTGGTAGGGCGGACGCTCCAGGTCAAGTGTGTTGTGGCAAAGGATGCCATTCACTGTGTGGCAAAGGGTACTGCCATTGCGTTCCGCAAAATGGACACGCTGCTGGACGGCTTTGAGAATATTGCAGTGTATCAATTTAAGTGAGAGTATAATATCGAAAACACATTGAAAACCACCTATGAAACCAGGTGGTTTTCCTTTGAAATGAATTTGTCGAATTTTGTCGAAAAAAGAGGGAATAACATGAAAATGGGCATCAAAAGCAACCGTTTATGCAGTGCCGGAGCAGCACTTCTGATCTTGCTGACATTTCTGCTGAGCGCATTTGCCGGCGGCAGCGTGTATGCAGAGACAACTTCCGAGAACCAGCCAATCCAGATCAGCAGCGCAGAAGAACTGCTGCAATTCGCAGCAGATGCCGCCAAGGACAGCAGCATCAACGCAGAACTGACCGCTGATATTGATATGACGGGAAAGGACGCCTGGACTTCGATCTCTGAATATGGCGGGACTTTCAACGGAAATTATCATAAGATCACTGGACTTCGATGCAGTGGCGGCAGAAATACCAGTTTATTTCAGTCTTTGACGGGAACTGTAGAAAACCTTTGGCTGGAAGGAATTGATGTTTCTGGTTCAAAGCAGGTTGCCGGAATTGCATCTAATTGCTTTAGGAAAAATACAAAACGTTTTTCTGGAGGGAACAGTCACCGCCAGCGGAGATAATGCCGGCGGTTTGGTCTGTGATTTACGAGATCCTGGTTTTATCGAAAATTCCTGTTTCATCGGAACTGTAACAGCAGCTGGCGGAACGATTGGCGGTGTCGTTGGAACCTGCTATACCAATATTAAAAAGCTGTTATTTCCTAGGAACAATTCAATTTACATCACCTAACGCAACAGTTGGATTACTGACAGGATATCTGCACTCTCCAACAACAGACTATTTTACATATTGCTTTTGTGCTAAAAAACACTTTAATTCCTGCCATTGGGAATGTTACTGTTCCCGAACACGTTTCAATTTGTGAAGAATCCGCATTCGCCGACGGAACAGTTGCCGCAGCACTGAATGGCAACGAGGGCAGCGATGCGGTCTGGTGGGCGCAGGACGGAAAGACGATGCTGAAAGCGTTCGGCGGAAAATCGGCAGAAGCAACGACTTCCGGCACAACAATGACGACAACTGCTACAACTGCCGGTGAGACAACGGTTTCTTCCGGCGAAACGGTTACTTCGGATAGTGCGGCTGTTAGTGAAACAACAAAGCTTACCACTACTTTCACAAGTTCAACTACCAGTACAACAGCAAAGCCTACCACAACTTTGACAAGTTCTACCACCAGTACGACAACGGCAAAGCCTACCACGACTTCTACAAGTTTAACGACCAGTACAACGACAAAGACTACTACCACTTCCACAAGTTTAACGACCAGTACAACAACCACAAAATCTACTACAACTTCGACAAGTTCAACCACAAGCATGACAACAAAATCTACCACAACCTCCACAAGTTCAGCCACTAGTACAACAACGACAAAACCTACTACCACTTCGACAAATTTAACTATCAGTATGACAACAGCAAAGCCTACCACCACTTCCACAAGTTCGACTACCAGTATGACAACGATAAAGCCTACTACGACTTCAACAAGTTCTACCACAAGCACGGCAGCGGCAAAACCTACTACCACTTCAACAAGTTTTACTACCAGCACGACAACGACAAAGCCTACCACCACTTCCACAAGTTCTACCACAAGTACAACAACCACAAAACCTACTACGACTTCTACAAGTTCAACTGCTAGTACGACAACAACGAAACCTACCACTACTTCGGCAAGTTCAACTACCAGTACAACAGCAACAAAACCTACTACCACTTCAATAAGTTTTACTACCAGCACAACAACGACAAAGCCTAGCACGACTTCTACAAGTTCAATTACCAGTACAACAACGAAACTTACTACGACTTCTACAAGCTTAACTACCAGTACAACAACAAAACCCATCACTACTTCTACAAGTTCAACTACCAGTACCACTACAATAAAACCCACCACCACTTCAACAAGTTCAACTACCAGTACAACAACAAAGCCTACCACAACTTCTACAAGCTTGACCAACAGTACGACAACCACGAAACTTACCACAACTTCAACTTCAACAAGTTTAACCACTAGCACAACAACGACAAAGCCTACCACAACTTCTGTAAGTTCAACTACCAGTACAACAACAAAAAACTCACTACGACTTCTACAAGTTCGACTACCAGTGCAACAACCACAAAACCTACTACGACTTCGGCAAGTTCCTACCAACACGACAACGACAAAGACTACCACAACTTCTACAAATTTAACCACCAGTACAACACCTACAAAACCTACTACTTCCACAAGTTTGACCACTAGCACAACAACGACAAAGCCTGCCACAACTTCTGTAAGTTCAACTACCAGCACAACAACCACAAAACCTACCACAACTTCCACAAGCTTGACCACTAGCACAACAACTACAAAACCTACCACAACTTCCACAAGCTTGACCACTAGTACAACAACAACGAAACCTACCACGACTTCGGCAAGCTCAACCACTAGCACGTCAACGACAAAATCTACTACGACTTCAACAAGTTCGACCACCACCAACACAACCACAAACTCCACCGCCACGTCCACAACAGCTGCAACAACCACCACACTCCCGGAAGAATGGCCAAAACTGATAGGCGACGCCGACCGCAACGGCAGAGTGGACACCACAGACATCTACCTGGTCATGCTGTACTGCGCCCACCACGGTGCCGGTCACGCAGACTACACCTTTACGGAATATCCCGAACTGGAAAACGCTCTGCTGGAAAAGCTGGATGTTGACCACAACGGTAAGCTGGATTCCACAGATGTTTTTCTCATGATGTACTATGTTGCCTGCAACGGCGCCGGCATTCCGGTTCACTGGGAGGATTTGATATAACGTTTTCCCTATTTCCAATATAATTTACAGTATAAAAATAAAATATAGTATATATAGAAACGATTTATTATTACACAAACAAGTCAAAAACGTGTATAATAAAATAAGTTGTACATAGACACGGTCTGTTCCGGTTGCCCGGACAGGCACAGCACAAGAAAGGACAAAAGAAAACACATGAAAAAAATTGATTACCGTACTGCATGGTTTCTGTATGGCGCTGGCGGACAGCGTGCCGGGTGTTTCCGGCGGCACGATCGCATTTCTGATGGGCTTTTATGACAAGTTCATCGGCTCTCTGAATGCGCTGATCTCCGGCACAAAGGCGGAGCGCATTGATGCGCTCAAGTATCTCGTAAAGCTGGGCATCGGCTGGGCGGTCGGCTTCTGCTCTTCCGTTCTGGTTCTGGCGAATGTCTTTGAGTCCCAGATCTACCGGGTCTCTTCCCTGTTCATCGGCTTTATCATCTTTGCGATTCCGGTAGTTGCCTATGAGGAACGAAAGGTATTGAAAGAGCGCTGGAAAATGTGCTTTTTCGTTCTGATCGGTGCAGCGCTTGTGGCAGCGATCACCTATGCAAACACCTTTGTAGGCGGCGGCAAGGACTTGAGTCATCCCGGCATCGGATTGTATCTGTACGCTTTCGTCGTCGGCGCTGTTGCCATCTGCGCTATGGTTCTGCCCGGTATTTCCGGCTCTACCCTGCTGCTGATCTTTGGCTTGTATATTCCTATCATCGGCGGCATTCACGATCTGCTGCATCTGGATTTCCATATGCTGCCCATTCTGATCGTATTTGGACTGGGCGTTATCACCGGCATCATCAGCATCATCAAGCTGATCCAGAACGCACTGACCAAACACCGTGGCGCAACGGTCTATCTGATCCTGGGCATGATGCTCGGCTCGCTCTACTCCGTTTTCATGGGTCCCACAACGCTGGAAAAACCGCAGGATGCCATGAGTCTGCACACCTTCAGCATCCTGTTCTTCTTCATCGGCGGCGTGGTGATCCTGGGAATGCAGGCGCTGAAAATGCTCTCGGAAAAGAACAGCGACACCACAGCTGTAACAAAAAGAGAATTCGACAAAATAAACCGGATTTCTACATAGGAATGTGATTTTGTAGGGGGCGATGCCCACATCGCCCCGTATCCCCAAAAAGGGAAACATTTCGCATCGGGCGGATGTGGGCATCCGCCCCTACATAAACCTAACACAAAAAAGGGCTTACCGAAAAACGGTAAGCCCTTTTTAGAAATGAATGCAATATATTTTGCAAGGGATTCTTCCCTTACGAGATCTTCTTGATCCAGCGCAGAATATCTGCCTCCGGTGTCACAAGGCGGTCAGAGTCGAAGTGAATGTTCAGTCCGCTCTGCACCTTTGCGCCGGAACACATCTGCGCAATATCCTGAAACGTATGTCCCAGCCAGCCGCCGTTTGTGGCAAACGGGTAGATCACCTTTCCGGAAAAATCCTGGTGCGCCAAAAGTGTGCGCATTGCCGGGGCAAATGTATACCACCAGACCGGTGTTCCCCAGGATAATGGTGTCATACTGGCTGAGGTCGGCGGAAATCGGTTTCAGTTCCGGTTCAAAACCGCTGTTGACCTCACGCTGTCCCTGGTCTACGACTGCGTTATAGCTGCCGGTATACGGAGTGACGGTCTCGATCTCGCACAGATCGGCGCCTGTCTCCTGCTGAACCAGCTTTTGCAACACGGCGTGTGTTGCCGCCGTAGGAATAAAACAGTACCAGTGCCTTCATGCCTCATAGACCTCCTTTGCCATGCGGAACGCTGCCCATGCTTTCGGCCAGCCCACATAGAAAGCGGCGTGGGTGATGATCTCTGCCATTTCTGACGCCGTGATGCCGTTCTTTTGGCGGACTCCAGGTGATAGCGGAACGAGTTGTCTGTCAGTCCCATGGCGATCAGAGAGACCACGGTGACCAGGCTGCGGTCACGCAGAGAGAGTTCTTCCTCTCTGGACCACACCTCACCAAAGAGGACATCATCGTTCAGTTCCGCGAATTTCGGGGCGAACTCGCCCAGGGCATCTCTGCCTGCGGTTTGTTTCACTGCCATAAAATCAAATCCTTTCTCTTTTTCTTATGGCAATACCGCACAAAGCTTGTGCGTAAGATGCGTAGCTGGATTTTTCGGCAGATTGCATAGAAATTCCGCAGGCATACTGTCGTATGGCAAGGGATTTCTGGGCAATATGACGGAAAATCAGCAAGCAGATTGCGTGCAAAGCCGCCAGGCGGGCTTTGTGCGGTATTGCCTTATCTTAAAGCGCATTGTATGCTTCGTCGCTGACCGGCTCGCACCATTCATTACTGCAGTTTTCGCCGGGGCATTCTACTGCAATGTGGCTGAACCAGCTGTCCTTCTTGGCTCCGTGCCAGTGCTTGACCTCCGGCGGAATGGTAATGACCATGCCCGGTTTCAGTTCCACAGCCGGCTTGCCCTCTTCCTGATACCAGCCCTCGCCGGCAGTGCAGACCAGGATCTGTCCGCCGCCTTTGGTGGCGTGGTGAATGTGCCAGTTGTTCCGGCAGCCCGGCTCAAAGGTCACATTTGCCAGAAATACCGGTGCTTTTCCCGGTTCGGTCAGCGGTTTCAAAAACGACTGTCCGACAAAATACTGTGCATATGCGTCATTGGGTGCGCCGATGCCGAACGCATCTGCGGTTTCAAACTGTGCTTTCTCTGTATATTTCATGAGCGTTTTCTCCTTTTAATCATGCACTTTCAGCTGGTGCAGCATTTTCACAAAATCCGGGTTATTGTGATCCACGATCTCGCTGTGTCCGATGTCCAGCTTTGCGATCTCTGCCATATCCTCTTCCGACAGGGTGAAATCCCAGATGTCGAAATTCTGTGCCATGCGCTCTGCCTTGACAGACTTCGGAATCACCACAACGCCACGCTGTACATTCCAGCGCAGTGCCACCTGTGCCGGGCTTTTGCCGTACTTTTCGCCGATGGCGGTCAGTACCGGATGGGTGAAAATGCCGTGATTCCCCTCTGCGAAAGGTCCCCATGCCTCCGGTGTTACGCCGTATTCCTGCATCAGTTTCAGCGCATCCGGCTGCTGGAAGAACGGGTGGAGTTCCACCTGGTTCACTGCCGGAATGACCGAAACAGTGGCGCACAGGTCTGCCAGGCGTGCCGGGTAGAAGTTGCTGACACCGATGGCACGGAGTTTTCCGGCATGGTATGCCTCTTCCATGGCACGATATGCGCCCACATAGTCTCCCATGGGCTGGTGGATCAGATACAGATCCAGATAATCCAGTCCCAGCTTTTTCAGCGAAGTATCGATGGCTTTCTTTGCACCCTCATAGCTTGCGTCCTGCACCCAGAGCTTTGTGGTGATGAACAGCTCTTCCCGAGGCACACCGCTTTTGGCAATTGCCGCACCCACTGCCTCTTCGTTAAAGTATGCGGCAGCGGTATCGATCAGCCGATAGCCTGCGGCGATGGCATCGGAAACTGCCTGCTCACAAACCGCAGCGTCCGGCACCTGGAACACACCAAAGCCTTCCAGCGGCATTTTTACGCCATTGTTCAACGTTACAAATTCCATTTCGGTTTCCTCCTATGTCTAAATTTATGCCTGCTCCGGTTTCAGCAGCCCGTAGAAATACGATGCTGTTGCGCCGCCGTCCATCAAAAACGTGGAACCGGTAATAAATGCGCCCTTCTGACTCATCAGCAGTTCTGCCACATTTGCCACTTCGTCTGCCGTTCCCGGTCTGCCTGCCGGACACTTGGCGAACATATTCTGATAAAATGCGCCACGCTCTCCGTGGAATTCGTCTATGGCAAGCGGTGTGACGATAATGCCCGGCGCAATGGCGTTGATCCTTGCGCCACGTTCGCCCCAATGCACCGCCTCTGCCATGACACGTTTTTCATTGCAGCGCTTTGCCAGCTGGTACGCATGGAGCGTATCCCGGATCTGTCCCGGCTGGAGCATCTCCAGGGAGAGCAGTTCCTCTGCCGGTGTTTCGGCGAGCAGTGCGTCCTCTTCTGCGGTAAGCTGGGGCATCCGGAAACCGGACTGGCTGGAAATCGTCACGCCGACACCGCCCTCTGCAATATGTGTCCGCATCTCTTCCAGCAGCATTGCCGTACCATAAAGGTCTACACGCAGAATGGTTTCCACGGATGCCTGGCTGGGTGAAACGCCGGCAGCATTGACCAGCATCTGAATGCTGCCGTACTGTTCCGCAGCGGCAATGGTCTGCCGGATGGATTCCCGGGAAGAGAGATCGGTCTCCATCGGAACGGCGTCAAATCCGGCATCGCACATAGTCTTGGCGATTGCCCGGGCATTTTCCGCACGCTTGTCTCCGATGACGATTTTCATGCCATATCCCATCCGCCGGGCGATCGCCATACCGATCTGTCCTGCACCAATCAATAGTAATACGTTTTTCATTGGCTTAGTCCTTCCTGCTCCACTTTTCCAGCGCCGGCTTTGCCTGGTCTACGCTGCTGCCGTAAATGGAAAGTCCCCTGGCAACCAATGCGCCCTTTGCCGCACGCTGAATGTCCTTTCCCGTACCGCTCAGTCCGCTGCCCTCATGGGTGCAGAACGGATGGATGGTCTTTCCGGAAAAATCGAAATGCTCCAAAAATGTATACACTGCCATGGGCATGGTTCCCCAGTAGTTGGGATAGCCCAGGTAGATCTCGTCGTATTCGTCCAGGCTGTCCGGCAGCGTCACCAGCTCCGGTCTTGCGCCAGCCTGCAAATCTTTCTTCGCCTGGGCAATGCAGGTGTCATAATCTGCCGCATAGGGAACCTTCTGTTCGATCTGAAACAGATCTGCCCCGGTCAGTTCCGCCAGCATCTTCGCCGCCTTTTCTGTGTTTTTCCCTCTGTGATATAGCGGCGCTGCCCGCCGAAGTAGTTTTCGTCTGCTCTGGAATAATATGCGATCAGTTTTTTCATGGATCGTCTGCTCCTTTCTGAATTATCTGCCGCAAAGCCGCTTTTCCGGCTCTGCCCTGCCTGGTTATCTTATCTCTCATCTATAGTATACCGCAAACCGCCTTGACAGGGAATCCCCGATGTGTTATAATCATATTAACCAAAAGTTGATACGAGGTGATAGTCATGTATAATCCCCTGCTGACGGCGTTCGTTTGTGCGGCGGACTGCGGCAGTTTTACCAAAGCGGCAGAAAAGCTGTACCTTTCGCCCACTGCCGTCATGAAACAGATAAACACCCTGGAATCCCATTTGCAGCTTCAGCTGATCTCCCGCACCAACCAGGGCATCCGGCTCACAGCGGCAGGAGAATCCATCTATGCAGACGCAAAGTTTCTGTTTGACTATTCTGCCCGTGCCGTTCGCCGTGCCAGACAGCGGATGTCGGACTATGAGAAAACATTTTGCGTGGGGACTTCTATCCTGAACCCCTGCAAGCCTTTTGTAGACCTGTGGAGCCGTCTTTCCGCCCATTTTCCGGGATATCGGCTCAACATTGTGCCGTTTGAGGACGAACACACCACCATTTTACAGGAGATATCTGCGCTGGGCGAAAAGTTTGATTTCCTGGTGGGCGTATGCGATTCCGCAAAATGGCTGCTGCACTGCCACTTTCTCCAGCTGGGAACTTACCGGAAATGCGTAGCGGTGCGCACCGGGCATCCTCTGGCATCCAAAGAACGGCTCACTATCTCTGACCTCTACGGGCAGAATCTGATGATGGTACCCCGTGGAGACTCTGCCATCAACGACAAGATCCATCATGACCTGGAAGTCTGTCATCCGCAGATTCACATTATCGATACGCCGCAATATTATATATGAGCGTATTCAATCACTGCGCCCAGACCGATGACGTCTTGCTGACCATCGAGTGCTGGCGTGACGTGCATCCCCTGCTGGTGACCATTCCGGTGGACTGGGACTATACCATCCCATACGGCATCCTCTATGACGTACATCCCCGGAAGATGTAATGGAACTGATCGAATTGGTAAAGGCACAGATGCAGCAGTAAGTGCCTTTGCCGACAGACTGGAGGCAGACAAATGAATCTGGAAATTTTCCGTGGAATCCTGATCCCGTTTCTGGGAACGACGCTGGGTGCGGCGTGCGTCTTTTTTTATGAAACGCTCGCTCTCCAGCAGCATTCAGCGTGCGCTGACCGGCTTTGCCGCCGGCATTATGACAGCCGCCTCCGTATGGAGCCTGCTCATCCCGGCGATGGAACAATGCGCCTCAATGGGAAAGCTGGCGTTTCTGCCGGCGGCGGTGGGCTTTCTGGTGGGTATCTTTTTCCTGCTGGGGCTGGACCATCTCATCCCGCACCTGCACATGAACAGCGGTGCGGCAGAGGGTCCGAAAAGCAAGCTGAAAAAAACCACCATGCTGGTGCTGGCGGTGACTCTGCACAACATTCCAGAGGGCATGGCAGTAGGCGTAGTCTACGCCGGCTGGGCATCCGGGAATATGTCCATCTCCGCTGCCGCTGCGCTGGCGCTCTCGGTGGGCATCGCCATCCAGAACTTCCCCGAGGGAGCTATTATTTCTATGCCTCTGCGTGCAGAGGGCATGGGAAAGGGCAAGGCGTTCCTGTACGGAACACTCTCCGGCGTGGTAGAGCCGATCGGTGCAGTACTGACTGTACTGGCGGCTGGACTGGTACTGCCGATCCTGCCCTATCTGCTGAGTTTTGCTGCTGGTGCTATGATTTATGTGGTAGTGGAAGAACTGATCCCAGAAATGTCCGAGGCGCCCCATTCTAACGTGGGAACGATTTTCTACGCAGTGGGGTTTGTGCTGATGATGACACTGTGGCGCTGGGATAAGCAGCACTTGAAGAGAACAGCCGACTTTTGCAGGAGTGCAGAGCCGGCTGTTTGGTTTTGCGTCATTGGGATTGATCTGACTTTTTGTCCGGGCGAACACGCTTTTTGACAAAGCCGGAAAAATGTGCTATACTAAGGGTATTCCAAAACCGTTCTTTCCGGACGGAAATTCAAAAAGTCAGGAACGTGATGCAAATGAAGCGCTTTCAACAGAACATCCGCAAGGTCGTCCCCTATGTGCCGGGCGACCAGCCGGATTTTCCCGATATGATAAAACTGAACACCAACGAGAACCCCTATCCGCCTGCACCGGCAGTGCAGGAAGTTCTGGGCACAGAGCCAGGCGGAACAGATGCGGCTCTACCCCGACCCCACGGCACACCAGCTGAACGCTGCTATTGCCAGGGCTTACGGCGTAGAGGAATCCCAGGTGTTCACCGGCGTCGGATCAGACGATGTGTTGGCGATGATCTTCCAGACCTTTTTCAACAGCGATCTGCCCATTCTGTTCCCGGACATCACCTATGCGTTTTACCCGGTATGGTGCGACCTGTTCCGCATTCCGTATGAAGTGCAGCCGCTGAACGACAAGCTGGAGATCGTGCCGGAGGACTACAACAAGCCCAACGGCGGCATTGTGTTCCCGAACCCCAACGCACCCACCGGCATTGCCCTGCCGGCAGCCACTGTGGAGGAGATCATCCGGCACAACCCGGAATCGCTGGTCGTGGTAGACGAGGCGTATGTGGACTTCGGCGGCGAGTCTGTTCTGCCGCTGCTGCAAAAAGTACGATAATCTGATCGTGGTGCAGACTTTCTCCAAGTCCCGTGCCATGGCAGGAGAGCGCATCGGCTTTGCCATCGGCTCTACGGAACTCATCAAGGCGCTCCACGACGTGAAATATTCCTTCAACTCCTACACAATGAACCGCTCTGCCCTGGCAGCCGGCACAGCATCGGTACAGGACAGCGCCTATTTGCAGAATCACGGCAAAGATCGTGGCAACCAGAGAACACACCAAGCAGGTGCTGGCGGAAATGGGCTTTCAGTTCCCGGATTCCAAGAGCAACTTCCTGTTTGTGACGCACCCAGACTGCGATGCACACGAGCTGTTTGAGGCACTGCGCCAGGCACACATCTTCGTGCGCTGGTTCGACTCCCCACGCATCCGGAACTATCTGCGCATCACCATCGGAACAGATGCACAGATGGAATCCCTTTTCGCATTCCTCCGGAAGTATCTGAACAAGTAATTATAGTATAAGAGCCTGTTCCATATCTTTTATGTACGGCTTTTCGAGCATGATTTTGTCGTTGGCAAGGAAAAAAGCCATAGGCATACTGTCGTATGGCAAGGCTTTTTTTGACGCAGTCAACGGCAAAATCTGCCGAAAAAACGTGCGGAAAAAGATGTGGAACAGGCTCTAAAATAACCCCGTCTCATCCTGGTTCTTTGTGTGAACCGGGGTGGGACGGGGTTTTGTTATTTACGGACACATCACACGCCGCTGTGCTTTCCACATATTTTCTACTTTTCCTCCAAATACTGCTGCAGCCCGGAAAAAATCGTAAACGCCACTTTCTGCTGATACTCCTCCGATTCCAGCAGCGCCGCCTCGTCCGGATTGGACAGAAAGCCGCATTCCACCATGACCGTGGGATTTTCGCTGAAATAGCAGAGATACAGCTCCTTGCCGCACTGCTTGATCTCCCTGGCATTGTCCGGCTGGAGCTGGGTCACAAAGGCATTTTGCAGGCACTGCGCCAGAGTGCCGCTGCGCTTTACGTTGTCCGAATAGAACATCTGTGCGCCGGAATACGCCGGGTCGGTGAACTGATTCTGATGCACCGAGATGCACACCGCATTGTCATACTGGTTGAACAGCGCCAGGCGGTTATCCATGTCCGAACTCTTCTGGTTGGCGATGCCCTCTACGCCGTCATCGTGGATGCTCTTGTCAGAATCCCGTGTGACCTCCACGGTGTAGCCCTCCATACGCAGCAGATCACGCAGGCTCAGCAGAATATTCAGATTGATGCCCTTTTCCGGCACGCCGTTTACCGAGACACAGCCGCCGTCTGCACCGCCGTGTCCGGCATCCAGTACAATTACCGGCGGTTCTTTCTCCGGGGATGTCATGGTCGTGACGGCTCGCTGTATCCTGGTGCCGCCGAAATAGACCGCCGCCACACTGACGGCGCTGACTGTCAGAACAATTCCTGCCCGTTTCCATATGGTTTTCCAAGTGCATTGCATACCGTGTCCTCCTGCAAAAGCAGCACTGCACCATCACTGCGGCAGGACTGCTGGTTTTGTTTTGGTACACTTTATGCACAGGAACTGCGGAGTATGCCCTACGCCTGTTCCGCCCGGTGCAGCCGCCGCTGAAACCACGCCAGCAGTTCTGTTTTGGACATGGCTTTCTGGTGCGCCGGCTGTGCCATCTGGAATTCCAGCGGTTCCAGTTCCCGAATCAGCTGCCGCAGCTTTGCCGGACGCTCATGCCAGGTGTCCACCACCAGTTCCTGGTACACCGCATCGCCCAGAAACACCATTTGCTCTTCCTGCACCCAGACGATCACCGTATCTCTGGCGTGAGCGCTGGTCACGTGCTGTAACACACAGGTGCAGTTTCCCAAGTCAAGGGTCATCTGCTCTGAAAAGATTACCGTGGGCAGCACCACCCGGATCTGTTCCGGTTCGGGGAAATGCGCCTGGATACGTGGCACGCACAGCTGCGGCACGATGCCTTTCCGGACGTTTTCCGCCAGGGCATCCGGTGTCCAGCGCAGCCGGGAGACCATCTCCAGAGACTGTCTCGTCTGCACACAGGCAATGGACGGGATCGACAGGGCAGACAGCCCGAAACAGTGATCCCAGTGGGAATGGGTCAGCACCGTAAAATCCGGCTGGGGAAATCCGGCGTTTTCCACTGCCTTTGATAATCCCGGACGTGTTCCGACGAGTTGCCGGCATCCACCATCAGCGAAAACCGGTCGCCCCGGATATACCCCAGCGCCGGACGGTCGTTTTCCTGCGAAAAGGGCAGCTGATACACTCTGGGGGTCAGTTGTTCCAGTTCCATCGGCAATACCTCCTGTTTGGTCTCTTTTCCGTGTTTGCTTTTTCGTTTATCCGTGTCCCAGCACCAGCAGCTGAAACAGTGCCATCCATTCACGCACCCAATAGGTCGGCACATACAGCGGATTGGTCCATGCGCTTTCGCTCTCCGATTCCAGCCCGGCACGTTTCGCCAAAAGCGACGCCCGATACTGGTGAAAGCCGTCTGTTATGATGACAATGCGGTTGTCCAGTCCCTGCTCCTGCAAAATGGCGGCGGCGTGTTCCAGATTCTCCTGGGTGTCCTTTGAGGTAGTCTCTGCCGTGATGCGGCTTTCGGCAATGCCGTGTTCCACCAGCCAGGTTTTCATCGCCTGTCCCTCCGGGATATCTTCCCCCTGCGCCCTGTCCGCCGGTGGTGATGCAGGAGACCTCCGGATTTTCCTCCAGATACTTCTGCGCCGCCTCCAGCCGCCGGAGCAGCATCCGGCTGGGACGAGTGCCACGCACCTTACAGCCCAGCACGACCACGGTTTCCGGCTGTGCAGGATGGCGCAGGACAGCCCGTGTCATCTGCACAGACATCACCGCAGAAAACACCAAGCCAGCCGCCATCAGCACGCACACCGCAGACAGTCCGATCTTTCCGCCCAGGTGTCCCCACAGGTGACGGATCCACTGGGCAAACACCTGCGGAAACAGTGTCACAAACAGCAGAAACAGGCACACCAGGATCCCGGCAAGGTTCCCCGGATTGCAGATGCGTTTGAAAATGGGAAATACAAAAAAAGAAGAGCAGTACCAGCTCCGGCAGTAGGAATAGATAACGCAGTTTCATGTCAGTAGTTCCTTTCTGATATTTTGTGCAGTATGGTCATCTGATATTCTATAGTATAGCATATCTGCCGGGATGTGTCAATTTTTAGATTTCTCGGAAATTTTTATCGGCTTTTTGTTTGACATCTGTTAGAAAACATGGTATAATAAAAAGCTGTATTTCACCGGATTTAAGGAGGATTTTATGAAAAAGGAAACAAAAACAGCGACCCAGACGGCTGTGCCGGAAAAACCGGCAGCACCGGAACGGGTACATGGACTGGACTTGATCTCGAAATATCGTGGAGCGATCATGGGCTTTGCCGCCTTGTGGATTTTATTTTTCCACGAGTGGGTGACTCTGTTCGTCAACAACCAGGTAGGCGTAAACATTGAGGGATATCTCAAGCGTATCGGCTTTTGCGGCGTGGATATCTTTCTCCTGCTCTCCGGCATCGGTCTGACCTTTGCCATCCGCAAGGGCAATGTCCTCACCTTCTATTATCGCCGCATCAAGCGCATTCTGCTGCCGTTTCTGGTCATGGCGATCATCCGATGCGCCCTGGAGAAATGGCCCATCATCGAATTCTGGAAAACATCTCCGGCATCAACTTTTACACCAAAAAGCATCTACAGCTTTCTCTGGTTCGTTCCGGCGATTCTGACGCTGTACCTGTTCTTCCCGTGGTACTACAAGCTTTTCACCAAAACGAAAAAAGCCGGTACTCTTTTTCCTCTGCTCCCTGGAGGTCTGGCTGGTATTTTCCCTGTTTGTCCGGGAAACCATGCGTGGCGACCTCTATGGTTTCACAAACCGCATCCCGGTCTTTCTGGCAGGCGTTCTGCTGGGCTGGCTGACACAGCAGAAAAAGACCACCTTTACCAAAGGCACATGGTGCCTTATCGCCATTACCTTTGTGACAGGACTTTATCTGGCATACATCACCAACTACAAAGACTATTATCTCCTGGTTCCCACCTCGAACTGCTGCGTTCCGAACTTTATGATCTCCGTTTCCCTGCCGTTCCTGATGGCAAAGTTCCTGGATATTCTGAGCCATGCCAAGTACACCAAGCCGGTAGGCATCGGGCTGACAAAGGTTCTGTCCTTTTTCGGCACATTCAGCCTGGAATTTTACTGCGTCCAGGAATGGCTGGGCTGGAAGATCATGGGCAAGATGTTCGAACAGCAGCGCCCGGGCTGGCTGATTAATCTGGCAGTTCTTCTGGCGATCACAGCCGTTTCCTTTGCCGCACATTTCCTGTTCCAGCAGTTCTGGAAGCTGGTGGACTGGCTCATCGGCATGATTCCCAAGCCTGGCAAAAAGGCAGCCGCAGAACAATCCAAATAACCCATCCCCACAAACACAAAACCGGTCATGCAGACACACATCTGCATGACCGGTTTCTTTTTTTCAAGGCGTTACCGCCGCACCAGCGCACCCACGGCGCTGCATCCCAGGAATACCACTAAATCGGCAATGACTACCGTTGCGCCAACCGGCGTGGATGCCAGAATGGAGATCAGCAGCCCTGCCACAGCGCAGACCACCGAGATCACCCCGGCACAGCAGATCACGCCCCGAAAGCTCCGAAACAGCCGCATTGCCGAAAGCGCCGGAAAAACGATAAGCGCCGATGTCAGCAGCGAACCCACCAGGTTCATGGCAAGCACGATGATGACTGCGGTCACAACAGCGATCAGCAGGTTGTACATTCTCGCACGGATGCCTGTCGCCGCCGCAAAGGTCTCATCAAACGTCACCGCAAATATCTTATGATAAAACAGCAGGAAAATTGCCATGACCACAATGGACATTCCCACGCAGACCCACACATCTGTTGTGGAAAGGGTCAGAATCAGCGTAGAGCCGAACAATGTACTGCAAACATCTCCCGAGATATTGGCGGAAGAGGAAAACAAGTTCTGCACCAGATAGCCCAGCGCAAGAGCGCTCACGGACAGCATGGCAATGGCGGCATCGCCTTTGATCTTTGCGCTCTGATTGGCGCACAGCAGTATCACAGCACACGCCACCGTCACCGGCATGACCAGCAGCATACTGTTGCTGAGCCGCAGCACTGTGGCAATGGCAAGCGCACCAAACGCCACGTGCGACAAACCGTCACCAATGACGGAAAAACGCTTCAGCACCAGTGTTACGCCCAGCAGAGACGAACACAGAGCGATCAGCACGCTGGCAATCAGCGCATACTGCACAAATGAAAACGACAGATAGCCTGTCAGTTCTTCCCAGATACTCATGCCTGTACACCTCCTGTGTATGCCTGTCCGATCCTGCTCCGGAGATAGTCTGCCTTTGTGCCGAAAAAACAGCGGCGTCTTGCTGATGTGCAGCACATGGGACGCATATTTGACAGCCGCCTCCATGTCGTGGGAAACCATGAGGATGGTGATGCCGTCCTCCCGGTTCAGCTTTGCGATCAGTTCGTAAAGCTCCGTCTGCGCCTTGGGGTCCAGCCCGGTCACAGGCTCATCCAGCACCAGCATTTTCTGGGTCGCACCCAGCGCCCGTGCCAGCAGGACACGCTGCTGCTGACCGCCGGAAAGTTCCCGATAGCACCGTTTCGCCAGATGGGTGATGCCCAGCCGTTCCATGTTGTCCAGCGCCAGCTGCTTTTCCTGCCTGGTGTAAAACGGCCGCAGTCCGCTGCGGTTCAGACAGCCCGACCGGACGATCTCCAGCACCGATGCCGGAAAGTCACGCTGTACTGCAGTCTGCTGTGGCAGATAGCCGATCTCGTCGGGTTTCAGTCCGTCTCCCGTTTCAATTTTTCCTGCCATGGGAGATTTCAGCCCCAGAATGGCTTTCATCAGCGTACTCTTGCCGGAACCGTTCTCTCCCACAATATAAAGGTAATCTCCGGCGCTGACGGAAAACGACAGATGCTCCATCACTGCCGTTCCCTCATAGCCCAGCGTCACATCGCTGCATCTCAATTGTGCCATGTTTCCCTGCTCCCTTCGTTCAGCGCCTTTTCCAGCACGCTGTAGTTTTCCTGCATCTTCGAAAGATACGTTGCCCCCTGGTCGATCTCACTCTGCGACACCGCCTGCAGGGACTGCAGCGTCAGAATGCTGCCGTCCGTGCCAGCGTTTTCCAAAATCGTCTTTGCCAGCGAGTGATTGCTGCCCTCCATGGTCAGCACACAGGACAGCCCCAGCGATTTCACCTTGTCCGACAGAAAGACGATGGTCTCAAAGCTTGCCTCCGTCTCTGCGGAACAGCCGGGAAAGGCGGCGTAATAGGTCAGCCCGTAATCCTCCGCCAGATAGCGGAACGGAAAGCGGTCTGCCACCACAATGGTGCTGCGCTCTGCCGTTTCGGTCATGGTCTGATACTCGGCGTCCAGCGCCTGTAACTGCCCGGCATAGGCGGTATAATTCGCCTGGTACGCCTCTGCGTGGCTGGGGTCAGCCTGGCACAGGGCATCACGCATTGCCGCACACGCCAGCTGCGCACGCCGCAGAGACAACCAGACGTGTTCATCCACCTCTGTTTCCTCTTCTGCGTCATGGTCGTGATCGTGGTCATGATGATGGTGGTCATCGTCCTGCATTCCCTCTGCCACTTCCATATTGCCTGTGCAGTTCCACAGTCTGCCTGCCATGCGTTCTGCATCTCTGTTTGAAATTGAAAATGATTTTCATATTCAGATTATAGCACATATTGAAGCACTTGTCAAGCCCGTTTTGCAGAAAAAGAATTCCAATTGAAAGACAGACCTGTTTTTTGCAGTTCTGCCCTCATACTATCATAAGTTCCGTTGCCTGTGCTTATTCCACCGCACACGGGAATTAAAAAGGAAATCGTGCTGCCATAAGAATTTTAAGGAAACACTTGACGAAAAGAGAGAAATGTAGTAAAATAAAAATGATATGACTCGGAAAGGAGCAGTGAAAAATGCTGACAGAGAAAATGACCTACACGGTTTCTACCATCACCCCGAACACACAGGTTGGTGACATCGTCTATGTA
>VOFI01003735.1_pt1 | contig 169732 bp, 144 predicted proteins | sample 5384131 | NCBI WGS metagenome assembly VOFI01 (sample SAMN12384728, study PRJNA508395) | human gut metagenome | isolation source: healthy gut H | host: Homo sapiens | reverse complement strand
CCTACACTCTTCAACGGGGACTTCCGTCGCCCCGCGGTGGTTTCACTGCTCCGTCTCCACGTCGCCCCATGCGCCGTTCGGCTTAGACTTAGACCCGACTGACCCCGGGCTGATTGGCATTGCCCGGGAAACCTTGGTCTTACAGCGGGAGGGGAATCTAACCCTCCTTATCGTTACTTATTCCTACATTTGCTTTACTCACCGCTCCAGGATAACTTTTACGTACACCATTCGACGCTGTGAGTATGCTCCCCTACCGATACTTTCTTAAATGCTATCCCGCGACTTCGGTGTCTGCCTTATACCCGATTATTATCCATGCCCGGACCCTCGACTAGTGAGCTGTTACGCACTCTTTGAATGAATGGCTGCTTCCAAGCCAACATCCTAGCTGTCATAGGGACCAGACTTCGTTAGACTAACTCAGGCAGAACTCCGGGACCTTAGACGGCGGTCTGGATTCTTCTCCTCCTCTCGGGACGGACCTTAGCACCCGCCCCCTTACTGCCGGACTGCAGACCGTGAGCATTCGGAGTTCGTCAGGACTCGATAGGCGGTGAAGCCCTCTTGTCCTATCGGTCGCTCTACCTCTCACGGTGACCATCCGACGCGGCACCTAAATGCCTTTCGGGGAGTACGAGCTATCTCCAAGTTTGATTGGCCTTTCACTCCTACACTCGGCTCATCCAGAAGCTTTTCAACGCTTATTGGTGCGGACCTCCATCCCGTGTTACCGGGACTTCATCCTGGCCAAGTGTAGATCACTTGGTTTCGCGTCTACCCCCACTGACTATGCGCCCTATTCAGGCTCGCTTTCACTGCGGTCAACCTCGCCAGTGACGGTAACTCGTAGGATCATTATGCAAAAGGCACGCCGTCACATCCTAAGATGCTCCGACCGCTTGTAGGCGTATGGTTTCAGGAACTATTTCACTCCCCTGCTCGGGGTTCTTTTCACCTTTCCTTCACAGTACTCGTTCGCTATCGGTCTCACGGGAGTATTTAGCCTTACCGGATGGTCCCGGCAGATTCGCGCAGGATTCCTCGTGTCCCGCGTTACTCAGGATACCGCTATGCTGCATTTCGCTTCACATACTGGACTATCACCGTCTATGGTCACATTTTCCAAAGTGTTCTGTTCACGATTTGCATACAATGTCGCGGTCCTACAACCCCGCTGGCGCCTTGCGACGTCAACGGTTTGGGCTGTTCCCCGTTCGCTCGCCACTACTGGGGGAATCATTCATTTATTTTCTCTTCCTGCAGGTACTAAGATGTTTCAGTTCCCTGCGTTAGCTCTCAACCTTGAAGATTGAGTAACCGTCCTTCAGACGGCTAGGTTGTCCCATTCGGAAATCTCCGGATCAAGGGTTATTTGCACCTACCCGAAGCTTATCGCAGCTTATCACGTCCTTCATCGCCTCCGTGAGCCTAGGCATCCGCCATACGCCCTTTCTTACTTTCTTTACGACTGTATCTGTTATCTCGTTTATCATTGCCGAATACTCGACAACGAATAAGTAGCTCATACTTTCAGCTGTATTCTAACAAAGTGAAATCTCATCTTGCGATTTGATTTACTTTAGTCTGAACTAAAGTTCATTACTTACAGTTTTGCTTGTGTCAATATGTCAAAGATCTTCTTGCCTAAAAAGGCATGGTGGAGATTGTGGAGTTGAACCATTTTGCTTGAGCCATCCCTATATATTATATAATGTATAAGGAATCCCAGTCTCCTGTATTTGATTAAACAGATGGTGCGTACAAGAAGAGAAGCGAACTTTTTAAGTCATGTTCCTAAATCTTCTATAGGAAATCCGTCTCTCCAGAAAGGAGGTGTTCCAGCCGCACCTTCCGGTACGGCTACCTTGTTACGACTTAGCCCCAATTACCAGTTTCGCCCTAGGCCGCTCCTTACGGTCACGGACTTTAGGCGCCCCCGGCTTTCATGGCTTGACGGGCGGTGTGTACAAGGCCCGGGAACGTATTCACCGCGCCATGGCTGATGCGCGATTACTAGCGAATCCAGCTTCGTGGGGTCGGGTTGCAGACCCCAGTCCGAACTGAGACAGGCTTTAAGGATTTGATCCGTTTTGCAAGGGACCGTCTCTCTGTACCTGCCATTGTAACACGTGTGTAGCCCCGGACGTAAGGGCCGTGCTGATTTGACGTCATCCCCACCTTCCTCACACCTTACGGTGGCAGTGTCCCCAGAGTGCCCAGCTTAACCTGATGGCAACTAAGGAGAGGGGTTGCGCTCGTTATGGCACTTAAGCCGACACCTCACGGCACGAGCTGACGACAACCATGCAGCACCTTCACAGAGGCCCCGAAGGGCGTCATTGTCTCCAAATCCTTCCTCTGCAATTCAAGCCCGGGTAAGGTTCCTCGCGTATCATCGAATTAAACCACATGTTCCTCCGCTTGTGCGGGCCCCCGTCAATTCCTTTGAGTTTCACCGTTGCCGGCGTACTCCCCAGGTGGGATGCTTAATGCTTTCGCTTGGCCGCTGACCTATTCAGACCAACAGCGGGCATCCATCGTTTACCGTGCGGACTACCAGGGTATCTAATCCTGTTCGATACCCGCACTTTCGAGCTTCAGCGTCAGTTGCGCTCCAGTGAGCTGCCTTCGCAATCGGAGTTCTTCGTGATATCTAAGCATTTCACCGCTACACCACGAATTCCGCCCACTTTGTGCGTACTCAAGGAAACCAGTTCGCGCTGCAGTGCAGACGTTGAGCGTCTACATTTCACAACACGCTTAATCTCCGGCCTACGCTCCCTTTAAACCCAATAAATCCGGATAACGCCCGGACCTTCCGTATTACCGCGGCTGCTGGCACGGAATTAGCCGGTCCTTATTCATAAGGTACATGCAAAAAGTCTCACGAGACTAACTTTATTCCCTTATAAAAGCAGTTTACAACCCATAGGGCCGTCATCCTGCACGCTACTTGGCTGGTTCAGGCTCTCGCCCATTGACCAATATTCCTCACTGCTGCCTCCGTAGGAGTTTGGACCGTGTCTCAGTTCCAATGTGGGGGACCTTCCTCTCAGAACCCCTACTGATCGTTGCCTTGGTGGGCCGTTACCCCGCCAACAAGCTAATCAGACGCATCCCCATCCATCACCGATAAATCTTTAATCTCTTTCAGATGTCTTCTAGAGATATCATTGGGTATTAGTCTTACTTTCGCAAGGTTATCCCCAAGTGGTGGGCAGGTTGGATACGCGTTACTCACCCGTGCGCCGGTCGACGCCCATCAAAAGCAAGCTTTCGATGTCGTTTCCCCTCGACTTGCATGTGTTAAGCCTGTAGCTAGCGTTCATCCTGAGCCAGGATCAAACTCTCCATTGTAAAATATCATTTTTACCTAACCTTGCGGCTTGGTTTGTTTGTTGTCTGTACTTAGGACGAATATCCTTTTCGTTTATTGAAGCTTAGTAAACCTGACTTGTCAATTGCTTGACGGTTCGTTTCTTTTACCCAGTCAACTTTCTTGTTTCTAAGAAGTTAACCGCTTCTTGTACTACTTGTCTGTTTATGTAAAATCTTTCAAAGAACTCTTTCTTTAATCGCTAAGAGAAAGTGTATTTCTCAAAAGCGAGTGCAAAAGTACTAACTATTTTCGAAACAGCCAAATCTTTTCGCAAAAAAGTTTAGATTTTAGTGCATTTTTAACACTTATAAAGACTTTCTAGAGCTTTTCTTACCACTACACTTTATTTTATACATGCACACGCCTGCCTGCATGTGCGGGCGCACACCCGCAAGCGCATTAATAATATTGTACTCATATTCCAAGACCGAAAAGAAATCAGGATTCAACTAGAAAAGTATTATCCGGAGAATATATCTATCAAAGAAGAATATTACTATACGAAGAAGAATATTATCGAAGAAAAGGGAGAAACTCAGAAAAACATTTTGCCAATAAAAAAAAATATAGTACCTTTGCACACGTTTTAACGGATAACAAGATTAATTACATATATTTTAAAACTTTCAAATGAAGGCATTAGCAATTAAGTCGAGTTTGTTTTCCTGTTTAAAGACATACAACAAGAAAACATTCATGTCTGACCTCATGGCAGGTATCATCGTTGGTATCGTAGCCCTGCCTCTGGCCATCGCATTCGGTATCGCTTCTGGCGTGACCCCTGAAAAGGGTATCATCACCGCCATTGTAGCAGGTCTCATCATCTCCATCTTCGGTGGAAGCAAAGTGCAGATTGGTGGTCCTACGGGAGCATTCATCGTTATCATCTATGGCATTATCCAGAAATATGGCATGGAAGGTTTGACGATAGCGACACTGATGGCTGGTCTGTTCCTGGTTCTCTTCGGACTTCTCCGTCTTGGAACCATCATCAAGTATATCCCTTACCCTATCGTTGTGGGATTTACCAGTGGTATCGCCGTAACCATCTTCACGACCCAGATCAAGGATCTCTTTGGATTGACGTTGACTTCAAATCCTTCTGATTTTCTGGAGAAATGGGGCGTCTACTTCCAAAGCTTTGACACCATAGATCCTTGGTGTGCCCTTATCGGAGTAGTAAGCGTAGTGGTTATCGCCATCACCCCTAAGTTCAGCAAGAAGATTCCGGGCTCTCTTATTGCCATCATCCTGATGACCGTTGTAGCCTTACTGCTCAAGCAGTTTGCCGGCGTTGAGAGTATCGAGACCATTGGTGACCGCTTTTCTATCAGCAACGAACTGCCTGCAGCTCAGGTACCAGCCATGAATTGGGAGACCATCAAGAGTCTTGTATCACCAGCTATCACCATCGCCATCCTGGGAGCCATTGAGAGTTTGCTTTCAGCAACTGTTGCCGATGGTGTAATCAGCGATCATCACGACAGTAACACCGAGTTGGTAGCTCAGGGTTTGGCCAATATCGCCTCTCCCCTCTTTGGCGGTATTCCTGCAACAGGTGCCATTGCCCGCACAATGACCAATATCAATAATGGCGGTAAGACTCCTATTGCAGGCATCATCCACGCCATAGTTCTGCTGCTCATCTTCCTCTTTCTGATGCCTCTTGCCCAGTACATTCCTATGGCATGTCTTGCCGGTGTATTGGTAGTTGTATCTTACGGAATGAGCGGATGGAGAAGTTTCCTGGCATTGATGAAGAATCCGAAGAGCGATGTAACCGTACTTCTGATTACCTTCTTCCTCACCATCATCTTCGATTTGACTGTAGCCATCGAGGTGGGTCTGATTATCGCCTGTCTGCTCTTCATGAAGCGAATGAGCGAAACCACCGACGTGACAGCTATTACCGATGATGAGATTGACTTGAACAAGGAGTTTGACTTCCTCTCTACCAACCTGGAGCACTATACGATTCCGAAGGGCGTAGAGGTATACGAAATCAATGGTCCTTTCTTCTTCGGAGCTGGTAACAAGTTTGAGGAAGTGATGGCAGCTTTCGGTGACCGTCCACTGGTACGCGTCATCCGTATGCGCAAGGTTCCATTTGTTGATTCAACCGGTATCCATAACCTCACCAACCTCTGCGAGATGAGTCAGAAGGAGGACATTCAGGTTGTACTCTCCGGTGTTTGCGAGAAGGTAAACGCCCAGTTGGAAAAGGCTGGCTTCTACAATATTCTTGGCAAGGATAATATCACAGATCACATCAGCAAGGCTCTGAAACGTGCAGAAGAGATTATAGAGAAGAAAACTGTTAATAGTTAATAGTTTACAGGCTGTAGACCATCAAATAAAAAAGATGCATTGCTGGATATACCAGTAATGCATCTTTTTTTATTGTCATCAAGTAACTGTTAACTATAAACTGTTAACTATCAACTATTACAAAACTGTTAACTATCAACTATTACAGAACCTTTCCCAGAAACTCCTGCAATCTTGGCGATTTCGGATGGTTGAATATTTGCTCAGGAGTTCCGTCTTCCGTGATATAGCCGTCACTGAAGAAGAGTACACGGTTGGCCACTTCTCTTGCAAATCCCATCTCGTGGGTCACCACCACCATCGTCATTCCCTCGGCAGCAACATCTTTCATCAGCTGCAGCACCTCTCCCACCATTTCCGGATCAAGAGCCGAAGTCGGCTCATCAAAGAGGATTACCTCAGGATTCATCGCTAAGGCACGGGCGATAGCTACGCGCTGTTTCTGTCCGCCCGACAGACTGTCGGGATAACTGTCGGCCTTATCCAGCAATCCGATACGGGTCAGGAGTTCCGTTGCCTTCTCATCAGCTTCTTCCCTTGTCATCTTACCCAATTCTACCGGAGCCAGCATGATGTTGCGGCGTATGGTCATATTAGGGAAGAGATTGAACTGCTGGAATACCATACCCACCCTCTGGCGCATTCGGTTGATATCAACATCGCTTGATGTAATATCCATATCATCGATAAAGACTTTACCCTCGGTAGGTTCTTCCAGAAGGTTGATGGAACGCAGGAAGGTACTCTTGCCACAACCCGACGGACCGATGATGGCAACCACCTCACCTTTCCTCACCGAGGTGGTAATGCCTTTCAGCACCTCGTTGTCGCCGAAGCGTTTACGAAGTCCTTCTATTTTGATTATTTCGTTCATTTTATCCATTGTTTTAAAGCTTTTGCCCTTTCAGGATTCCTCATTTCCTTTCGCTCTTTCTCAGTCTCTTCTCCAGCCTTCTCACTCCTGCGTTCAGTCCGAGAACAAGAACGAGATAGAGGCAGGCTACTACGCCCAACGGCATCATCGCTTCGTAAGTAATGCTTCGGATGATGTCGGAACCCTTGGTCAAGTCTACCAGTCCGATATAACCGCTGATAGAGGTTTCCTTGAGCAGAGTGATAAGCTCGTTACCCATAGCCGGAAGCACATTCTTGAAGGCTTGCGGAAGGATGATGAGACGCATCGTCTTGCCATACGAAAGACCAAGACTTCTACCCGCCTCCATCTGACCATTATCCACCGACATAATGCCCGAGCGGATTACCTCGGCAATATAAGCTGCCGAGTTCAAGCCGAAGGCGATGACAGCCACCAGTATCTTATTGACATCTGCTGATGCAAACACCACATAATAGATAATGAGCAACTGCACCATGGTTGGCGTGCCTCGCATGATGGTAAGGTACAGCTGGCAGAGCATGTTCGGAATCTTCCAGTCGCCCTTACGTTCATGACGTGCTCTGACAATAGCTATCAGCGTTCCGAGTATCACGGAAAGGATGATGGCGAAGAAGGTGATGATAAGTGTATTGCCCAAACCCTGCAACAGATACTGATAACGGTTGTCATCTATGAAGCAGGATTTAAACTTATCTATCACTCCCGGCTGGTTACCAGCTGCTTTCACTTCATTGGAATTCACCATGATAACCTGTCGCACATCGGCATAGGAATCTGTAAATCCGATATTCTTCTTCCGTTCAGGAGTAACCGTGATGCCGGCAATACCCGCATCTGCCTTACCAGCCTGTACAGAGGTGATGATGGCATCAAACTCCATATCGAGAATCTCGACATCCACGCCCAGCACATCGCCGATGGCATTCGCCACATCCACGTCGATGCCCACAATCTTGCCATTCTGGTAATATTCGAAAGGCTCGAAGGTAGCGTTGGTGGCAAAACGGAGACTCGTCTTCAAGCCGAGTTTCTGCAGCGCTTCCGGTCCCACCTTCTTCACCTCAGAAGTCTTTGGCGTATAAGCCACGGCTATGCCCCGTTCCAGATGGCGGTTAACGATGGAATCGATGACGCCATTCTCTTTCAGGATACGGATGGCATGATTGATTGACTGCTGCAACTCAGCATGATCCTTAGCCACACAGATGGCGAAAGAGGATGCATCGAAGGTTTCGGGCAGGATACGGAGCGATGGGTTCACCCGTTGGAATGCCTTGGCTGGCGCCTCATCGGTCACCATGCAGTCTATCTTACCCTGCAGGAGTGCCTGGATGGCATCGGCTCCCTTGTTATACCGTTCTACCTTGGTACCGCCACCTTCCTTTTCCAGCTCCGTAGCTAGTCCGTCGCTAGTGGTACCGAGCTGCACACCAATCACAGCCCCCTTCAAATCAGTCTTGCTCTTGATTTGCCTGTCAGCATCTGACGCTCCCGAGCCACACGCCACGAAGAGCACACTCAGGAGTAAAGTCAAGAAGCCCAGCTTAAACTTTCCCGTTTTTCTGTATTTCATCATTTCAGGCATTCGCTTATTGTTGTTTCAAATACTCAGCACACATCTCTGCACATCTTTCTCCGTCTACACCAGCCGATACGATTCCGCCTGCATAACCAGCACCTTCGCCACATGGGAAGAGTCCCTGGATGCGGACATGCTGCAAGGTTTCGCGGTCACGGACGATGCGGACAGGCGATGAGGTTCTCGTCTCCATCGCTATCAGCGTAGCCTCGTTGGTCAGGAAACCATGGGCATTCTTGCCGAAGGTCTTGAAGCCTTCCTGCAGTCGCTTGCTCACGAAAGACGGCATCCAGAAATGCAACGGACTCGAAATCAAGCCTGGTGCATAGCTGCTCTTTGGCAGATCATAACTCAATCGATTGTTCACGAAGTCAGCCATGCGCTGTGCCGGAGCAGTCTGCTTCATGTTGCCCTGCTGCCAGCATTGCTTTTCCACGATTTCCTGGAAGTACATCATTTGGAGTGAAGAGTGAGGAGTGAAGAGTGAAGCATTCTCCTGCGCCTTCATTTCCTGCTGTTCGATGACAGACTGATGTTCCTTCACAAACTGCGCCACATCCTCGGGATGAGTTTCCACCACCATGCCCGAGTTGCTCCAGGCAGTACCGCGGTTGCTCGGACTCATACCATTCACCACGAGCTGTTCCGGTCCTGTAGCAGCCGGAATCACAAAACCGCCCGGACACATACAGAAGCTATAGACACCTCTGCCATCTACCTGAGTAACAAAGCTATATTCGGCAGCAGGCAGATATTTTCCTCTACCACTCTTATTGTGATACTGAATCTGGTCAATGAGTTGGGAAGGATGTTCCAGACGCACACCTACGGCGATGCCTTTTGCCTCGATATCTATCTTTGCCGAAGCGAGATAACGGTATACATCGCGGGCACTATGGCCTGTTGCCAGGATAACCGGTCCGCGATAAGTTTCCTCAGCACCTGTAGCCAGATTCACGGCTTCTACGCCTATCACCCTATCGCCAGCTGCAGCATCAGGTGCCGTCAGTTTACCTTCACCCTCAAGGATCAGACGAATCATCTTGGTCTGGAAATGCACTTCGCCGCCACACTTGATGATGGTGTTGCGCATGTTTTCAATAACGCGTGGCAACTTGTCGGTACCGATATGCGGATGGGCATCTGCCAGGATATTGGTATTGGCACCATGCTGGCAGAATACGTTCAGAATCTTATCTACACTTCCCCTTTTCTTGCTTCGTGTATAAAGTTTGCCGTCACTATAAGCACCGGCTCCACCTTCACCGAAACAGTAGTTGCTCTCACCATCTACCTTCTGAGTCTTGGTAATGTTAGAGAGGTCCTTCTTGCGTTCGCGCACATCCTTGCCTCGCTCCAGCACGATAGGACGATAACCCAGTTCTATCAGGCGCAGGGAAGCAAAGAGACCGCCAGGTCCCTCACCCACAACGATAACACGAGGTCTGCTGCTCACATCCGGATATTCGGTATGGACATACTGGTCGTCCTGCGGAAATTCGTTGATATAAGCACGCACCTTCAGGTTGACGAAGATGGTGCGCTGACGGGCATCGATGCTTCTCTTCAAAACCCTCACCTGGTTGAGCGTTCTTACATCCAATCCCTTTTCTTTGGCGAGATAACGCTTGATGCCTTCCTCGCTTGCTGCCTGTTCGGGCAGAATTCTTATCTGGTATTCTTGAATCATTTACTTTGAGCTTTGAACTTTATGATTAGTTTTATAAAAGTGACAAGTGACCGATTCCATATTACGGATTTCGCATTACATTCACAATTCACTTTTCACTTTCACTTTTTCATGCTTCCATTGTAGCCAGCACTTCGAGCGTATCCAGCTGATACATGGTGAACTTACCATCTTCCAATGTTGCAAAGGTTGGCGGATTGCCACCCTTCGGGAAGGTGATGCTGCCGGTATTTACGATGGCCTGCCCCTTCTCGTTATGAGAGAGTTCCCAGAGATGGGAGTGTCCATAGATCATAGCCTCGTAAGGACCCTTCGGCATGTTTTCCTTATTGTATACATGTCCATGAGTCAGAAGATAGCGCTTGCCTCCGTCTACCAGCAAGGCATAGGTCTCCATGATAGGGAAATCGAGGAGCATCTGGTCTACTTCCGCATCGCAGTTGCCACGCACAGCGACAATCTTATCTGCCAGCGCATTCAGTCTTTCTACGATACCCTTAGGATCGATTCCTTCCGGAATGCGGTTGCGGGGACCATAATTGATGATATCCCCCATGATGCACATCATGTCACAATGTTCAGCCTCGAAGAAATCGAGGACCTTTTCCAGGGCTGGCAAACAGCCGTGGATATCTGAGAATAAAAGATATTTCATTCGTTCCTTCTTATGTTTGTTATGCTTATGTCTTTTATGCATTGAATTGCAAGCGCAAAATTAAGCAAATAATCCGAAACACCCAAACATTTCAACGTTTTTTATATATATAATAAGGTATAAGGGAGAGGAAGAGCCTATAATTATCTACTGAAATAGCTTTTTTATCTACAATATGCTACTTTTTTGTTAAAATCCTTGGCAGTTTGATATATTATTCGTACATTTGCCCTCAAGTTCTGCTTCGGCCCCGGTCGTTTCGGGGGAGGCATTACATTACCAACGTAAAATTCAAGAACATATGAAAGTATTAAAATTCGGCGGAACATCGGTTGGTTCCGTAAAAAGCATCCTCAGCTTGAAACGTATCGTTGAAAACGAGGCTAAGAAACAGAGTGTAGTGGTTGTCGTGAGCGCGCTTGGCGGTATCACGGACAAACTCTTGCAAACCTCTCAACTTGCCCTCAAGGGTGATGAACAGTGGAAAGTAGAATTCGAAGCCATGGTTGATCGCCACCACAAGATGATAGATACCATCATCACCGACACTACAGACAGAGAAAACTTATTCAAATCGGTTGATGCCCTCTTCGAGCAGTTGAAGAGCATCTATTTTGGTGTGTACCTCATCCACGACCTCAGCGAGAAAACGCAGGATGCCATCGTGAGTTATGGTGAAAGACTCAGTTCCAAGATTGTTGCCACTTTGATTCGTGGAGCCAAATGGTTCGACTCCCGCAACTTCATCAAGACTGAGCGCAAGAACGGCAAAGGCAAGCATGTACTCGACAGCGAGCTGACCAACAAACTGGTAAAAGAAGCCTTTGCAGAAATTCCACGCATATCTCTCGTTCCGGGTTTTATCAGCCGTGACAAGAACACAGATCGCACCACCAACCTTGGCCGTGGCGGTAGCGACTACACAGCTGCCATCATAGCAGCTGCCCTCGATGCAGAAGTGCTCGAAATCTGGACTGATGTAGACGGTTTCATGACCGCTGACCCACGTGTCATCAAATCAGCTTATACCATCAACGAACTGAGTTACGTTGAGGCGATGGAGCTTTGCAACTTTGGTGCAAAGGTCATCTACCCTCCAACCATCTACCCGGTTTGTGTCAAGAATATTCCTATCAAGGTTAAGAACACCTTCAACCCAGATGCTCCGGGCACCATCATCAAGAACAAGATAGATGGCGACCAGAAGCCTATCAAGGGTATCTCTTCCATCAACGGTACAGCGCTCATCACCGTAACCGGTCTTTCCATGGTCGGTGTGATTGGTGTAAACCGCCGTATCTTCACCGCTCTTGCCAACGAGGGCATCTCTGTGTTCATGGTGTCACAGGCATCATCAGAGAACTCAACCTCTATCGGGGTGCGCGAGCAGGATGTAGAAGAGGCTGTAAAGGTATTGAACAATGAGTTCCACAACGAGATTGCCGATGGTGCCATGTTCCCAATGCACGCAGAGAAGGGCTTGGCTACTATCGCCATCGTGGGTGAAAACATGAAGCATGCTGCCGGTATCGCCGGTAAGCTCTTCGGAACCCTCGGCCGTAGCGGTATTTCCGTCATCGCCTGTGCACAGGGTGCTTCAGAGACCAACATCTCGTTCGTAGTGAAGAGCGATTATCTGAGAAAGTCACTCAACGTACTCCACGACAGTTTCTTCCTTTCAGAATACAAGGTGCTGAACCTCTTCATCTGCGGTGTGGGTACCGTGGGCGGAAAGCTTATCGAGCAGATCAAGAACCAGTATGCCGACCTCATGGAGCGCAGCAAACTGAAGCTCAACGTGGTGGGTATCGCTTCTTCCAAGAACGCCATCTTCAACCGCGATGGTATTGATCTCGAGAACTACAGCGAGGAGCTGAAGAAATCAGACCCAAGCACTCCAGAGGTTCTGCGCGATACCATCCTGGCGATGAACATCTTCAACAGCGTGTTTGTAGACTGTACAGCCAGCAAGGATGTGGCCGCTCTCTACCAGAGTCTGCTGGAGCACAACGTAAGCATTATCGCAGCCAACAAGATAGCTGCATCAAGCGAATATGAGAACTACGAGAAACTGAAGAAGACTGCCATCCAGCGTGGTGTAGTATTCCGTTTCGAGACCAACGTAGGTGCCGGTCTTCCTATCATCGGAACTATCAACGATCTCCGCAACTCCGGAGATAAAATCCTTAAGATTGAGGCAGTTCTCTCGGGTACACTCAACTTTATCTTTAACGCCATCTCCAGCGTCGTCCCATTCTCTGAGACCGTGAGACTGGCTAAGGAAAAGGGCTACAGCGAGCCTGATCCACGTATCGACCTGAGCGGTATGGACGTGATTCGCAAGCTGGTGATTCTCTCCCGCGAGGCAGGTTACCGCGTAGAGCAGGAAGATGTAGAGAAAAACCTTTTCGTGCCAGACAAATACTTCAAGGGTTCGCTCGACAACTTCTGGAAGAAACTTCCTAAGCTCGATGCCGATTTCGAGGCTAAGCGCAAGGCGCTCGATGTAGAGCACAAACGCTGGCGCTTCGTTGCTACCCTGGATGGCGGCAAGACAAGCGTAGGTTTGCAGGCTGTGGGTCCTGAGCATCCGTTCTACAATCTGGAAGGTTCCAACAACATCGTGCTACTCACCACCGAGCGCTATAAGGAATACCCTATGATGATTCAGGGCTATGGTGCCGGAGCCAGCGTAACTGCTGCCGGTGTATTCGCCAACATCATGAGTATCGCTAACATTTAACACTTAACATTAAAAAAAGAGATGAAACATATTATCATTCTTGGCGACGGAATGGCTGACCACCCGGTAGAAAGACTGGGTGGAAAGACACTCCTGCAATACGCCAACAAACCCTATATGGATATGCTTGCCAAAAAGGGCAAGACAGGAAGACTCGTTACCGTGCCAGATGGATTCCATCCGGGTTCTGAGGTAGCCAACAGCTCTATCATGGGCTATGACCAGAACGAGGTTTACGAAGGACGCGGACCGCTGGAGGCTGCCAGCATCGGCTATGAACTGGAGCCTACCGACCTTGCCCTGCGCTGCAACATCATCAATGTGCAGGACGGCAAGATTATCACCCACAACGGTGGTAATCTGGAAACGGAAGATGCGGATGTGCTCATCAAGTATCTCAACGATACCCTCGGCAAGAAATATCCTGATGTCAAGTTTGTTACCGGCATCCAGTATCGCCATCTTCTGGTGGTGAAGCACGGAAACAAGCATATCGACTGTGCCCCACCTCATGATCATCCCAACGAGGAATGGCATAAGCTGATGGTGAAACCTATCTTGCCGGAGATTGGAGGCGATGAGGGTCACATCAGCCGTCGTGATACAGCCGACCTTCTGAACCAGCTGATTCTCGAGAGTCAGGAACTCCTGGAGAACCATCCTTTCAATGTGGCGCGCAAGGAGCGTGGCGAACGAATGGCCAATCTTATCTGGCCTTGGGGCGGCGGTTACCGTCCGCACATGCTCACCCTCTCCCAGATGTATCCACAGATCAAGAAGGGTTCTGTGATTTCTGCCGTAGACCTGATTCGAGGCATCGGCCATTACGCCGGTCTGCGCAACATCATCGTTGAGGGCGCTACCGGTCTTGCCAATACCAACTACGAGGGCAAGGCAGCTGCAGCTATCCAGGCATTGAAGGACGGCGACGACTTCGTTTATGTTCACGTAGAGGCGAGCGACGAGGCAGGTCATGATGGCGATCTGGAACTGAAGCTGAAGACTATCGAGAACCTCGATCAGCGACTCATCAAGCCTATCTTCGATGAGGTAAGCACCTGGGACGAGCCGGTATGCATCGCAGTTCTCCCCGACCATCCTACTCCGGTAGAGATTCGTACCCACGTCAAGGAGCCTGTACCTTTCATCATCTATTACCCTGGCATTGAGCCGGATAGCGTAGAGAAGTATGATGAGGTAAGCTGCGTGAGTGGCGGTTACGGCATGCTGCAGCTGCAGGAATTCATGAATGCCTTCATGGCAATCAATTAAAATCAACGGCTTCATGATAGTCCCCAAAGCTAATCATAAAGTTCAATGTTCAAATCTCAAAGTTAAAAGTAAAAAATGAAATATTATTCAACAAATAAGAAAGCACCCATCGCCGACCTTCACAAGGCGGTAGTTAAAGGTCTGGCAGAAGACCGTGGCCTCTATATGCCAGAAATCATCAAGAAGTTGCCACAGGATTTCTTCGACAACATCGAGAAACTCTCCTTCCAGGAGATTGCCTACAAGGTAGCAGATGCCTTCTTTGGCGAGGACGTTGATGCCGAGTCATTGAAGAAGATTGTATACGATACCCTGGCATTCGACTGCCCTGTAATCGAGGTAGAGCCAAACATCTACTCTCTCGAGCTGTTCCATGGTCCTACCCTCGCCTTCAAGGATGTGGGTGCGCGCTTCATGGCCCGTCTCCTGCAGTACTTCGTACGTCAGGAGGGCAAGGAAGAGGTGAATGTGCTCGTAGCTACATCGGGCGATACCGGTTCGGCTGTTGCCAACGGTTTCCTCGGCGTTGACGGCATCCATGTTTACGTGCTCTATCCTAAGGGCAAGGTGAGCAAGATTCAGGAGAGCCAGTTCACTACCCTCGGCCAGAACATCACAGCCCTCGAGGTAGATGGCGTATTCGACGACTGCCAGGCACTGGTGAAGTCTGCGTTCATGGACGAGGAGCTCAACAAGCACATGAAGCTCACTTCAGCCAACTCTATCAACGTAGCCCGCTTCCTGCCTCAGGCATTCTATTATTTCAATGCCTATGCCCGCATGAAGGAGAAGGGTCTCGCCGACAAGCTGGTTATCTGCGTACCTAGCGGCAACTTCGGCAACATCACAGCCGGACTCTTCGGTCATGAGATGGGATTGCCTATCCACCGCTTCATCGCAGCCAACAACGCCAACGATATCTTCTACGAGTATCTGCAGACAGGCAAGTATAATCCACAGCCTAGCAAGCAGACCATCGCCAATGCCATGGACGTAGGCGACCCATCAAACTTTGCCCGCATCTACGACCTCTACAAGGGCGATCACGATGCCATCGCTGCCTACATCGGTGGTGCTACATACAAGGACGAGCAGATTGCAGAAACCATGAAGCAGTGCTACAATGAAACCAAGTATGTGCTTGATCCTCACGGAGCTTGCGGCTATCGCGCCCTGAAGGAGCAGTTGAAGCCAGGTGAGGTTGGCGTGTTCCTCGAGACCGCTCATCCAGCCAAGTTCAAGGAGAAGGTAGACAGCATCCTTGACAGCGACATAGAGATTCCTGCACGCCTTGCAGAATTCATGAAGGGTGAGAAGAAGAGCATCCAGATGACCAAGGATTTCGCATCATTCAAGAACTACTTGATGAACGAATAAACCATACATACGGAAAAGCCTTTCTCTTTCTCAGGGGGAAGGCTTTTCCCATTAAAATAAACTCAAACTCAGATTTGTCAGGACAGATGGGTCTTGAATTTTATAACAACAGAAAACGGGAAAAATTTATGAAGATTGTTATTCTAGACGGCTATGCCGCAAACCCGGGAGATTTGGATTATCATCTTCTGGAGAAACTGGGCGAGGTGGTAGTTTATCCTCGCACATCAGATGCAGAGAAAGTGGAACGTGCCAAGGATGCCGACATCATCCTTCTGAACAAGGTGCAGATAGATGCAGAGACCCTGGCGCAGCTTCCTAAACTGAAATACATCGGTATCCAGGCTACCGGTTTCAACGTGGTAGACATCGAGGCTGCCAGGAAACAGGGCATCATCGTAACCAATATTCCTGCCTACAGCACCGACAGCGTGGCGCAGATGACCTTTGCCCTCATCCTTGCCGTAACCAACCGCGTAGAGCATTATACCCAGGAGAACCGCAACGAGCGCTGGGCTTACAATAAGGATTTCTGTTATTGGGATACCCCACTGATGGAACTTGCCGGCAAGACCCTGGGTATCATGGGATTGGGCAATATCGGCATGAAAGTTGCCAACATCGCCCGCCAGTTTGGCATGAACATCTGTGCCTGCACCAGCAAGAATTCGAGCGATCTGCCTGAGTGGATCCAGAAGGTGAGCAAGGAGGGTTTGCTTGCCACGAGCGATATTCTCTCGCTCCATTGTCCGCTTTCTGATGACACCTATCATTTCATCAATAAGGAGAGTCTGGAGAAGATGAAGGATACCGCCATCCTGGTTAATACGGGTCGCGGTCCGCTGGTAGATGAGGAGGCCGTAGCTGCTGCCCTCCACGAAGGCAGTCTGGGTGCCTACTGTGCCGACGTGATGGCTCAGGAGCCACCATCAAAGGAGAATCCGCTCTTTGGCGAGCCTAATGCTTACCTCACCCCGCATATTGCCTGGGCCACCTACGAGGCTCGCGAGCGCTTGAACAAGCAGGTTGCCGCCAACGTCAAGGCATTTCTCGATGGCAATCCGATTAATGTCGTGAATAAGTAACAGAACTTCCGCAAGTAAAACATAGTATAACAAAGAAAGCGTTTCTGGTTCATCTCTTCGAACTAGAAACGCTTTTTTATATGCAATTAGATGCGCTTTTTCACCAAAACATAGATGATGACGGGAGCGCCGAACAGCGGGGTGACGGCATTCAGCGGGATGATGCCACCGTCCGACGGAAGGGTGCAGAAGAGATTGCAAAGAAGGGCAATGGCTGCACCCATCAGCATCGTGACGGGCAACAGACGGCGATGATTCTCCGTGCCGATGATGAGGCGGGCGATATGCGGCGTTGCCAGACCGATGAAGGCGATGGGACCGCAGAAGGCGGTAACCACAGCCGTAAGAAGACCGGTGATGATGAGCAGAACGATGCGCAGACGCCTGATGTTGAAGCCCAGATTCTCGGCATACTGTTCGCCTAACAGCATGGCGTTCAGCGGTTTTACAAGGAGCAGAGACGCAGCCAGGGCAATGAGGGCCAACGGAATGAAGAACATCATCTGCTGGCTCGAAACATTGCCAAAGCTGCCCATGCCCCAAACCATATACGATTTCACGCCCTCTGCCGTGCTGAAGAAATTGAGCAATGAGATGGCGCTGCTGGCAAGATAGCCCACCATCAGTCCGATGATGAGCAGTACCGTATGGCTGCGCACAATGGCAGAAAAGAAGGTGATGATGCCCATCACCACCATAGCCCCTATAAAGGCAGCGATGAGGATAGCCAGGAAACCGCCGATGGCATAGTTGCCGGCATCGCCCAGAAAACCTACCCCTAAATCATCCAGGGCAATATTGCCGCCAAAGGCAAGCATCACGATGGCTACAGCCAGTCCGGCTCCGCTGCTGATACCGAATACGTCAGGACCCGCCAGAGGATTGCGGAAGGCTGTCTGCAGAAGCAAGCCGCTCGTGGCGAGGGCTGCGCCCGAAAGCAAGGCGGCAATCGCCGCCGGCAGTCGCGATTCCAACAGAATATAGCGGTAGGTTTCGTCGGTCTGAGAGCCCGAAATAATCGCCCCCACGTCCTGCCATGGGATGTTTACACTCCCCCATGCCAGGTTGGCGAAAAACAGTATGATAATGGCGATTGCCCCAAAAACGATGTTTTTCATTCACTAAAACTATTTCTTGTAAAATCTCTGATTAAAGCCCTATTTCTTATAGAATCTCAATTTGCCGAATCGCTCGCCATGAGCCAGGATGATGAACTCTCTGAGCAGCAGTTCGGGATGGAAACTCGTAAGCTCGAAATAAGGTACCGTAGAGGTATCTACCTGATAGATATTACCCCGGTTGAAGGCAGCAAGAGCCTTGTAGCCGTCATATTCCTGAAGCAGTTGAGTCTGCGAAAGAGGAGCACCACCGAAAAACTTGAACGCCCATATATCCACCTGCTTTCCCTTCGCCAAGATTTGCTCCGGACTCATCGCCAGACTTCCGCTGTGTTCATCGTCCTCGAAGATATAACGGGCGTTGGCATCCTTCAGCAGAATACCGATAGTACTCTGACCTCCAGGCACATACCATACGTTGCCCATCTTTCTTTCGGTCAGGATGGAGAGGCCCTTCGGATACCCGGCTGCCTCAGCTTTCAGCTTCAGATATTCCTTTTCTATCTTCGCAAAGAGCGAATCTGCCTTTGGTTCGCAAGATGCAGCAAGAGCGGTCTTCGGTGCATTCCCGTCTTTTTTAAAGAGCATGCCGTAGAATTTCATCCATTCCGCCCTGCCCAGTGGCGAAGACTCCATATAGTCGGCAGCCTCGATGATGGGCACGTGCAGCTTGTCGAGCTTGCCATATCCTCCGCTGTTCTCGAAAGGCGAAAGTAGGATGGCTTCGGGTTTCAGGGCGATGATGCGCTCGATGTCGGGTGCCATGCTCGAACCGCAATCCTCGATAGGATTCTGAGCAGAAGTATTCCCGGAAAGAACAGCCCTCTTCTTTACATCCGGAATATTGATGTAATCGAGATCGCAGACACCACGGATGATCTGCTGGCAGCCCATTTCGTACATCAACTGGCAATGGGGAGCGATGAAAACGGCACTCCTCTCCACCGGCGTGCGCACGGTATCGGTAGTGCATCTCGCCCCCGTGCTATGCCTTCTGGCAAGCATCGCCACCGTCTTATCCCCCTCCTCTCCCTTCGGAATCAGGATGTAGCGATGCAGCATCGTTCCCGCCTTCCAGGGGTTGGCGATGATAGCCTCAGTATACTGATAATCAACACCTTCTGTTGCATCGGAAGTCTCTTCCACATCGCCATGCTTCACGATGGTGAGCAACTTGGCGTACTTCATCTCCAGGGTATCGCCAGCCTCCGCATCAGCAGCAGCCGTCTTTCCTCCCTGGCATGCCGCCATCAGCAGAGCCGCCGTTGCCCCACACAAAAGAATATACAGTTTCTTCATAATCTTACAAAATATGTGTGCAAAGATACGAAGAAATCTCCATTTTCCGTTTGTTTTCTCGAATATTCTTTGTACTTTTGCCCTCAAATTTAACTAACACTACAATTTAATAAGTCAAAATGAAGAAGATTATCTGTGGCATAGCCCTTTTTTTCAGTACATCGATGGTCGCCGGTGCGCATACCTGCTGTCATAATTCAGCACAGAAATGCGGCTGCAAGAGAGGTTATCCAGACCATCCGCGTCATCGTGATCAAGGTAGATTATAAGGACTAAGAATAATTGAAAATAATATGATGATTTTTACGCAATGAAACTTCTGGGAAACCGAGAAAATGCAGTTTTTCTTGCCAAGATGTCTCTTACCCCCCCCATTTTCTATTCTATCACTACCACTACCTCGCTGCCCCTGACCATCGCCTTCTTCACCCGGTCGAAGAGCTGGAGGAAGCGTTCCTGACTCTTGAGTACGAAGCCGGGCGCATGAGCCTCGCCGATGAGGATGCCACCCTGGCGCAGACGGAACGGACCATTGCCCGGCTGCATCATGGGACAAGAAAGGGCATAAAGTTCTTCCAGACACCCGAACTCATGACTCTTGCGCTCCATGCGGCAAAGCTTGCAGGTTTCGGGGAGAGGAAGAGAGGAAGATGAAGAAGAATCATCCCTTATCGGTTCGAGGAAAAGCATCTGGCGGGCGAAGCATTTGCATTTAGCCACCATGATGTGATATTCACCCGGCTCCAGACAGCCACCCTCGCGCTCCATCGTATCACAAATGTACTGATGACCAACAACGATACCCTGGCGATTAACTACTTCCTGACTAAGGCGACCAACAATGGCGCCATGATCTCTACGAAAACGATTTAAAAACAACTTCATCATAATACGCAACAACTTAAAAACAACAATAGAAAAACATTTGAAATTCACATTCACTTTCACATTTTCTGAACGTAAAACGACTGGTAATAATCAGACAAATCCTTGCAACCTTCCGGCAACTGATGGTACACCAGCTGAGGAAACATTTCCTTCAGTTTCATATAAAGACCGATGCCCGGTTTGTCCTGATCAGGCCACATGTGAAGATTCCTTCCCGCTAAAAGATTGCGACATTCTTCATTACAAAGCGTAGCACTCGGGATGGCTATTGCCTTGTAACCCATAGACATAGCGCTCCAGCAGTCGGTACATCCCTCGGTAATAACCAATGGCTCTTTTTCTGTCACCTGCGGCAAGATCTGCATCCCATATACCATCGGCTTGCTACCTGGTGCAAACTTAAACCGCGGTTTTTCTTCAGTCTTATCTCCCAGATATCTGCTCTGAACCGTCAGCAGATTGCCATGAACGTCATAATAGGGAATCAACAGGGAAGGACCATCAAAAAACTTTCCACCAAAGCGATAGCCAGCAATGGAGAAATCTGTGCTCACCACTCTACACCAATAGATATATTCCGGGCGCAACTTTCTCTGATAGAACAGGAAATCCTTGGCTTTATCTGTCAGTTTCTTACCCATGAGCATACGCATCAGATAATCTACGTCAGGCTTATGCTGAAACTCGCCTCTGAGATTGAGTCTGTCCGTATCACATTCAGATTTTCTATGCCCAGCAACAGCTTTATCCCGATGAAGCACATCCTTACGGTTTCCCGCAGAATGACTACCGGCGCTGATATTGAATCTTCTGCACAGCCATTGGCAAGCCTCCGAAAAGAGAGATTCTCCCGTTTCATCACCAGATCGATATTATCTCCACCCCACCCGCATGCAAAGCAATGACAAGTGTTGGTGGAAGTCCAGAAATGCAAACTCGGATGGGTATCATTATGACTGATACAAAGGGCATTATGATACCGCAAACCCATTCCCAATTCATCAGCAACCTCCAGGATGCTGATAGCTCTAAGTTTAGAGAGCGTATTTGAATCAATATATTCTGCCATCTTCTAATTGTCTTTTTTAATATTACCATCACCAATAGTGCCTTTCTGCTGCGTCTTTCTAAGCACCTTTCTATCCTCGCCCTTTGCTGGTTTTTCGAGCCATCCCCATCTGCGCCAGTTGCACACCATGTTGCGGGCAGGCGTCTTGAGCCCTTTCTGCTTCAGAAATTCCTCCAGGAACTGATAAGAGAATTCCTGCGGCAACTCGCTGAAATAGTCTACAGTATGATAAGGCTCTCCTTCGCCCTCGGCAGAAATCTGCTCGAAAGCCTTGCCCCACCGCTGCAACATATTCTGCAAGATGCGGTCGGCACAAGCCAGATAGGTCTGCCTAACCAGTTTCCGGATTTCCTTCTCGCTCTTCTTCCCTTCCACTTTGTAAAGCACTTGCATGAGGGCAGCGATGCGGAAGGCTGAAACCGAACTGCGCTTGTAGAAGACATCCATCGACTTGGACATGGTTTTCACCACCTGCTGGCGGCAGTCGTTACACCATTTTACCACCGTCTTGTAGAGCCAGCTCATATCTTCCTCTATCTCCTGATGGAATTTTCCATCTTCCTCATAGCACAACCCGAAGAGCTTATCCAATGTATTCTCCAGCTCATTACGCTGCATATCGGTCAACGCCTGAAACTGTGGCGGATTGTCGCCCAGATGACTGATGAGCGGGCATAAGATGGTTCGGGTTACAGCACCGCCCTCAATGGCAGCCTTGTTCATATATCTGCTCACCGCACTCTGAGTGCCGCAGAAAACGAACGACAGCAAGGCATCTACCATGGCACTATAGCTGGATTCGCTCATGAAATCCTGACCATAGACGCTGCCCAGATCGTAAGCCGTCTTGATAACCTGCGAGAGGTCGGCAAACTGGCGCTTGGCAGAATGCACGATGGCAGAAATCTCATCGGCAAATTCGAAGAGCGTCTTCGGAGCACCATAAAGTTTGACGGCTGCATCGCATCGCTTGATAAACATGGTGAGCGATACGGTTTCGGGCAGGATGGTGATGTCGGTCTTCGGTTCGGGTGGCAGCTTGCCGTCCTTCTTTCCCTGGCGTCGCTTCAGGGCAGCATACTCCTGCTCCTTGGCTCTCATTTCGCTGTCGCGCTCGATGAAAGGTTTCATCAGGGTACGCATGATGTATCTGGCAAACGATTTTCCGCTCGACTGCTCGCCCTCTACGATGACCTGCAACACGATGGCCGATTTTTCTCCTTGATTATCATACACATACTGTATTCTGACACGTGTAAGATAAACGCTGAGCATGGCTGCAGCCACCACCAGCGTAGGATACTTGAGGTCAGAAGGCGAAGTGATCATCCATTCTCTGATGCCCGACGGATAATCTTTATCGGCAATCAGGTGATGCATGGGCATCTCTTCATTCTCTTCAGCCTGTTCAGCCAGCGTTTTTCCTATCAACCCAGATGATACCTTGTTATTGATTCCGCCCTTGGTATCCTCAGGCTTTGCCACTGGATTAGTCTGAGACGCTTCCTGTGGAGGTATTTTCTTTCCTTTTTCCATAATCCCAATCATTGATTATTTCTGAATGCAAAAGTAAGGAAAAAAAGCCTCCCCGGCAATAGGCGTCCTGCCGGTTCGCCTCCTACTAAGCCTCATCGCCGGCAACTAAGCCTTCCGCTAAGCCTCCAGCTCATCTGAAGGCATAAAAAAAGCACTTTCTGCTTGCAAACGAAGCAAAAAGTGCTGATACTGTATTATTTCTAAAATTCTTCTGTTCAGATATATTCCTATTCATTTATAATATATGCCTAAAACTTGCTCTATTTTACGTTTTTAACATTCCATCTAAAACTTGCCAACACTCACAAGAAGCAATCATTTCCCCGCTTCCTACTGTCCCTTACGGTAGATGGCGACAAAACGTTTAGCGATATTGTTGAGTTCCTCCCGGGCGTTAGGATCTCTTACATCATCAAAACTCCAGTTGGGAAATTCGCCACGCATTTTGGAGAAACGCTTGGAGATGACACTGGCATTGGTCAGGTCAGAAGGCATTTTCAGCTTCCCTGTAAGATACTTGCAGAAAGATGCGCCATTATCAAATTTGCCATCAAAATCTTTGATTTCAGAGAGCACCTCCATAATCAGGGCATAGTCTTTCTTCAAAGGAATAACCTTCTCGTCTATCATCTTCTGCAAGGCCCTCTTAACTCTTTCTTCCTGGCTCAAGTCGCCCCATTCCTTCTCATTATCTTCTTCCGTTTTTTCCTGCCCGCCGTTTTCCTGATGCTCCTCGTCTGTCACTTCCAATTCTAATGTTCTCTTCTGTTCAGGCTCGAATCCGTGCAGATAATCTTCATCATTGTTCTGGCGCATCAGTTCATTAATCTGAGATGAAACGAAGAAACCATCCTCGCCATAATAACCGATATTGGCTGCCAGCCGCTCAACCACCTCATGGTTCTTCACGACAGCTCCGAGGCACCGCTGTGAAAACTCCTGAGTTACGTAGCCTCTCCATTGCCCCATAATCATTGAGCAAAATTGAAACACTTTCGACTCCAAAGGCATCATCTGAAGTATCACAGCTGCCATATACAGGATGACAAATACGATTCTCTGACGCTCTTCCTGAGCTGTAGCATACTCATCCTCGTCAACATAGTTTTTCTCATATTGCCCTATTCCTTCCACAAAGGCAAGGCGGCTCTCGGTATCGGTATGCGAAAACATCATTTTGTCTACGATGCAGAATACCTCATAAAAAACATCCTCGCATGAACATCTGGACGTAGGAAACCACGTCTTATCATTGAAGATATCATGGGTGATAGCTCTGAAAACCTGATAAATCATGTGTTGCGAAAAAGATTTATCTACCATCTGTCTGGTCTTCATCTTAAATAACCTCATCGTCGTAACCATTTAAATCATCAAGAATCACATCAAGAGAATTGATCAAAGCAAACTGAGAATTCCCATGACAATCGCAACAGACAGCATCTCCATTAACCAGAGCAACAATCTCAACATCGGAGATTTTCACCTTGGTTCGTTTCAGCGAACGGGAAGAGGTGCACGGACCTTTCCAATAATATACCTTGATACCGTAATCTTCCTTGCTGCACAGGTTCACCAACATGGCAATGTCTCTGTTTGCCTTGTCCAAGCGCAACTGCTCACCTTTATCTGTACCATATAGCACTTGATACTTACTGGCATTGAGACACTCCATGAATGAATGCTGCATCTGCAATTGCAGGACTAAGGAATATGGCGCATCGCTGAGAGACTGATGACGAGGAAAAGAAAACACCACAGCCTTTGGTCTGCAGCCAGCCTTGATTCTCTCAGCCACGGCATCAAAGAAATCACCAGGTGGCAACTTGGCAGAAATCACCATATTCCAGCCATATTGATTCGCCACCCTGTTGATATTATCACGCAAAAGAGCCACCACCTTGTCCTGCCCTCTTTTGCCGCCGAAGATTCTAGATTCTTCCACAAAAAGGAATCCTTTGTTGGGGCGATTATCAATAATCACCTTGCAGAAAGGCTGGTTGTGAATTTCATTCTCCTTAAAATCACTCCAATAAAATTCTTTCTTGTCTGCGCATACATCCAGCACAGCCACACCTTCGCGAAATCCCAATATTCGGTTGTCGTGAATAACGTCTTCCTCATACTTCCGTGATTCCACCAAAGTCATTTTCTTGCTTTTCAGCAAACTGTCCATTACCTTCTCGAAGCCAGTCTGACACTCCTGATATTTTTCAGGCGATGGCATTTCGGGAAATTCCAAGGGTAGAGTACCCTCAATACTTGAAAGATTCCGGCTTTTGCAGAAATCAAACTTGAAGACAACGTAAGAAGTCTTTTCTGTGCTATTTTTGATAAGTCCAGTCATTGGTTTCTGGTTTAAGTTATACCATGAAAGTTATTTTTCATAGCATCTACAAAAGTAATACTTTTTCCCCGAATAAACAAATAAATTCTAAATTATTTTTTTACCAAATTGTCTTTTTTTTATAAAACCATCAAAACAAAATGTGAATGTGAATGTGAATTTGAAATGTAAATCAATGTATCGGGTTGTTCCATCCATTCCTTTTATTGGATATTGTGAATGAAATTCAATCCTCGCGCGCGTACCTTATTATATATATAATATGAACCTATTATAATGGCTACTATTACTCAAACACGATTATACGCTTCTCCTTCAGGTAACATTGAAAAACATTTCAAATTCACATTCACATTCACATTTTTGCCTTTCCTCCTATCAACCAGCTAACCCACATAGCAAGTTACTGTGCGCCCGATGCGCCTAAAACTGCGTGGCGACGCGCCGCCATCTGCGTCCCGACGCAGATGGCGATACGTCGGGACGTAGCGCCGACTGCATCGGGACGCAGTTGGATAGGCAAGACATGCCATATAATGTTAACGGATTTAACATTTAATTTAATGGCCATTAAATTAATGGCGGTTAAATTAGGCGGAAGAGAATGGGATATGAGGGAGGAATGCACGTGATTCGGGACAAGGATGCACGTGATTCGGGACAACTATTGTTTTTCAGAGAAAAATGTTGTATCTTTGCATTGTCGTTCAGAGATAGGCTGAATTAACCACTAAAAAAACTGATTGTTGAACCATTAAAAAAAAGAAAGGAAAAAAGAAAATGAAAAAGGAAGTTTGGAAAACTATCTTGCAGGTGATTATCGCTGTACTTACTGCCGTAGGCACTACGCTCGGCGTTACCAGCTGCATGTAAACTCATTGTTCGCATGTAAGGAAGTAAAGAACTTGCGAAACTTGTCAATAACTGATTTGTTTAACCATTAAAAAAACGATTTGAATTATGGGTATCAAAGTAAAAGCAATTGAGCGCAACGTAGCGTTCGAAAAAGGTAAGCAAAAGTGGGCATTCGTGATGCAGGCTGAACTCTACAGCCAGCTCAACGCCACGAAGGTGATAGAAGAAGCCGCCGTTCGCAGCGGATTGCCTAAGGCAGTGATCAACGCCGGATGGTCGGCCATAGGCGAAGTGATTGCTGCATGGGCCACCGAGGGCCACAGCGTGGCTGTGCCAGGACTGGGCAGCCTCCGATTCGGTCTTAACTCTACCGCCGTAGAGGATGTGAACAAGGTGAGCGCCAACCTCATCACCCGCCGATACATCATCTTCGTGCCTAACACCGACATCAAGAAGGAACTCGAAGAGACTTCCGTCAACATCACCTGCTACGACCGAAACGGCAAGGTGGTGAAGCAGGTTACCTCTACCGATACGCCTCCTACTACCCCATCCGACGGCGATAATCCATCCGGAGGCGACACCCCATCGGGCGGCGATTCTACTGGCGGAACCGGAAGCGAAACCGGCGGCGATGGACTTGAATAAAAGGTGCTGAGCCTGAAAACTAAAACCCTCCCCAGGTCTTAAAAAGTCCTAGGGAGGGTAAACTTTGTCTGGCAATTTAGATAGAAGGCAATTTACCAGACGTCCCGAACACAACATGCTAACCCACACATAACCCCAAGAAATCAGCATGTCGCTAACAATCCTTTGTGCCTCAAATAAATAATACTTTTTTTCAAACTAAATCCAATCCTAGCCTCTCGGCTAAAGCATATTTAAAGCTTTTATCTCATTTCAAAACATGATGGTAACATATTCTGCAGCGATATCAACCAGCTTCTTGCGGCGGGCTACACCTATTATATAATGAGCCTCCTTCGCCGAACAGTGGAAGTATTTCTTCACAGCTGTTACCAGTTCTTCCTTGCTTATCGAGCCTACACCCTTAGGATAAGCCTTGCGGATAGCCTTCTCGATGTCTGCCATCTTATATTCATGGTGACGCTTGTGGAAGTACTGCGATACGATGATAGAGAGAACTATCACGAGCAGGATGATGATAAATACTACAGACTTGTTCATTTCCTTATCTCCTTTTAATTGATTAGACAATATTAGGTTTGCTGAATCACCCTTCCGGGTGCTCCATGTTTTCGGCATCACCGATAGCCGCTATCGGTAAATCCACTGCAAATATAGCATTTTTTCTTGAAATAACAACATTTTTCGGCATTTTTTTCACTATTTCTGCAAAAAAACTTGCAAAATACAAAAAAAACACGTATTTTTGCAAGAAAATAATCCTTAAGACAGAAAGATAATGCAAGAAACTGTAAAGAAAGTATTGAATGGCGATTTTAATCGCAAGAAAGCATTGCTGTTTCTCATAACGGCTCTGCTTACCGTTATCGTCTGGAACCTGCCCATCGACAGCTTCGGCATCGAAGGGCTAACCATCGTGCAGCAGCGCGTCATCGCCATCTTCGTCATGGCCGTGATGCTCTGGCTCACCGAGGCCATACCGGCATGGGCAACCAGCGTAGTGATCATCTTCGTGCTGCTGTTCTTCGTCAGCGACTCCGCCTTTAAGATAATGCAAGGCTCGGAGGCAGAGATGGGCAAGCTGCTCGACTATCAGGGTGTGATGGCGTGCTTCGCCGACCCTACCATCATCCTCTTCCTGGGCGGTTTCGTACTCGCCATAGCCGCTACCAAGAGCGGACTCGACGTGATGATGGCGAAGGCCCTGATTGCGCCATTCGGCAAGCGTTCTGAGAACGTGCTACTGGGTTTCATGCTCATCACCGGCATCTTCTCGATGTTCATCTCAAATACAGCCACCGCCGCCATGATGCTCACCTTCCTCACACCGGTGTTCAAATCATTGCCGCCTTCGGGCAAGGGCCGCGTGGCGCTCACCATGGCCATTCCTATCGGAGCCAACCTGGGCGGTATGGGAACCCCTATCGGAACCCCGCCTAACGCCTTCGCCTTCAAGGTCTTGAACGACCCTGCAGGACTCAATCTGGGCATCAGCTTCGGCGACTGGATGCTGATCATGGCCCCTATGGTGCTCATCATGCTCGTGATGGCATGGATCATCATACGCAAGATGTTCCCGTTCTCTGCCAAGACCATCGAGCTCAACATCGAGGGCAACATGCAGCACAACTGGCGCACCACGGTAGTGGCCGTCACCTTCCTCGTAACCATCGTACTCTGGGTATTCGGCAAGCAGCTGGGCATCAACGCCAACACCGTGGCCATGCTCCCTATCGCCGTATTCGCCCTTACGGGAGTGATTACAGCCAAGGACCTGAAGGAGATTGACTGGGCTGTCATCTGGATGGTGGCAGGCGGATTCGCCCTCGGATTGGCGATGAACGGCACCGGTCTTGCCGAGGCAGCCGTAAAGAGCATTCCGTTTGCAGAATTCAATCCGCTGGTCATCATGATCGTATCCGGACTGGTATGCTTCATTCTGAGTAACTTCATCTCCAACACCGCCACCGCCGCCCTGCTCATCCCTATCCTCACGGTGGTATGCGCCGGCATGGGCGACAAGCTCAACACCATCGGCGGCACCTCTACCATCCTCATCGGAGTAGCGGTATCGGCCAGTTGCGCCATGTCGCTGCCTATCTCAACCCCTCCTAACGCCATCGCCTACTCTACCGGCCTCATCCAGCAGACCGACATGGTGAAGGCAGGGCTCACGGTGGGCATCCTGAGCATGATAGTGGGCTACGCCGTGCTCATCACCTTCTGCAAGATGGGCGTGCTCTAGAGGGGCATCATCTGCGAAAATACACATTATTATATATATAAAGGAATGAAAAATATTGTTATAGGAATCGACGTAGGCATCTCTACGACCAAGATAGTGGGCATCGATGAAAGCGGCGTGGTGGTAAGCCCCATCCGCATCAAGGCCACCGACCCTATCACCTCGCTCTACGGAGCCTTCGGCAAGTATCTTCACGACAACAAGATTGCGCTGAGCGATGTAGAACAGGTGATGCTCACAGGCGTAGGTTCTGCCTATATCGACGAGCCCATCTACGGACTGCCTACCTTGAAGAGCGAGGAATTCGTGGCCGACGGACTGGGCGCCCGATACGAGAGCAAGCTCGACCGCATGATCGTGGTGAGCATGGGAACCGGTACATCGCTCGTAAAATGCGATGACAACGAGATAAGGCACATCGGAGGCATCGGCATAGGCGGCGGAACCCTGGCAGGACTGAGCCGCATCATGCTCAAGACCGACGACATCAAGCAGATTATCAACCTGGCCAAGGACGGCGACGTGAGCAAGATAAACCTGCTGATAGGCGACATCAGCGCCAAGCCTCTGCCCGGACTCCCGATGAACGCCACCGCATCGCTCTTCAGCAACGCCAAGGCCAACGCTTCGCGCGAAGATATCGCCATGGGACTCATCTGGATGGTGCTGCAGTCGATAGGTTCGGCTACCATCCTCTCATCGCTCGAATCGGGCATCAAGGATTTCGTGCTCATCGGCAACCTCACCCTGCTGCCGCAATGCCGCGAGGTGTTCCCAGCCATGGAGAAACTCTACGGAGTGAGGTTCAGAATACCGAAATACTCGGAATTCTGCACCGCCATCGGAGCTGCGCTCGACTATAAGCGACAAGCAAAATAATCACCCCCGAATCGCCGCAATGCCCTATACACGGGCGTTGCGGCGATTTTCATTCCCACCCCCTGCCACGGCACACAGACAACAAGGGGAAAACGCACACAAGCGCACAAAATGCGCAACACGCTGATAGATAACAACTTAAACGTTTCGGAAACAGAAATTTGTCAAAGTTTTCCGAAACTTTTTCGTTTCTGCCTGATTACCAGCGACTTAATATTTTTTAACGATAAAAAAGTTGTCCAAAAGTAATTACTTTCAGAAATATTTTATACCTTTGCAATGTCAAAAGGAGGTACATATCTACCTCTTCAAGTCATAATGACTTAATACTAAGTAATTTAAACATTAATCGTAAAAGTAATACTAAAATGATCCAGACAGTAGTAAAGCGTGACGGACGCATCGTTGGATTCAACGAACAGAAAATCATGGCAGCCATTCGCAAGGCCATGTTGCATACCGACAAGGGTGAAGATACCACTCTTATCGAGCAGATAACCGACCACATCTCTTATCGCGGCAAGAGCCAGATGAGCGTTGAGGCCATTCAGGACGCCATCGAGATGGAGCTCATGAAGAGTGCCCGCAAAGATGTTGCCCAGAAGTATATCGCATACCGTAACCAGCGTAACATCGCCCGCAAGGCGAAGACACGCGACGTGTTCATGAGCATCGTCAATGCCAAGAACAACGACATCACCCGTGAAAACGCCAACATGAATGCCGACACACCAGCCGGCATGATGATGAAGTTCGCTTCAGAAACCACTAAACCATTCGTCGACGACTACCTCCTCTCTGAGGATGTACGCGACGCCGTCATGCACAACTATATACATATTCACGATAAGGACTATTACCCAACAAAGAGTCTCACCTGCGTGCAGCATCCGCTCGACGTGATTCTGAACCACGGATTCACAGCCGGTCATGGTTCAAGCCGTCCTGCAAAGCGCATCGAGACCGCAGCCGTGCTGGCTTGTATCTCTCTCGAGACCTGCCAGAACGAGATGCACGGCGGTCAGGCCATTCCAGCCTTCGACTTCTATCTGGCTCCATACGTACGCATGTCGTACCAGGAAGAGGTGAAGAACCTGGAGAAGCTGACAGGCGAAGACCTGAGCAACCTCTATGATGCGCCTATCGACGACTACATAGAGAAGCCGCTCGACGGACTGCAGGGCCGCGAACGCCTGGAGCAGCACGCCATCAACAAGACCGTAAACCGCGTGCATCAGGCGATGGAGGCATTCATCCACAACATGAACACCATCCACAGCCGCGGCGGTAACCAGGTAGTATTCTCAAGCATCAACTATGGTACCGATACCAGCGCCGAGGGCCGCTGCATCATGCGCGAAATCCTGCAGAGCACCTATCAGGGCGTAGGCAATGGCGAAACAGCCATCTTCCCTATCCAGATATGGAAGAAGAAGAGAGGCGTAAACTATCTGCCTGAGGACAGAAACTACGACCTCTACAAGCTGGCGTGCAAGGTAACAGCCCGCCGTTTCTTCCCTAACTTCCTGAACCTCGACGCCACCTTCAACCAGAACGAGAAGTGGCGTGCTGATGATCCGGAGCGCTACAAGTGGGAGATTGCAACCATGGGCTGCCGTACCCGCGTGTTCGAAGACCGCTGGGGCGAGAAGACCAGCATCGCCCGCGGTAACCTGAGCTTCTCTACCATCAACATCGTGAAGCTCGCCATCGAGTGCATGGGCATCGAAGACGAAAAGCAGCGCATCGACATGTTCTTTGCCAAGCTCGACAATATCCTCGACATCACAGCCAAGCAGCTCGACGAGCGCTTCCAGTTCCAGAAGACGGCGATGGCCAAGCAGTTCCCTCTGCTCATGAAGTATCTCTGGGTAGGCGCAGAAAACCTGAAGCCGGAAGAGACCATCGAGAGCGTCATCAACCACGGAACCCTGGGTATCGGCTTCATCGGATTGGCAGAATGCCTGGTTGCCCTCATCGGCAAGCACCACGGCGAGAGCGAGAAGGCACAGGAGCTGGGACTGAAGATTGTTACCTACATGCGCGACCGTGCCAACGAGTTCAGCGAGCAGTATCATCACAACTACTCTATCCTGGCCACTCCAGCCGAGGGATTGAGCGGTAAGTTCACTAAGAAGGACAGAAAGCAGTTTGGCGTCATCCCTGGCGTTACAGACCGCGACTATTATACCAACTCTAACCACGTGCCTGTATACTATAAGTGTACAGCCCTGAAGAAGGCACAGATCGAGGCTCCATACCACGACCTGACCCGTGGCGGCCACATCTTCTATGTAGAGATTGACGGCGATGCTACCCACAACCCTTCTGTTATCGAGAGCGTGGTAGACATGATGGATAAGTACAACATGGGTTACGGCTCAGTAAACCACAACCGCAACCGCTGTCTCGACTGCGGCTACGAGAATGCTGACGCCCACCTCGAGGTTTGTCCTAAGTGCGGCAGCCACCACATAGACAAGCTGCAGCGCATCACCGGTTATCTGGTAGGTACTACAGACCGCTGGAACAGCGGCAAGCTTGCCGAGCTCCACGACCGAGTAACCCATATCGGAGGAGAAAAGTAGTGATTAGTGATTAATTATTAGTGATTATTGATTAATGATTAGCGTATTAAGCATCGTACATGATACGATGGTAGACGGTCCGGGCTTCCGCACATCCATTTATTGTGCGGGATGCCCCAACCATTGTCCGGGCTGCCATAATCCGCAGTCGTGGGACATCAGCCACGGCACGATGACCTCTACCGACGAGCTGATGAAGGAAATCATGAGCGACCCCTTCGCCAACGTCACCTTCTCGGGCGGCGACCCTATGTTTCAGGCAAAGGGCTTTGCCGAGCTGGCACGCGCCATCAGGGAGCAGAGCAGCAAGAGCATCTGGTGCTTTACGGGCTATCTCTTCGAAAACCTCGTGAAGAATCCCGAGCAGCTGGAACTCCTCCGCCAAATCGATGTATTGGTAGACGGCCCCTTCGTACAGGCATTGCGCGATGAAGATCTCTTCTTCAGGGGCAGCAGCAACCAGCGCATCATCAACGTGCAGAAGTCGCTGAAAGAAGGAAGAGTGATAGAACTCAATCTTACAACAGAAAACCCGAATCCGGTATTGTAAATCTACATACCAGATTCGGGTTTCCCGTTTCTTTTTCGGTGCCAAAATCATTATCTCTTAGCATCCTTCTCTTCGAGGTAGCTGATAGAACTCTGAATATAATCACGCTCCCACTCGCTCTCGTGCAATTTCTCATCGCCATAGAGCAGAAGGTCGAGATCCAGCGGAACATCTACCTTACGATAAGGACCACGGATTCTGCGTCCGCATCCCTGCTCCACACTCCGCAGCGCGGCAAGCACAGACTTCTTAGAGCAGATGGTCTCCCCCAACATCACCTGATTCAGAAACTTGTCTGAATTCTCCAGTCCGATAGGCTCAGTCCACATGCGCGGACCAAAAAGGCTGTTCCTGAACATACAACTCAGATGTTCATGCGCCTTCAACACATTCTCCTCCTGATTTCTGTTAGAGCCGATAGCTATAATTACTTTTGTACGAGTTTTCATTATTAAAATCATTATTTCTACAAAACAAGTCAGTTTCTCTCAGAAGAGACAGATAGCCCCTGCATTTGTATGTCATATTTTGTGCAAAGATATTAAAAATTTTGTAATAAACCGCGATTTATCCGTTTTTTTTTATATTTTTGCAGAATGAATCATCTAAAAGCAAACATTTTAGGGCTCGCTCTGCTCTGCTGCCTCCCGATGGGCGCACAGCTGAAGTGGAACCAGGCCTATCAGACATATATCAACCAGTATAAGGATCTTGCCATCGAGCAGATGCTCCGTTACCGCATTCCAGCCAGCATCACCCTAGCACAGGGACTGTTTGAGAGTGCGGCAGGAAAGAGCGACCTCGTACGCCAGGGCAACAACCACTTCGGCATAAAATGTCACAACTGGACGGGCCCAACCCAGTACCACGACGATGATGCCCGTGGCGAATGCTTCCGCGTATACCAGGACGCAAGAGACAGCTACGAAGACCACAGCAAGTTTCTGGCGCGCCAGCCACGCTACGCACGCCTCTTCGAACTCTCGCAGCACGACTACAAGGGATGGGCTCGCGGACTGAAAGCCTGCGGCTACGCCACCAACCCGCAGTATGCCAGCAAGCTGATACAGATTATAGAGCTCTACAAACTCAACCAGTATGACAAGGCCAAGCGCTACGACCGCTTCATGGCTACCCACAGCGGTACCGACCAGCCTGTAAACGCCGAAGGATTGCTGCACCCTATCCATATCTTCAACAAGAATTACTATCTCTATGCCCGCGAAGGCGACACCTTCAAGAGCATAGGCAAGGAGGTGGGCATCAGCTGGCGCAAACTGGCTCGCTACAACGAGCGCAACAAGCACGCCGTGCTGCACAAGGGCGACATCATCTATCTGAAGAAGAAACGCTCCAAGGCACCTAAGCAGTATAAGAAGCGCCCTCACGTGATACAGCCGGGCGAAAGCATGTACGCCATCTCGCAGAAGTATGGCATCCGACTGGAGAAACTCTACAAGATGAACCATCTCGACCCTAACATCCCGGTAAGCGTAGGAACACGACTGAGGGTGAGATAAGGGATTAGTAAAATGTGAATGTGAATGTGAATTTTAAATGAAAATACAATGAAGAGAATGATATTATCCCTCGCCACCATGGCGATGCTGATGGCGCCCGGCACAATAAAGGCGCAAAACTTTGACGACTATTTCACAGACAAGACGCTGCGGGTAGACTATACCTTTGCCGGCAACCAGAAGCAGCAGATGATAGCCGTAGACGAACTCAACGTAATGCCACGCTGGTACGGCAAACGGCAGCGACTGGCCGAACTCCCGGTAGAGGGCAACGGACAGATAACCGTACGCGACCACCGCTCGGGCAAAATCATCTACCGCAACTCCTTCTCCACCCTCTTCCAGGAATGGCTCTCCTATCCAGAGGCAGAGAAGAACACGCAGAGTTTCGAGAACGTATTCCTCGTTCCGATGCCGAAAGATACCGTAGACATCACCCTCGACCTGCGCAACAACCGCCGCGAGATAACCACCACGCTCACCCACCAGGTAGCGCCGAAAGACATTCTGATTCATCAGAAAGGCAACAAGCCTACACCATACGTCACCCTGCAGCAGGCTGCCGACACCACCCGATGCATCCACATCGCATACGTGGCTGAAGGCTATACCGATGCAGAGATGCCTGTCTTCCTGAAAGATGCGCAGGAAGCTACAGAGGCCATCTTCGCCCACGAACCCTTCAAGAGCATGAGAGACCGCTTCAACATCGTAGCCGTAAAATCGCCATCCAAGCAGAGCGGACCTAGCATCCCAGCCCAGGGCATCTGGCACGAGACCGCCCTCAGCTCTCATTTCGACACCTTCTACAGCGACCGCTACCTTACCACCCTGCATCTCAAAGACCTGCACAACTGGCTGGCAGGTACCCCTTACGAGCACATCATCGTGCTGGTAAATTCGGATAAGTATGGCGGTGGCGGCATCCTCAATTCATACAATCTCACCACCTGCCACCAGAAATGGTTCAAGCCGGTAGTGGTGCATGAGTTTGGGCATTCCTTTGCCGGACTTGCCGATGAATACGCCTACGAGCAGGAGCAGATACCGATGTATCCTCACGATGTAGAGCCTTGGGAGAAGAACATCACTACCCTTGCCGATTTCCACGGAAAATGGGAGAACATGATAGACAAGAAGACCAAGATTCCTACTCCGCTCTCAAAGAAAGAGAAGGAGGCGGTGAGCAAGGTGGGTGTCTTCGAAGGTGCCGGATACAGCTTGAAGGGCGTTTACCGCGGTGTGCAGGACTGCCGTATGCGCATCAACGAAACGCCGGAATTCTGTGCAGTATGCAAGAAGGCGCTGCAGGACCTCATCGACTTCTACACGAAATAAAGAAATCATAAAAACATTATATCTATGAAAGAGCAAAACCTAAACATCAGATACATGGTGGCTCAGCTCTCAGAGTTGAGCCAGCAGGAGCAGGAGCTCGTTAACAGGGCGAAGGCTGCCACCAGCAATGCGTATGCTAACTACAGCCACTTCTATGTGGGAGCAGCCCTGCTGCTGGGCGACGGCAGAATAGTGATTGGAGCCAACCAGGAGAACGCCGCCTTCCCGTCGGGACTCTGTGCCGAGCGCAGCGCCATCTTCGGTGCCCAGAGCAACTATCCCGACCAGCCTATCCTGACGCTCGCCATAGCAGCGAGAAACGGAAATGGTTTCCTCAAGTCGCCTATCTCGCCATGCGGAGCCTGCCGCCAGGTGATACTGGAGATGGAAGACCGCTACCAGCGCCCCGTACGCATCCTGCTCTATGGCGAGAACGGCACCTACTGCTTCGACAGCATCAAAGACCTTCTCCCCTTCAGCTTCGTAGATTCGAACATGAAGGAATAAGATTACAGAGCCCACTTTTAAAAAGGGCTCAGGATATAAGAAAAAGCCCTACAGGAAGTTTGCATCATGCAGACTTTCCTGTAGGGCTTTCTTCTTATTCCTCCTTATACTCATTATTCCTCCCTATATTCAAAGCATCCTGCGGCAGGCTGCTCTTTCTTTCTCGGCAAACCATCACGGTCGGTTGCAGGCAGGGTTTCGGCAGCTGCCTTTCCTATTGCTGCCGACTCCTTGCTCAGATGGAAATCATACTTCAGATTATCTGTGTCGAAAAGGCGGAAATGCTTCTCGGCAAACACCGTCGTATCCTTGATGTCCTCATAAACCACATGGGTGAACTTCAGACTGTCGTCCGTCTCCAGCTTCTCCGTGCGCAACACACAATGGTCGAAGAGGAAATTGAAGGCATCCTCCTCTTTCGGAGCCTCCCAGACCACCTCATCATCATGATAGCCCGTTACGAGCGAATTTCTCACCTCGAAACGAGGCAGCGGAGAGGCAAAACCGATGGCAGACTCGCGGCGCCCGTCAAACGGATAGAACTGGGCTATGGTGCAGCCGTTTACCTCAACATCGCCACCCTCAACATAGAGCGGATGGTTTAAACAATTGGTTATCTGCGAGTTATAAACCTGCACCTTGGCAGAATCAATCCTCACACCGTAGCCCTGACTGTTATGAATCGTGGCATTCTCGATGAGCAGTTTCTGCTTCGTAGCATCGCCCGCTTCTATCATCACAGCATCGTAGGCACTATGAATATCAGCAAACGAAATCCTGCAGTCATGAGCCGAAGACATCAGTCTGATGCCCTGCCATTGTCCCGGTGTGCGGTCATAAGGCAGATAATCGAACATGTGGTCCAGTCGGTCGCCCCGCATCACCACTTCCCTGTCCTTTTCGCCCTCAATCTTCAGCGAACCGAACACCTGCAAACCCGCATTCTCGTGGAAATAGAGTTGGGTGCCCGGAGCAATGGTCAGCGTAGCCGCCGAATCAACCCTGATGCCGCCATAAACCACTACCGGCAGCGTGCTCTCCAGCAGCTGGTCCTGCTTCACCTCGAGCGAATTGAGTTTCATCGCATCCCATGAAAACGCCCTCAGGTTCACCTTCTGCTCCACGCCACTTTCCAGCGCAAACACCAGGTTGTCGCTCACCAGCTGCGGCTCTTTGCTGTTCTGCATCGCCGAAGTCAGTTCTACAAACACACGTATGCTGTCACCCTTCCTGATCTCCACATTCTGCGTCTGGAATCCCGCTTCGCTGCCCAAATAAGAGCCGTCAACATTCACCCGGTAGCCCTTCTGGTTACCGTTTTCAAGCCGCACCGACTGGCAGCGCAGAGCCTTGCCCGTACGGTTGTAAACCCAGAAGCTTCGGGTAGGCGTAGGCACATTCGAGAAGGTGGTGTCCATCTTCAGCGTATCTACCGAAAACGAGAGCACATCTCCCCTCGACGTTGAGAAACTCTCATCGTCGGCACAACTGGCAAGCAGGGCGCTCATCGCCATCCCTACACCCATTATATACAAAAATCCCTTTTTCCGTTTCATATCTATAAAAACGGAAAAAGGGAAATATTATTGTATCTGCCTCTACATAAACAGAGCAAAGATAGATGATCCTACAACCGTCAGCACACCGCAAACCACGATGCTCAGACTGCTCATGGCTCCCTCTATGGTACCCATTTCCATCGCCTTTGCCGTACCCAGCGCATGGGCAGAACAGCCGATGGCGATACCTTTGGCAATAGGCTCTTTGATGGAGAGAAGCTTCAGGAATTTCTCGGCAAAGATGTTGCCCAGCACACCTGTTACAATGATGACGACCACCGAAACCGAAACATGACCACCCAACTCCTCAGAAACGCCGATACCGATGGCGGTAGTGATGCTCTTAGGCAGGAAGGTAACGTAGGACGCATGGTCGAAATGGAAGATGAGGGCGAGAATGAGCACGGAGCAGAGACTCGCCAGCACGCCCGAAACAATGCCGATCAGCACAGCCCGATAATTCTTCTTCAGAAGCTCAACCTGCTGATAAAGTGGCACAGCCAGACAGATGGTGGCTGGTGTGAGCAGATAGCTGATGCTGTTGGCGCCTGCCGAATAGGTCTTGTAATCTACGCCCGTCAGCAGGAGCGTGATGATGACGAGGATGATGGAGATGAGCAGCGGGTTCATCAGCGACCATCCCGTCTTCAGCTTCAGCAGCATGCCTATGCCGTAGGCAGCCAGACTGATGAGAACGCCGAAGAAGACAGAATCCTGGAACAAGTGGTTCATTTCTTCGCCTCCTTTCCTTTTCTGATTACCAACTGCGTAATCCAGCCCGAAGCACCCATCACGACGAAGGTGCTGACCACCGTAACTACGATATACTGGAACCATGCATTGCCGATATCCTGATAAGAATCAATGAGTCCTACGGCAGCCGGAATAAACATCACGGGCATGATGGCAATGAGGAAACTGCTGGTTTCGCGGATATGCTTCACCTTGATCAGTTTTGTTTCCAGCGCAAGAAAGAGCAGGATGATGCCATAGATGCTTGCCGGAATAGGCAATGGCAGCAAAAAATGAAGCAATTCCCCCGCAAAGGAGAAAGCTATGATTATCAAAAATTGAATTAAAAACTTCATGTTGAATTACTTTAAACCTTAAACCTTGGAACTTTGAACCTTTGAATCTAAATCAAGCTAACGTACTGCTCAATGAGGCTTGCCGTCTCTTCTACGCCCAGGCGCACAGTATCCAGGCAGATGTCGTAATCATCGGCATTTCCCCAGGTAAGGCCTGTATAATACTTATGATAAGCCACTCTGCAATCCTCGGTGTGCTCTACAAACTCCTCAGCTTCCTCATACGAAAAGCCCTTCTCCTCCTGAATCTCCTTGATGCGAGCCTCCAGATTGCCGCTCAGGAAAACAGAAATCAGGTCTTTGCGCTCGCGGAAGATATAGTTGCCGCAACGGCCGATGATGATACAGTCTTCATCGCCTATCATATCGGCAAGTGTATGGAGCGGTTTTTCTGTCAGCGCCCTCTGCGTTTCGCCAAGCGACGACATCGAGAAGAGCAGTTCATCTACCGGCCGCTCATCGAAGAAAGCCTCCATCTCGTCGAGCACTCCTCTCTGTTCAGCCATTTCCATCATATTTTTACGGGTATAAAAAGGAATACCATACTTTTCGGCGAGCAGCTTGCCCACGCGAATAGCGCCACATCCACACTGGCGCGCTATCGTTATAATCATGATTCTATAAAATTAAAACGTATATAATAATTACTCAGTTCCGTTATCCCCCTCCAGCCCATCCAGGGCGGGAGTTTTATATAGCAAAAAAGCTAAGAAGATTTGACTCTTCTTAGCTTTCTTGTGTCGGGGCGACAGGATTCGAACCTGCGACCACCTGTTCCCAAAACAGGAGCGCTACCGGGCTGCGCTACACCCCGCTTGTGCTTTGCTAAAGGTTTGAGTGAGAGAAAAATAGAGTCGGGGCGACAGGATTCGAACCTGCGACCACCTGTTCCCAAAACAGGAGCGCTACCGGGCTGCGCTACACCCCGCTTACTCATCTCTACGACACCTCTTAAGCATTGCTTTAAGCATCATTTCTGAATTGCGAGTGCAAAGGTACTACATTTTTTCGATTCCACCAAATTTTTCCATAACTTTTTTCAAAAAAATATGCATTTTAATGCAAAATGGCTGGGAAACAGGCAAAAAATAAGGGCAACCCCTATCCGGAATTGCCCTTATACCTTATTATATATAGTGGCGGAAAAGAACCGCAACCATACTTGCTGAACTTCTAAATCAGAAACCGACTGCCCGAATCTGTCAAACCGAGAAGACCGGCAAATCTGATTTTACTTGATGATTCCCTCTTCTACGAAAATCTTCTTCAAGATCTGGACAGCCTGCTCAACCTGCTCTCTAGTATGAGTAGCCATGAGTGCGAAACGTACCAATGTATCCTGAGGAGCACAAGCTGGAGGAATAACAGGGTTGATGAACACACCTGCATCGTAAGCCATCTTGGTAACAACGAATGTCTTCTCAGCATCGCGTACGTAGAGAGGAATGATAGGACTCTCTGTCTCGCCAATCTCGAAACCTTCCTCGCGGAAACGCTTCAAGGCATAGTTGGTTACATCCCAGAGATTCTCGAAACGCTCTGGCTCATTCTGAATGATGTGGAGAGCCTCGAGAGCTGCTGCTGTGGCAGCTGGAGTGTTAGAGGCGCTGAAGATGTAAGTACGGCAGTTGTGACGGAGGAAGTTGATCGTATCCTTGTCTGATGCGATGAAACCGCCGATAGAAGCCAGACTCTTAGAGAATGTACCCATGATGAGGTCTACCTCATCGGTCAGACCGAAGTGGTCGCAGACACCACGACCCTGCTTGCCGAATACGCCAAGACCATGAGCCTCGTCTACCATGATAGAGCAGTTGTACTTATGCTTGAGCTTAACGATTTCAGGCAAGTTAGCCAGGTCGCCCTCCATAGAGAACACACCGTCAACAACGATGAGCTTGATAGCCTCCTCAGGGAGCTTAGAGAGCACGCGCTCCAAATCTTCCATATCGTTGTGCTTGTAGTGAAGCTGGGTAGCGAATGAGAGGCGGCGGCCATCTACGATACTTGCGTGGTCGCGGTCATCGCAGATAATATAGTCGTTACGACCTACTACGCAAGCCAAGACACCCTGATTTACAGAGAATCCTGTAGAGAAGCACAAAGTTTCATCCTTGCCCATAAATTCAGCAAGCTCCTTTTCGAGCTGCACGTGCAAATCGAGCGTACCATTGAGGAAACGGCTTCCTGCACAACCAGAACCATACTTGTCGAGCGCAGCCTTTGCTGCATCAATAACACGCTGGTCGTTAGTCAAACCTTGATAAGCATTAGAACCGAACATCAGGATTTTATGACCATCGATGTCGGTTACCTCTGTCATCTGCTTACTTGTGATCTCGCGGAAATATGGATACACACCGGCAGCCATATACTTCTGAGGTTCACGATAATTCTTGTATCTTTCTTGTAATTGTCCCATTATTAATAGGTGTACTTTATTTTCTTTTTTTATATTTTTCTAACTTTCAGGGTGCAAAGATACAAAAAAGAACTCAATAAATGGCTTTTTTTATAAGAAAGTTTACTTTTATAGTTTTTTTAATCGATATTTCTTGTTATTTTGGGTATTTTTATTACTTTTGCAGCCTAAATTTTACAAACTCTTGACTATATAATGAAGAAAAAGATACTTTTCATCATGAATCCGATTTCAGGAACAGCCAGCAAGGCGGCAGTTCCCAGTCTGATAGATTCTGTTTTGGACAAAGAGCTTTTTGAGTACGAGATAAGAATGACTGAAAGAGCTGGGCACGCTTCGGAAATTGCTACCGAAGCGAAGAACAACCATGTAGATGTGGTTGTGGCGGTTGGCGGTGACGGAACCGTCAACGAGGTGGCCCGCTCACTGGTTCACTCCGATACTGCCCTCGGCATTCTGCCTTGCGGTTCGGGCAACGGACTGGCAAGACATCTGCTGCTCCCGATGAACCTGAAGAAATGCATAGAGGTCATCAACCAATGCCAGATTAGAAATCTGGATTATGGTGTCATCAACGACCACCCGTTCTTCTGCACCTGCGGCATGGGCTTTGACGCTTTCGTCAGCATGAAGTTTGCCGAGAGCGGCAAGCGTGGTCCTATCACTTATGCTGAAAATATCCTGCGCGAGGGATTGAAGTATAAGCCTGAGACTTACACGCTGGAGGACGAGACGGGCACCAAGCAGTATAAGGCGTTCCTCATTTCCTGTGCCAACGCATCTCAGTATGGCAACAATGCCTATATTGCCCCTCAAGCATCCATGAGCGACGGTTTGATGGATGTTGTCATCATGGAACCATTCGATGTAATCGAGGCGCCTCAGGTAAGTTTCGACATGTTCAACAAGACGTTGGACAAGAACTCGAAGATCAAGTCGTTCCGCTGCAAGAAGCTCCATATCACCCGCAGTCAGCCAGGCGTAATCCATTATGATGGCGACCCTGTGATGACGGGTGCAGAGATTGATGTTCACCTGGAAGAAAAAGGAATCAAGATGGTGGTGAACCAATTTGCCAACAAGAACGACCGCAAGCCGAACATGATTCAGTCTGCCTTTGCCGATTTCTTCAACGACATCAATGCCGTGCGCGATGATATTCATAAAGACATCCAGCGCCAGAGCAAAAGAGTAGAAGCTATCAGCAAACTGGTACAGAAGAAGCTGAACCTTTAAGTAGTGAGTAGTGATCACTAATCACTACTCACTAAGATAGAATTCTTCCGTTATTTTCCTATACCATTCCGAGCGGTTTCCCTGCGAATCCATCATCGTTTCAACATGCTCTTCATAAGGCGAAATGCGATGCTTGGCAAAACTCAGCATAAAGCGCTTTGGCTGCTTGCGCTCTACCGTTTTTACACCACACTTCCGTATAAGATAAAAACCTAATATACAAGACTCTGCAACAAACTGCTCCACTACTTCTACGGGAACAATTGCAGAGAAAATACCGTCATCAGAAAGCAGCCGTTTTACACCCGCAAACAAATCGCGGAACGGAAGACTGTCCGTATGTCTCGCCATCGTCCTCTTACTGTCCGGATTTTTCAAGCTATCTACAAAGAACGGAGGATTGCTCACTAGCGCATCAAAAACACCGGCAGACTTCAAATCTTCAGCAGTTTCCAAAGCCTCAGCAGCTTCCGAAGTTCCCCCGAAATCCTGCAGTCTGCAGCATTCTATTTCCACCCTGTCGCGAAACGGACTTGCCATCACATTTTCCCTCGCCTGTCCGCAGGCATCAGCATCCATATCAATCCCCACTACCTCAGCTTCAGGAAAACGCTGCGCCATCATGAGCGAAATCAGTCCCGTTCCGGAACCGATGTCCAGAATCCGCCTGCCACCTTGCGCCCATGCACCCAGCAAAACGCCGTCAGTTCCCACTTTCATGGCACAACGGTCTTGCTCTATCTCAAACTGTTTAAATCGAAAATTACCCATAAATTCTTCTGTCTCTTTACAGAAGAAAACGAATGCGCCGCCGATTTATTTTATCGCAAGCAGCAGAAATTGCCACTTCCACCTGCAAAAGCAGCTACTTACATCTATAAAAACGGGTACTAATATATAGAAAAAGCAATTTTATTATTAAATAATCTATCATCTTCCACGATATTTCATAAAAAATGAGTACCTTTGCACGGAAAATAGAAATCATAACAAAATGGATAATAGAAGAACAAGTACCCGAATACAAATGATTGCAGATTACGAGGGCGACCCGAAAACCCTGATCGAAGACCAGGAAGAAGGTTTGTACCCTACCCTCTGCATGCGAGATATTGTAGTTTTCCCTACCAACATGACCCCTATCGTTGTGGGCAGAAAGGAAAGTCTGAATCTCGTCCGGATGCTGGAAAAGAAACCAGACACCATATTCTGCGTATTCTGCCAGAAGAACAAAGATACAGAATCGCCCTACGAAGAAGACCTCTACCCTGTAGGTGTCTTCGCCAAACTCATCAAGGTGATCAAGATGCCTGGCACAGAGCAGATGAGCATCATCATCCAGGGTCTGGGCAGATGTCAGATGAAACATCTCGTTCAAAAAGAGCCTTACACAGTAATTGACGTAAAAAGTCTTCCGGAGAAATGGCCTGACGAGAACAACGATGAACTCTTCAGAATGCTCTACGAGAACTTCCATTACGAAGCGACAGACTATATCAAATCAAACGCCAACTATACTGATGAGGCCATCCAGGCCATCAACGAACTCTCGAGCATTCATATGCAGTGCAACTTCATGTGCTCCCTCCTCCCTTTCTCCATCGAGGATAAAATCAAGATGCTGAAAGAGGAAAATCTCAGCGAGCGCATCATGATTGCCATCAGATCCCTGAACAAGGTGCGCCATCTGCTACGCATCCAGACTGAGATTGAGAACAAAACCCACTACGACCTCGATGAACAGCAGAAGGAATACTTCCTCAAGCAGCAGATCAAGAACATCAGGGAAGAACTGGGAGAAGGCAACGCCAGTCCGGAGAAGAAGGAGATTCTGGAGAAGGCGAAAAAGAAGAACTGGAGCGAGGAAACTGCCAAAATCTTCAAGAAAGAAATTGCCAAGCTCGACACTCTGAACCCGCAGAGTCCTGACTATTCGATACAGATAGGATTCCTGCAGACCATGGTAGATTTGCCTTGGAACTCCTACACCCAGGACGACCTCAGTCTGACCCGTGCCAAGCGCATTCTGAACCACGACCACTACGGCATGGAGAATGTGAAGGAACGCATCCTGGAATTCCTCGCCGTAAGAGCACTGAACGGCGGCGGCAAGAGTCCTATCCTCTGCCTCTACGGTCCTCCGGGCGTAGGAAAGACCAGTCTGGGCAAGAGCATCGCAGCAGCCATGAAGCGCAAGTATGTACGCATGTCGCTGGGCGGTCTGCACGATGAAGCCGAAATCCGCGGTCACCGCCGCACCTATGTGGGAGCCATGCCGGGCCGCATCATCAAGAACATGCTGAAGGCAGGCAGCAGCAATCCGGTCTTCATCCTCGACGAGATTGACAAGGTGGCGCAGAGCAATTTCAACGGCGACCCAGCATCAGCCCTGCTCGAAGTGCTGGACCCGGAACAGAACAATGCCTTCCACGACAATTATCTCGATATGGATTACGACCTCTCCAAGGTACTCTTCATCGCCACAGCCAATGACCTGAGCGTCATTCCGCGTCCGCTCCTCGACCGTATGGAGCTGATAGAAGTAGGCGGCTACATCACCGAAGAGAAGACAGAGATTGCCAAGCGCCACCTCGTACCGGAAGAGCTGGAAAGCACCGGACTCGACAAGGTTTCGCCAAAGGTAAGTTTCAACAAGAATGCCCTCGAGTTCATCATCGAGCACTACACCCGGGAGAGCGGCGTAAGACAGCTGAAGAAGCAGATTGACAAGAGTCTGCGCAAGATGGCTTACAAACTTGCCTGCAACCAGGAGCTGAAGAACTACACCATCACCCCTGCCGAAGTAAAAGACCTGCTGGGCAATCCGCCGTTCAACCGCGACATCTACCAGGGCAACGACTATGCAGGAGTGGTAACCGGACTAGCCTGGACCTCAGTGGGCGGCGAAATTCTCTACATCGAAACCTCGCTCAGCAAGGGCAAGGCAGGCAAGCTCACCCTGACCGGAAACCTGGGCGACGTGATGAAGGAATCAGCCATTATCGCACTGGAATACGTCAAGTCGCACATCGACCTGCTCCAGGTAGACTACCGCATCTTCGAGCAGTGGAACATCCACATCCACGTGCCTGAGGGAGCCACCCCGAAAGACGGTCCTTCTGCCGGAATCACCATCGCCACCAGCATCGCCTCAGCCATCACCCAGCGCAAGGTGCGTGCCAACACAGCCATGACCGGCGAGATAACCCTCCGCGGCAAAGTGCTCCCGGTAGGCGGAATCAAGGAGAAGATTCTGGCAGCCAAGCGGGCAGGAATCAAGCACATCGTGATGTGCAGGGAGAACCAGAAGAACGTAGAGGAAATACCGGAGAAATATCTCAAGGGCGTAGACTTCCACTATGTAGAGAATGTGGCTGACGTCTGGCAGTTCGCGCTGACCGACGAGAAGGTGAAAAACCCTACAGACTTCAGCATTGAGGAAAATGATAAAAAAGAATAGAAATGAAATTTGAATTACAAGTAACAGATAAAGCAAGCGATGCGCGTACAGGCATCATCACCACCGACCACGGACAGATCAAGACCCCAATCTTCATGCCCGTAGGAACCGTAGGAAGCGTGAAGGGCGTCCACTTCGAGGAACTCAAGAAGCAGGTCATGGCACAGATTATCCTCGGAAACACCTATCACCTCTACCTGCGCCCAGGTCTTGACGTCATCAGGGCAGCAGGCGGATTGCACAAGTTCAACGGCTGGGACCGTCCTATCCTCACCGACAGCGGCGGCTTCCAGGTCTTCTCGCTCACCGGCATCCGCAAGCTCAAGGAAGAAGGCTGCGAGTTCCGCTCCCACATCGACGGCAGCAAGCACTTCTTCACACCGGAGAACGTGATGGACACCGAGCGCATCATCGGAGCCGACATCATGATGGCCTTCGATGAATGTCCACCGGGACAGAGCGATTACCAGTACGCCAAGAACAGCCTCATGCTCACCCAGCGCTGGCTAGACCGCTGCATCAAGCGGTTCAACGAAACCGAGCCCCTCTACGGCTATCAGCAGAGTCTCTTCCCTATCGTTCAGGGCTGCACCTTCCCGGAACTGCGCCGCGAAGCAGCCAAATACATTGCCGACAAGGGAGCCGACGGAAATGCCATCGGCGGACTTGCCGTAGGAGAGCCTACCGAGGTGATGTATGAGATGATAGAAGTAGTGAACGAAATCCTGCCGAAAGACAAGCCGAGATATCTGATGGGCGTAGGAACCCCGCAGAACATCCTCGAAGCCATCGAGCGCGGCGTAGACATGTTCGACTGCGTAATGCCGACCCGCAACGGCCGCAACGCCATGCTCTTCACCTATCAGGGCACGATGAACATGCGCAACAAGAAGTGGGAGAAAGACTTCAGTCCGATAGATCCAGACGGCTGCGACATCGACCTCGTAACCACGAAGGCCTACCTCCACCACCTCTTCAAGGCCCAGGAGCTGCTGGCGATGCAGATAGCCAGCATCCACAACCTCTCTTTCTATCTGCGCCTCGTGACCGATGCCCGCCATCATATCGAGCAGGGCGATTTCGTGGCATGGAAGAATTCCATCATCGACCAGCTTGGCCGAAGAATTTAAGTAAGCAAGCATCATGAAAGATTTTAAGAAAATAAGAAAACACCGCCGGCTCTACCGCACCGGCCGATGGGCTTCCCGCAAGTTCGGGTGGCTCATCAGGGCTGTGCGCTGGCTGGCTCACAAGCTCCGGTTCCTGCGCATATTCCGGTTTCTCAACCCGTTCAGGTACATCAAGAAGCTCGACTGGTACATTATCAAGAAGTTTCTGGGCTACTATTTCTTCTCCATCGCCCTGATCATCTCCATCGCCATCGTCTTCGACTTCAACGAGAACCTGTCAAAATTCACAGAGCACCATGCACCGGCGCGCGCAATCATCTTCGATTACTACGCCAACTTCGTGCCCTATTTTGCCAACCTCTTCAGTGCGCTGTTCGTGTTCGTGGCGGTCATTCTCTTCACCACCAAGATGGCAAGCAATTCCGAAATCATCGCCATCCTGGCGTCGGGAGTATCCTTCAAGCGTCTCCTTCGCCCATACATGATTACCTGCGTGCTGCTCTCAGCCCTCTCCTTCGGGCTTTCAGCCTACGTCATTCCCCACGGAACCGTCATCAGGCAGAACTTCGAGACGATGTACAAGAACAAGAAGAAGAATACCAGTGCCGAGAATGTACAGCTGCAGGTAGACAAGGGAGTGATTGCCTATATGCAGCATTATGACAACAGCATGAAACGCGGCTACGGATTCTGTCTCGACAAGTTCCAGGACAAGAAACTCGTAAGCCACCTTACAGCGATGGACATCCAGTACGACACCATTTCCGACAGCAAGTATCACTGGAAACTGAGCAACTGGAAAATCCGCAAGCTCCAGGGCATGAAGGAGCATATTACGAGCGGAGCCCAGAAGGACACCATCATCATGATGGAACCTACCGACCTGGTCTATTCCAAGGGTCAGCAGGAAACCTTCACCAGTCCTGAGCTCCGCGATTACATCTCCAAGCAGATTAACCGCGGTTCGGGCAACGTAGTGCAGTACGAGGTAGAATACCACAAGCGCATCGCCTCTTCCTTCGCTTCGTTCATCCTCACCATCATCGGCGTCTCCCTCTCAGCCCGCAAGCGCAAGGGCGGCATGGGAGCAGCATTGGGCGTTGGACTTGCGCTGAGTTTCGGCTACATCATGCTGCAGACGGTTTCTGCCACCTTCGCCATCCAGGCCAACTTCCCGTCTGTTCTGGCAGCGTGGCTTCCAAACTTCCTCTTCGCCATCGTAGCCTACTTCTGCTACCGCAAAGCACCGAGGTAATTATCAATTAATATTATAGTTTATAGCAGCCATGCTCCCCTATAAACTATAAACTGTAAACTATAAACTATAGAAGAATGTATTTCGACGAATTAGATTTAAACGACAACGTGCTCGACGCATTATATGACATGCGCTTCGACACATGCACTCCAGTACAGGAAAAGTGCATTCCAGAGATATTAGAAGGTCACGATGTCTTGGGTGTAGCCCAGACCGGAACCGGCAAAACCGCAGCCTATCTGCTGCCGGTATTGAGCAAGCTCGATGACGGCGGTTATCCGAAAGACGCCATCAACTGCGTCATCATGTCACCAACCCGCGAGCTCGCCCAGCAGATAGACCAGGCGATGCAAGGCTTCGGCTATTACCTGCAGGGCGTGAGCAGCGTAGCCGTATACGGCGGCAACGACGGCAACCGTTACGATCAGGAGTTGCGCAGCCTCCGCATGGGCGCCGATGTAGTCATCGCCACCCCGGGCCGCCTCATCTCCCATATCTCTCTGGGCAATGTAGACCTCAGCAAGGTAAGTTTCTTCATTCTTGACGAGGCCGACCGCATGCTCGACATGGGTTTCTCTGACGACATCAAGACCATCGCGTCAAAACTGCCAAAGACCTGCCAGACCATCATGTTCTCGGCAACCATGCCTGAGAAGATAGAAGAACTGGCTAAGACCTTGCTCAAGAATCCGGTAGAAATCAAACTTGCCGTCAGCAAGCCAGCCGAGAAAATCAAGCAGGAAGCATACGTATGCTACGAAACCCAGAAGATGACCATCATCAAGGACATCTTCAAGGCGGGCGACCTGAAGCGCGTCATTGTCTTCAGCGGCAGCAAATTCAAGGTGAAGCAACTCGCAGCTTCTCTCCAGCAGATTGGAGTAAACTGCGGAGCCATGCACAGCGACCTGGAACAGGCTGAGCGCGATGATGTGATGTTCAAGTTCAAGAGCGGACAGTATGATGTTCTCGTAGCTACCGATATTGTGGCGCGCGGAATCGACATCGATGATATTGAGATGGTCATCAATTACGATGTTCCTCACGATACAGAAGATTACGTTCACCGCATCGGCCGTACTGCCCGTGCCAACCGCGATGGTAGAGCCATCACCTTCGTGAGCGAAGAAGACCAGTACTGGTTCCAGCAGATAGAGAAGTTCCTGGAGAAGGTGGTAGACAAAATGCCTCTCCCTGAGGAATGCGGCGAAGGTCCTGAATACATCAAGCTTAACAAGCCGAAGAAGAAAGGCGCAAACGGAAGAAACAACAGACGCGGTAACGGCAAAAACGGCGAGGCCGGAAAGAACAGTGCCAAGAACCGCCGACAGAAAGACCGCGACCAGACTTCTCACAAGCGCAAGCCAAACAAGCCAAACGAGCGTCAGGAAAAAGCACCACGCAGCAACGAACAGCAGCCTCAGCAGGGTAACAAGCAGCAGAACGCAAAGCAGCAGCCACAGCAGGGCAACAAGCAGCAGAACGCAAAGCAGCAGAACAGAAAGCCAGCCCAGCCAGGCGAGCAGCCAAAGAACAGCAACAGCCAGAAGCGCCGCAATAACAGCAACCAGCAGCGCCCAGGCACCGAGAACAATGTTCGCCCAGGCAGCAACGGCCGTGGCAGAGGCGTAGCCCAGAAAAAGGGCGACAAGCCGGCTGCACACAAGCACACCCCTATCGTAAATCCACAGAAGCAAGAAAATGCTGTGAAGAAATTCATCAAGCGCATCTTCGGATTCAAGAAATAGGAAATAAATTATCTTTTAAAAGAAAAGAGGAATGATGAAAGCGCTACCCCTCACCCCGCTCATGACCATCAGCCTCACACTGACGATCGGAATCATCATAGCCAAATGGGGCTATGATGATTTCAATATGCGCTTCTGGCTCATCATCTCCATCATTTCATGCGCCCTTAGCAGCATCATCTTTTTCCTTACTAAGTTTTTAAGCAAAAAAGCTTACTTCAGCAGGAGCCACCAGTTTCTCATCTACTCCCAATGCGTGATGATTCATTTATGCATTCTGAGCCTTGGGGCTTTTCTTACCTGCAAGCAAATAGCTGATTCCCAAACCTCTACACAACTGAAAAACTGGCAGGAACTGCCTTACCTCACACGGGCAAAAATCAATACCGAACGCTATAAAAGCAATATTGAAAGCAAACTGGTTTCCCTTCACGTAAAACAGCAAGACTATGCAGTCATCGCAGCCATGGCGCTGGGCGACAAGAGCGCACTCGACTCGAACACCCGAAACAGTTACTCCATTTCCGGAGCCAGTCACATCTTGGCAGTAAGCGGACTTCATATAGGCATTATCTTCCAGCTTTTCATCTTTCTGCTAGGCGGCAGAAAGTACTCAGTTTACACCATCATCCTGTCCCTCATCTCCATCTGGACCTACGTTTTTCTCATAGGATTGCCGGCAAGTGCAGTCCGTGCAGCCATCATGCTTTCAGCCTACAGCTTAAGCTTAGCTTTCCATCGTACCGGTCTGCCGCTCAACACTTTATCCTCAGCTTATATATTTATGCTCTTCATCAGTCCGCTCTATCTTTTCGAGTTGAGTTTCCAGCTTTCGTTCCTGGCCGTAGCTTCCATTCTGTTGTTCTTCACACCCCTTTACACCCTCCTCCCCATCCGCAGCCGTTTCATCCGTTGGGCATGGGGACTCCTTTGCGTTTCACTGGCAGCCCAGATAGGAACCCTTCCGGTCATCGTCTACACCTTCGGCAGAATATCGTGCTATTCACTTCTCACCAATTACATCGCCATTCCCGCAGCAACCCTCATCCTATATCTTGGGGCAGCATTAATCCTGTTCTCCCCACTCACGTTATGGGCGCCCATAGCACCGGTTGCCGCCCCACTCATCAGCCTTACATCAGGCGCCCTGACCAGCATCACCCAGTTTTTGAATACAGCCATAAAACTGATCAGCATGCTGCCTGGAGCAAGCATCGAAAACGTAAGAATCAGTCTGCCTCAGGTAATCGGCCTCTACGCTATCATCCTGCTCATTTATGCCCTATGGCGCAGGATAGATAAACAGAAGTCGTCAGAATGCAAGATTCCATAAAACGGAGATAAAGGCTTAAACCCCGAAAAACGTCTCTTATATAATAAGGTGTGCGTACACAAAAGCGCTACAAATCGAGGTTAAGAATGTTAAAAAATAACTTTTTTCTACTTTTTCTGCATTTTTTCTTTCTTTTTGTTGGTGTTTTCGAGAAAAACATGTATCTTTGCAACCAGAAATAAAAAATAAGAATTTAAACTCAATAAAAGATTAAAGATTATGAAAGCATCAGAAGTCATCGCGAATCTCCAAAGAAGATTCCCAAACGAGCCTGAGTACATTCAGGCAGTTAGTCAGGTTCTCGGTACTATCGAGGAAGAGTACAACAAGCACCCAGAGTTTGAGAAGGCAAACCTCATCGAGCGTCTCTGCATTCCAGACCGCATCATCCAGTTCCGCGTATCTTGGGTAGATGATAAGGGCAACGTACAGACTAACATGGGTTACCGCGTTCAGCACAACAACGCGATTGGCCCTTACAAGGGAGGTCTTCGCTACCACAAGTCAGTAAACTTGGGTATTTTGAAGTTCTTGGCTTTCGAGCAGACATTCAAGAACTCTCTTACTACTCTCCCAATGGGTGGTGCTAAGGGTGGTTCTGACTTCTCTCCACGTGGCAAGAGCAACAACGAGGTTATGCGTTTCTGCCAGGCTTTCATGACAGAACTTTATCGTCACATGGGTCCAGACGAGGATGTTCCAGCTGGTGATATCGGTGTAGGTGGCCGTGAGGTAGGTTACCTCTTCGGAATGTACAAGAAGTTGACACACCAGTTCCAGGGCGTCTTGACCGGTAAGGGTCAGGAGTTCGGCGGTTCATTGATCCGTCCTGAGGCTACAGGTTACGGTAACGTATACTTCCTCTGCAACATGCTCGCTACCAAGGGTATTGACATCAAGGGCAAGACAGTTTTGGTTTCAGGTTCAGGTAATGTAGCCCAGTACACTATGGAGAAGTTGCTCCAGTTGGGTGCTAAGCCAGTTACATGTTCAGATTCAGACGGTTACATCTACGACCCAGACGGAATCGACCGCGAGAAGCTCGATTACATCATGGAGCTCAAGAACGTCGAGCGTGGCCGTATCAAGGAATATGCAGAGAAGTATGGTGTAAAATATGTTGCAGGTGCTAAGCCTTGGTTTGAGAAGGCAGACATCGCTCTCCCATCAGCTACTCAGAACGAAATCAACGAGGAGGCAGCTAAGGCTCTCATCGCCAACGGCGTAATCGCAGTAAGCGAGGGTGCTAACATGCCTTCTACTCCAGAGGCTATCAAGGTATTCCAGGATGCTAAGATTCTCTACTCTCCAGGTAAGGCAGCCAACGCAGGTGGTGTTGCAGTATCAGGTCTTGAGATGAGCCAGAACTCAGAGCGTCTGAAGTGGTCTCGTGAGGAGGTTGATGCTAAGCTCCACGACATCATGAACGATATTCACGCTAACTGCGTGAAGTATGGTACAGAGCCAGACGGTTACATAAATTACGTAAAGGGTGCAAACGTAGCCGGCTTCCTGAAGGTAGCTAAGGCTATGATGGCTCAGGGCATTGTATAAGGCTAGAAAATTTTTAATAAACATCTTAAAAAATTTAAAATAATAGGAAATAGCGGGTCTGTGAAGATCCGCTATTTTTGTGTTTACTCCTTCCCCCACTCCTTCTTTACATCAAAGCAGGGACAGGCTTTGTTGGCAAATTCATTATGACCATGAATCGTGGCTAATGGATATTCCTCCTTCAGCTGCTCGATGAGCGAGCGCATTGCCGCTTTCTGGTCTCGGGTTCTTGTATCCTTCGGCTTACCTTTCTTTGATAAGCCGCCGATGTAGCAAATGCCTATACTGATGGAATTATGGCCCTTGCAATGGGCGCCAACCTCCTCTATCGCACGGCCTACATGAATGCTGCCGTCACGATAAATCACGAAATGATAACCTATGCAGCGCAGTCCGCGCTCGCGGTGCCAGCGGTCAATATCCGCTACGGTGAAGTTGCGACCTTCCTTGGTCGCACTGCAATGAATGATGATTTCCTTTATCTTACGCATGATAATGATTTTACGGATGATTTGAAAGGTGATAAATACTTAAGCGGAATCGCATCAAAGCCCCAGTCTCTGATAACGAGCGTGATGTGCTCCCTGTTCCTGATTGCTTCATCCACCTTCTCGCAAAACTCCGAGAAGTATTCCTCAGAATGAAGCACAAGTCCCGAAATGTAGGATCTGCCCAGAATAATGCTGCCATACATTAATTTATAAGGACCATTGCCCGGAACGAAGAACGGCTTGCGGATAACAGACTTCGGAGCTCTGCCGTTTTCCTTCAGAATGACAGGCATGATTCTGCTCTTCTCATCATCCCTCAGAAACTTCGGGTTGGAAACCGGCACAAGTGCCAGCCTGTAAGCATCAGCTTTCAGATAGCCCTGAGGACGCTCCAATGTTCCGCAGAAAAACTTACCGTTAATGACCATAGTGCCATCTACTCCCCATGGAGTGAAACGGCGGCGAAATATACAAATGTGCATGATAATTTACAATTTATAATTGATAATGAATAATTGGATCAAGGCCGGCCATTAAGGCTGATTCAAGAACCGAAAAACTTAATGACCCTTAATGACCTTGACCCTTAATGACACCCTCTTTAGACTGTAGGAGAAACTTTCTGATAGCGCATGTCAGGTAATACACAGATTAACCCCTGACGTTTCCAGTTCTTTAGCATCTGTTTTACCGTCTCATGGGTGGCTGTTGCTCCCTTAACTGCAATGCTCTGCTGCTCTGCCTGCTCAAAGGTGAAAGTTACGTCCAGCCGCTCAAAGATGGAATCATTCTTACCTCTGCGACTTCTGTCGTAAGCAGACTGACTGCAATAATTCTTGGATGAGAACGCATCCTCTATGCGACTACGGAAGAAGTAGAGTGCATTATCCAACTGATAATCTGCCAGGATATTGAAGGTTTCGAGCATGGTTGGTGTCTGCGTCTTTACGAGCATTCCCTTCCACAAATCAGGTGACTCCTTCAGCTGTTTCTCGGCTCCATTGAAACCATGCTTCTGAATCAGCGTTTCCAGAACCTTGCAGAGCATGATGCAGGTCATCATTCTCATGGTGGTTGGACAGATACGGAAACGCTGGCGGGCTTTCACCTTGTCGTCATTTTTCATCGTTTCCAGTCTTATCTGTTCCAGCCATTTTCTACCCTTTTCCTCCAGCTTCGGCAGCACTACCTCACCGGTCAGCAAAGGCAGCAGATGAGCTATCTGAATAATGCGGTCGCGCTGACGTTCGTTCATTACATACATGTTGTCAGAAAGTGGAGTGAAGGTATTATCGGGCGTTTTTGCCACGATGATACGGCTTTGGAAACCATCCGTATAATTGCTTACCACTCGATAGAGTGCATCTGGCGTTCCGCACATCACCACATTCCATAACAGTCTGTCTATATGGACATTCACCGCATCTGCACTTCTTGCTTCACGCTCATAGCTTGTTCCGTCGTAAGCCTGTCTTAACATAACTGAAAAGTCGCTCATTGCCGATTTCCACTTCTGCGCTACAGTGTCAGCTTCCGGAGTAAACGAGAAGGCGTGCTTGCCTTCTGTGTTAGCCAGTCGTTCAGCCAGATTCGCCACCGTATTGTTCAGTGTCAAGCATCTTACAGGCAGTTTCGGCTCTTCCGGCTGCTCCTTCTTGTTCTTGGCTGCACGTTTCTTGGCTCGCCATTCATCCTCCTTCTGCTGATACATTTTGTCCATTTCCTTCACTTCCGAAGTCCATGCGTCAATCACGGGGTCAATACTACCCTTGCCAGATGCAAAATCTCCGGCGATGTAGGAGATGAGGTTCAGCGAGTTCATCTTGCCGTGAACGGAAACCTTCACGCCCGTTGCGAGCATTCCGATGGCAGGACAGATGGCTGTGATTACAGGCAGTGCCAGTGCCGGACCCACAGCGCTGATAGAGTCCCGAATGCCTTGCGGCAACTTAGGCAGCGCATTATAATAGAACAGATCGTCCTTAGCGTTAGCCTCGTCCAGCGCATTTACCAGCGCCTCATTGTCAGCCGCCGAACCACCACCTGCATTTCCTTGCTTCATTCGTTCCTGACGGATGGCAGAGAGCACATCCTTCAGTCGCTTAGGCATTTGCGTGATTTTCTCGTTTAATGCCGAGTTGATGCAAGCCATCTTTTCCTGTTCGGGAAACCCATCGTAGCAGGGAATAATCTGAGCCAGCTGATTGCGGTCAAAACCACAGATGTGGCGCAGGTTCACAGCCAGCTCAAAGGTCAGCGTATTGCGGTTGGAGCGCATCGGCTCCTGCCCATCATTATACAGTTGCCACCACTTCTTAATGATTTCCCCATAAGGAATCCCGAGATAATTGTCCTGAGCAGCAGAAGTAGTTGAAGCAGAAGAAGTTGACGCAGTAGAAGAAGTTGAAGCAGCAGAAGTAGAAATTCTCGAATTCTTAAATTCTTGACTTTTTAAAGCCCCCTGAGAATTCTTCTTGAATTCTTCCTTCCAAGGCTCATAATGCTTGTTTGCCTTGTGCGCTCCTTCCGGCAGTTCCTCCTGTCCGTATCTTTCACGCTCTTCCAGGACCTTCCCTTCAGCAGCCACGGCAGCCTCATCATATTCATCCTTGAAGAGCCGTGGCGAAAGGAAGAGCAAATCTTCGTCATCCGATGTGGTAGTGAAATAAACCCTGTTAATGTCGTGAGCCGAAGTATCCATTTCGCACTTGAGCATCGTAGCAATTCGTACCTGATTCTCCAGAACCGTCTTGCCCTTTTCGCGTTCAAAAACCGCATGTCCGCCCTGTCTTGCACTACGCTCCAGCATCAGCAGTCCGTACTTGTCCGGTTCTTTCAGCAGCAGCTTGGCAGCCTTGGCAAAAGCCTCCGGCTCATCCATATCAAATCCGAAAGCACAGCTTGGCAGTTTCATTCCCTTCACCACGCCTTGCGGATAATGGCCGGAGTAGTTAAACTGCACCAGTCTCCGTTTCGCAGCATCGTTTCCGGCACGAGCCAGACGAAGATTCGCCTTCTGCTCATTGCTTCCACGCAGCTGCTTATACTCCTCTTCCGAGGTGATGGAGCGGGCAACCTTGTGCCCATTCTCCACCTTTATTAAATAACAACTCATCTATCTGTTTCTACTTATCGTTTTAAGTTGAATACAAAATCCTAATGTTTCAGTTGGTAATCCAATACCGCCTCAGCCCCTTCTTCTGCCTCAACAGCCAGTGTTCGGGCGATGTTGATTCCCTCATGGCAAAACACCTTCAAGGTAAGCTGAACAGCACCGTCCTTGGTCTTGCTCACACGACCATGCGCCAGTTTCTTAATCAGTTCCGACTGAGTTCTGAGGCGGTGCTGAACCACGAAATCAAACGTTCCGTCAGGCATTTGCTGAGCCACGCCCATCGAACGGAATCGAGGAACCTTATTCACCCCCGATTCCTGAGGACTGAAGAGGAAATACTGCTTAGCATCATAGTAAGCCATTCCACCCAACTGCACATGCTGGCAGTCATTATTATTCACTTGCTGGTTCTGAACATTATTCTGAGCATTGTTCTGAACCTTGTTTACTTTCTTAACCATAATCTGAATTGAATTTTAGGAGAAGAAACATCCGGATTGTTGCGCGCTTTACCATGGAAAATCCTCCTCAGTTTCAACTCAGTTAATAACTAAGAATCTCCGCAATAAGTCTCCAAGCGAAGCCTCCCTTTTACCTTTTTACCCTTTTACCTTTTCAATGTCCGTAACCAGGATATCCTGATAAACCTGACCATTGTGCCCATGGGTAGTAAAGCGGAGCGTAACTGCCACCAACTCGCCCGGAGCATACTTACACTGAGCCATATTGCCCAACATTGCCGCAGCATACTGGTTCTCATACTTGCCGCCCATCTCCTGGAGAACGATGTTACATTTCATCATCTGTCCGTTCTCACTTTTCTGACTCTGTACAGCGAAGGTCTCACCCTGCTGCACCACTCTCATAATCTGAGTATACATATTATATAATTGTACGAAGAGGTTTCAAGAGCACCAAACCATTTCAGCGTTGTCTTGTTTCTTCGACGCTGCAAAGATATAATGATTTCCAAACGTAAAAGCAAAAAATGATTTCCAAACGTAAAAGCAAAAAAAATCCTCCACGAATCCGTTTGGGGGATGTGGGGGATATAGTTTATATTTTTAGGGGATACTATTGGGGGATACTATCTGAACTTTTCCACTCTTTTTGTATTTATCACCGTTCCCGGCTTAGCATACTTGGCGTCTTGAAATTCATCATCCAACTTGTCAGCAATCTCTCTGTAAATGTCACAACATTGTGGCGCATCACAATCAGCAAGTGTCCATTCATTATAGTCATTTTGCTTGAAATAAGAATTTATCTCATGAAAATCGGCCGTAGAACATTTTAGTAAGGTACTGAATGCAGAATTGATCTGGTCAATGAAAAGACGCTGAGTTGACTTCTTCAGCCAATTCTTGTTGAAGAAAACCTTATAAACAATAAACCAATGTTTCTGGGCGTTGAGCGTTTTGTCTTCAATTAAGTCTTTAAGTTTAAGCATCAGCTTGTCTACATCCACATTCTCCTTGAATGCGATGTTCTTGAATACGGCTTCAACCTTCATTCTGCTATGCTCCTTGGCAATCTGATAAGAAAGATACTTATCGAGAAAATCGTAAATATCGTTGTAGGTCTGTTCTTTCTGTTCCAGAATATAAGCAACAATCAGTTTGATATTCCTGCCATTGTTGTGAAATACCTGTCCGAATCGGCAAGCGAAAAGAATATTAGCCCGTTCTACGACAATGGTATTCTTCAGCTGGGTAGCATCAGGATAGATAAGCGCTTCATCCTGGCTGTCCTGCATGTAGATTAGCTCCAATCTCTCCTCATTTTCCTCACGATAACGTTTCAGTACCTTCCGGAACAGGTCTTCGTAATAGGTTTCACTGATGAAGGATTGTCTGAAACCATGAAATCCCTCATCAAGCATGAGGATGATGTCATTGATCATTTTGCGCATTTCTTCTCCTTCATAGTCTTTATAGTTGGTAAGCATAGGTTCCAATTCTATCTTAACCTGATAGAATCGCTCTTTCTTATCATCCAGCAAAGACCATGCAATATTTTCTTTCAACAAATTCAGTAAATCGAAAATATCTCTCACATAATTACGCAAGATTAGTTTCCAGGCTGTTATTACTTCCTCTTTGTTTGTTTCCACTTCTTCTTTGCCCAAAAGGCGAAAGCTGAATTTGAATCGGGCGGCTTTATCTTCCAGCAATGTCAGTTGCTCATCTTGTTCCTCTGTCTGCATGTTACTTTCTAGGTTTTGTTTGTTATGTTGTTTAAATAAGCGGCGTGGGGTTCCCTGTAAGTACCAGTATTAAGGTACCTGCAAGAACCTACGACAAGGTACAAACAAGTACTGCCCACGCCGTAGAGGAGTGGACGCCTTGCTGTCACCTTCTTCTTGTCGTTTTGAATTTTGCAGGTTCTGAATACCGTAGAAGTGTCAGATAATCAGCGTCAATATCTATATGTTATTTTCTCTTGTTTACTTTCTGTTTCTTACTTCAAATTTTAAAGGGTTTATACTACGTTTTCTTCATCATCCGCCCAGTGGTCGCATTGGCGCATCACGGTTTCCAGCGCCTTTTCTGCACCCTCTGGTGGATACTTATACTTCTTGAGCAGTCGCTTCACCATCACTCGCATCTTCGCCCTCGCCGATTCCTTCCGGTTCCAGTCGATGGTGCGGTTGCGGTGCAGTACTTCCGTCAGTTCCCGGGTCAGTGCCACAAACTCCTCGTCAGAGTAAGCCTGTCGCACTCCTTCCGGCGTGGAGAGCGCATCATAGAATGCCTTCTCCTCGGGCGAAAGTCCCAGGTCGTTGCCCTCTGCTTCTGCCTGCTTCATCTGCTGAGCCATCTTCAACAGCTCCTCTATCACTTCCTCGTTGGTGAGCAAGCCTTTCAGATAGTTGGAGAGACTCTGGCTGAGCATGTCGGAGAAGAGGTCGCTCTGAACCACGTTGGTCTTCTGCTGCTGCTTGATTTTCTCTTTCATCAGTTTGGTGAGCAGTTCCACCGCCAGGTTGCGCTCCTTCATGTTCTTCACCTCCTGGATGAAGGCGTCGTCAAAGAGCGAGAACTCTATCTGGCGGTCGCCGAAGAGATTGATGACTCCATCGGTCTTCACGCTCTGACGGAGCAGCTCACCGATGCGCTCGTTGATTTCATGTCGGGTGATTTTGCCCTTCTGCGAGAGTTTGAGCATCATCACGCGCAGCGCATCCATATAGCACACCTCAGCCTTCTGCTGCTCATTCAGAAGCGAACGGCAGAGCGTGGTGGCGTTGTGAAGCAGATTGCTGTGCTCCATGAAATTCTTCTTGCGCTGAACCATGGCTGGAGAACTCAGGAAGTTGGCTCCGCTGGTGATGGCGAGTGCACGCTTCGAGTTGTCCTGTTCGAAGAAGCCGGAATAGTCGAAACCATGAAGCTGGTCTCGGCAGATTTCCATCTCTTCCTTCCATTTCACCAGGGCGGTCTTGGCGATGTCGGGGTCTCCAAAGCGGCGGCGGTCACGGTTGGTGTACTGCTGCATGGCACTCTTCAGCGCCTGCGCAATGCCTACGTAATCCACTATCAGTCCGCCTTCCTTGCCCGGGAACACTCGGTTCACACGGGCTATTGCCTGCATCAGGTTATGACCGCTCATCGGCTTATATACGTACATGGTGGCGAGCGACGGAACATCGAAGCCCGTAAGCCACATATCTCTTACGATGGCGATTTTCATCTCATCGTCGTTGTCCTTGAATTTTCTTGCCAGTTCCTTCTTGTAGGCTTCGTTGCCGATAATCGGCTGCCAGTCTTCGGGGTCCTGGTTCGAACCGCTCATCACCACCTTTACCTTCTCCGTCCACTGGGGGCGAAGCTCCAGCATCTTGCGGTAGATTTTGATGGCGATACTTCGGGTCAGCGCTACGATCATTGCCTTGCCGGTGAGTTCCTGCGCACGGTTTTCCTCGTAGTGCTTGATGATGTCCCTTACCAGCGTGTCGATGGTGGCGTCTTCACCCAGGAGCACTTCCAGCCGGCTGTGCTCCTGCTTCGCTTGCCTGATCTGCTCCTCGGTGGCTCCCTCATCGGCTAGGTTGTCGAACTCATCGTTCAGCAGCTTCATCGTGTCTTCGTCGAGGTTCAGGTTCACCACACGGCTCTCGTAATAAACCGGACGGGTGGCTCCATCATCTACCGCCTGACTCATGTCGTAAACGTCGATGTAGTTGCCGAATACTTCCTCCGTGTCTCTGTCTCGGTCGCTGATAGGCGTTCCGGTGAAGCCGATAAACGAGGCACCTGGCAGGGCTTCTCTCATCTTCTGGCTGAATCCCTTCTTCATCGTCAGACTCTTGTTGTCCCAGTGCTCCTCGCCGTATTGCGAGCGGTGCGCCTCATCGGTCATCACGATGATGTTGCGGCGGGTGGAGAGTGCCGAGTCGCCTTCTTCAAACTTCTGAATGGTGGTGAAGATGATTCCCCCACTCTTTCGGTTACGGAGCAGATTACCCAGGTCTTCACGGCTCTGGGCGTTCTGTGGTTCCTGACGAAGGAAGTCCTGGCAGCGGCAGAACTGACCGAAGAGCTGGTTGTCGAGGTCCTTGCGGTCGGTTACTACCACGATGGTTACTTCGGGCAACCGTTGCACCAGCTGGTGGGCGTAGAACACCATGGAGAGGCTCTTGCCCGAACCCTGCGTGTGCCAGAACACGCCGATTTTTCCGTTGCCTTCCACTGCCGTTCGGGTGCGCTGCAGGGCTTTGCCCACGGCGTAGTACTGATGGTAGGCGGTAAGAATCTTGGCGTATTTGCCCTGGTTCTTGTCGAAGCAGATGAAGTTCTGCAGAATGTCGAGCAGTCGCTGCTGCTGGAACATGCCGAGGAAGAAGGTGCGGTAGTCGGCAAAGAGGGTTGACTCGTATGAGCCGTCTATGGTCTTCCATTCCATGTAGCGGTCTTGCTTGGCGGTGATGGTTCCGGCACGGGTCTCGCTCATGTCGCTGATTACGTTGAAGGCGTTGTAGCTGAAGAGGCTTGGAACGCTCTGCTGATAGTTCTTGATCTGCTTGTAGGCATCTTCTACGGTTGCATCTTCGGAAATGGCGCTTTTCAGCTCCACCACCACGAGGGGCAATCCGTTGACCATCACCACCATGTCGCAGCGCTTGTTCTTATCCTCTTCTACTCTCCACTGGTTCACCACCTTGAAGAGGTTTCTTTCGGGATGGTCGAAGTCGATGAGTCTCATCAGGGCTGTTCGTTCTTCGCCATCTTGCAGGAATCCCACCTCCAGACCGTTTTGCATCCAGAGGGTAAACTGCTCGTTGTTCTGTTCTAAAGTACCGATGCTGATGTTGGTGATTTGCTTGATTCCTTCATCCATTACATCGGCTGGCAGTTGAGGATTAAGCCGTCGCATCGAGGCGACCAAATCGGCACGATAGAAAGGCTCCTTATAGTCGCGTTCCACCTCGTAGCCACATTCGTACGCATAGCCGAGTTCGTTCCGGAACAGGGCAATGAGCGTTTGCTCGTATGCGTCTTCGGTGAATTTCTTGTGGTCTGCCATAATGTTATATTTTTAATTTTCTTTCTCGTTATTTTCTTTCGTTGCTCTTCTTATTCCGGGACTTCCAGCTCGCCTGACATGAGGCGAGGGAGAAGGGTGTCACGGAGAAGGGAGAGACGGGAGTTCTCAGTACCAATCGTGAAGATTCTCCTAAAGAAGCCATCAATCACATTGGTAAAATCTTCAACTGCTTTCTGAGACGGAATGAGAATTTCTTCATCAAAGTCTTTGGATGTAATAGCAGAAAAGACTGCACCATTTGATTTCTTTATCAGTCTTTCAACTACTGATTTGACCAAGAAAAAAATATAGTATTGACTATAACCATCTATTGCCTTTATTGCATAATTAGATTGGTTCATTGCCATGTCACACGCTGCCAAACATACCTTTCCAACTGTTCCTCTGCAAGTAATAAATATTGTATCTTTTGGATATAAATTACTACTGCATTTATTGAGGCCAGTTTCTGTTATATGTTTCTCTGTCGCAAAACAATATACCCCATTTACGTCCTTAGGGCTAAAGAATGGAATTGTTCCATTATCCCAATATAAAGGTTCAGAAGTTTTAGGGGTTCCTCCTGGCATTAACTTAATAACATCAGTTAGCCTTCCAACTTTCCATCCTTCCGGAATCTTTCCCAATTCACTATCCACGAACTTACCATCCTTGAAAGGCTCAAAGTCAACGAACCAATTCTTGAAAATAGCCTGCGCCATCTCTTCCAAATCAGCATTGATCTTGTTGTTCAACTCTATCTTCCGGTCGAGAGAAGAAAGGATGGAAACAATTTTATCTTGGACTTTTCGAGAAGGAAGTTCTATTTCCATATCCCCATAAGTCTTGGCGTTTATGTTACCACGTGTTGCTCCTGTATCAAATGAATTCACCCAATCGAAATATGGTTTAGAATGAGTGTAATATTTCATATTCTAGGATTGACTTTATTGGGATCTAAACTAAACTTTATCAAGAATCCAGCATACACAAACGTACCATGTTGCCTTCTTCATAAAAAATGGGTTATGGCCAGTGCATTGCCCGTCCTTGCTTAAACAATATCATTTTGCCGTGTTGCCAAAACATGTAGGCTCAACACAATTTTCTGCATCTTCAGCGTCAAGGTTTAATCACCAGAAAAAATGAGCCATCATCGTTTAAAAGATACGCATAATTCCAAGAAATATTTTATCCTTTGCCAATAAAGGCACCCTTATGGAATTTCCATTTTAATGGAAACATTCCCCTAATCTTAACTTTAAGTTTTCCACTCCATACTTACACCTCCCATCCAATTTTCTTCAACTGCACTCTAATTTCCTCTTCCTGCTTCTTGCTTTCCTCAAACAGCTGCTTCAGCTCACCGGTGAGATTCGTCATTTTCTCCTCGAAAGGCACTCCGTCGCCTTCGTCTTCAGCGATTCCTACGTATCTGCCCGGAGTCAGGATGAAGTCCTGAGCAGCAATCTGCTCGGTGGTGCATACGGCACAGAAGCCCTTTTCTTCTTCCAGAGTTCCCTGCTGGAAAGCATGGAAGGTGTCAGAGATTTTCTTAATATCCGTATCAGGCATCAGCTCACGAAGCTTGCGGGTAACCATCGTGCCCAGATTGCGGGCGTCGATAAACACGGTCTTGCCCTTCTGCGCCTTGTTGCGGCTGATAAACCAAAGACTTACAGGAATACCCGTACTGTAGAATAGCTGCGAAGGCAAAGCCACGATTCCCTCTACCAGGTCGGCTTCGATGATGGCTTGGCGAATCTGTCCCTCGCCGCCACTCTGACTCGAAAGCGCACCATTCGCCAGCACCAAACCTATCTTTCCGTTGGGTGCCAGATGGTGAATCATGTGCTGCATCCACGCAAAGTTGGCGTTGCCAGCGGCTGGCAAACCATACTGCCAGCGCACATCTTCCTGAAGCGCACTCTGTCCCCAGTCGCTGAGATTGAAAGGAGGATTGGCAAGAACAAAATCTGCCTTCAGCGTAGGGTGCTGATCATCGATAGAAAGTGTCGGCATAGACTTTGCCCAGGTTAGCTTCCAAGCCACGGATGGCAAGGTTCATGTGCGCAATCTTCCACGTATCAGGGTTGCTTCCTGACCATAGATACTGATTTTGCGCAGGTTACCCTGATGACGCTCTATAAACTTGGCGCTCTGCACAAACATACCACCGCTTCCGCAGCAAGGGTCATAAACTCTACCCTCGTAAGGCTCCAGAATCTCTACCAGCGTGCGGACAATACAGGAAGGCGTATAGAACTCGCCAGCATTCTTACCTTCCAGACTGGCAAACTTCTGAAGACAGTATTCATAGGTTCTACCCAGCACGTCTTTTCCTCACTTGCATCGTGCATTTCAATGTTCGTAAAGAGCTACCACATCACCGAGACGGCGCTTGTCAAGCTCCGGACGGGCGAAGTTCTTAGGCAGAATACCCTTCAGTCTTTCGTTTTCACGTTCAATGGCGGTAAGTGCTTCATCTATCACAACGCCAATTTCTGGTGTGTGGGCAGCTGCACTAATCTTGCTCCATCGGGCTTCAGCAGGCACGAAGAAGATGTTCTCGGCAGTGTATTCGTCCTTATCTTCCGGGTCGGCGTATTCGTCGCCCTGCAGCTCCTGGAACTTCTGTTCGAAGCGGTCGCTGATGTATTTCAGAAAGATAAGTTCAAGTACAACTCCTTTATACTGAGCGGCGTCAATGTTGCCTCTCAGAATATCGGCAGCCTTCCATATTTTCTCTTCAAAACCAATGCTGATTGTATCTTGTTTCTTAGCCATAATATGTTTATTTTTCTACGAGCACTAGCTTCCAGTCCTCATTCTGCAGAACGAGGGTCCCGTTGTTGTCCGTAATGGTGAATATCTGATTATCTATCTGTATTTTGTTCTCCTTTATTAAATAGGTGTACTGACCGCAAGCAACGTTTTCGGTGGTAGTTTGGGTTATTTTACCGCCTTCGTCGAAGTGGTTCACTTCCGTCGTTTCGGAGAAAGAAATAGCATCTGAGGTGAAACTGCAGAACAAAGGAGCCTCTTTTACGTCGATAAAGATACTTCCAACGCGCTGATAAAGGGCTGAAATCTGCCATTCGTGGGCTAAAAATGTGGTTTTGTAATCAAAAACCTCTGATTTTTCTGTTTCTTCGTCGCTAGAACAGGCGGTGGAAGAAAGCATAAAAAAAGCGACTATTATCATATAAAAATAAGATAATATTCGCCTGCGGATAAGAACATGATGATATTGGGCTAACTTTGCCTGAGCAAAATTACCCCCCTAAAGCTTTGTACGTCAAGAAGTTACACCTTTTCATCTTAGCATTGTTATTATGTAGTTTCTAGCTTTCCAGACTATTGCTACGTCAATAATTTGTTAATTGCTAGCAAAGATAATAAAAAGTTGGCAAACCAAAGAATTTTATCACGTTATTTAACGGAAAAATGCAAAATATGGAGGTTAGGAAGATGTTTTACCCCCTCTTCTAAGGGTAAAAAATGCCCCTCCTCAGACGTGAATCCGCCTCTAACATGACGTATTTTTGACAAAATGTAACAGGAAACAAGGATAAAAATGTAGAATCGAGCAACATATCAGCTAACTAAAGCGACTTAATATGTAGATAATCATTATACATAAAATATTAGAGTAGGAATACAACAAAATACGCATAACGTGCTAAAAACCAATACATTCAGACACACGCACGACCCATGTCAGGTAAAACTCACAAGTTCATCTAGCGGTCATTAAGGGTCAAGGTCATTAAGGGTCATTTTCATTTTCGGGAGAAAAATCCCCTATAGTATATATATAAATAAATATTTATATATACTATAGCTCAAAATGACACTTTCATTTTTCTAAATGACCCTTAATGACACTGACCCTTAATGACACGCTCGTTTTTCATCCTTACTTTCCCATTGCTGATTGTTTCTGCAATAAAGTTCAGACAGAAAATCAACAGAACTTATTGTATTACAGCTACTTATAGCCTTTCTCGCATAGAAAGTTAGGGTGAAAGCTTGCATTCTGCCCGAAAATGTTGTATCTTTGCACCGGCAATCGAAAGAACAGCCTTTTGTGCCTTGCTCGGGTCTTCTCTTAAGACCAACACGGGTCATAAATGATGGCAGGCGCCGGTCATCAATGAAGACCCCGAAAACGGCAGGAACGGGGCGTTCTGGGGAGTTGCAAAACAAAGGACTCTAAACATACTACAAACGACTATGATTAATTACAGCATCGTAATGCGTAGCGTGAACGCAAATCTTCTGGAAATCAACCAGGCGAAGTCACGCATCAACCAGGCAAAGAAGGAGGGCAAGACCCCTGACCCAAAGGACCTGGAACTCGTGAAGACCGAGAAGCAGAACGCTTTCGCCATCTCACAGTACACCGACATCATGACCATCGAGAAGTTTGCCAAGCACATCACCTCTCATGGTAGTGTTATTCGAGAGCCGACATCAGCGCCATCCTCTACATCGCCGTAGACTGCATGCGTGAGATGTTGCTTGAGGGCAAGAAAATCCGTCTGGGCGATCTCGGTGATTTCTCTCTCCTTCTCACCTCGAAGGGTGCCGAGGATGCTGACAAGTTCACCGCACAGAACATCACCGGCGTAAAGGTTCAGTGGGAGCCAGGTCAGGAGTTCAAGAACCTTCGCGATGACGCCGAGTTCAACCTCGTAGCCAGCCGCAGCGCTCAGGCAGCCGTTATCAAGGCGATTAAGGAGGGTAAGACCAACGTTGACCTCAACGCCCCAACTACTCCGGATAATACGCCAGGCGGTTCTACCCCAGGTGGTTCAAACACCGGTCAGACCGGTAGCGATGGCCAAGGCTCAGAATCAGGCGGCGGTACTGGCGAAACTGGCGACGGCCTTGAATAGCCCAAGGATAGACTGGCTAGGGTGCTAGCCCCTAGCCCAGCCTATCCGCCCCCAAAAAGTAAACATGAAACACTAAACTTTAAACATTAAAAAGATGAAAGCGAACACTTGGAAAACAATTCTGCAGGTAGCCATCAGCATTCTGACCGCTATCGCTACTACGCTCGGAGTAACGAGCTGCATGGGATAAAGAACAAAATCGACCGCTCACCTCAATATGAGGAGAGCGGCCGTTTTCGGTCATGGTCATTTCCGGTCATTATCATTTTCAGACTGGAGTATCGGTGGCTGAATCCTTGAAGAGGTCATCGGCTGATGGAATCTCATCTTCATCAAACCACTTCTTCAACTTGTCCTGAGCCTTTGCTTTTACATCTTCTGAAACCTCACCCCAAACTTTCTTGAGCACAAACAGCAATACGGCCAGGTCATCGCCCAAACCGGCAATAGGTATGGCGTCTGGAATCACATCGAGCGGACTGATGAGATAACCCAAAGCTCCTACAATCAGAGCCTTGTCCTTCAGCGAAACCTTGTCACTCTCTAACGTATAATAGAGAATGAGCGCTGTATAAACCATCTTGGCACCGGCACGTTTGGCAACATGCGAAATCTTCTCGACAAATGCACGCTGGGTGAACTTGTCCTTATAGTCCATAAAGTCTGGTAATGTCATACTACTTATAGTTTATAGTTTATTATTTACAGTTTACAGTTACGACCGCTTCTCGTAGAAGAGGACTGCCTTGATGAAGGTCTCCATCTTAGGCTCCTTATGATGGTTCACGCGATAGGCGATGATCATCTGGAGAAGTGCCTTGACAAAACACGCCAGCAGCAGACCGATGATGACGGCTATGACCGTGGCGAGCATCTTGCCGTTGTCGTAGACGGGTGACTGATCCGGGAAACAGGACAGCACCAGTACGGGGAGGACGGTGATGAAACCGCCGATGGTGAGCTGGCTGCGCTTGGAACCGCCCATGTCGAGTATCGACTGCTTATCGAAAAGATAATCATCCAGCTCCATGCGGGTAATGCCGTAGTTCTCAAACTTTGGGAAATCGGGCTCATTTCCATATTTCGCTATCTTGCCCGTTACCTTATGTTCGAAATCATCTAATATCTGCTTTTCCGGTTCTCTGAGTTTCATAATCTTGCTAGTTTTTAAAATCGTTTAAAAATGAATGCATCTTATACCTTATTATATATAGCGGCTGCGATGCTGAAAAAAAGAAAGCAGTGCTCCTGTAAGCCGAGTTCTGTGTTCCTATTGAAAATAAGAACGTCTGTCATTTATCTAGTCCCAAAGTCACCCTTGGGCTCAAGCACTCTACCCTCCACAGCAGCCCGAAGGCAATCGGACGAGCCGCCCTCAATCTGCGGTATACATGAGCTTACAGCTCCCAGATGGCACAGCCTGACGATCACCCGCCAGCTGGTGGTCTCTTACACCACCTTCTCACCCTTACTCTCACCACCCCAGACTGGACAACGGGATAAGTGAAAGCGGTTATTTTCTTCTACCGACACCTACTGTCACCAATAGCTTCTAGTTTCGGAAGTGGGATGCCCTATGCTGCCCGGACTTTCCTCTCGCACCTGAAAGATGCCAGCGACAGACCGGAGCACTGCTTTCGACATGCAAAAGTACAAAAAACTTTTGATACTATCGCACGATTCCTCACTTTTTTATGCATCATTAGTTATTCGCAAGGCTATTTTTCACTCTTTTTCCCGGTTAAACTGAGTTTCTGAGTCCCTATCGTTTAACAGATATTTATCAATCAGCAAAAGATAGTTACGTATACAAAACTAAGATTTTCGTGCTTACATTCAAACATTTGTGAATTTAGGGTATTTCTTGTTTAATAGCCGTTAAAGTGTTAATTTAAAATGTTAAAACGGAATAAATTTATGCAGAGAATGAAGCGTATCTCAAAAAATGACCCTATATTTGCAACCGGAAAACAGAGCGGTGCATGACAAGCTGACTTTTGGCATGATATTAGCTGCTGCAGTTTCAAGGAAAAGAAAAGTAAACAATAAAAAAAATAAGAGACATGAAAAAATTAAGTAATTATGTTGTGGCTGTGCTCTGCGTTGGTTCGCTCGCATTTTCAGCCGGTGCTTTCATGAAAGTAAATGCTACACCTGCAGCTACCGCTGCGCCAGCAGGTCAGCCTGTAGACTTAACCTATGCTGCCGAGAAGGCGCTGCCTGCTGTAGTACACATTAAATACGTACAGAACTCGAAGGTGAAGACGGTAGATGTGCAGGACGATCCATTCGGAGGTTTCTTCGACCCGTTCGGCTTCTTCGGCAACCCGGGACAGGGCAACGGAGGCACACGTAAGCAGAAAGTGCAGACTCCGAAGAGAGAGGCTACCGGTTCGGGCGTCATCATCAGTCAGGACGGTTACATCGTTACCAACAACCACGTGGTAGAAGGTGCTGACGAGCTGACCGTAACACTGAACGACAACCGTGAATTCTCGGCTCGCATCATCGGAACCGACAAGACTACCGACCTCGCCCTCATCAAGGTAGACGGCAAGAACCTGCCTACCCTGCCTATCGCCGACAGCGACAAGGTGAAGGTGGGTGAATGGGTCATCGCCGTGGGCAACCCATTCGGACTGAACAATACGGTTACAGCCGGCATTATCTCTGCCAAGGCACGTTCGCTCGGTGCCAACGGTGTAGAGAGTTTCATCCAGACCGATGCTGCCATCAATGCAGGTAACTCGGGCGGTGCACTCGTCAACACCCAGGGCGAACTGGTAGGCATCAACGCCATGCTCTATTCACAGACCGGTTCTTACTCCGGCTACGGTTTCGCCATCCCTACCTCTATCATGAACAAGGTGGTAGACGACCTGAAGAAATACGGCAGCGTACAGCGCGTGATGCTGAGCATACAGGGAAGCGATGTGCTGAACTATATCAACGCCCAGAAGGAGAACGGCAAGGAAGTGAACCTGGGAACCAACGAGGGTGTTTACATTGCCAAGGTTGATGAAGACGGCAACGGTGCTGAGGCAGGACTGAAGGAAGGTGACGTGATTACCAAGGTTGACGGCAAGAAGGTGACCAAGATGGCTGAGCTGCAGGAAATCCTGAATGGCAAGCGCCCTGGCAACAAGATGAGCATCACCTACCTGCGCAACAAGAAGGCAAGCACCAAGACCATCACACTGAAGAATGCCCAGGGTAATACTTCGATTATCAAGAGTGCCGACCTCGACGTGCTCGGTGGCAGCTTCCGCCCTATTACAGAGAGCCAGAAGAACCAGCTCAACATCAAGTATGGTGTAGAGATAATGAAGGTGAACAGCGGCGCCCTGAAGGATGGTGGCATTTCACGCGGTTTCATCATCCAGCGCATCAACGACAACAACATCAATACGATTGATGACCTGCAGAAGGCTGTAAAGAGTGCTTCTACCAGCAAGGACCCAGTGCTCTACATTCAGGGTATATGGCCAACAGGCAAGAAGGCTTACTTCGCTGTTCCGCTGCAGAAAGACTAAGGGTAAGAGTTTTAAGAGAAACGTCTCATGATTGAGTAGTGAAAAAGGCATTTTTGCTGCCAAAAAACTCAAGAAACAGACAAAAAACAATAAAATAGTAGGTATTTCTGAAAAATATCTACTATTTTTTTTGGTATTTAAACAAAAAAGTGTATTTTTGCAACTACTTAAAATTTGATGCCAGCATGAGACAATTAAAAATTACTCAATCAATTACGAATCGCGCAAGCGCATCGTTAGAAAAATATCTTCAAGATATTGCTCATGAAGAGCTGCTCTCTACAGATGAAGAGGTGGAGCTCGCTCAGCGTATAAGAAAAGGTGACCGTAGGGCATTGGAGAGATTAACAAAAGCCAATCTCCGTTTCGTGGTGTCTGTTGCCAAACAATACCAGAACCACGGGATCAGTTTGCCTGATCTTATCAACGAAGGAAATGTGGGGCTTATCAAAGCCGCACAGAAGTTTGATGAAACCCGAGGCTTTAAGTTCCTCTCTTACGCCGTATGGTGGATTCGCCAGAGCATTCTGCAGGCCATAGCCGAGCAGAGCAGACTTGTGCGCCTTCCGCAAAACCAGGTGGGAAGCGTTAACAAGATTAACAGAGAGATGAGTAAGTTCGAACAGGAATTTGAACGCAAACCGAGTGTAGATGAAATGGCTGACCGCGTAGACTTGCCGGAAGACAAGATAGAGAACGCCATGAAGGCTACATCGACAAGTCGCCACCTGAGCGTGGATGCTCCTTTTTCTGATGATGAAGATGGCAGCATGCTCGACCTGATGGCCAATTCGGATGATCCGACCGACAATGAACTGCTGACAGAGTCGCTGAGAGCTGAAATAGAAAGACTGCTCAAGACGCTGCCGGACAAAGACCAGAAAATCATTGCTGCCTTCTATGGCATAGGAACACCTGAACTGACGCTTGAAGAAATCGGAACCAAGTATCATCTCACCAGGGAAAGAGTACGCCAGATCAAGGATAAAACGATAAGGCGACTCCGGAACAGTACGACAGATAAACTGCTGAAGTCCTATCTGGGATAAGGAAAGATCCTGCAGACTGATGGGGCAGACAGCACAAAACAAAATAAGACAGAAAAAGAAATGAAAATTACAAAAATTGCATTAGCATCTATTGCATTAGCATGTTTCAGCTCGCTCTCCGCATCAGCCAAGAACGAAGTTAAGACTGCATACATCTTTGGATTTGCCTCGTCGTTTAATGACTCTACAGTCTATTTCACAGACGTTCAGAAGGTTGATTCTGCCTATTTCACCCGCAAGAACAAGTTTCTGGTAAGCCGCGAGAACTATTCATACCAGTTGCGCGACTATCTGGAGCAGAAAGGTGCCGGCAACCGCACGTGTATCGTGATGTTTGACTTCAACCAGAAGAAGGCTGAAAAGAAATGGAACAAACTCTATGCAAGATACGTTCAGAAGCCAAAGGCTAAGAAGGCAAAGAACGGACAGCAGATGAACGATGCGCCTAGCCCTTATCAGGTGAAGACCATCAACTCTACTGATTTTCATTTTTCATCTGTTCAGCCAAACGATGAAGAGGTTGAAGAGGTAAAAGTGAAGAAGGCTAAGAAAGCCAAGAAAGAAGAGCGCAGAAAAGGCGCTAAAACTGAATAAGAAATCAAACTATCCTTACTCTGCAAAGTAATAAGGAGAACATTAAATGAAGAAGCCATTCCCTTTCAGCCGGGAATGGCTTCACTTTTTTATATCATATCATTTTCTACTTCAGGTTCTGCTTGAACCAGTTAGCTATCTGGCGAAGCAGATGGTTACGGGTATTACCACCCGAAATGCCGTGATTACGGTTCGTGTACCACAGGGTCTTGAAGTCCTTGTCTGCCTGAACCAACGCCTCAGCATATTCGAAGGTATTCTGCGGATGCACATTGTCATCTGCCAATCCGTGACAGATAAGCAACGCACCATGCTGCTGCTTTACCCGCTCGATAGGGTTCACCTTGTAACCCTCTTCGTTCTCCTTAGGAGTGCGCATGTAGCGCTCAGTATAAACCGAATCATAGAAGCGGTAGCAGGTAGGAGGAGCCACAGCCACACCTGCCTTAAACACAGGACGGCCCTCGCTCATACTCATCAGCGTATTGAAACCACCATAGCTCCAACCCCAAATGCCGATATTATCCTTGTCTACATAAGGCAGAGAACCCATGTAGAGAGCTGTCTCAACCTGATCTTTCGACTCTAAATCGCCCAGACGGAGATAAGTAGACTTCTCAAACTCAGCTCCTCTACCGCCTGTTCCACGACCATCTACGCAGGCAATGATGAATCCTTCCTGAGCAAGATAATAATCGAAAGCACCGCCATTGCCCATACTGCCCGTGCTCCATGAATCGAGCACCTGCTGGTTGCCCGGACCGGAATACTGGAAGAGGATGACAGGATACTTCTTGCTGGCGTCGAAATCTACAGGCTTCACCATCCAGCCGTCCAGTTTCACACCTTCGGAAGTGGTGAAAGAGAAAGTCTCGCGCTTGCCCCAATTATACTTCCGTGTCTTTTCGAGCAGCTGTTTGTTGTCTTCCAATGTCTTGATGAGCTTGCCCTTGTTGCTGCGTACGGTGAAGACATAAGGATGGCTGTAGCTGCTCCAGGTGTTGACGAAATAGCGGTAATCGCCCGAGAAGTTAGCCGAGTTGGAACCAGCCGCATCGGTAAGGCGCTCCACCTTTCCGTTCTTATGAGCCACGTAAACCTGGCGGTCGTGCGCATTGAGCTTAGCAGCCTGGAAATAAACATCGCCCGTCTTCTCATCCATTCCGTAGATAGAGGTAACATCATAGTTGCCCTTCTCTACCTGGCGCAGGAGCTTGCCGTTCATATCATAGAGATAGAGATGCATGAAGCCGTCGCGGTCGCTAGGCAGCAGGATGTTCTTCTTGCCCACGATGCTGTTTTCAATCACCTCTTCCTTTACAAACTTAGGCACACTCTCCTTGATGAGCATCCTGCTCTTGCCGGTGAAAGGATTGACTGCATAGAGGCGCATGTCGTCCTGATGGCGGTTCATCGTATAGACAATCAGACTGTTGGCGTCTGGCGATGTCTTGATGCGTGGATAATAGCCGTCGGAATCTACAGGCACATCGAGCGCCACGGTCTTGCCGTTCTTCATATCATAGCTCCAGAGGCTCACCTTAGAGTTGTCCTGTCCTGCCTTAGGATATTTATAGGAATACTCTCCCGGATAGTCGTGATACTCGCTATGGGTAGGATGAGAACCTTCAAACATCTGCAGAGAATAAGTCTTTACGTGCGATTCGTCGAAGCGTATCCATCCGATGGCAGTTCCATCCGCATTCCATGCAAAGGCGCGGTTGAAGCTGAACTCCTCTTCGTAAACCCAATCAGGAATACCATTGATTACCTCGTTGAACTTACCGTCGCGGGTAATTTGGGTTTCCTTATCTCCATCGGTAACAAAGAGATTGTTATCCTTTACGAAGGCGATGTGGCGTGAATCAGGCGACCAGGTAGCCACCTGCTGGTTAACGCCCTGGGAAAGCTTCTTCAAACTCTTCTTAGCAATATCATATACGAAATACTCTGCCTTGAACGAGCGGCGGTAAATAGCCTCGCGATGGGTCATGATAAGCAATTTCTTGCCATCAGGACTGATTACATAACCCTCAATCTGTTCGAAGGGAGCCTTGACTGCGTTCACATCGAAGAGGATGCTCATCTGCTTGCCCGTCTTGAACGAATAACTGATAACCTGCTTGCCATCATTGCTGATAGAAGCGTACAAATCGGTGCCATCAATAGGGTTAATACCGGTAACATAAGAGGCAGCAAACTCGCCGGAGGTAATGGCCTTCAGGTCGAGTTTATCTGCAGCTTGCATTGCTGAAACCATCATGACAGTTGCAATAAAAACTGGAAATCTTTTCATGTGTTAATCTTTATGTAATGCCTCAATAGGCGAATAATCTTCGTCCTTGAGCAGTTGTTTTACCGTTACTTTAGGGTTGCGCTTTACATAAGCGTTGATTGTATTCACATACTTGGTCTTGAAAATCTCCTTGCCCATCGCCTTGTTTACAGCCCACATAATCTTGCCCATGTGCAGATCGCGGTCGAGCTGCGGACGGGTGTCGAACTGATCCATCGGAAAGATGCTCAGCAGATAGAAGGTAAGGCAATCTGGCACAATATACTGGCGCGACATGGTGCTGCGCTGCTGCGGCGTATAGAATTTCTTGTAGAGCGGATAGTTTTCGCCCATGTATTTATCGAGCGAAATTCCTACTGAGTGCTCTCCTACTACGATGCTCTGGTCGAGAGCGCCAATCTGGGCATAGAAACAAGGCTGCTGGAGCTCCGGAATCCAACTATTCAGACGTGAGAAGGCAGATTTCAGCTGTTCGTTGATGTCTTCCATATTGGCAAATTCTGCCTCAGCATCGGCAATAAGTGCCTGCAGGGTAGAATCCTGATAGAACATGAGGAAACGGTTGCTGATATTGGCGTCGGTAATGGTGCCAAGCTGAAGCATTTTCTCTATCAGCGTACGGGTTTCTATCGGGTAATCGGTGTTCATCTGCTGCAGGGCTGAGAAATCACCGGTAGTAAGATATCTGCTTTCCAATCGGTCGTAACGCTGTACTGACAGGGGCACAGCCTCTCCTTCCTCGTTCGGCTTGAACTTAAACTCGCAGGCCGAACTGAGAAGCACTATTGCTAATATGACTATATAATTAAAAAACCTTTTCACGATAATTTACAAATCTTCGAGTTACGACTGCAAAAATACTAAAAATTATTTAAATTACCAAGCTTTTTTGCTAAAAAATCATACGCATTCGCAAAAAAAAATGGGTTTTTCTCTTAAATTTGTTTGCAAAATAGCCAGCAATGAGCAAAACGTAAGGCTTTTTTGCTCATTGCTGGCTATTTGCGCAGTTTTCTGCTTATCGGATGATAAAAGAAACTGCTTATCGGATCATGACAGAAACTGAAACCTGAACCGGCTCTTCTATCTGCTTCTTCCAGGCTTTCAACCACTCATACCACTCCTTCTCGCCCTTGAAACCATAGGTTTCGTTGGCACTGGTATAAGCAAGCTTATAACTGAGCTGGCTGCCTGCAGGTTTCACCACCTGAGTATAGCAATCCTTATTGGCTGGCTGCTGACTTACCAGGGCTGACTGTGGCACATAAATGCCCAAGCCTACGGTCTCCAGTTTATGCTTTCCATCGTCCTTGCCTGTTGGCCAGTCGCTGCCGTAACAGCCTCGCAATCCCTTGCCATCAGCAAATTCGCTGGAACCCTTTACGTTGATGAGTCCTGTAGCAAACTGATAATCAGAAACATCCTTGTTGAAGAATACATCTACATCGAAATCGCGATGACCGGCATAGATGGTGTAACGGATGGTGGCATTGACGGGTTGCAAGCCCGGAGCCGGAACCCAACCCTTATCCACTACCTCGACGATGGCACGGAGCGGACCTTCTGAAATGACGCGCTGCTCCTGGTATTTCACGTTGTTGAACAGCACCTGGTCTTTACCGTCCCAGCCACGGAGCGCACCCAGCCCGTAGGTATTGCCTACCCAGAGGCAATCATCGCCCGAACCAGCCTGAATCTGCTCTTCTGAAGGATAGAACTGCGTATCCTGAACCACCAGTCCCTTGTTGATTTTGCCATAAAGGTCGATGGTCTGACGATGGTCGAAATAAACACGCATGGCAATCAGTTCGCTTTCGAAACAGATGCCATGAGAATGGACGTAGTGATAAGGGTCCTTGGTTTTCTTATCAAACGAGATGCTGCGCAGATAAATATCCTGCCTGTTCTTAGCCAGCTTCCTGTTTCTGCTTGGCAGACAGAGTTCGGCAAAGGTACGTGCCGGATACTGTGCCTGCTCGCCCTCACGATAGAGATGCACCTGATAGGTCTTGGTTTCTTTCTTGCCCAAATCGGCAAGGAAACAGAGTTCATCGTTGGTACAATCGCGGTTGGTGTCGTCGAGCTGTGAAGGAATCTCCTTACCGTCAACGGTTACTACAGCGCGCTGAATGTTGCCGATAGCGCCCAACTTGCTGAGATCTACAACCACCGGAGCATCGGTTCTTGCCACCTTGGAAGGATTGGAAACCGACACCTGGAAATTAGCCTGCGCCTGGGCTGACAGAACCATCAGCGAAACCAGCGCCATCATCATTTGTTTTTTCTTCATAGATTTTTATTTTTAAGTTTGTTTATTAATAGTCTACAACTGCGAGAAGAGTTTCTTGCCCTTGGCGTAATATTGCCAGATGATAGAGAGATTGTAAACCTGCGGAATCTCCTCCTTCACCCTACCCGCCTGTATCTTTCTGCGATCTTCGTCAAACTCATGTTTCCATGCCTTGAAAGCCCTGCGCGCCTTGAAGATAGCCTTGAAGTCACCCCAGTTGCGATTCAGAACCAATGTCTCGAAAGCAGCAAGGTAATCCAAGAATCTTCGCATACGCATTACATGAGACAACTCCGTATCACTCAGATTCTTATAAAGCATGGTTAAATTATTTCTGAAATTCAGATAAGTCTTCATCGGATTGCTTTTCGGCAGGGTTCCACCACCCACATGATAAACCTCACTCTCAGGAATGCAGTAGATTTTTCTGCCCATCAGACGCAAGCGCCAGCAAAGATCTATCTCTTCATTATGAGCAAAGAAACGGCCGTCTAAACCTCCGGCAGTCCAATACTCCTTTGAGCGGATCATCATACAGGCACCCGTAGCCCACAATATTTCCTGCTGATAATCATACTGCCCGTTATCGCGCTCTACCGTATCAAAGATACGGCCACGACAGAACGGATAGCCGTATTTGTCGAGGAATCCGCCGCAAGCGCCAGCATACTCAAAACTGTCCTTATCGTATTCGGCAAGCAACTTAGGCTGGCAGGCAGCCACCTGCTGATGCGAATCCATAAACTCGATGAGCGGTGTAAGCCAATGATGCGAAACCTCCACATCGCTATTCAGGAGCACATAATACGTTGCATCAATCTGCTTCAAGGCACGGTTATAGCCTTCAGCAAAGCCGAAATTCTGCTCCAGCACGATGGTCTTCACCTGAGGAAACTGAGTCTCCAGAAGGTGCATCGAACCATCAGAAGAAGAATTGTCTGCCACCCATATTTCAGCATCCTGACGGGAATATTCGATGACATTCGGAAGATACTTTGCCAGCATCTTCTGTCCATTCCAGTTTAATATAACGATTGCTACTTTTGCCATATTTTTTGTAAACTCTTTAATCTGTTATTCAGGAGATTGGTAAACTCATAGTTCTTGAGTCCCCATTTGGGAGCAATCAGCAGTTCTTTGGGCGACTGACTGACGAAGCGCTCCAGCACCAAATCCTTTCTGAGCAGACGGATGTATTTCACGATGACATCAATATATTCCTCTACCGTGTAAACATGGAAGGGATGCTCAGCATATTCCTGTGCCAGCCGGGTGCCCCTGATAATCTGCATCTGATGAATCTTGAGAATATCAAGCGGCAAGGAAGAGATGAGAGGAGCCTGGCGCAGACTTTCTTCCGTATCTTCTCCCGGCAAACCGATGATGATGTGGCCGCCCGTAAGGATTCCCCTGGCATGAGTACGCTCTACGGCACTACGGCAACAGGCAAAATCATGTCCACGATTGATGCGTTTCAAGGTTTCATCATTGGCACTCTCAATGCCATATTCCACCAGCACGAAGGTTCGGCGGTTCAGTTCTTCCAGATAATCGAGCAATTCATCGCTCACACAATCCGGACGGGTTCCGATAACGATTCCTACCACATCTGCCACCTCAAGAGCCTCTTCATACATCTGCCTCAGTTGCTCCACCCTGGCGTATGTATTGGTATAAGCCTGGAAATAAGCCAGATATTTCATATCAGGATACTTCCTGCTGAAGAAAGCCTTTCCCTCCTCCAGCTGTTCAGTAATCGACTTTTTCCGGTCGCAATAGCTCGGATTGAAGGTGCGGTTGTCGCAATACGTACATCCGCCACTCGAAATCCTTCCATCTCTGTTAGGACAGGAGAATCCCGCGTCTATCGAAATCTTCTGAACACGGAAATCAGGAAACTGCTTCCGGATCCATGTTCCAAAATCGTTGTAATACATTGGACTTTGAACTTTACGATTAACCCTTTTTACTTAGCCCTATTAACTATAAACTATCAACAAGCCCTATTTACTATAAACTATCAACTAAAGAAGCTCTCCCTTCAGCGCCGTCTTATCGTGATTAAAATCACCCAGGCGAACCTTGATAAGCTGGTTGTCGTATTCTTCCTTGGCGAGAGCCGGCGAAAGTTCTACGCGGATATAGTTCTTGGTGAATCCATGCATTGCCTTGCCTCTTGGCGCCTTTTCGAAGAGAACCTCAGCCTCAGTACCGATGTATTGGGCATAGAATTCCTGCGTCTTCTGATCGCTCAACTCCAACAGTCGCTTGGAGCGCTTCTTCTTCTCCTTCTCGTCAACCACATACGGAATCTTCAAGGCAGCCGTGCCCGGACGCTCAGAATAAGGGAAGACATGAAGCTGGGTAACAGGCAGACTCTTCAGGAACTCATAGCATTCTTCAAAACACTCCGGAGTTTCGCCGCGACAGCCCACCATCACATCGACACCGATAAACGCATCAGGCATTTTCTCCTTGATAAGGTTCACCTTGTGGGCGAAGAGCGCCTTGTCGTAACGACGGTGCATTAGCTTGAGCACCTCATCGCTTCCACTCTGCAGAGGAATATGGAAATGAGGCATAAAAGCACGGCTCTGGGCACAATACCCTATGAGATCATCATCACAGAGATCAGGCTCCAGACTCGAGATGCGGTAACGCTTGATTCCTTCTACCTGATCCATCGCCTTGACAAGGTCGATGAATCGCTCGTGGGTAGTCTGACCGAAATCACCGATATTCACACCGGTAATGACGATTTCCTTACCGCCTTCAGCAGCTGCCTGCTCACATTGAGCCACAAGCGACTGGATGCTCGGGTTGCGCGAATTGCCTCGGGCAAATGGAATGGTGCAATAGGTGCAATAATAATTGCAGCCGTCCTGCACCTTCAGGAAATAACGGGTACGGTTGCCACGCGAGCAAGAAGGCTGGAAGGTCTTGATTTCCTTCGTCTTCACGCTATAATGCTGATGAAGAGCCGCAGCATCGACGTTCTGAGAACTTTCCGTATCGACGTTCTGAGGAGTTACCGCATCGCCGTTCTGAGGGGCCTGAGCAGTCAATCCGTTTTCCTGGGCAAATTTCTGCGCCCATGCATCGCTGAGATATTGAATCAAGTGTGCCTTCTCGTTAGCACCCAACACGAGGTCTACACCCTCTATCTTGCTGACATTCTCAGATTCGAGCTGCGCATAACAGCCCGTCACGATAACGAATGCACCCGGATTGTTTCTCACCATCCGGTGGATAGCCTGACGGCATTTATGATCGGCAACTTCTGTTACCGAGCAGGTGTTAATCAGACAAATATCAGCTTTCTCCCCCTTTTTAGCAGTAATGACGCCCATATCTTCGAGCATTTTGCCAAAAGTGGAAGTTTCAGAGAAGTTGAGTTTGCAGCCTAGCGTATAGTAAGCTGCCTTTTTACCCTGGAAGGCACTTGAATCTATCATAAATTATCTTTTCTAATATTCTAAAAGGTAACCTAAAAAAATGAAACATAGTCTCTATAAAACGAAAAAGCCGCTAGACCGAAGTCCAGCGGTTGTTTCTCTCATTTTTCGTTCGCAAGTAATTTCAAATTACTTAGCAGAATCAGCAGCAGCTGTATCAGCAGCAGCAGTGTCAGCAGCAGTTGTATCTACCTGAGCTGTGTCAGAATCAGCAGAAGCTGTGTTCTGAGCTGTTTTGTTACCACATGATGCGAAAGAGATAGCTGCGATAGCTACGAACATAAAAACTAATTTCTTCATTTTCTTTGCTTTTTTAAAATCTGTAAAACAATCATTTGTTCTTTTGAACGGTGCAAAGGTAAGCATTTTTTTGATACGTTGTTCTTTTTTTTGCGATTTTTTTTTAGGTGATTTTGTAACAAAATTACAAATCGCTAAAAATCAACTACTTACAAAGTGCTAACAAATGTTAAAGTTTTTAATGTGCTCGGAAACAGCCTAATTTTAACACTTTTCGGTGTTTTTAGCGTAACAAGGGGGCGCGCCAACACCTCTTCAGAGCAGCACTATATACATATAATAAGGTACGCGCGAGAGGGAAAGAACAGAAACTTTTTCTGCATGAGAAAGAAGATTTTCTGCATGAGATAGAAGATTTTCCCAAGAAATCGTCCCCCAAAAACTTTGATTGCCGAGAATTTTTCGTAACTTTGCACTCAAAACAAAGAAACAAACAGACAGAAAATGATACAGCTAAAAGAAAATCAGGGCATTCCCCGCAGCATTCTCCTGATGATGGCTATCGTCGCAGGACTCACCGTAGCCAACTGCTACTACAATCAGCCGCTTCTCGAACTCATCCGCCACGACCTGGATATTACCGAGCAGAAGGCTAACCTCATCACCGTCATTACCCAGATAGGTTATGCGCTGGGCTTATTCTTCCTCATCCCCTTGGGCGACATGCTTTCGCGCAAAAAACTCATCCTTGTCAATATGACCATTGCAGCATTGATGGCAATTGTGATGGCTGCAGCGCAAAACGTTTGGATGCTCTGGGGAGCTTCACTGCTGATTGGCGCCTGTTCGGTGATTCCGCAGTTCTTCATTCCGATAGCCGGACAGTTTTCGGAGCCCAAGAACAAGAGCAGGAATATGGGCATTGTACTCTCCGGACTGCTGACGGGCATTCTCGCCTCACGAGTCATCAGCGGTTACATCGGCGAATGGCTGGGATGGCGGGAGATGTTTATCATAGCTGCTTTCGTGATGGTGTTTTGCATGGGAATCATGCTGCTGATGATGCCTGAAATGAAACGCAACTATGTAGGAACCTACAGAGGGCTGATGACCACGATAGCAGAAATTTTCTTTTTCCATCCTTCTATCCGCATCTATTCCACCCGTGCAGCCTTCGGGTTCGGCAGTATGATGGCAATATGGTCTTGTCTGGCGTTCCATCTGGCGCAGCCACCTTTCAGCGCAGGAAGTGATATGGTAGGAATGCTCGGACTTTGCGGAATCATGGGAGCCGTTGCTGCCAGTGGTGTGGGAAAACTGGTTCCTAGGTTTGGCATTCGAAAATTCAATCTGTTCGGAGCAGGAATGCAGATCATCGCCTGGGCAATAGCCTTGCTTTTCGGCAACACTTACGCCGGACTCATCGCAGCCATCATCCTGGTTGACATCGGTCTGCAATGTCAGCAGCTCAGCAATCAGAGTGGTTGTCTGCAGGAGATTCCGCAGGCTTCCAACCGCGCCAACACCATTTTCATGACCAGCTATTTCATCGGTGGTTCGCTAGGCACTTTCTGTGCCGGATACGTCTGGACGCAAGCCGACTGGCTAGGTGTCTGCATCGTAGGAATCGCCTTCGCCATGATTTCTCTGCTTATCACGCTAAACTGCAAGAAATAAACATATAAAAAAGAAAAGAGATTATATTCCCGACTTACAGGAACATAATCTCTTTTCTTATTTTGATAGAGACTGAAGCTGGCATTTCTGCCAAAACTTCAACTACATCTTTTCATCACCATACATTTCCGTCCACCAGGAAGCATCGTCCTGCAACCACTTAGCAAACCAGGCAAAGATGGTGTTCTGCCATTTCAGTCGCTTCTCGTAGTCGATGATGTGATGATCCTGACCATCTACCAATACCATCGCCGTAGGACGGCCAAGGAGTTTCAGCGCTGTATAGAGCTGGATACTCTCGCCCACAGGCACATTATTATCTGCCGTGCCGTGAACAAACAGCAGCGGAGTATGAATCTTGTCGGCATTATAGAGTGGACTCTGATCTACAAAGAGATGCTTGTTGGTCCAAGGATATTCGTTCGCCATAGAAACTTCGCTGTAGCTGTAGCCCCAATAGCCCTCACCCCAATAGCTAGTGTGGTCGCTGATGCCTGCATGCGAGATGGCGGCTGCAAAGAGGTCGGTCTTGGTCTGAAGATACTGAGTCATGAATCCGCCGTAGCTGGCGCCGATGCAGCCAATCTTCTTGCGGTTTACGAAAGCATGCTCATCGCAGAAAGCCTGGGTGCTGGAGATGATGTCTTCAGCCACTCCCTCGCCTGCCGTATCTACATGGCGGGCTGAGAATTTCTGACCGAATCCGGTGGCTCCACTAGGATTTACAACCAGCACTACATAGCCCATTGCCGCATAAACATGATGAGGATAACGGCTCTGGAACATGCGGCTCGTAGGACTGCATCCGCCATAATAGTTCACTATCATCGGATACTTCTTGGCAGCATCAAAATGAGGTGGCAGATAGTAACGGCAGCAAAGGGTGTCGCCTCTTGAATTGACAAAATTCCAAGCCTTGCATTCGCCCAGTTCAACATCCTTCAGTTCGCGCGCACTCAAATCGTCAACCAATTGCGATTTCAGCGCCTTCGTATTCATCTTATAGAGTCGGTCGGCATTTGATGCACTCTGACCGGAGAAAGCCATTTCTGCTGCAGAAGATGCAAGCGAGAAACTCTTGATGTACTCTTCAGGAGTCTTGAGAAGCGTAAACTTACCCGATTTCGGATTGAGCTGGAAGAGATGCACGCAATCCTTATCTTCTGCCGTGAAGTAAATGTTGCCATCTGCCTTACTCCAATCCACACTCTGCACATTCGGATTGAAATCCTTGGTCAGCGGACGAACCTTCTTATCCGACAAAGTCATCAGATAGAGCTGGGTGTCGATCATGCTAGGTGTCTGTCCTTCTTCCACATTCTTTCCTATGCCGTTGAAAGCTTCCGGCGAAGCGCTCACGAGAATGCTCTTGCCATCTGGCGAGAACTGGGCACTATTCAGAAATTCGCCCTTCTCTATCAAAGTCTCTATACTCATATCATTGAGATTGAGACGATAGTAGGAATTTAGAGTAGTAGGACGCTTGGTAAGGCGCTCCTCGCTCTTACCGATGAGCAGATAGCGGGAATCTGCAGAAATATCGTTGAGATAGACGTTGTGATAGCCGAAAGTGAGCGGCTGGAGAACACCCGACGCCAAATCAAACTTGGCAAGATAGCTACGGCTTCGCCATCCTGGTTGACGGTCATCAGGCTCCTTCACATCATACACCTGCGCATCTTTCTTTCTGCCCTCGGTATAAAGAGTGTAGATAAGCGTCTTCTCATCGGGAGTAAACTGGAACCATCCGTCTGGAATATTGGCAGCCAACACTTCGCGCTCCATCGTCAGCGGATTGATGGTGATGAGCTGCAATGTGCCATCCTGCTTTTCTTCTCCGGCAATACTGCTGTCGCTCGCCTTCTGCGTGAAATACAGTTTATTGCTTGCAGGCATCCATTTTACGCTCTCCTCAAATGTAGCCATCAGTCTGTTAGTCTGAGAGTTGCGCAATTCATTAATGCTATGGTTATTACCTTTTCTATCTACCCAGGTTTTCCGAACAACAATAAACTTTCCGTTTGGTGAGATAGAAACACTCGGATAGTTGGGCGCACAAATCACATCATAGATGTTATAGGCACGCTTAGCTGCCGCATCGCCTACAGAAAGCGGAGCGCCGTTGGCTGCAGTTACGGTCAACTTGATAGATTTCTTATCAGAAGATGCATTCTTCCGGGTAAGATATTTGATGACAACCGTATGCTGCGAAGGAGTCAGGATGGTTTCAGCCTTATCGCCGTTCACCGCTACCTGTTCGCCATCTACAAACAGGCGGTATTGCTCCAATCCTTCTACCGCTATGGTTGCTTTAGTGCGCTGGGTGTTAGAAACGCAGAAAGAAGCCAGATGGAGCGCATCCTGCTTGTCGGCAAGGAGTTGGGCTGCAGTCACCTCCTTGCCCTTATTTAATAAGGTGAAAGACAGCGGCGAATCGAGCAGCTGCTTAAGGTCGAACGCTTCGCCCTTGATGTTCACACTGTCAGCCATCCAAGGCTGTGCTACGGCATAGGGGCCTGCATATTTCAGCGTTTTCACCTCTATAGTTTCGGCACTGGCAGAGATTGAAGCCATCAGGGCAGCTGCCAGCAGTCCACTTTTTGTTGTTTTCAGAATCAGTTTATTCATAAATATCCTTATTTTTGTTTTTGGTGCGAAATTACAAATAAAATTCGAGATAAACGAATGTTTCTGTTACAATTTGCTTTTTTTGCTGCATTTTTGCCTTACAAATGTTATCTTTAAGTTAATCGGATGAGCCAGTAGGTTATTGTTGGGTTACCCCCCTCTCCAACGAGTTGCAATGCATAAAAAGCATTCGCAACTCGTTTTTTTTTATGCGATTTATTGTCTATTTGATTTCTTTTTTGTACTTTTGCACGCAAAATATTACATAAAATAACAGAATGATGAAGAAACAGACTCAAGCTATTCATTTGGAATATGAGCGCCGCGATGCATACGACTCGCTGAGCGTGCCAGTATATAACACCCTTGCCTACGAATTCGACAATGCTGCCGTCATGGCTGAAGCATTCACCGACAAGATCAAGGCTCCAGATTATTCGCGCGTAGAGAACCCTACGGTAACCAACCTGGAGCGTCGTGTGGCAGCCCTTACCGATGCTGCTCATACCACCGCCTTCAACTCAGGAATGGCGGCCATCAGCAACACCCTCATGGCGCTGGCAGCACAAGGCAAAAATATTGTTACATCCAAGCATCTCTTCGGCAATACTTATGCCCTGCTCGTAGCCACTCTGCGCCGTTTTGGTGTAAAGGTGCGTTTGCGCGATTTGACCAATATCGAAGCCGTGCGCGAAGCCATTGATGATGACACCTGCTGCGTATTTCTCGAAATCCTGACCAACCCACAGCTGGAGGTTGCCGATCTGAAAGCCATCTCAGAAGTGGCACATGAAAAAAATGTACCTTTGGTGGTGGATTCTACCGTGATTCCTTTCACACAATTCTCAGCTAAGAGTCTGGGAGTAGATATTGAGGTAGTTTCCAGCTCTAAATATGTAAGCGGCGGTGCTACTTCGCTCGGCGGTCTGGTCATCGACTACGGTACTCCTACAACGGCGATTTCGCCAAGCGTCTTTATGGAGAAATGCTCTTCAATTTCGGAGCCTATATGACTCCACAGGTGGCTTATATGCAAACCATCGGACTTGAAACGCTAGATGCTCGCTATCGTGTGCAGAGCAGCAATGCCCTGGAGCTTGCCAAGAAACTGCGCTCTCTGCCTCAGATAAAATTAGTAAACTATGTTGGTCTGGAGGATAATCCTTATCACGAGTTGGCGCAGCGCCAGTTTGGAAAAACTGCGGGAGCCATGATCTGCATCGACCTGGAGAGCAAGGAAGCCTGCTTCAGTTTTCTGAACAATCTGAAGCTCATCCATCGCGCCACCAACCTCTTCGACAACCGTTCGCTCGCCATTCATCCGGCAAGCACCATCTTCGGAGCTTTCTCTGAGAGCATGCGCAAGTCGATGGACGTGAAAGACACCACTATCCGCCTCAGCATAGGCCTGGAGGATGTGGATGATCTCTTCGAAGACATCAAGCAGGCGGTTAATAGTTTATAATTGACAGTTTATAGTTAATAGACTCAAAGTAAAATGTACAATTTCGATAAAGTCATAGACCGTTCGGGCAGCGACGACCTGAAGCATGGCGCCCTGTTGCCTCGTTGGGGGCGAGATGATTTGCTGCCACTCTGGGTAGCTGATATGGATTTCGAGACTCCATCTTCATTACAGATGCCCTCAAGGCACGATTGGAACACTCTCTTTTCGGCTACACGATGGAGCCGGAAGATTACCTGCCTAGCATCATCGACTGGGTTCGCGACCACCACCAGTGGGATGTGAAGCGAGAGTGGATAAGATTCATTCCTGGTATTGTTAAAGGCATCGGACTCGTGGTGAATGTCTTCACCCAGCCTGACGAAAAAGTCATCATCCAGCCACCCGTTTATCACCCATTCCGCCTTACCCCAGAGGGTAATGGCAGAGAGGTGGTCTTCAATCCGCTGAAGATGAGGGAAGACGGATATTACGAGATGGATTTCGAAAATCTCGAGAAGGTTTGCGATGAGAAATGCAAGATTCTCATTCTCTGCAATCCTCATAATCCGGGCGGTATTACTTGGAGCAAGGAAACCCTGCAGCAGCTTGCCGACTTCTGCTATGAGCACCATCTGCTCGTTATCAGCGATGAGATTCACGCGGATATGGCGCTCTTCGGCCACAAGCACATCCCGTTTGCTTCGGTTTCAGACAAGGCACGCAACATCAGCATCACCTTCCAGGCTCCTTCCAAGACCTTCAATATAGCTGGAATTGTGAGTAGCTACGCCATTATTCCAAACGAAGATATTCGGAATAGATTTTACAAATGGTTAAGCGCTAACGAGTTGGATGAGCCAACTCTCTTTGCTCCTATAGCCACTATCGCAGCCTTCCGCAAGGGAGAAGAAATGGCGCAAGGCGATGCTTGCCTATATTGAGGACAATATCCGGTTCGTAGAAGATTACTGCCGTGAACATATTCCGGGCATTCGCCCTTTGCGTCCACAGGCTTCCTTCCTCGTATGGCTCAACTGCCGTAATCTGCATCTTTCTCACGATGCGCTTCTCGACCTATTCATCGACAAGGCGCATCTGGCATTGAATGATGGAGAGATGTTTGGTACTGGCGGAGAAGGATTCATGCGATTGAATGTAGCTGCACCAAGAAGTGTTATCAAACAGGCTTTGCAGCAGCTGGAAAAGGCTGTGAGCCAACTCTAGATATTTTTAAAAAATAATAGCCGTAACTACTGCAAATATAGTTACGGCTATTATTATAATATGGTGGAAGAATGCTTTATTCCCCCTCCATCAAATCATGAACCAGTTTGATTTCGTAATAATCAATACCAGCTCCCAAAGCTTCCTTTATTTCGCTAAAAAGCTCCAATTCAGGATGAGCCTTCATGAAATCACGGATTTTCTTTTCATGGGCACTTGAAATCAGCGCCCGCAGTCCAATCTTTCCTTCTTTCACATAAGGAGTAAGATGACCAATAATGGTACCTTTGGTATAACCCCGCTTAGCAGCAATCTGATCTACCGTCATTCCCTGCATATAGAAATCATAACTTACCTCCTTCGAAGCGACTTTCGGCACCTTCGGTTCATTCGGTTTCTTCTGTCTCCTTGACTTTCTGCCCGAACCGCTATCTGATGAGGCATCTGCATCCAACAGCAAGAACTGCGCCTTCTTTTTCAGATAATCTGTTACCGTGAATTCTGCACTACACTCATACTTCAAAAGCCGTTCTTTTAATTTTACATCCTCTGAGAAAACAGAGAAGCGGTCTTCAAACTGTTTCCTAGCCACCTTGTTGTCTGTATCAAGATTCGACTTTCTGATTAAATCACTCAGAATGCCGATTTTGTCAAGAAAATACATAGCTCCCTTATGAATACGGTCTTGCAGCTCAGCCTGTCTTACATCAGGATTTCGGGCAAGCATACCCGTATACTGCACACGGAATTTATCCGATACGGCTATCAGACTCTTCAGCACCACCTGCAACTTCTGATACTCGCTTACCACGCGCGGATATTTACCATTAAAAAACTCTACCAGGCAGCGCATCAGATGCTCATAGCTGGCTCTGATGGAACAAAAATCGAAGAGTTCGCTGATGCAATAAATGATGTATTGCAGCTCCAGACTGCTGATTTGCTCCTGACTAGGCGCAGCAAGCTGGCTGGTGAATGCATCCACCGTCTGACTGCTGATAATGGCTCCGCGAGAAAGCGGTTGACTGAGCACCATGCCCTCCAAAGTCTTGCAGCGGCTCAGTGCCACATAAGTCTGACCATGGGTAAAAGAATGAGAAGCATCGATGATGGCATGTTCGAAAGTAAGTCCCTGACTCTTGTGGATAGTTATCGCCCACGCCAGACGCAGAGGATACTGCATGAATTTTCCTTCCACCGTCTCCTCTATCTCCTTGGTTTTCTCGTTCAGCGTATATTTCGCATTGGTCCACTCCATTTTCTCCAGGTCAAACTCCTCGCCCGAATCCTTACTGCGAACGGTAATCTTGCTGCCGTCTTCATCGGTCCTAACCCCTATCACCTCGCCAATCATACCATTATAAAAACGGTGCTGCGGGTCGTTCTTGATGAACATCACCTGTGCTCCCGGCTTCAATGTGAGCTTGAAATCGGCTGGATAAGATGTTTCTGGGAAATCGCCCTCTATATCTGCTGTAAAAGAAAATGACTGCGCAGGCAAGGCAGCAAGCTGCTGTTCGTTGATATACTGGGCAGGCGCATTATGGGTGGTAAGCCTGATATAATTGCCCTCCTTAGGTGGTACAAAATTTGGAATATAGCGCTGGTTCAGAGCCTGCAGCGTAGCTTCAGAAGCCTTATTCTCCCTAATCTGGTTGAGCAGCGAGATAAACTGTTCATCCTGCTGCCTGTATACTTTTTTAAGTTCGATGGTGAGATAACCCACCTGCTTCAGAGCGTTGCTGCTGAAGAAGAAAGGAGTATCATAATGCTGCCCCAGCAGATGCTCTTCCTGTGGCGTAACCACGGGTGCCAGCTGCTGCAAATCGCCTATCATCAGGAGTTGCACACCACCGAAAGGCAAATCGTGGCGCTTGCGATACTGGCGAAGCACAGAATCTACAGCATCGAGCAGATCGCTGCGCACCATACTGATTTCGTCGATAACGAGCAGGTCGATACTGCGGATGATATTGCGCTTGAGCTTGCTGAACTGATAGCGTTTCTGTTCGCCGCTGCCAAAGGTCGTGCCCGGCACGTATGGCGAGAAGGGAAGCTGGAAGAACGAATGGATGGTCATTCCTCCGGCGTTGATGGCTGCAATGCCCGTAGGAGCAAGCACAATCATTCGTTTTGGCGACAGTTCTTTCAATCGCTTGAGGAAGGTCGTCTTACCTGTGCCCGCCTTTCCGGTAAGGAAGAGGTTGGCATTTGTCTTTTCTATGATATTCCATGCCAGGATGGATTCTTCGTTCATTTCCATACAGCTTCTTTTATACCAGTTTTTATACAAGAACTAGATTTCTTCTTATATCAGAACTAGATTTCTTCCGTGATTTCGCTCATCTCCTTGCGCTTCTTCTCTGTGCGTGGACAGTCTTCAGCAATATGACCTACAGGAATGATTACCACCGCCTCATAGCCCTCGCGAGCAAAGAACTGCTGCATCTTCGCCGTATCGTAATTGCAGACCCAGCAGGTACCCAGTCCCTTTTCGGTGGCAGCCAGACAGAGATGCTCTGCCGCTATCGCCACATCAATATCGCCATGCGGTTTCTCATCATATCTGCGCACCCAGTTCTCATTCACGTTTTTCATACCTATAATATATATAGGAGCCGTCTTGAACCATTCGCGGTCGTAGCACTCCTGCAGTTTTTTCTTCGCCTCTTCTGAGCGCACAATGAGCCAGCGCCAAGGCTGCCTGTTCACTGCCGATGGTGCCAGGCGCACACACTCCATGATATAGTCCAGATCCTCCTGGCTCACCGCCTCCGGAGTAAACTTGCGAGCCGAAAAACGCTCCTGGCTCAATGCCAACATGTTATTCTTATCATTCATATCGTTCAGTTTATAATGTTTCAATACTAGCTTATGACCACAAAGGTAAGAATAAATCACGAAACGACAAAAAAACTTGAATGAAAAACTATCGTTTTCGGATTATTTTTTGTATTTTTGCACATTATACCAGGATTTCTGGTGATAACAAGAGGTGTTAATGATAAGATATGATAGGACTGGCAGACTGCAACAACTTCTACTGTTCGTGCGAGCGAGTGTTTCGCCCCGACCTGACAGGAAAGCCCGTGGTTGTATTGAGTAACAACGACGGGGGCGTCATCGCACGCTCTGAAGAAGCTAAGGCATTGGGCTATAAGATGGGCGCCCCCTTCTATCAGGTGAAGGAAAAACTGGAGGCTGAAGGAGTGGCTATCTTCTCGAGCAACTATACGCTCTACGGTTCGCTCTCCAACCGCGTGATGTCGATGCTATCCCATTATTCCCCACGCATCGACCAATACTCTATCGATGAGAGTTTCTTCGAGGCAGATGAATCAATGGCGAAAGTTTTCTTTCGGGAGCATACGGAAGACCATCCTACTTTGTTCAATAAAATAACAATAGACGAGCTGTCAGAAAAGCCCGATAGCCTGCTCCATCGCTATGGCTCTAAAATATCGGCAGATGTACTTCGGGCTGTTGGAATCCCGATATCCGTAGGCATTGCAGAAACGAAGACATTGGCGAAAATCGGCTCTAAATTCGCCAAGAAATACAAGGGCTTCCAAGGCTGCTGCCTCATCGACACGGATGAACGGAGACACAAGGCGCTGTCTCTCTTCCCCGTAGAAGATGTATGGGGAATAGGCAGACTGATAGCCCGAAAGCTCGATTATATGGGCATCAGGACCGCCGCTCAGTTTGCCGACAAGAAAGAAAGTTGGGTCCGCAGCCATTTCAATATCACCACCCTAAGAACATGGAAAGAACTGAATGGCGAAAGCTGCATCAGCATCGAGGAATTACCGCAGAAGAAGAGCATCTGCACCAGCAGGAGATGTGCCTGAATACACCATCCACGATTCCCTCACCCTGCCCATCGCCACCAATGCGCAGGAAGAAATAGTAGGTGCTGCCCTCAGCATTCTCCGGGCTAAATACCCGAAACCGATGGCAGACAGCAGGCCCGATTGCCCCGACATGTCGTTTCACTTCAAGAAAGCTGGCGTTATCCTGTGACAAATCTCACCCGACCATCCTCGCCAGCAAGACCTCTTCGACCCCATCGACCGAAGCAAGCAAAAAAAGCTGATGGAGGCTATCGACGCCATCAACCGGAAGAATGGTTATGGCACCATACGCCAGGCCATACAAGGCACAGACTGCCGATTCGACCTGAAACGCGAGTACATGTCGAAGCAGTTTACCACGAACATCCATGATATTCTGAAAGTAAAAACTCAATGAGAGGCAGAATAAGCCCATTCTAAAGCAGAATAAGCCCATTCTAAAAATGAGCTCCATAAATAAGAAAAAACAAGATGAATAAGAATAGCGATAACAAGATAAAACTGACATTTCACCCTGCGGAATTCGGAGCCAAGATGCCTATTCCGCTGGCAGAGCAAAGCGTAAAAGCAGGCTTCCCTTCGCCGGCACAAGACTATATGGAGGGAGAGATAGACCTCAACGATATTCTGGTTCGCCATCGTGAGGCCACCTTCTACGTGCGCATATCTGGCGACAGCATGCAGGATGCAGGCATTCTGGACGGTGATCTCGCTGTAGTTGACCGGCAGATAGAACCCTCAAACGGCAATTTCGTCATCGCCTTCGTAGATGGCGAATTCACCATCAAGCAATTCAAGATGGATGAGAGCGGCACCTTCGGCTGGCTCATTCCATGGAACAAGAACTTCTCCCCTATCCGGGTAGATGAAACCAACCGCTTCATGATCTGGGGCGTGGTTACCTATGTGATTCATCAGATTGCGGAATGATAAAAAAAAGAAAAACTCCCATCATGAACAAGCCCGAAGCCTTGGAAGTATATTCCTTCAAGCCATCCACCGCCAAAGTAAAAATGCTATCTGCATATTACATTTTGTAACATCATTTGCAAGAATATAAAATGAGAACGATTGCAACAAGCTTCAATCCCATATTTCTACCCATCTTCTTTTGCCGCCTCATAAAAAAGTTGTACCTTTGCAATCGAATTTTCTGCGAGTACCAGGCATTGCGCCTTATAAAGAATAGAATTTTCAGCAAATATATGTAATTAATATATAAAAAACAGCAGTAGTTATGAGCATTAATATCAAGAGAAATCAGTTGAAGAGAGTAGTGATTGTAGGTGGCGGACTCGGTGGCCTTCGCTTGGCAGAAGACCTGAGCAAGGCAAACCTGCAGGTGGTGTTGATTGATAAGAATAACTTCCATCAGTTTCCTCCACTTATCTATCAGATTGCCTCAGCAGGTATCGACCCAAGCTCCATCTCCTTCCCTTTCCGCCAGATTTTCCGCAAGCACAAGAACTTCTACTTCCGCATGGCAGAGGCGAGAGCCGTATTCCCAGACAAGAAGATTCTGCAAACTTCCATCGGTAAGATTGAGTACGATTACCTGGTGTTCGCAGCAGGAACCACTACCAATTTCTATGGCAATGCCAACATCGAGAAGTGGGCTATTCCGATGAAGACCGTTTCAGAGGCAATGGGATTGCGCAACGCTGTGTTGAGCAACCTGGAGCGTGCACTGACTTGTGCCACAGAAGAGGAGCGACAGGAACTCCTGAACGTGGTCATTGTAGGCGGTGGTGCCACAGGTGTAGAGATTGCCGGAGCCCTCTCTGAAATGAAGCGCTACGTGATTCCTTATGATTATCCTGATATGGACTCATCTCTGATGCACATCTATCTTCTGGAAGCGGGCGACAGACTGCTCGCCGGAATGTCACAGGACTCTTCTAAGAAAGCATACGAATTCCTTACCAGTATGGGTGTGGATGTACAGTTTGGCAAAATGGTAACCGACTACAAGGACCACAAGGTCCTGATGAAGGACGGTCAGGAGATTCCTACCCGCACCTTCCTCTGGGTATCAGGTGTAAAGGCACAGCCTATCACGGGTATCGATGGCGACCATCTGGGCCGTGGTTTCCGAATCGTAGTAGATGAATTCAACCGCATCCCTGGCATGGACGGTCTCTTCGCCATCGGCGACCAGTGTATCCAGACCACAGACCCAGCTTATCCTGGCGGTCATCCACAGTTGGCTCAGGTAGCCATTCAGCAGGCAGCACTCCTGGCTAAGAATATCCAGAAGATTGCGAAGGCAGATGAGGAGAATGAGAAGCATCCTGGTTCTTCAGCCCAAAACATCAACCAGCAGCTCAAGCCTTTCCGCTACAAGAACCTGGGTTCTATGGCTACCATCGGAAGACACAAGGCTGTAGTAGAGCTTGGCAAGTTCCACAGTCAGGGCTTCTTTGCCTGGGTATTGTGGCTGGTGGTTCACCTCCGCTCCATCCTCGGAGTAAAGAACAAGGTAATGGTATTGCTCAACTGGCTCTGGAAGTACGTGAGCTACAACGATTCCATCCGAATGATTACCTACGCCACCAAGCCTAAGGAAGTGCGCGACCGATTGAAGCGTGAGCAGACCACCCACCTCGGCACCGACTTGCTAGAGAATGAAGAAGATTAATATGAAGAAAATAAAAACGATGAAAGTCCAGCTTGGAGCCTTTAAGAGAGAGGCATCCGAGTTGGACTTTCTTTTTACATTTTCCTCAGGAGGAATATGATATGGTTTTCCCAGATACTTCAAGGATATTAATGATGCTCAGGCACAATGGCGAGATACACCAGATCATGATCTGTGAGATTCTCCATATAATGAGCATGGTTCATCGGGCAGTAATGCACCTGTCCCTGGCGAACCTCTTCTACGACATCATCATAATGGAAAGTAGCAGTGCCGCTTACCACATAGATAATCTCGCAGTTGCCCTCGTGAGTATGAAGACCAGTTGATGCACCCGGACGCAAGGTAGAATACATAATCTTCACCTTGTCATCCACATAGTTACGAGTATCAAGTTTACCCTGTCCACCCTTGAAGCCCTCCAAATGAGCCTCAGCAATCTTTTCGAAATCTATTACCATTTTTATAATGTTTAATGTTTATTGTTTAATGCTTACTTTGCTCGAGCAAACGAAGTTCTGCAGTTTGCTCGAGCAGATGAAGTCCTGCAGCTTACTTTGCTTTCGCAAAATACTTCCAAAGCGGAGCCGCCATCAGGCTTTGCCAGATTTCTCCCTTCTCTAGCATATCCATCACTTCATCCCTGGAGAAGAGGCGAACCTCGATATCCTCAGCCTGGTCAAGATGCTGAACATCCATGCGCTCCACATCCGTAGCCAAATAGCAATGGGTAAGATTGGTATGAGTGCTCGGATTAGCCGAAATCGTCATCCACTTCTGCCAGTTTCCGCCACCGAACCCAGTCTCTTCCATCAGCTCTCGCTTGGCAGCCGCCATCGGGTCCTCGCCCTTCTCTATCACTCCTGCGCAGAGTTCATTCACCGTCTTACCTATCGCATAGCGATACTGGCGCACAAATACGAACATTCCGTCCTTCGTAATGGCGATGGTGTTCACCCAATCGGGATATTCCAGCACGTAATATTCATCGATAATGGCTCCCGTAGGCAATTCCACCTTATCCACTCGTGCCGTGAGCCATGGCTTCTCTATCAGATACTTCTGCGAGAGCGTCTTCCATTTCATATCTTTATCAGCCATTTTCTTACTTCACATTTTAAAACTGGATTTTCTTTATTTTAATTGATGGTGCAAAAGTACAAAAAAAGATTGAAAGGATAGAAATAATTCTATGAAAATGACAGTATTTCAATTATTTTTATTACTTTTGCAGAGATAGAATATCTAAACAGATAATAGACACAGAATTGAAAAGTAAAGACATCATGGCAGAACATCTTATTATAAAAGGAGAAACGAAGGAGGAACTTTACGCCACGCTCCTCCCTCAACTCAAGTCGCTCGTAGAAGGCGAAAGCGACATCATCGCCAATATGGCGAATATTTCAGCATGCATCATAGACACCTTCCACTTCTGGTGGGTGGGCTTCTACCGGGTCATCGACGGAACCCTTGTGCTGGGTCCTTTTCAGGGACCGCTGGCCTGCACCCGCATCAAAAGGGGCAAGGGAGTTTGCGGCACAGCTTGGACAAGGCGGAAACCATCGTGGTAGAAGATGTTGAGAAATTTCCGGGGCATATTGCCTGCAGCAGCGCCTCCCGTTCGGAGATTGTAGTACCTGTTATCAGGAATGGTGAGGTAATCGCCGTACTGGATATTGACAGCGAACACCTCAGCACCTTCGATGATATTGATAAGAATTGGCTGGAGAAGGTAGCAGAACTGTTCACCTGATTCCTTAATATTCATTTCTCTCTTGCTTGATCACACTCGGACCATCGATGAGTTCAGGCTGAGGGGCATTTCTGTTCACATCACCATATGCTCTGCCCAGATCGCTCATCGTAATACTGATGTTGCGGTTCACAGGTCTGTCCTTATCTGAAAGGCTGTGAGAGAAGAGCCACTGATAGGTTTTCTTCAGATAAAACACGCGGGCAGGGGTACCGTGATTGGCACCCTTCCACCAGTCGTATATCAATCGGGTATCCTTGCCATCCTTTTCAAGTTTATCTACCACAACCTTCGATTGCTTGACCGGTACTGCCCTATCTGCTGTGCCATGGATAATCCAGAATGGCAAATCGCCCAATCCACTCACATCCTTATACGAACAGCCGCCACACAGCGCCATACCGGCAGCTATCCTATCGGGATAAGTAGCACAGACATCCATGGTACCATAACCGCCCAAACTCATACCCAGACATAAACCCTATTAGAATCGCATGGGTAATTCTTCTTCACCCAGTCTAGCATATCCATGATTTTCTTCGGATTCCAGGCTCCTCCCGGATTCTGCGGAACGATGGTCAGCGCATCAATATCGCGCCCCTTGACGATGGCATCAAGCGGTCCGTATCTTCTCACCTTATTCAGATTTCTTCCACAAAGACTGGCACCATGCAGAAAGATGATGACCGGTGTCTGCTCTTGCGAATAGAAATAATCTACCGGCGTATAAACCCAGAAGTTGTAACCTCCCGGAATCTCATCTTTCACAGCTCGCAGAAAGTCGTAAGCCGACATGCTGCATACGGAAAGACAGAATAATATAAACAAAAATATCTTCTTCATTTTCTTCCTTTTTTACCTGTTTAGTATCACGCTCCCTGTTTCATACGATGAACGTTCATCACACAAAAGTAAGTAAATATCAGCATATTACCAAATATCCTCCCAATATTTTTCTTTTTTTTATCCAAAAGAAAGATTCGTTTAAACTTCCAGGTAGAAAGATAAACAACGATTATTTGTGTTAAAAATCATAAGAATCACATCGGTTCGCATTATTTTTATTATCTTTGCATCATAACAAGACATATAATAAATAAATATAGAATTATGAATGTAGGAGATAAAATACCAGAGATTCTTGGCATTGACCAGGACGGACGTGAGATCAAGGCAAGCGACTATCGTGGTCGCAAGATTGTGCTCTACAGTTATCCGAAGGCTAACACCAGCGGATGCACTGCCGAGGCTTGCTCCCTGCAAGCACATAAGGAGGAGCTGGCAGCAGCCGGTTATGAGATTATCGGCGTAAGCAAGGACAAGCAAGCTCTGCAGAAGAAGTTTGCCGAAACCAAGGGTTTGCAGTTCCCTCTTATCGCAGATACCGAAACCACCCTACTGCAGGAACTCGGCTGCTGGGGCGAGAAGGTAACCTGCGGCAGAAAGACCATCGGCATCCTCCGCACCACCTATCTTGTCAACGAAGAAGGCGTCATTGAGAAGATCTTCACTCCTAAAGAGATCAAGACCAAGATTCATGCCGAGCAGATTCTGGATTACATCCATCAATAGAGAACAAATATGACAGAATTTGAAAAAATGAGAAACAGCGAGCTCTATGATTTCAGCAACAAGGATGGCATGAAAAGCATAGAGCACGCCAACCGTCTCTGCTGCCGCCTGCAGACGCTAACCCTGTTTGATGAAGACTATCGAACCATTATCGAAGAACTGATTCCTGGCATTCCAGCTTCAGCCACCATCTGCCCACCCTTTCACTGCGACCATGGTCACGGCATCAAGGTGGGTGAGAATGTATTCATCAACTATGGCGCCACGATGCTCGATGAAGCCCTGATTACCATCGGCGACCGCACCCTGATAGGTCCGAACTGCCAGCTAGTAACCCCTAACCACCCCATCAATTATATGGAACGCCGCAAGCCAGTAGAAACAGGCTTCCCCATCACTATTGGCGAGGATTGCTGGCTGGGCGCAGGAGTCATCGTCTGCCCTGGAGTAACCATCGGCAACCGCTGCGTAATCGGTGCCGGCAGCGTAGTGGTCAAGGATATTCCTGATGACTCCATGGCAGTAGGAAATCCGGCAAAGGTTATCAGAAAGCTCAGATAACAAGAAAAAATAAAATCAAAAGAGTATGTTAGAACATATTGCAGATTTCACAGCGTGGCCAATCCTTACTGGTATTTTCATTGGCTATATTGCCAACCGCATCATGAGCGGCGAAGGCAAAGGATGTTGTATGAACCTATTCATAGGTATTGTGGGCAGTTATGCCGGCGCCATCATCAGCAATCTGCTGAACATAGAATTGTTTGGCAAGGGTTATCTTACCAACTTCGTCTTCTGCGTCATTGGCGCCATAGCGGTATTGTGGATTTGGAAGAAGCTCTTCGATTAGTATTCTTTTTATTGGTAAAAAAACATAAGATTATGACAAACAAGGAATTGATACTCGCCAATTTGATGAGGGCGATGATAAGTATGATGGTGGCGATGCGCCTCGCATCCAGCATTTCGTAAAGGTACACGATTTTGCCCGTATGATTGCAATAGCAGAAGGAATGAACCAGGAAGACCTCTTCGTGCTCGAAGCAGCAGCCATTCTTCACGATGTAGGCATTCACGTTTCAGAAGCCAGATACGGCAACTGCGATGGCAAGCACCAGGAAGAACTGGGTCCTGACGAGGCAAGAAAAGTACTGTCAGAAGTTGATGGATTCACAGCCGTACAGATAGAAAGAATCTGCTGGCTCATTGCCCATCATCATACTTATAAGGATGTTACCAGCCTCGACCACCGCATTCTGCTCGAAGCTGATTTCCTGGTGAATTCCTTCGAAGACCATCTTGCTCTTGAAGGTATCATCACCTTCCGCAATCATGTCTTCCGCTCGGAATCAGCTATCAGTATGCTGAATGATATGTGGGGGCTGTAACGAAAGCTACTTTCTTGAAAAGAGCATCATAGGGGGAAGGTGAAAGTACAACAAACTGCTGTTATGTATTTTAATTAAAATAATACCTTTATTCTATTTCACTTCTGTCAGTTTGCCCGTCTGTGAGTCAATGATATAGCCATGAAGATTGACGTCTTTTGGTACGAGAGGGTGTGTACGGATCGTATTGATGGTATTCCTTACAGAATCCTCTGTGTCGTGGAATCCCTCCAGCCAATGGTCGAGGTCGATGCCGCAAAGCCCGATGGTATCGATAACATTCTGATGGATGCCACGTTTGAGCATCAATTCCTTCATCTGCTGTCCGTTCATGTGGCATGCACCGCAGTTGGAGTGGGCAATGACCATGATTTCCTCTACACCCAATTCGTAGATGGCTACAAGGAGACTACGCATGGCTGAGTCGAAAGGACTGATAACCAGTCCACCGGCGTTCTTGATGAGCTTTGCATCTCCGTTCTTCAGGCCCAAAGCTGCTGGCAGAAGCTCAGTGAGGCGGGTGTCCATACAGGAAAGAATGGCAAGTTTCTTGTCTGGATATTTACTCGTAAGATACTTTTCGTAAGCCTTACTGGCTACGAAGTTTTCATTATACTTGATGATTTCTTCTATAATCATAGTCGTGTATATTGAAATGTGAAACTAAATTTTCCTATTTCTCAGGGGTTGGCTTGAGGTAAGCCATGAATTTCTCTGGCTGATAGTTGAGAACCAGCTCATCCGGGAACTCTGCTTTTTCTACCAGTGGCATAATGTTGCTGTAGTCGGCAATCATCGTAGAGAAGTGGGCATCACTTCCGAAGATGACTGGAGTTTCATACTTCTTGGCAAGTTCCAGCAGTTCCAGATTATTGGGAGCAGCCACAGTCTTGTGGCGGATGGGAGCCATGGAATGGTTGTTGATTTCAAGCAAGGTATGCGTCTCCCTGGAAACTTTCATGAGTTCTTCGAAATCCAGTTCTGCCGTACCATCGCCGGGATGAGAGATAATCTGCACAAAGGGATTGCGCATGGCATTGATGACACTCTGCGTATTCTCCTCCTTACTTCCTCCCTGCCAGCAAAGGCTATGGATGCCTGCTATTCGGATATCCAGGATACGCCAGTAATCCTCGTCGAGATCGATATCTCCCTTCGTATTGAGGATGTTGAGTTCTGCTCCAAGCATCAGTTTGATTCCATAGAGCTGGCGTGGAACACAATGAAGGTTTCTGAAATAGATAGGATCACAGGTACCCGGGATATTGGGACCGTGCTCTGTGATTCCCAAGATATCCAACCCTTTCTCCTTTGCTGTCAAGGTCATTTCCTGCAAACTGCTGAAGGCATGACCTGATGCTATTGTATGTGTATGAACGTCTAATAATGTTTTCATGGGGCAAAGGTAACAAATATTTATAGATTACACAAGAAAAAGTACTATATAATGCTCGTTTTATAAAAATTTTAATTTTATGGGATTTTTCTTGGCTATTTAGCATTGTATATTGATTTTTTCTTATCTTTGCAAGTACAATTCAAAAGATTGATTATTATGCAGATATTATTGGCAAATGCCAAAATCATGTTTGAGAAGGCAGACAGGAAGCCTATCTCCGTGCCACTATTCCAATCAGTTGCCAATGACTTGGCCAAAGAAATGGCAATGATGAATGTAGAGGAATTGGCTAAGCAACTGGATTGCAGCAGCAAGATTGCAATGACGAACTGGAAGCGATATCATGATTTTATGGCAACCGAAAAGATGCCTGCTATCCTGGCTTACAATGGTCAGGCATACAAACATTTGCGTGCCAGTTCTTTGAGCGAGGAGTCGTTAGAGTATGCCCAGAAACATCTCTGGATTACCTGCTTCCTTTATGGATTGCTTCGACCGTTGGATGGCATCGTACCTTATCGTATGGAGCATTGCGTATCGCTCGAAGCTACAAACGACAAGCCTATCAATCAGTTCTGGAAAGACAAACTGACAGATGTTCTCATCGATAGTGTGAAAGCTGATGATGGTATACTCATCCATCTTTCTACAGAGGAATATGAACATCTGTTCGATTGGAAGAGAGTATGTAAGGAGATAAAGGTCATTCAGCCACTCTTTTATGTCCGCCAGAAAGACGGCAGATTGAAGATGCAGGCTGTATGGGCTAAATCTTGCCGTGGAGCCATGGTGAGATATATCTTGAATAATCAGCTTCTTACTCCAGAGGAACTGGCAGGCTTCAGTTACGAAGGTTTTGAATATGAGCCAGAATTAGGAGAAGCTGCTTTTCCTCATTTCGTTCGTTGAAATAGAACAAAAGCAAACGAACGTTATAAAAGGAAGATGCTGTATGTTTGGATTGAATGAGAGCACCCAATATATCATAGAAGTATCATCATTTTACGATTGTACAACTAAAAAGTGTATAGTTGTACAACTAAAGAGGTTATAGTTGTACGACTATAGGGATATAGTTGTACGACTAAAGAGGTTATAGCTGTACGACTAAAAGGTGTTGTCACTAGGCTCAGCAGAGGTGCTGACTGCAGTCAGCAGACCTGCTGACTAGGCTCGGCAGAGCTGCTGAGCCTAGTGGCAATGTCTGAGAAGGTATATGCTTGTACTCTAAAAGACGCTTGTTCTGACTCCAGGAAACGCTTCTTTTAACTCTCGGAGACGCATCCTTCAACGAGAAGAGACGCTTCATTCAAGTTAAGGAAACGATTCCGTCAACCTAAAGAGCCGTTTCAACAACTACGTCTTAGTTACTCCTTCTTCCACAAACGATAGAGCGTTATAGGACCTTTCTTGGTAGCATACATTCTGGCAGCCGGTTCCTCACAGAGATCATTCAACACCTTATTGGCATGATAGCGGGTGACACCGAATTCACGAATCATATCCTTCACCGTGATATAACCCTGCTGCTGACAAATCTCTACAATATCAGCAAACTCCTTATCCGCCTCTTTTGGAGTAGATTTCACACTCCAATACTGTCGGCTGCAGCCATTAGAGTGGCGCTTTAGCCTCTCAGAAACTCCTTCGTGGGCTGAATTTCCAAGCCGCAGATATCCACCTCATTGGCTGGAATCAGATCCCCCTCATGATAGGTTCTTTTCCATTCGATTCCATTCTTGTCCTTATGCTTCACCATCCCCAGCTTAGGCTTGACGATAAACATATCGCCTACCCTCACCTCGTTGCCTTCCGCCAAGGCGTAAAGCGTTTCATCCTCCAGCGTTTCCAATGCGGAGATAAAGGACGAAACGTTCATCGCACAATGATCGCGAACACGCTTTTCCATCTTCTCCCTGTCAACGACATCCTGTTTCACGAACATCGGATGTATCTGATACTTACCGCTTTCGTCCTTCAAGGGCGTGCGATGCTCCAAATAATTGATTGAACCTGTTGCTCTAGCCATATTCTCAGTTTTTTTAATCCTTTAAAAGATTATGCGCAAATATACTGATTATTAGCGAGATAAGCAATTATTTTATGTTAACTTTGCTAAAATATAGAGTTATAAAGACATGTTTTGTGATAAAAGATAGAGTTATCAGACTCATACGAGCCATTCTAATCAAGATTATCTGTGTTAAAATTCACAAGAACACCACATTTTCATCATGCAATGAAATTTAACCAGTTTACATGTGCAAAGTTACGGCTTTATTTTTGAAACAACCAAAGTTTTCACGGCTTTTTTGTTCAAATAAAAATCCCTGCCATAGGAAGCCTTTCCTACAGCAGGGATTTTTCTATTGGGAATCATCAAGAATGACTTAACTGTCAATTCTTAACTATTAACTATTCACTATCAACTATTTATACTCTCCCCAAGCCTTGATATCGATATCCTCGAGCTTGGTGGTGCAGAATGCATAGATGAATGCACTCGCCAGACGGCTGTTGGTAATCAATGGCACGTTCAGGTCGATGGCTGCACGACGAATCTTGTAACCATTGCTTAACTCACTGCTGGTCAAGTTCTTCGGAATATTCACTACCATATCAATCTCGTGATTGTGGAGCATCTCCAAAGCCTTAGGCGCACCGCCTTCTGCCTCCTCTGATGGCCAGAGCACACGGGTGTTCTCAATGCCATTCTCGGTGAGGAACTTGCTACTACCACCGGTTGCATACAGCTTGTAGCCATGCTTAACCAACATCTGGGCTGCATCGAGCAAATCTACCTTCTGCTTGGCAGAACCTGTAGAAAGCAGGATGTTCTTGGCTGGAATGCGATGACCCACAGAAAGCATACTCTTCAAGAGTGCGGTAGATGTATCGTCGCCCAAGCAACCTACCTCACCCGTACTGCTCATATCCACACCCAATACTGGGTCTGCCTTCTGCAGACGGTTGAAGCTGAACTGGGATGCCTTGATACCTACATAGTCGAGATCGAAGAGGTTCTTATGTGGCTTCTCTACTGGCAAACCGAGCATTACGCGGGTAGCCAACTCGATGAGGTTGATCTTCAATACCTTGCTCACGAATGGGAACGAACGGCTGGCACGAAGGTTACACTCGATAACGAGAATATCATTGTCACGAGCCATGAACTGAATGTTGAACGGACCATTGATGTGCAACTCCTTGGCAATCTGACGACCAACTCGCTTTACACGACGAACTGTCTCAACATACAACTTTTGTGGAGGGAACTGGATGGTAGCATCACCTGAGTGAACACCGGCAAACTCGATGTGCTCGGAAATCGCATAGGCAATCACCTCGCCATTCTTTGCCACTGCATCCATCTCAATCTCCTTGGCATGTTCGATAAACTTACTTACTACCACTGGGTGATCCTCACTTACATTGGCAGCCAACTGCAGGAATCGCTTCAGCTCATCCTCGTTAGAACATACGTTCATCGCAGCACCAGAAAGCACGTAGCTAGGACGAACCAATACTGGGAAACCTACACGCTCGATGAAGTTGTCGATATCCTCCATAGAGGTCAGGGCGCTCCACTCTGGCTGGTTGATGCCGTTGTTGGTCAACATCTGAGAGAACTTGGCACGGTCCTCAGCGTTATCGATGTCCTTGGCAGCAGTACCCAGGATTGGCACGTTCTGTGCATCCAGGTGCATAGCCAGGTTGTTTGGAATCTGACCACCGGTAGATACGATGACGCCATGAGGCTGCTCCATCTCGATGATATCCATCACACGCTCGAAGGTCAACTCGTCGAAGTAGAGACGGTCGCACATATCGTAGTCGGTAGATACGGTCTCTGGGTTGTAGTTGATCATCACAGAACGCCAGCCTTCCTTGCGGATGGTGTTCAATGCCTGAACGCCACACCAGTCGAACTCTACAGAAGAACCGATGCGGTAAGCACCTGAACCGAGTACGATGATAGAACGGTGGTCGTTCTCAAAGGTGATGTCGCTCTTCACGCCAGCGTAAGTTACATAGAGGTAGTTGGTCTGAGCAGGATACTCTGCTGCCAGGGTATCAATCTGCTTTACTACAGGCAGGATGCCATAGCTCTTGCGCTTGTTGCGAACCAGGAGGGCTGCCTTGTGCATGTTGCCCAACTCCTGCTCCAAGCCCACGGCACGGGCTACCTGGAAGTCGGTAAAACCGTAAACCTTAGCGGTGCGGAGCAAATCCTGGTCAAGAGTATTGATGTTGCACTTCTTCATCGCCTCGTCGATGTCGATGATGTGCTTCAACTTCTCAAGGAACCACTTGTCAATCTTGGTCAAGTCGTGAATCTGATCTACGGTATAGCCCTTGTGCATAGCCTTTGAAATCACGAACACACGCTTATCTGTTGGCTCGCGCAAAGCTGCATCGATATCGTCGATTTCAAGTTCCTTGTTCTCTACGAAACCGTGCATGCCCTGACCAATCATACGAAGACCCTTCTGGATGGCCTCCTCGAAGTTGCGGCCGATGGCCATTACCTCACCTACTGACTTCATAGATGAACCCAACTCCTTATCTACGCCACGGAACTTAGACAAGTCCCAACGAGGAATCTTACATACCACGTAGTCCAATGCTGGCTCGAAGAAGGCAGATGTAGTCTTGGTTACTGAGTTCTTCAACTCGAACAGACCGTAGCCCATACCGAGCTTGGCTGCAACGAAGGCAAGAGGATAACCAGTAGCCTTAGATGCCAAGGCTGATGAACGGCTCAAGCGGGCATTCACCTCGATTACACGATAATCCTCGCTCTTAGGGTCGAAGGCATACTGCACGTTACACTCACCCACGATTCCGATGTGACGGATAATCTTGATGGCGAGGGCACGGAGCTTATGATACTCAGAATTGCTCAGGGTCTGAGATGGAGCGATGACGATACTCTCACCAGTATGGATTCCCAGTGGGTCGAAGTTCTCCATGTTACAAACTGTGATACAGTTGTCGTAACGGTCGCGAACTACCTCATACTCAATCTCTTTCCAGCCCTTCAAACTCTTCTCTACCAATACCTGTGGAGAGAAAGAGAAAGCCTTCTCAGCGAGCTTGTTCAGTTCCTCCTCGTTGTCTGCGAAACCGGAACCGAGGCCACCCAAGGCGTAAGCAGCACGGATGATGACAGGATAGCCGAGCTCAGCAGCAGCCTTGCGGGCCTGCTCGATGTTCTCGCAAGCCTCGCTCTTGATGGTCTTCACATTGATTTCATCCAGCTTCTCTACGAAGAGCTCACGGTCCTCAGTGTCCATGATAGCCTGAACTGGAGTACCCAATACCTTGACATTATATTTCTCCAGGATGCCCTGGCGATAGAGTTCCACACCACAGTTGAGGGCAGTCTGACCACCGAAGCTGAGGAGGATACCGTCTGGATTCTCCTTCTGGATGACACGCTCTACGAAGTAAGGCTGCACTGGCAGGAAGTAAATCTGGTCGGCAACACCTTCTGATGTCTGTACGGTTGCGATATTCGGGTTGATGAGCACAGTCTCGATACCTTCCTCGCGCAATGCCTTCAGGGCCTGCGAACCTGAGTAGTCGAACTCACCTGCTTCACCGATCTTCAAGGCTCCAGAACCTAAGAGGAGCACCTTCTTTATATTTTCGTCTTTCATTATTTTCCTAAATTACAATAAAATCATTCGAATTCTTCACTCTTCGTTCTTCACTCTTCACTTACTTGAGTGTTTCTACGAACTTATCAAACATGAACTCTGTATCCACAGGGCCTGAGCAAGCCTCTGGGTGGAACTGGCTTGAGAACCAAGGGTTCATCTTGTGGCGGATACCCTCGTTAGAGCCATCATTCATATTTACAAAGAGTTCCTCCCAATCGTTGCCCAATGTCTTGGCATCAACGGCATAACCGTGGTTCTGAGAAGTGATGTAGCAATTGTTGGTTCCTACCATGCGCACTGGCTGGTTGTGTGAACGGTGACCATACTTCAACTTGTAGATAGTAGCACCGGCTGCCTTAGAAAGCAACTGGTTACCCATACAGATACCGCAGATAGGCTTGCGGCTCTGGCTGATTTGCTTGCGAATAATATTCACAGCATCCTCACACATATCTGGGTCACCAGGACCATTAGCCAGGAACAATCCGTCGAAGTCCATATCGGTGTAATCGTAATTCCATGGCACACGGATCACCTCTACGCCTCTGTTGATGAGGCAACGGATGATGTTTGCCTTCACACCGCAGTCAACGAGAACCACCTTTTTGCCTGCACCCTCGTTATAACGGATAATTTCCTTGCAGCTTACCTGGTCAACGAAGTTTACACCCTCGTAGTTAGCCTCAGGGATGTTGTCTGGTTCATCATCAAAGAGAATCTTACCCATCATCACACCATGCTCACGAAGCACCTTAGTCAACTCACGGGTGTCGATGCCTGTGATTCCTGGCACCTTTTCGCGCTTCAACCAGTCGGCAAGACTCTCCACTGCATTCCAGTGGCTGTACTGCTCGCTGTAATCATTCACGATGATGGCAGAAGCATAAATCTTGTCACTCTCCATGAAGGTTGGCAAACCATTCTCCTCGAAAGTAAATGGTGGCACACCATAGTTGCCCACGAGAGGGAATGTAAGTGTCATCAACTGACCGGCGTAAGAAGGGTCGGTCAAACTCTCTGGATATCCCATCATGGCTGTGTTGAACACAACCTCGCCCGCTACAGGAGCGTCATATCCAAAAGATTTGCCATGGAACTTGGTTCCATCGCTCAAAACTAAGGTTACTTTTTTCATATCTGACATTTGATTCTTTTATTTCATACTTATAAGAGCAAATGAATTCTTCACTCTTCGTTCTTCTCTATTCACTTATTTATGATAAACGTTTTCGATGTAGTTTACAAACGACTGGTTGCAGAGCTTCGTGCCGCCTGGGGTTGGATAATGACCGGTGAAATACCAGTCACCCTTGTGGTTTGGAATCGCCTCGCGCAAGCCCTCGATGCTCTGGAATACGAGCTGGATAGGAGTGGTCATGCCCTCTGGGCGAAGCATCTCAACAATCTTCTCGTTGATTTCCTCGGTGCTGAATGGCTTGTAGATGGAGCGTACCGGATTGATCTGCTCCTCCTTTGGCTTTGCCAATTCTGCCTTGCAAGCCTCATAGGTCTGCTCGATAAGGTCTTCCATCTTGCGCTCTTTCAAAAGCTGGATGGCAGCACGGAACACGCAGAACTCTTCCAGTCTTGCCATATCGATGCCGTAGTAATCCGGATATCGGATCTGAGGGGCACTGGAAACCACAACAATCTTCTTAGGATGCAGACGGTCGAGGATGCGGAGAATACTCTCCTTCAGGGTAGTACCACGCACAATACTATCATCGATAATGACAAGATTATCCACATTCGGCTCGATGCTTCCGTAGGTTACATCATACACGTGGCTCGCCAGGTCGTTACGGCTGTTGCCCTCAGTAATGAAGGTACGGAGTTTGATATCCTTCCATGCTATCTTTTCTGAGCGGACGAAGTCGCCGAGGATTTCGTATAATTCTTCTTTTGATGGAACATGGTCGAGGTTGGCAATCTGCTCAATCTTGGTCTCATTAAGATACTTCTTGAAACCGCTCAACATGCCATAGTAAGCCACCTCGGCAGTGTTCGGGATATAGCTGAACACGGTGTGGTCTACATCATAATCCACAGCCTTCAGGATAGGCTGGGTCAACTGCTCACCCAACTGCTTACGCTCCTTATAGATATCCTTGTCGGAACCACGACTGAAGTAGATGCGCTCGAATGAGCAGGCTGAATCGCCCTTCTGCTCCATGATGCGCTCGATGCTGCACTCTCCGTTCTTCTTCACAAGAAGCGCCGTGCCCGGCATCAGTTCCTGCACTTCCTCTGCCTCCAGGTCGAAGGTGGTCTGAAGTACAGGGCGCTCGCTGGCTACTACCACGATTTCATCGTTCTTGTAATAGAACGCAGGACGGATGCCCCAAGGGTCGCGCATAGAGAACATTTCACCTGAACCGGTGATACCGCAAACCACATAACCGCCATCAAAGTTCTTCATCGTGGTCTTGAGTACATTGCTCATCTTCACGTGGTCTTCTATATAGTTGGTGATATCGGTATTCTGCATCTCCATCGCCTTTGCAGCTACGAAGTTGCGCTCCACCTCTCTGTCCAGACGGTGGCCCATCAGTTCAAGCATGATGTAGGTGTCGCTGTAGATGCGAGGACTCTGGCCCTGCTTGGTAAGTTCCTCGAAGATTTCATCTACGTTGGTCATGTTGAAGTTACCACAAAGACAGAGGTTCTTCGCCTTCCAGTTGTTACGTCGCAGGAATGGGTGCACATACTGAATGCCACTCTTTCCGGTGGTACTGTAGCGCAGGTGTCCCATATAAAGTTCGCCTGCAAAAGGCAGTTCCTCTTTAGCGAACTTTGCATCAGCAAGCTGCTCGGGAGTCAGGCTCTTGAAGTTGGCATTCGCCTTGCCGAAGATTTCGGTCACGGCATTCTTGCCCTCTGCACGCTCACGGAACATATACTCATGACCAGGCTTACCGCCCAGTTTGACACAAGCCATACCAGCACCCTCCTGGCCACGGTTGTGCTGCTTCTCCATCATCAGATAGAGTTTGTTGAGTGCGTACATCCAAGTACCATACTTCTGCTGGTAATACTCCAGTGGCTTGAGCAATCTGATCATTGCTACACCACACTCATGTTTCAATGGTTCCATCTCTCTATTATCCTTATCTTATTTAGTTTAATTTGAATATACCTATCCGAGGGATTCCCCCTCCAAAAAAAGGGAAACGCCAAGAAATGACGAATCCCTTTATATATTATTCTACAGTAACTGACTTGGCCAAGTTTCTAGGTTGGTCAACGTCCTTGCCCTTACATACAGCTACATGGTAAGCCAAGAGCTGCAAAGGAATGGTAGCCAATAATGGCTCCAGGCACTCCAAGGTCTCAGGGAGTTCAATCACTTCGTCGGCAATCTTGGAAATGGTTTCATCGCCATTGCTGACAATAGCAATAACACGACCCTGACGGGCTTTAATCTCCTGGATATTAGACAAGACCTTCTCGTACATGAAGTTGTGGGTAGCAATAACTACCACTGGCATATCGCTGTCAATCAATGCGATAGGGCCATGCTTCATCTCCGCTGCAGGATAACCCTCAGCGTGGATGTAGCTAATCTCCTTCAACTTCAATGCACCCTCAAGGGCCACAGGATACTGGAATCCACGACCCAGATAGATGAAATTGCGAGCGTATGTAAACGTACGGCTCAAGTCAGCTATCTTATTGTTGAGCTTCAACACTTCCTTCATCTTGGCAGGAATGTTCCAAAGCTGTTCTGTAATCTTCTGATATTCATTTTCGCTGATGGTTCCCCTCTCCTTACCGATGGCAAGTGCCAAGAGGATAAGGACGGTAACCTGACCAGTGAACGCCTTGGTAGAGGCAACACCAATCTCCGGACCTACGTGAATATAGGTACCTGTATCTGTCTCTCGTGCGATGGAAGAACCGATGGAGTTACAGATACCATAGATAAACGCACCGCTCTCCTTGGCAAGCTTGATGGCAGCCAGGGTATCAGCGGTTTCACCACTTTGGGAAATGGCGATGACGACATCATCCTTCGTTACCACAGGATTACGATAACGGAATTCAGATGCATATTCCACTTCCACAGGGATGCGGCAATAGTTCTCTATCATCTGCTTGCCGATAAGTCCGGCATGCCATGATGTACCACAAGCCACGATGATGATTCGCTTGGCATTGAGAAGCTGCTGGCGATGGTCGGTAATAGAGCTGAGCACGACACCCATCTCAGTCTCCTTCTTGCTGGTTGTATCGTCGCCATCAGTCATTACGCGAGTTTCCACTGTGCGGCTAACTACACGGCCACGCATACAGTTACGAAGGCACTCTGGCTGCTCGAAAATTTCCTTCAGCATGAAGTGAGGGAAACCGCCCTTCTCTATCTGACCGAGATCAATGTCTACGGTCTGTACCTCAGGGTTGAGTTTAACGTTCTGGATGTTCACCACCTGCAATTCCTCACCGAGGCGCATCACAGCGATGTTACCATCCTCCAGATAAACTACCTTATCTGTATATTCGATGATAGGACTGGCATCAGAACCGAGATAAAACTCACCATCCTTTCCGATACCTACAACCAACGGACTCTGCTTACGGGCAGCAATGATCTGATTAGGGTTACGCTTATCAAGAATAGCGATAGCGTAGGCTCCGATTACCTGACGGAGAGCCACCTGAACGGCAGTCAGCAAGTCGAGATTTTTCTTATCTGAATATATTCAATCAGCTGAACGAGAACCTCAGTATCTGTCTCGCTCTGAAACTCTACTCCCTTAGCAATGAGATTCTTCTTGATATCGGCATAGTTTTCTATGATTCCATTATGAATCATGGCAAGGTTCTTGCTAGAAGAATAATGCGGGTGAGCATTTACAGCTGAAGGCTCTCCATGGGTAGCCCAACGAGTATGAGCAATACCCACATGTCCCGAAATATCCTTATCAGAGCAGAACGCTTCGAGATCTGCCACTTTACCCTTTGCTTTGTAAACGTTCAAAGCTCCATCATTACTGATTAGAGCCACGCCTGCACTATCGTATCCACGATATTCCAAGCGCTTTAAACCCTTGATAAGAGCGGGATAAGCCTCGCCCTTACCTAAATATCCTACTATGCCACACATATATATACTTTAATTTTATTATATAGTATCCTGATTTTATCCTCTTCGATGATCTGTTATCGCAAGATATTGACAATCAACGATGCGATAGAAATCAATGTACCAACGGCAGAGAACCACAATGTAGTAGATGAACCGATAGATGAGTTTTGAGCTTTCACCTTATTTGGCTCTACATAGATGATATCATTCTGCTGCAGATAATAGAAAGGTGAATTAATGATATTTGCATCATTCAAGTTCATACGATAAGTATGCTTCTCTCCTGCTGCATCCTGACGAATCAATAATACATTGTCACGCTTACCATAGATAGTTAAGTCGCCACACTGTGCCAAAGCTTCAAGAATACTCATCTTCTCCTGTGGAGCATAAATAATACCTGGCTTTTCTACTTCACCTAATACAGATACATGGTAACTGCCCATGCGAACCGTAACAATAGGATTTTCTTTTTCTGCCAGATAAGGCTTCACCTTATTCTTGATGAGATCTTCTGCCTGCTTCTTGGTCAAACCACCTACATGCAATGTTCCAACAACAGGAAACTCGATGTTACCGGAATTGTCAACCAGATAACCTTGCAGGGAACCAGTACCAGAACTCAACTGCCGCTGTTACCCAATGTTTGAGAGACAGAAAGGTTGAAAGGCATGGCAGCCTTTGGATCTGTCGTAATTACTGTAATGGTAAGTTCGTCCTTAGGCATAATCTTAGCTTCATAAAGCATTCTTGAAGCAGCCAAGCTGATAGAATCTGCATTTTGGAAATAAGCTACATTCTTAGTACTTCCACAACTGCCAAGTACTAAGAGCATAGTCAAAGCGACTAAAACTGAACTAACGAGTTTTTTCATTTTCTAAAATTTTCGTTTTAAAATATTGGTGCAAAATTACGGTATTTTTTTGAATACTGCAAATTTTTGCACCAATAATTCTATTTACGTCTATTTTTTTTTGAAATAATAGCCTTTTTTACTTATCTTCGATGCCATTTGATGGCAAATTAAAGCTATAACTGTTATCGAAAATCTTCTTCACTTTATTAATCTCAACGAAGGTTGTGCCTCCACCCTCTCCAAAGCTACCGCTCAGATAAGCAATCTTATCCTCCTCACCTAAGTAGCCTTTCTGGCGAAGCATACGTACCGCTGCGGTAAACATAGCCTTGGTAGAAACCTGATCCTTCTGATGAATTGGAATAATACCATAGCTTAGATTCAACCAGCGCTGGAGTTTCTCCTTATAGCAGATTGCCAATACCGGATTTGGACCACGGAAGGCTGCCAGGTCGCGTGCAGTCTGACCGGTCTCGCCATCGGTAATAATACCAGCAACACCCAACTTCTTTGTAGCCTCAATGGCAGCATGAGCCAGGAAGAGCTTCTGGTCAATCTTACCATCTTCCATTGGATCAATATCATTCAGTGGAGACTTATCCTTCTCTGCCTGCTCAGCAATACGGGCCATGGTCTGCACAGCCTCTACAGGATACTTTCCGCTTGCTGTCTCACCAGAAAGCATCAGCGCATCGGTGCGATAGAAGATAGCATTGGCAATATCAGTTACCTCAGCACGGGTAGGACGTGGATTTTTAATCATGGTATGCAACATCTGTGTTGCTACGATTACCGGTTTCTGCGCCTTCACACACTTAGAGATGATGCGGCGCTGGATGCCTGGAATTCTCTCGATTGGCACCTCGATACCCAGGTCACCACGGGCAACCATGATACCATAGCAGGCATCAATAATCTCGTCAATATTATCAACACCTTCCTGATTTTCAATCTTAGAGATAATCTTGATATCACTGTTGTGAGCGTCCAAGATATCCTGAACTGCCTTCACATCGGCTGCATTGCGCACAAAAGAGTGAGCGATGAAATCAATATCCAACTCGATAGCGAGTTCAATATTTCGGCGGTCTTTCTCTGTCAGTGCAGGCAGGTCGATATGCTCTCCCGGCACATTCACGCTCTTGTGAGCCCCGAGCACTCCCTCGTTCTGAACCTCGGCAACCAGCATAGGACCCTGGCTGTCGATAATCTTCATATCGAGTTCACCATCATCGAAGAGCAAATCATCACCAACCTTTACATCGGCTGCGATGTCAGGATAACTCACATTCACAATATCATGAGAAGACTCCATTTCCGGACGTCCAAAGATTTTCACTACATCACCAACATTGTAGTGGATAGGTTCCTTCACACCTGTAGTTCGCACCTCAGGACCTTTGGTATCAATCATAATACCAATATGTGGAGACACGGCTCTTACATTCTTTACGATGGTGCGTATACCCTCTTCTGTGGCATGAGCAGTATTCATACGAACAACGTTCATACCGGCAAAAAACAGTTTTCGGATAAAATCCTGATCACATCTACGATCACTGATGGAAGCGACAATCTTTGTTTGTTTCATATTTGTAATTTACCTTATTGAAATTTCAATGTTTGCGGTATTTCTACCATATTTCTTAAATTGCGTGCAAAGATACAAAGAATTTCTGAAATAAAAACATCTGAAATACAAAATATATATAAAATATTGAGTAACTTTCAAATTGAAAGCGCATAAAACAGAAAATCTAGCCAATGGGACACTTCTCGTTCCCATTGACTAGATAACAAATCTATTAATCCCATTGAAAAACAGGATTCTTAATGATCAATTCTAAATTAGATATCCAAATCTGGCGCCTTCTCAGCTCCTGCTGCTGCCTCAAACTTAGGCATCACATTGAAATTGAAGAGGCCGGCGATAAGGGCACTAGGCATTTTTCTAACCGTCTGGTTATAGTTCTGAACGGCTTCATTATACTTGCGGCGTGCCTCGCTGATACGGTTTTCCGTACCCTCTTCCTGAACCTGAAGAGCCTTGAAGTTCTCGCTGGCTTTCAACTCAGGATATTTCTCGGCTACTACCATCAGTTTGGAGAATGCATTCGCCAACTCGCCCTGTGCAGCAGTATATTTCTTCAGGCTAGCCTCAGTAAGATTATTGGCATCCAGTTTTACCTGACCTACAGCAGCACGAGCCTTGGTCACCTCGGCGAAGGTTTCTTTCTCATGCTTGGCATAAGCCTTTACAATCTTAGCCAACTGTGGCATCATATCAGCACGACGCTGATACTGAGTCTGAACATTAGCCAACTCTGTGGTAGCCAACTCCTGTTTCTCTACCAATCCGTTATAACCACTGAACATCCATAGTACCAGCACAACTACGATGCCCAGAATAATCCAGCTTTTCTTTATACCTCTCTTTGCCGGTTGCATGTTTGAATTCATTGTCTGTTCCATTGTCATTATTATTAATTATTAATTCTAAACTATAAACTATTAACTATCAAAGGCATCACCATCCTCCGCCAGAGCCACCTCCGCTAAAGGTACCTCCGCCAAAAGAACCGCCCGAGAAACCGCCGCCGGAAGAACCGCCACCTCCCATAAAGAAAGGAGGTATCCAGTCATCGTCATTGTTTCTCCTACGAGACTGGTTTCTCTGATTGCTCTTCGGTCTTGGCTTCACAATGCCGAGCATCTCCAAAATATACCTGAGAAACAGATAGATAGGAATACCGAAGAAGATAAGGAACAGGATAATAACCAGGAACCAGTCCTCTTCGTCATTAACCGAACCTTCATCAACATCCGCAATTCCCGTCCGTCCACTTTTCACCTTATTATATATAGCACGGCTTACAGATGCTACTGCCTCGCCCGGATTGCCTTCGCGCATATACTTCACGATGCAAGCTCGGGCAATATCATCGCAGTCTACATCGGTCAACTCACCCTCCAGTCCACTTCCTGGAGCAATAAAGTACTTATGGTCCTCCACCGCGATGACGATAACCAGTCCTCTCCGACTCTTCTTGTAACCGATACCATATTGGTTGCCCACATCCTGCGCCATCCGGAAGGCATCCTGGTTGTCAACCTTTCCCACAATGATGAGCACATTCTGTACGCCACACTCCAACTTCAGTTTCTGAAGATAGAAATTGGCAGAATCCTTCTGAGCCTTATCAACATATCCATCCGGGTCGGAAACATATTGCGTAGAATCCCTGAGGAAAGGAATCGGTACATTTTTCGCCGTCCAGACCTCCCCAGCCGTCAACGCCAATGCATGAAAGGCAACCATCATCAAAGCCAAAAAATATCTCTTAAATCTCATAATTTCTCTATTTTGGTGCAAAAATACGCAATAAAAACCTTATATGCAAATACTTAGAGCATTATTTTTGCAAAAAAGCCTTAAGTATTTTGTTATATCATAAAAAACTTGTATCTTTGCACACCGAAATAAAGATTAACAAGTAAAATTAGTAAAAAATAAAGAAATGACCAAAGCAGATATCATTAATGAGGTAGCTATCGCTACTGGTATGCCTAAGAAAGAAGTAGGTACTGTAGTAGAGGCTTTTATGGAAGAGGTTAAGAAGTGCCTCATCGAAAAGAAGGACAATGTATACTTGCGTGGCTTCGGCAGCTTCAACATCAAGCATCGTGCTGCTAAGACTGCCCGTAACATCTCTAAGAATACAACCATCACCATTCCAGCTCACGACTTACCAAGCTTCAAGCCATCAAAGAGCTTCATCGAGGAGATGCAGAACGCTCAGTAATACTACTGGACAGAAAGAGAGAAATATCATTTTTTATAATAACAATATTTTAAAATTTTAAAATCATGCCAAACGGAAAGAAAAAGAAGGGCCACAAGATGGCTACTCACAAGCGTAAAAAAAGATTACGTAAGAACAGACATAAGAGCAAGTAAGCTAGCAGTGTAGCTAGTCTACTATAGCTCTCGGTCAGTTCGTGACTGAGGGGGTGTGTCAGTTCTGATATGGAATGACATACCCTTTTTTTGTATTAATTTAAAGTTAAAAGATTATTGAAGATATGACAAGCGAAGTTGTAATTGATGTCCAACAGAAAGACATCTCTATCGCACTCATGGAGGACAAGCAGCTGGTAGAATACCAGAACGAACCTCGTGAGGCATCGTTCTCTGTGGGCAACATCTACATCGCAAAGGTAAAAAAACTGATGCCGGGTCTTAACGCCTGCTTCGTGGATGTAGGTTATGAACGCGACGCCTTTCTTCATTATCTTGACCTAGGAAGTCATTTTAATTCCTACCAGAAGTACCTTAAACAAGTACAGAGCGACAGAAAGAAACTTTTCCCATTCTCTAAAGCCAGCAAAATGCCTGAATTGGAAAAGGACGGCAGCATACAGAATGTACTCAAAGCAGGACAGGAAGTGCTGGTACAAATCGTAAAGGAACCAATCTCTACCAAGGGGCCTCGACTCACAGGCGAAATCTCATTCGCGGGCCGATACCTGGTACTCATGCCATTCGGTGATAAAGTTTCTGTCTCGTCGAAAATTAAAAGCGGTGAAGAACGCTCCCGACTCAAACAACTCATTCACAGCATCAAACCAAAGAATTGCGGCGTTATCGTCCGCACTGTGGCTGAGGGTAAGAAGGTCGCTGAGCTCGATGCTGAGCTGAAAGTCCTGGTGAAGCGATGGGAGGATGCTATCGCCAAGGTACAGAAGACCCAGCAGCGCCCGCAACTTGCATTCGAGGAGACCGGAAGAGCCGTTGCTCTCTTGCGTGACTTGTTTAACCCATCTTACGAGAACATCTACGTGAACAACGAAGATGTGATGAACGAGGTGAAGAACTATGTTTCTCTAATAGCCCCTGAAAAGGCGGGCATAGTTAAGCTCTACACCGGTAAGGTGCCTATCTTCGACAATTTCAGCATTACCAAGCAGATTAAAGCTGGCTTTGGTCGTGTTGTTAACTACAAGCACGGTGCTTATCTCATCATTGAGCACACCGAGGCCTTGCACGTTGTCGATGTAAACAGTGGTAACAGAACTCGTGAGAAAGGTCAGGAAGCAAATGCACTGGATGTTAACCTCGGCGCTGCTGATGAGTTGGCAAGACAATTGCGCCTCCGAGATATGGGAGGTATCATTGTTGTCGACTTCATCGACATGAATCTTGCCGAAGACCGACAGTTGCTCTATGAACGCATGTGCAAGAACATGCAGAAGGACCGTGCCAAGCACAACATCCTGCCATTGAGCAAGTTCGGACTGATGCAGATTACACGCCAGCGTGTACGTCCGGCTATGGATGTGAATGTAGATGAAACCTGCCCTACCTGCTTCGGTACGGGCAAGATTAAGTCTAGCATCCTCTTTACCGACCAGTTGGAAAGAAAAATCGACCGCCTAGTCAACAAGATTGGCGTCAAGAAATTCACTTTGTATGTGAATCCTTACGTGGCTGCCTTCATCAACAAGGGTTTCATTTCCCTGAAGCGCAGATGGCAGTTTAAGTATGGTTTCGGCTTCAATGTGATTCCTTCACAGAAACTGGCGTTCCTCCAGTACGAATTCTACGACAAGGACAACCAGTATCTGGACATGCAGGAAGAACAGGAAACAAAGTAAGTTTTTAATTATCAGAAAAAAGCTCCATTCGCATCTGATTGCGAATGGAGCTTTTTTATTTTGTTTTTCTACACCTTATTATATATAGGGCATTTCAGTACTCTATCTCATTATTCACCATCTTCTCTGTATCCCAAGGTGCAGGAGCACCGCCGAGATAACGATGGAACCAGTCGAGGTGCGCGTTGTAATAGAGCGGCATCGACTTCAGGTTGCTTGGCCAGTGACCATCATACTTCAAGACTATCAGTCGAGAAGGAATGTTCAGGGTCTGCAAAGCTGTGAAATACTGCAAACTCTGGGTATACGGTACACGATAGTCTAGCTCGCCCGTCATCACGAGGGTTGGTGTTGAGAAATTCTTGATGTATGAGGATGGTGACCACTTCTCGTAGAGATCGGAATTATAAGGCTGTCCCTCTAACTCAAAGTTAGGAAACCATACTTCCTCTGTACTGCCCCACATAGAGCGCAAGTCATATACGCCCATCATGGAAGCCAGACACTTGAATCGCTTGGTATGTCCCTGCAGCCAGTTCATCATGTAACCGCCATACGACCATCCCATCGCTCCCATCCTCGTGGAGTCAACATATTCCAGGGTTGCCAATTTATCGGTAACCTTCATCACATCCTCAAATACCTTTCCGCCCCAATCACCGGAAATGGCACGGGTAAAGGCCTGACCATATCCCGTAGAGCCATGAGGATTAGGATAAGCCACCACATAACCGGCAGCAGGATAAACCTGCCAGTCGCCACGGAAGGAATTCATCCATTGCATCTGTGGTCCGCCATGCACATTGATGATAAGCGGATATTTCTTGCTGGCATCAAAGTTGTGTGGCTTCACGATGAATACCTGTACCTTGTCGCCACCAGCGCCCTCTACCCAGATACTCTCAGATGGACGGATATCCACCTCATTCTCCAACTTCTGGTTAAGGAAGGTAATCTGCTGTTCCTTGCCGCTTGCTACAGGAGTTCCATTCCACTTTTTCATCTGCTGGCGATAGAGAGCCGATGGCTTGCCTGTCGTGCTATAGGTATAATATACCATACCCTTATTGTCGAAATCAAACTCCGAGATGGCCTTGCCCGTCAATACCGGCGAGATGGTCTTTCTGGCTATATCGAGCTTGTAGAGCGACTGAGCGCCCTGTACCTGACCGAGGAAGAAGATACTCTTGCTGTCGGGAGCCCATTTGTAATCATCTACCCAGTTGTCAAACTTCTCTGTCAGGACGGTAGACTTCTTTGCAGCCCGGTCGTAGATAGCAAGACGGAAGCGATCAGACTCATAACCAGGTACTTGCTGCAAGCGGTAAGCGATATACTTGCCGTCAGGCGAATAAGCAGGAGTACCATCCCAAGCCTTGTTCTCCTTCGTGATGCAGACCGGTTCTCCCCCATTCACAGATACCGTCCACAGGTCGGCATTGGTGCTAGCCTCCTGATGCTCATCATGATTGGATACGAAACAGATTTCCTTGCTGTCAGGAGAGAATTGATAGGTGATTCCACCCCCAACCACGAATATCAGCGAATAATTGCCCGGAGTCAGATCCTTGTAAGTCTTCGTCTGTGTATCGAAAAGGATAAGGTGATTGCATCTGCCATCATTATAGCTCGTCCAATGACGGTAGAGCAACTTGTCGGCGATATGCGCCTGTACAGGTCCCTGCTCCTTTTTCTCCATCCGGGCCTTGTTAGCCTTGGCATCAGCTCCCAGGTCGGGATATACTTCTGCGGTAAAGGCAATGTATCGCTCATTCGGAGAGATGACAGGACTACCGATACCCAACTCATAATCAGTTACCTGTTCCGTCTCACAGGTAGTCAGATCCATGCGAAAGATCTGAGCCGTCCCTTTCTCATAATTAGTAAAGAAGATACTCTTCCCATCCTTGCTCCATACGGCAGAACTGCTCTTTCCATCCTCGGTAAGAGCCTTGGCGTGAGAGCCATCCGCATTCATGATGTAGATATCGGAGCCAGACTTCTGGTTCTTCAGGTCAGAAGAACTGGCGGTATAGCAAACCGTCTTACCATCAGGCGAAAGGCTCACCGAAGATACGCCCTTCACCCTGTACAAATCCTCGATGGTAAACGCCCTTTTCTGAGCGTTTGCCGAAAGCAGCGTCATCACGAGTGCTGCCGAAAACATCAATCTCTTGTTCATATAACCTATAAATATTTATATTTCAGATGCAAAAGTAACAATTATTTTTGGATTTTCTGCAACCTTTTCTCTACTTTTATCGTCTAAGCTATAAATAACATTGATAATAACATAAAAAAGAAAGGAAAAGATTATGATTTTAAGTACCACTCCAACCATAGAAGGCCACCCTATCCGTGAATACCGTGGCGTAGTAACCGGCGAAACCATCATCGGCACCAACTTTGTAAAGGATTTCTTTGCCAGTGTCCGTGATGTAATCGGCGGCAGAAGCGGTTCTTACGAAAGCACACTCCGCGAGGCTAAGGATACAGCCCTCAGAGAGATGGCCGACCGTGCCGCATCCCTGGGCTGCAACGCCATCGTGGGCATCGACCTGGATTACGAAACCGTGGGCAACAGCGGTTCCATGCTGATGGTAACATGCAGCGGAACGGCGGTGATTATCTAAGTTCTGCGACTGTACAAAAGAACAAAATATGCATGAAATGGGGCGGTAACTACCTAAAAAATCGAGTTACCGCCCCTGTTCAAGCATATTTTTATCTATATTGTGTGGTGACATACACCTGATAAAGGTCACCAACTTTCTTCTATTTCATTTATTCTATCACCCAATCCTCTATACTTCGCTGGTTTTCCGAGAAGTTAATACCCACTTTCACAATCTTTCGCCCATCATCGGCAAAAGCCTTGGCATAGTTCTTATCGCTGATTTGCGCCATGGCGATGTCGGCAGACTTCTTATATTTCAACTCAAAGATAAAGATACTCTTATCCGTCTTGAGCACAAGGTCTATTCTTCCATCCGAAGTGGTATGCTCCACCTTCACATCTTCGCCAAGCATGGTGAAGATGGTGAATATCACGGCTTGATAGTGACGCTCATTATTGTTGATAATCGTATATGGGAACTTATCATAGAATGCCTTCAAATGAGGCATAAAGGCTTCCATGTCATCATTGATGAGCACATTCTTGGAATAAGCATACACGATGGCATCATATCTGTTCATGTCTTGCGCAGAATAATACCAGACGAGACTTTCCGAGAAGCCTTGTCTTACTTCTTGATTTGGGAAACAGAGATGATACAATTTTCCCCTTCGCTCATATCCTTTAATGGTAAGATAACCACTCTGGAAAAGAACAGGAATAGGATCAGCAAGCCTTTCCGTAGGTGTATCAAAACGTGATGCCTGTATCCACAGATCGTCCAGATTGAGCATATCCAAATTCTTCTGCTGCATCAGTTCTATCAAGAAAGTAGGCGTACCAGATGTAAACCAATAGCTATTAAACTCCTTATCGTCCAAAGCATTGATAATGCTGTAAGGATTGAAGATATCCTCGCTATTGATACTAAAGTGGTAGCCATCATAATGCTGCTTGAGTTGCTGCAAGGTCTCCTCATAAGTGAGTCCATTATGCTCAGCCATCTCCTCGATTCCCTCACGGAAATACTGAGTCAATTCACTCTTGGTAATACCACAACAGCTACTGTATTCATCCTTCAACGTGAGAATCTTGAGATTATTCAACTCGCTAAAGATGCTGAGCTGGCTAAACTTGGAAATACCTGTGATGAATACAAAGCGGATGTTTCCCTCTTGCTGCTTCAAGGGGCTGAAGAAATCTCGCATGATGTTGCGGATGGTCTTCTGTAAGTCTTCGTCACTTACAGAATCATGCATAGGTGCGTCATATTCGTCGATGAGAACGACAACTTGTTTACCTGTTTGAGCAGTAGCTGCAAGCAAGATGTTCTTAAGACGACCTCCAAAAGACTTCTCATCTATTGGATTAACTTTTAAACCATATTTTTTCTCTTCTACTTCTAGTATTCCGTTTAGAATTGAATATGTATTCTCCAAACTATAATATTTACCGCAGCTCAGATCCAAGTGGATGACAGGATATGCCGTCCATTCCTTCTCCATCTGTTCGATGGCAAGGCCCTTGAACAGTTCTTTCTTACCCTCGAAATAAGCCTGGAGGGTAGATACAAACAAGGATTTTCCGAATCGACGTGGACGACTCAGAAAATGAAATTTGGCATAATGAGCCAACTGATAGACGATAGCCGTCTTGTCAGCATAGAAGTAATTCCCCTTCACGATTTCGGAGAACGTTTGTATTCCCAAAGGATATCTCTTTGAAGCCATAATCTTACTCTTAATAATTAATGTACAAAGATACAGATAATATTTCAGAAAACAAGCATTTTTCTGATTATTAACAATGTATCACTGCAAAAACAGAACTGCAATTCAACAAAACATGCTTGAAACGGGGCGGTAACGGCCTTAAAAAACGACCCGCACATTTGAGCATCGTTGAGAGGCTTGGCGGGTTCTCGTGCTGCAAAGATACGAATAATTATTGATAATACAAACTTTTGAGCAAGAAAAAACAGCCAACCTTCAATAGCATATTTGAAAGTTGGCTGTTTTTCATTTATAATGTTTCCTGCAAGTTTTTACTAGGCATAAGCTTACTTGTATTTTATCTATAAAGTTATCTCCATAGGGGCTCGGAAATCCAATTTTCAGGGAATCCCATTGCTGCAGGATCTACCTGTGGATAAGAAACGAGTAAGGATTTGAGCTCATTCTTGAAGTCCAATCCATATCCCATAGAATCAAGCCAATATGCAATACAACAGGCTATAGCATATACTTTGTTCGCATCAACACCTTCTATGTTCACCCATGCACCACGCAAAGAGGCATTCATTTGTGGAGCATTGGAGAGATAACGATTCCAAAGTCGTGAGTGATGAGCGCAACAGTTTCTTAGGACAGTTACACTACGCATCCAACTTTCCAACACCTCATGCTGTGGAAGATTGAACTGACGAGCTACACGCTTCTTCAACTTCTTGTCACCGAAATTGTAATAGAGTTTTGAAAGTGTACCGAAAGATGCCAGTTCAAGCGTTTTCCATGCAGGAGGGAATATCGGCTTGTCATAGTTGCGCCTATGTTCCTTGATAAAGTCCTCTTTACAACGCTGAAGCTCTCGGTCTATGGAGTTCATATTCTCAATAAACTTGTGCTCATCGTCAGCAAGGCTTGTATCAAAGAACCAAAATGGTCCATGTCCCAAAGAGAACTCTTGTATAATATTTGTGCGCAAAGCAATCTCTAATCGTTGAACAGCCTTGAACATCAAATCTCTCAACTCTATATCAAAGTTATAGAGAGCTACGGCATCTTCAAATCTACTATTAGGCTTAAACTGATGTGTAGTCTTATCTTCCTCCATAGGACGAAGGTATTGAACAAAACGAAAATAGCTGACCTCACCAAGAAATTTTTCAGCCTTGGATGAATCAGCAATATTTAAGCCTCTACTTTTTAGTAGTTCTATTTATTCCGAAATAGAAAGAGTCTGCTTAGTGTATAATCTTAATATACTCATAAAAAGCAAAAGACCCGCCCTGGTTCGCTGTTCAAATGGGAAGCGTGGCGGATTCTGTTGCTGCAAAGATACGAATAATTATTGATAATACAAACTTTTGAGCAAGAAAAATCACGCAAAAGTAAATTTCTTTGATATATTTGTATTTAATAGTGTTAAATCAGGTCATAAAAACGCATTTTGTCTACAAAACAAGAAAGAATATGAGATAAAAATGCTACCCATGTAACATCTCCCCCCCATACCGGAAGTCCCGATTTAAAATAAATTTCGTACCATTTGCAAACGAAATTCCAAAGTGGGAGGCGGTGGGGCATTTTACGTATAAGGATACAAGGGTCGAGTTGAAACACTTTGTAACCTTTACTCAACTTTTAGACTTTACAGACTACTAGACTACCAGAGTCTATTTCAAGAAAATAGGGAACGTTATGAAATATCAACGCTCCCTATTTTTGTATATCAATACCCTGGGTTTTGAGTCATATTTGGATTCACATTTATTTCATGTTGAGGAATAGGTAAAAGCAACTGATATTTTTCTAATCCGAGTTCTTTTATCGCCAAACCATTCCTTTTCAAGAAAGCAAAATAGTCTTGCAATTTAAGAGACTTCCTCAGTTGTTTAATTCCTTCAACAGAAACACTTGTTCCGGAAATACCATTTATATTACCCACTTCTGAAATATATTTTGAAGCCTTTGCATTGTTACCCAAGTGAATTTCGCATTCAGCATATAAAAGCTTGACATCCGTAGTAGTCATAATAGGTACTACCTTTTCAGGACTTCCGTCTACATTTACCCTAGAGTCTCTTGACTCATTACCAACCTTCAAAGCCAATATTAAATCTTTGTTTTCAGATGTATATTTTGTTGGAACTTTTTCCATAGAGTATATATTTTTGTCAACAACTTGTTGGAGAAGATTACTAGCTGCAGCCCATTTTTGCTGGTACATATATACTTTCGCCAAAAGAATACGAGCTACATCCTTCGATACGAACAGAGCATCATTGGCGTTGGTTGCAAAAGCTACACATTTCTTTTCATCCAAATTTCTTATTGCTTCTACCAGTTCTTCTTCCAGCATTTGTAGAATACTAGATTCAGATGTTCTTGGAACATAAGCATCTTCATAACTTTCAAAACCTGCATTAGGCACCACAACTACACCACCCCACCAAATCAACATTTGATAGTAGCACATATCTCGATAAACATTCAGATAAGGAGAATATACTGCCCTATACATGGCATCTGCTCTATACAACATTGCAATCCTATTCAGCGCTTGGTATGAGTTTATCCAACAATTATAGATATTCGGTTCACTGCTACGAATAGGAGCAACAAAATTAGGATCATTTATTATCTTTGTATAACGATAATTTATCCCCGCCTCAAGGGTTACAGCTTCAGACAAACTCCTCATAAAATCAGAAACCAAACTGATGCCATCACTTCCGAGTCGAGGTACTATGATTTCTGCATTAGGATTAGCTTGCTGAGTTAAGTTCAAGCGAGCCACTACATTACCCATACCATCATATAAAGGAATTGAAACTGCTTGTTCCTTTCTAAAAGAGGCAGCCTTTACAACCACCTTTAAGATATTATTTTTCAATTCTTTAGTATAGTTGATACTAGGTACACTTCCACTTCCGGTTTCATAAATTTCCATTCCCGAAACAGAAGTCGAATTATCGTATATATCATCACCAGGAATACTTGGTCGCTCTAAGTAAACAGGTACAGTTGTATTTACCTTTACCTCATAGCTTCCACCTTCCATAGGTACATTGATATTATTTGTTTCCAAACTGACAGGATGATTTTCAGGCGCAATTTCATTTCCTGCGGTTCCATCTCCATCCCAATCGAAATAATAGATAAGATTCTTAACGGCAACCTCTTTACCCATCTCTTGATAGCGTTTCTTGATATTCTCTGCTATTTGAGGCAATTTGCTTTCCAAAGAGAACATATCTTTACGAATTTGTAGTTTGGTAGTTTCTGAGAAATTACCATCCTCAGCAAACTCTTCTGAAAGTTGAGATAAATACTCAGTAATTTGTGCTTCAGAACGATTGTACAGAATTAAAGATGACACGGCAATAAGAGCAGCAGCTTCATCAGTACCAGAAGTAATCGAGAAATGATTAACATCAGTCTTAGCATACTTTTCGAGGCCAAAAGTCTTGAGGACTTCTTCTTGTGCCTGATTGTTTGCTTCCTTAAATGACTTACCATCCTTAGCTACCAAATCCATAACTCTCTGATACTTAAGATGTGAAAGAATATTCAAATTCACATCAGCTGCATTTTGAAGATTAGCAACAGCATTTAAAGCCAAGGTTCCTTTAGAAAGTTCGCCAGTTACTTCATTAAAATAATATCCAGAAGCAGACAGTTTTACATATGGAGACTTTAACAATTTAGATCCAAAAGTAAAAGTACCCTCATTATCTGTAATCGTAGAAGTAAAAGATTCACCTGTTTCATCTAGGTCAGCATCTAAAGGCTGCATTTGAATAGCTGTACCTCTAACAAAAGGACCTTTTTCTACTTTACCACCTACATTAAAATTAGTAGGAGTGTAACCATCCAGGTCGTCATTACTAGAACAAGACTGTAACATTGCCATCATTCCTATGGTAACAACCACAACGGCTTTCTTTAAAATTACTTTCATAATCTCATTATTTATTAGTTAAACTTTCATATACAAGAAGCGTGGTCTACATATACCACACCTAACTTTGGAGGTCCTGAGAAAACCCTGAGATACAGATATAGTAATAGTAGCCCACGCTATGCGTGAGAACCACTATGCTACCTTTGCATCTCTTTTTGAAAATTTCTCAGGTTTCCAAAGTTACAAGATAAGCATAACGCCTCTTTATATTCTAATATGTCTTGGAGATGGCATACACCAAATCCGCTTCAAAATTACAAAACTTTCCCGACATAGCCACAAGTTTTGGGGGAAAATTTGCATATAAGCCTCACTTTTCTTTCCTTTTTTCTATTTTTAATCACTTTTCTTCTATCTCACCAGATATTTCGCGACCAAATCTCTAAGCATCGACTCCGGAAGATTAGATACTCCCGACTCTTGAATCAAAGCATATTCTGGCTTATTCTTTCCGATAATAAACTTACAGTCTCGCCCATCTATGCTTGCATACAAATGGAAGTTGGCTTTGTAAGCCTGCTCTATACGAACATCTGTACAACTTTTGCCATCTTCTCAAAAGAAGAAGAACTGTTGTCTTTATCCTCCACCCCCATGAAACGAGATGAACATTTATCGCTGACTCTATGGAACTGATCCACCTGTCATCGTTTTGTATGACGTATTCTCTGCGCTTTCTTCTCATCCTTTCTCATCAGATAAGGTGAAGGGGGTAGTTCGGGAAGCACATCATTAATGGCATCAATCTGACCCACCACCTTCAGCAAGAGGAGAAAAGTGGAAAGCGAAAGATTGCCCGCTGTACCATTCTCAAACTTGTGGATGGTGGTCAAACCAAGCCCCGTAAGCTCGGCAACCTCCTTCTGGGTGAGAGCCGCTTACAAATGACGCAGATTCACCCATCCCTTCTTCACTCGCACATAAATGTTTTTTCTTGAAAAAAGTATCAAAGTATCATTATTTACAAGTATATCACTGATACATAACGGATTACAAAATGACACTTCCAAATATATTTACAAAGAAGTATCATAAAAGTATCATGATTTCAATAGAAGTATCATTAAATCACCATGATGCATCATAAAAAAACACGAAATTATAGTCAACTAAATATAGAAAACTACAATTTGCTTGCTCAAAATAGTGCCCAAGAATCACCCCATGAAATGGGCATTCAATGCCCGCAGTACGGGCAATGAGTACCCGACACTTGGTCTATCGATACCCGTCACTTGATCCCTTAGTGCCCGTCACACGGGCACTAAGAGCTTATTCAACCAGTTGTCTGTGTTTTCCATCTTATTCCTAGTTAATATTGGCATACTTTATAAACTAGAAAGGTAGACACTATCAATTTTATAAAACAGAAATACTAGACATTTCTTAGTTTTTGTGCCTGTATTTCTAGACATAAATCCTCAAAAAGGCTTTTTTGCAAGCAACTTACCTGAGTTTTATGATACTTCTATTGAATTTATGATACTTCTATGATACTTTTTATAAAATAAACAGAAAAGTATCATTTTTATAAACCACTATATATCAACCATATATAGCATTTTTAAACACGAATAATGAGACTTTGAGACTTTTTCAAGAAAAAAAACTTTTTATGTGCGCGAAAGAAAGAAGAAAGGAAGCGATGATGATACAAGAAAAAAGCAGCAATGGCAACTACTCCATTGCTGCTTATTTTATATTTTACTGAACAATCTTGAAGCGGATACGCAAAGAATGCGCATGCTCATCCCAATTGGTACCAAGCAATACAAACTTGCCAATCTGGGCGGTAGAACGGACATGCTTGCCGATACATGGACAAACATCATAATCACCGATACGAACCAGACGCAAGGTCTCGCTCGCATCATCCGGCAGACGGTCTAACTTGACGTTAGCCGGAATATGGTCACGATCCACAAACTCGTAAGTAACAGGCATATCAAGCTCTATCAGGCGATTCATCTCCGTCTCAATCTCCTTCTCCTCCTGGCGGGTAGGCTTGTGATCGACGACGAAGGTCATCTTACTCTTCTTGCGCTCAATATGTGCATTGCGGCTGCGATCGCAGCCAAACAGGCGAACCATCAGCTGATTGAGCAAATGCTCAGCCGTATGAGCAGGAGGGAATTCCTCCTTATGATGCTCATTCAATATGATATCACTTTCCTCCATCTTGACATTGAATTTATAGATTCTTACTCCGTTAGCATCCATTGATATCGGGAACACGCCATCCTTCTTCAATTCAACCTTCTTCTTGCCACCCGAGAACAGTTCTGTTACCAGCAACTCCTCTTCAGCAATATGGAAGAAATCGAAAGCATGACCAGGGATGCAAACCTGCAACTGACGCGCCTCCTGAGCAAAATTAAGTACGATGAGCATGGCTTCATCATCCTTCTTGCGAAGGAAGGCGAAATTGGTACGGGGATCGAAATTCTCAGAACCCGGATTCACATACATCAAATCGAAGGTCTCACCCTCGCGGATGGCTTTCTCTTCATTGGCGAAGCGAAGAAGCTGACGATAAGTGGCTGCCAGATATTTCTGCTCCTGACTCAATGCCGAGTCAGATGAATCCTGATAGGCATGTGTCAGAGTTTCAGGACTCCAATAGTCGAATATCGTGGTTCGGCCATCCGTGCCGCTGAATCCTTCCTCATCCATTCCCTTCTCGCCGAATTCCTGACCGCTGTAAAGCATGAAAGGATTCTTCTGGAAGAAGAGACTCATGGCTGCAGCAGGAATCGCCTTCATAGCTGAGCCACAGAAGAAATCGCTGGCGATGCGCTGCTCATCATGATTCTCAAGGAAATAGAGCATGTGATCGCGGATATCATCCACTACCTGCCACTCGTGAGTGATACTGGCTGCCGGACGCTCACCACGAACCACGCCACGCAGGCAATCATACATTCCTACTTTGTCATAAAGATAATCGAAACCAGCCTTTACATAGTTGCGGTACTGGTTAGGATCATAAACCTCGCCGATAACCACGATGTGAGGATACTTCGCCTTCAATATTCCTGTAGCGTATGACCAGAATGCCGTTGGCACCATTTCTGCCATATCACAGCGGAAGCCATCAACACCCTTGCTTGCCCAGAAGAGGAGGATATCTGTCATCTTGCCCCATGTGTTTGGCACAGGTTCATAATGATAGCTTCTGCCTCCTGCATCACAGTAATCTACACCATAATTGAGTTTCACGGTCTCATACCAGTCGTTACAGCCAGGATGGTTATCAAACCGATCGTTTCCTGTAGCTCTGGCTGGGCTCTCAGTATAAGGTTCATAAATCTTGGCATCTTTCGCAGAAAAAGCCTTGAACTCTGGTTTGGAATGACGGATTTCATTCAAATCCAAATCGCCCCATGCATAATAGAAATTATTCCTAGTAGAGAAGTGCATGTTCGGATCATCATCTTCTCCCAAATCCCGTACACCTGTTGGTTTGCAAATGGAATGATACTCTCGGGCTACATGGTTTGGTACGAAATCCATGATTACTTTCATACCAGCCTTGTGAGTACGCTCTATCAGCTGCTCCCACTCTTTCATTCTCATACTGACATTCACAGCCAAGTCTGGATCGATGTCATAGTAGTCGGTAATAGCATATGGCGAACCTGCTTTTCCCTTCACTACCTCTGCATGCTGAGTAGGAATTCCATAAGAAGAGTAGTTTGTCTGAGTGGCATGACGAATCACACCCGTATACCAAATATGTGTAAATCCCATATCGTGGATGCGAGCCAGAACTTCATCTGAGAAATTATTCAACTTTCCGCAACCATTTTCTTCGATGGTACCATTTTCCTTACAGGTTGTATTCTGGTTTCCGAAGAGTCGTGGGAGAACCTGGTATATAATAACTTTTTCCTTCATTTAGCGGCTTTACTAAAAAAAATGAAACGTTTTACCTTTCCAACAACGCCTTTGCTGAAAAGATAAAACGTTGAATAGTGTTATTGTTGATTAAGCAATACCATGAGCGGCAACATTTTTGTCGATGCGGCCAATCATACCCTGCAATGCCTTGCCAGGACCACACTCTGTGAAGTCATCAGCACCATCAGCAATCATAGCCTGTACAGATGAAGTCCAACGTACAGAGCTTGTAAGCTGTGCGATGAGGTTCTGCTGAATCTCAGCTGGATCAGTATGAGGCTTACCGTCTACATTCTGGTAAACCGGGCACTTAGGAGCAGAGAATGTAGTCTTCTCGATAGCAGCCTGAAGTTCATCCTTAGCTGGCTGCATCAATGGAGAGTGGAAAGCACCACCAACCTTCAGAGGCAATGCACGCTTAGCACCAGCAGCCTTCAATTTCTCACAAGCTGCATTGATAGCATCCACATTACCAGAGATAACGAGCTGACCAGGGCAGTTGTAGTTAGCAGCAACTACCACGTTGCCTTCTGTGCTTACCTCAGCGCAGATTTCCTCAACCTTTTCATCTGGCAAACCGATGATGGCAGCCATGGTACCAGGGTTAGCCTCGCAAGCCTTCTGCATGGCATTGGCACGGGCAGCAACGAGTTTCAAACCATCCTCGAAAGCCATAGCACCAGCAGCAACCAATGCTGAGAACTCACCGAGAGAGTGACCAGCAACCATAGCTGGCTTGAACTCCTCGCCCAGGCAAAGAGCAGAGATAACAGAATGGAGGAATACAGCAGGCTGGGTAACCTTGGTTTCCTTCAACTGATCGTCGGTTCCGGCGAACATGATATCAGTAATCTTGAAGCCGAGAATCTCGTCGGCCTTATCGAAAAGTTCTTTTGCCAATGCGTTGTTATCGTAGAGGTCCTTACCCATACCTACGAACTGAGAACCCTGTCCAGGGAAAACAAATGCTTTCATTTTATCCTATTATTTTTTAAGTTTATAATAAATATTCCTGCAATATACATGAATTCTTTGAATCCGACTGCAAAGGTACAATAAAATTCTGAGAATCAGCAGAGAATATTAAAAAATAAAGTTATATATTCTAAATTACTACAAGAATGGTAAAAACTTTCCATTCTGAATGCGGAACAGGCATAAAAAAAATCCCTAATGCCTTGCGGCAAAAGGGATCTTTATATTAATTTGCTTTACAGTGCGAAAAATATCGTACTTCATACAAATTGATTGAGCTAGGATTATTCAGCTGCTGGAGCCTCTTCCTCAGCTGCAGCCTCAGCAGGTGCCTCAACTGGAGCCTCCTCAGCAGCAGGAGCTGCAACAGGAGCGTTCTCAGCAACAACATTAACTGGAACCTTAACCTCAACCTCCTTGTGGTAGTGTACAGTAGCCTCGTACTCACCAACCTTCTTAGCATCCTTCATAGTGATGATCTTGCGATCAACCTCGATGCCCTTCTTAGCGAGTTCCTCAGCAACAGTTGCAGCGTTAACTGAGCCATAGAGCTGACCAGTAGCGCTCACCTTAGCAGCAATAGTAAGAACAATGCCCTCGAGAGCCTCGCCCTTCTTAACAGCCTCAGCCTTGATAGCCTCAAGCTTGTGAGCCTGCTGCTTCAAATCCTCAGCCAACTGCTTCTTAGCAGATGGAGATGCGATAACAGCCTTACCTGTAGGGATAAGGAAGTTACGACCATAACCACTCTTTACATTTACGATATCGTTCTTATATCCAAGACCGATAATATCTTGCTTCAAAATAATTTCCATTCTTCTTTATCCTCCTTAAATTACTTCATCAAATCGGTTACGTAAGGAAGCAAAGCGATCTGGCGAGCACGCTTTACAGCCTGTGCTACACGGCGCTGATACTTCAAAGATGTACCTGTAATACGACGTGGAAGGATTTTACCCTGCTCGTTCAAGAACTTCTTCAAGAACTCTGGATCCTTGTAGTCGATGTACTTAATACCGCTCTTCTTGAAACGGCAATACTTCTTCTTCTTTGTGTCGATAGAAGGAGCAGTCAAATAACGGATTTCTGATTTCTGATCTGCCATGATTAAGCCTCCTCTTTTTTACCAAGCTTTGCACGACGCTTCTCTGCGTAAGCGGCAGCATACTTGTCAAGTTTAACAGTCATGTAACGAATTACTTTCTCGTCGCGGCGATAAGCTGTTTCGAGCTTAGCGATAACAGTTGGATCAGCCTTGAACTCAACCAAGCTGTAGAAGCCTGATGTCTTCTTCTCGATGTTGTAAGCCAACTTCTTCAAACCCCAAGCCTCTTTGTTCAGAATCTCAGCACCATTATCGGTGAGTACCTTCTCGAACTTAGCGACCGTTTCCTTCATCTGTTCATCAGACAAAACGGGAGTCAAAATGAAAACGGTTTCGTATTGATTCATACTACTTTAAATGATTAAATATTAATATAAAAATTCTCATGCAAACCGGAAAATGTGTGCGGGAACACAGCCTTTTCACGAATTGCGGTGCAAAATTACGACTTTTTCTTGAATTAACCAAATATTTTTCGTACTTTTGCACAAAATAATTGTTAATAGTATAAAAACAACCTCTAAATTGTAAAGAATATGGCAAAAATGAACAAGAAACTGATTACTCTGCTCCATACCCTACCATCTATGGGCATGGCTTTCATCGTTTTAGGCGTCCTGCTGATGGTGGCCAGCTTTGCGTTTTCCATTCAGGGAAACAGCGTACTCTTCGCTGGTCTCTTTTTCATTCTGGCGGGAGTAGCCGGATTTGTATATTCATTAAAAAAAGGATAAGCCGGTCATCGACTTATCCTTTTTATATCTTTGGGAATCTTTTCCTAATTACAGAATCATTTAATCTTCGTTAGGAACTATCAGTTTGTATCCCTTACCATGGATATTGATGATTTCAATCTGAGGATCGTCCTTCAAATGCTTACGGAGTTTGGTGATATAAACATCCATTGAGCGTGCATTGAAGTAATTGTCATCAATCCAGATGGTCTTCAGAGCAAAATCGCGCTGCAGAATTTCATTAGAGTGAGCACAGAGCAAAGCAAGAAGTTCATTCTCCTTGGTGGTAAGCTTGGTCTGCTTTTCACCAATGGTAAGAAGCTGCTTCTGTGTATCGAAGGTAAAGTCACCAATGTGATACATGGTAGACTCCTTGCTCTTCTTGCCACGTACGCGGCGGAGAATAGCCTCTACACGGAATACCAATTCTTCCATAGAGAATGGCTTGGTGATATAATCATCAGCACCAATCTTGAAACCTTCAAGGATATCTTCCTTCAATGTCTTGGCAGTAAGGAAGATGATTGGGAGGTCGGCATTGGTCTGACGAATTTCCTGTGCCAGGGTAAAGCCGTCCTTCTTTGGCATCATCACGTCGAGTACTGCAATATCAAACTTATTTTTATTGAATTCCTTATAACCTACCTCGCCATCAGGGCACAGAACTGTGGTAAATCCCTTTGCCTGCAAATATTCGCGAAGCAACATACCTAAATTTTCATCGTCCTCGCAAAGCAAGATTTTAATTTTCTCTTCCATATCTTTATTCTTTAAAATTATTAATATTCTTTTAATTCTTTATTCTGTTTCTTCAAGTCTTAACTGTGAATCACCGGCAACTTGATGGTAAAGGTTGTGCCCTTTCCCAATTCGCTATCTACCTTAATTTCACCATCATGAAGATCTACTATCTTCTTGACATAAGCCAATCCCAGTCCGAATCCCTTCACATCATGGACATTGCCCGTATGTACGCGGTAGAACTTGTCGAATATCTTCTTCAGATTCTCCTTCTTCATACCCAGACCGGTATCCGTAATCGAGAGATACAGATGTTCTTCATCATTCCAGGTCTTCATCGTAATGTTAAGCGGCTCGTCTGGCTTGCGGTATTTCACAGCATTGTCCATCAGATTGAAGATGACATTCTGGAAATGCACCTCGTCAACATATAGTCCCGAATCGATGGCTTCGATATCGGTATAGACCTTACCACCTGTATGCTCAACGCGGAGCGAGAAGGAATTGGCAATATTCTCAACCATCTCGTTCAGATCGAGTTCTTTCTTCTTGAACACCGCCTTCTTGCGGTCGAACATACTCATCTGCAATACCTTTTCTACCAGGAAACGAAGACGCTTCGATTCATCGTTGATCACGTTACCCAGATGTTTCTGCATCTGTTCACTCTTTGCTACCGAGGTATCATTGAGCATCTGCGCTGCCAGACTGATACTGGCTATCGGCGTCTTCAGTTCGTGGGTCATATTATTGATGAAGTCGTTCTTTATCTCAGTATATCTCTTTTGTCTGAAGATGACCACAATGGTAAAGATGAAGGTAATCAGCAGTACCAGCGTGAAGATGACACTAGGAATCATGAAGCGCACACTGGAGAAGATATAGCTGTTCATATCCGGGAAATGCACCCTTACTACCCCCATCTTCGACTGTGGGTCGTTGCGGAAGAGCACCTGTGAGTAGCTGTATTCCTCACCCTCGTCCGTATAGTCAGGACAGCGGTAAACCTCTCGTCCATCCTGGGTAGTCACGGTGAAATGATAAGGTATGTTGATACCATTATTCATCATCTCAGCCTTGAGGTCCTGATCGAGCTGCTTGAAGTTGATTCTCTCCTTCAGCGGCTTGTCTGATGCCGAATAAAGGATAGAATATACCACCTCATCCAGCAACGCTTTCTGATAGACATAGCGGTTCTTCACGATTTCCTGAAGCGACTTCTGTGTTTCTGTCAGCGAATTCTTATCGCTACGCAGTATCATCGCCTTCGGCATATTGCCAGGATGTGTGGCATTTGTTTTCAGCTCGAAAGTTGAATAAACTGCCGTTCCCTTGTTCTTATCTTTATTGGCCTTACGTTCTGTCTCGTTGACATTCTTTTCGAGATAGCGCAGAGTTTCATTAAGCTCCAAATTTCTTGAAGCTTGATACAGGGCTCTGTTGACCGACTCGTCAAACTGTTCCTTCTTCATGTTTACCATCTCCTGGATGTAACTGAGCTGCAAGTACAGCAGCGCAAGGAACGAAAAGCCCATGATAATGGCTATGGTCCAAATCGTTTTCTTTTTCATGGGGGCAAAGATAAGAAATTTCTTAATCAGTTAACTTAAAATCGTTAATTAATTATTTACTCTTTCTAGTTTTTAACATTTTCACGTATTTTTAGTTTCGTATATAAAACTAAATTTTCATTTTCCATAAAAAAAAAGAGAGGAAGTATACATATCACATGCACACTTCCCCATATTGGTCATATCAACATAAAATTTTAATTTATATAAGAGAGATTTTTCTCTAACCTAACAATTGCTATTCAGCATCCTTCTCCAATTCTGCCTCATGATCCGCAATCAGCTTACTCTGAATGTCGGAAGGAACCAACTCGTAGCTGGCAAACTTGGCAGTGAATGAAGCACGTCCACCTGTCAATGAACTCAGAGAGATGGAATAGCTGGCAAGTTCCTTCAGAGGAATCTTGGCACTCAGCTTCTGATAACCAGCCTCGCTGTCCATACCCATAATGAGAGCACGACGTCCCTGGAGATCACTCATCACATCACCCATGAAATCAGCAGGTACATAAACCTCAAGATCATAGATCGGCTCCAGAATCTTCGGACCAGCCTGTTTGAAGGCATCGCTGAACGCATGGCGGGCAGCAAGCATGAACGAAAGTTCATTACTATCTACTGGGTGCATCTTACCATCATAAACGATGACACGTACATCACGTGCATAACTGCCCGTCAACGGACCATGTTCCATACAGTCCATAATACCCTTCAGAATAGCTGGCATGAAGCGGGCATCAATGGCACCACCAACCACAGAGTTGAGGAATACCAGTTTACCACCCCATGGCAAACTAACCTCTTCACGGCTCTTGATATTCATCTTGAACTCCTGACCGTTGAAGATAAATGACGTAGGATCAGGCATACCTTCTGCGTATGGTTCAACAATGAGATGCACCTCACCAAACTGACCAGAGCCACCACTCTGTTTCTTATGGCGGTAGTCAGCACGAGCCTTCTTGGTAATAGTCTCACGATAAGGAATACGTGGCTCTTCGAAAGTCACATTGAGTTTTTCGTTGTTTTCCAGACGCCACTTCAGCGTGCGGAGATGGAACTCACCCTGTCCTCTTACGATTACCTGACGCAATTCCTTGCTCTGATCAACAATCCAAGTAGGGTCTTCCTGGCGCATCTTCAGGAGTGCAGCCATCAGTTTCTCTGTATCCTGAACATTGGCAGCCTTGATAGCACGTGAATACTTAGGGTTAGGATATTTAATGAAGTCGAAACGCCACTCAGCTCCCTTACCATTAAGGGTATTGCCAGTCTTCACATCCTTCATCTTTACGGTACAGCCAATATCACCGGCATTCAACTGCTCCACAGGCACACGGTTGGCACCCGCACAGGCATAAATCTGTCCGATACGCTCCTTGGAGCCACGATCTGCATTAGTCAGGTCGTCACCATTCTTGATAGAGCCGCTCATCACCTTGAAGTAGCTTACCTCACCGATATGAGGTTCCATACCAGTCTTGAAGAAGTAAACACTCTCAGGACCATTGCTGTCTGGCGTAATTTCTTCACCACGTGTATTATGCAGTTTCGGCATCTCGCTTACGAAAGGAACCACATTGCCCAGGAACTCCATCAGGCGGTGAACGCCCATCGACTTACCTGCACAAACGCAGAACACAGGGAAGATGCTACGGGTAACCAATCCCTTGCGGATGCCCTCGCGAAGTTCATCTTCTGTCAGACTCTCGCTCTCGAAGAACTTCTCCATCAGTCCCTCATCGTTCTCGGCTGCAGCCTCAACAAGAGCCGTATGAAGTTCCATGGCTTTCTCCATTTCTTCTTCTGGAATATCTTCAATAATAGGAGCACCGCCCTCAGGCTTCCAGGAATATTTTTTCATCAATAAGACGTCAATGAGAGCATTGAAGCCTGAACCGGTCTCGATAGGATATTGTATCTGCACACACTTAGAACCGTAAATGTCCTTCATGGTGGCTATGATATTATCAAAGTCGCACTTGTCTGAGTCGAGCTGGTTTACCAGGAAGATGACAGGTTTACCCAACTTCTCTGTATAACGGAAGTTGTTCTGTGTACCTACTTCTGGACCATACTGACCATTAATAAGGATAACTGCCTGATCGGTAACATTGAGTGAAGTAATGGCGCCTCCCACGAAATCATCGCTACCTGGGCAATCTATAATGTTAAGCTTCTTGTTGTTCCACTCTACATGAAAAACTGTAGGGAACACAGAGTAGCCGTATTCCAACTCAACTGGGAAGTAGTCGCTCACCGTATTTTTCGCTTCTACAGAGCCTTTACGCTTGATAACGCCTGCTTCAAATAACATACTCTCGGCAAGTGTAGTCTTGCCGCTACCCGCACTGCCCAACAGCGCAATGTTTTTAATCTCATTTGTCTGATAAACTCTCATGACGCTTATAGATTTTTAAGGGTTATACTTAAATTTGCTAGTTGCAATCCACAGTCAAACCATCGGTTTTTCTGTTTCATGCTACTAAAGTACAAAAAAATCGCACATTGCCAAAAGTTTTGGGCAAAAAACTTCTATTTTTTAAAACATATTAGTACTTTTGCACTTTGTTTAGACATGTTTTTGTCTTTACACCTTATTATATATAGAAAAAGAAGTTCAGAAATATGGCAGGACTATACATACATATCCCCTTTTGTGAAAGCCGGTGCATCTACTGCGGTTTTTACAGTACCACCTCCCTCAAGTTAAGGGATGATTACACTGATGCTCTCTGCCGGGAGATGCAGATGCGCCCGGCAAAAGCCGCTCTCGGAAGCAATGAAACTATCGAAACCATCTATCTGGGCGGTGGAACCCCGAGTCAGCTCAACGGATCCCAACTCAACCAGATTTTCTCTGCTATCAGAAAAAACTATACGCTTGCAGAGAACATAAGTCTATGGCGCACCCTCTTTTATGTTATTTATTGTATAATCCTAGAAGTATCGTAGCCTATTCCAAAAAGGGAATCATATAATATCGTCTGCAAATTTTACTTTTTCCGATCTTCTCTATTATAAACAGGCAGGAAGTTCACAAAAGGGCATAGTTATCCCTGACGATAAAAAAACAAAATTGAGTTTTATCGTTTTATACCCAAATATTTCTTCAAATTGAATCCCATTCCGAACAATCCTAGATCCATGTAAACCTTGTCCATTCCAAAATGCCTGAATCGCTTATAATGCATATCTGCCTTCATCTGCCCAAATACAGCTTCCGGCTCTATCGGTCGCTGGCTTCTGTGTTTCAAGCCCTCTTCAGACGTTAGTAGCAGGAAGGCTTCCTTTTTATATGCATTCAGTTTATGGTTGACATATATGGTTCTGTTGCCTTTGGATTTCTTGCAGAGACTTCCAAGCGGACATCCATCACATCGTTGTGCTCTATATAATGTAATGACAGACACATAGCCGGAATCACTTTTCGTTTGCCGTTGTCCACAAGGTTCCATGTGTTGTCCCATGGGGCAGACATAATAGTCATCATCCCTGTTGTAGTAGAAGTTCGCTTGGTTGAAGGCATCCTCCTTGAAAGGCTTATGCTGTTCCTTGTGAAACCAGTTGTACTTTACATAACCCATCATCTCTTCCATCTCTAGGTACTCGTAGTTCTCCTCCGAGCCATACCCTGAGTCTGCGGTGACGCTCTTGGATTGCTTTCCATATCTTTTCTTGTACTTATCCAAAAAAGGCTTGAAGGTCAGGGTGTCTGTTGGATTGGGATAAAGGGCGAAATTCGTCCAATATTGATTCTCTGTCGCAATTTGAAGGTTATAGGCAGGCTTTGTCTGCCCATTGTTCATGGCATCTTCCTTGAGGCGCATGAAGGTCGCATCGGGATCAGTCTTGGAGTAACTGTTTCTCTCGCCTAGTATATCCAGTGATTTTTCATACTCGCACAGTTTGTCCGAGGCTTTGAACAAGTGATCTATCTGAGTATTTAGCTTTTGCTTCTCTCTTCCTGTAAGCTTTGCCTTAGGAAGGTTCTTCGCTTGCCTCTCACACAAACGTGCACTTCTCTTTATATCCTTGGCGGAAGTGGCTGGCTCGCTGTCTTCTTCCTTAATGTCACTCCCGCCATTCAGGCGAATTTGTTCTTTTATCTGAGCCAATGCAGCAGAGGTTTTTTCCAAGAGCTTAGCCCTATTCTTTTCCACAGTCTTCTTCCATACAAACGTGTACTTGTTTGCTTTCGACTCTATCTTAGTACCATCAACATATTGTTCCTCCAGACTAATCACGCCCTTTTCAACCAATATGGAGACAACTGCATCAAAATAAAAGTCGATGCATTTAATCATATGATTGGATCTAAAGCGGTTGATTGTTGCGAAAGATAATTGCTTACCTCCACAAATCCACATATAGCGAACATCGTATTTAAGTGCGTCCGCTATGCCACGACAGGAATAAACGCCATTGATATAGGCAAAAACAACTAAACTTAGAAGCATCTTCGGACTATAAGGAGGAGCACCAATCCCATCATAGGTATCCATGAGAGGGTTGATGTCCATACTGCGAACAATACGATCCACCATACGAACTTTGCTGTCTTTTGGCACATAATCATCGAAAGAGTTAGGAAAAAAGCTCAATTCGTGCCGAGTTTCAGATTTTATTTGTATCTTTGCCATACTTTAAGAAGTTTTCTGCAAAGATACAAATCTTTTGCGGAAAGGCAAAGCCCGAACTTGTGAAAGTTTGGGCTTTGTTGCAAAGCCCGTATCTTGTGAAAGTTTGGGCTTTGTTGTAAATTCAAAAAAAAGCAATTTTTTGACCACAGTATGGTAGATTTCTTTTTCTGCAACATAGGCTTAACCAGCATCACAGCAAAACAAACTACCACAATAAGCAATACTACTGCCCAAGAGAGAATCTCACTCTGAATATCCAAAATTGGCTGGAGGCCAATGCCCAAAGCCACAGGCAGGATAAAACAGACCCAATCTATCGGGCTGTCAAGCTTGGTTGATTCGAAATATTCATCGCGTAGTGCTTTTGGAGCATTCAAGATTAATCTTTTCTGGTGCTTATTCCAGTAATCTTCAAATTCTTTTTCCATGCAATCCATTTACTGTTTTGTCTTAAAACTAGACGGTTAAAACTTCAATACTTATACTTTTCTTTATACTTTTCGGCTACAAAGATAAGAATAATTATTCATTTCTCCAAAATTACAACATACTACTTTGAATATTTAACGTATATTAATTCTAATGGTCAAAACAAAAACTTCATTTCACTGCATCACTTGACAATAGCCTGCTTGTATATAGACAGGAAAAGGCAACACCCAACGACGGGCATTGCCTTTCTTGTATAATAACAAAGAGGAATTTTATCTCTCATTAAGTGGCTTATACTCCAGTTCGCCAAGAATATTCTTATATGCAGGACGGATAATACGACGGCCTTCGAAATTGAGTTCTTCAATACGATGGGCTGTCCAACCCACGATACGTGCCATGGCGAAAATAGGTGTATAGATTTCCTGTGGCAAACCAATCATTTCATAGATAAAGCCACTGTAGAAATCAAGATTCGCACACGCTGGCTTGCTGCCTCCACGGTGTTCCTGCAGACATTTGATACCTTCCTGCTCTATCAGCTTCAGGAAATTATACTCGTCTTCTCTACCCTTTTCCTTGGCAAGTTCACCTGCCAGGCGCTTCAGTTCAACGGCACGTGGGTCACTCAAAGTATAGACCGCATGACCGATACCATAAATGAGACCTGTCTTGTCATAAGCCTCCTTGTTGAGCATTCGCTTAAGGTAAGTATCAAGTTCAGTTACATTACCCCAATCCTTGATAGCTTCTTTCAAGTGGTGGAACATATTGATAACCTTGATATTGGCACCACCATGCAAAGGACCCTTTAAACTACCGATACCAGCAGCAATAGAACTGTAAGTATCTGTACGGGTAGAAGATGTTACACGTACTGTAAAGGTTGAGTTGTTACCACCACCATGTTCTGCCTGGATAATCAGGAGAAGGTCGAGCATACGGGCATCCAGTTCGGAATAGTTTTCATGCTTCATCATATAAAGAAAGTTCTCTGCAATAGAGAGATTCTCACGAGGATGACGAATATGTAGACTTCTACCCTGAACAGAGTGACGGTAGATATTGTATGCATAAGCAATGATGGTTGGGAACTTGGCAATCAACTCAATACTCTGGCGCATCAGATTGTCACGGCTGATGTCATCCGGATTCGGATCGAAGGTGTACATTTCGAGCACACAACGGGCCAGGATGTTCATGATGTTGCTGCCTTCCAGCTCGATGATATGGGTGATCGTACGATGATCAAGCGGCATATTATCGTTCAAAAGTTCCTTGAAAGCATCCAATTCCTCCTTATCAGGCAACTGGCCCGAGAGCAGCAGGAAGGCTACTTCCTCGAATCCGAAGCGCTTCTCCTCCAAGAGAGGAGTTACCAGGTCATCAAGTTCATAACCACGATAATAAAGTTTACCTTCTGTAGGAGTCAACTTACCATCTGCATCACGCTCATAACCCACTACATTACCGATATTGGTCAGTCCGACCAACACACCAGAGCCATCCTCATTACGAAGTCCACGCTTCACATTGAACTTCTTGAATGCATCCTTATCAATCTTGCATGAGTTTTTTACCTCATCGCTTAATTTATATATTAAATATTCTTTATTCATAACTGTTACTTTTTTAGCTGCATGGCTACAACTATTATTTCTTTGCAGCAAAGTTCAATGCAGAACCAGCCTTAAACCATGCAATCTGTGTATCATTATAAGTATGCTCAACCTCGAAATTATCCTCAGAACCATCCTTGTGCTTCAGGGTGACGGTGAGTTTAGAACCTGGAGTAAACTCCTTCAAACCTGTCAAAGAGATGCGGTCGTCCTCCTGCACCTTATTATAATCATCCTTGTTACAGAATGTGAGGGCAAGCATACCCTGTTTTTTCAAGTTGGTTTCGTGGATGCGGGCGAAACTCTTGGCGAGAATCACCTTCACGTTGAGGAAACGAGGCTCCATAGCTGCATGCTCACGGGAAGAACCTTCACCATAGTTATCCTCTGCCACCACGATGCTGCTGATGCCTTTTGCCTTGTAAGCCTTGGCAGCGGTAGAAACCTCGACATAAGCACCATCCAACTGATTCTTGACCTTATTGCTCTCACCATTAAAGGCATTTACGGCACCCATCAGGAGGTTGTCGGAGATGTTCTGCAGATGTCCACGGAACTTCAGCCAAGGACCCGCCATAGAGATGTGGTCGGTGGTACATTTGCCCTCGGTTTTGATAAGAAGCGGCATATCTGTTAGGTCTTTTCCATCCCATGGAGCAAACGGAGCAAGTTTCTGGAGTCGGTTGCTGTCAGGCGCAATGACTACCTCTACATTGGCATTTTCTTCGCTTGGGGCAATGAATCCCTTATCCTCTACGGCAAAGCCCTTAGGTGGGAAGGTGAAACCTGTAGGCGCATCGAGCATCACGCTGTTGCCATCCTTATCCAGCAAGGTATCTGTAGCCGGATTGAAGTCGAGACGGCCCGCAATGGTGAGAGCCACGGTGAGCTCTGGACTGCCGATGAAAGCAAACGTATTAGGGTTACCATCAGCACGGCGGCGGAAGTTTCGGTTGAAAGAGGTAACGATGGCATTCTTGCGCGTATTATCGTCGGTATGGCGCTTCCACTGTCCGATGCAAGGACCGCAAGCATTGGTCATGATGAGGGCTCCAATCTTCTTGAAATCATCAAGGATGCCATCACGCTCGGCTGTATAGCGAATCTGCTCTGAACCCGGGTTGATGATAAGCTGTCCTTTCACCTCAATACCTTTCTCATAAGCCTGACGGGCAATGCTGGCAGCACGGGCCAAGTCCTGATAAGAAGAGTTGGTACAGCTACCTACCAATCCTACTTCTACTACCATCGGATAATCGTTGGCAGGACCTTTTGCCTTCATGTGAGAGATTGGTGTGGCTGCATCTGGAGTGAACGGACCATTAAGATGAGGTCCAACCTTAGAAAGGTCGATTTCAACAATCTGGTCGTAGAAAGCAGACGGATCTGCCAACACCTCATCATCAGCACGGAGTTCGGCTGCATTCATCTGTGCGAGAGATGCAATTTCTTCACGGCCTGTCTTGCGGAGATACTCGCTGGCATTCTGGTCGAATGGGAAGATAGAGCATGTGGCACCCAATTCGGCTCCCATGTTACAGATGGTAGCCTTGCCGGTGGTAGAGATGCTGTCCAATCCCTCGCCGAAGTATTCGAGGATGGCATTGGTTCCGCCCTTTACGGTAAGAATGCCGAGGATTTCGAGAATCACATCCTTAGGAGTGGCCCAGCCAGAGAGTTTACCTGTGAGATGCACACCAATGAGACGTGGCATCTTGAGTTCCCAAGGCTGACCGGTCAACACATCTACGGCATCAGCACCACCTACACCTACTGCCACCATGCCGAGACCGCCGGCATTAGGAGTATGAGAATCGGTACCCACCATCATACCTCCAGGGAATGCATAGTTTTCGAGCACTACCTGATGGATGATTCCGGCACCAGGTCCCCAGAATCCGATATGGTATTTCTGAGAAACAGACTTCAGGAAGTCGTAAACCTCCTTATTGGTTTTGCAAGCCTCAGGAAGATCTTGTGTTGCGCCCACATCGGCACGAATCAAGTGATCACAATGTACGGAAGCAGGTACGGCCACCTTGTCCTTACCCGCATTCATGAACTGCAAGAGTGCCATTTGCGCAGTCGCATCCTGCATCGCCACGCGATTAGGTCGGAAGTCAACATATTCCACACCTCTTTTATATGGTCGCAACTGTGTTGGGTCGAAAAGATGTGCAAAGAGCACCTTCTCGGCATAAGTAAGAGGTCGTTTCACCGTAGCCTTAGCCTGGGCTACACTTTCCGAATACGAAGCGTAAAAGCTTCTCAGCATTTCAATGTCCAATATCATCTTGTTCACAATTTTAATTAATTATACACTCTTTCGAGCAATTCTGTTTGCAAAAATACAACTTTCTCTACAAATAGTAGCATGTTTTATCGAAAATTTATCATTTTGATATGATTTTTCCTATTTTTTGATAATTTTGTTGCATATTTATACGTTAATCACTCTCTTTTTCCGGAAAAACAGGATTATGATATGAAAAGACAAGAATGGCTACGGAAAGGCAGGAAAACAGAGAAAAAAGAAAGGAAAGTGAAGAAAAGAGGAGTTAAAATGAAAGAAAAAGCAAAAATTTTTGGTACTCTCCGCATTATTTATTATTTTTGCAGATGTTATGAGAATAGACATTATTACAGTATTACCAGAGATGCTGGAGGGATTCTTCAATGAGTCCATTCTGGCACGTGCGCAGAAGAAGGGTCTAGCGGAGATTCATCTGCACAATCTGCGTGACTACACATTAGATAAATGGAAGCGTGTGGACGACTATCCATACGGCGGAAGTGCTGGCATGGTGATGCAATGTGAACCAATAGACCGCTGCATTGCTGCACTGAAGGCAGAGCGCGAGTATGATGACGTGATTTACGTTTCGCCAGATGGTGAAACTTTCAACCAGAAGATAGCCAACGAAATGTCGATGCAGGGTAACCTCATCATCCTCTGCGGTCACTACAAGGGTATTGACCAGCGTGTGCGCGACCATCTCATTACCCGAGAAATCAGTGTAGGTGATTATGTGCTGACGGGTGGCGAACTTGCTGCAGCCATCATCTCAGATGCCGTCATCCGACTGGTTCCGGGTGTTATCAGCGACGAACAGAGCGCACTTTCCGACTGTTTCCAGGACGACATTCTTGCCGCCCCTATCTACACCCGTCCTGCCGACTACAAGGGATGGAAGGTTCCGGAGATTCTGCTCAGTGGCAACGAAGCCAAGATTCGCCAGTGGGAATTCGACCAGGCCATGGAAAGAACCAAGCGCCTGCGCCCTGACCTACTGAAATAAGAAGAAATCATTGCTGATTACTATCATACCCAGAACGGTGATTTTTAGGCACGGTGTAATCCGTTCCTAAAAAATCACCGTTCTACTCATTCTCAAGCCATATACTAAAACTCTACACCTTATTTATCAACTACACCTTATTAATATTATTCTTTTTCTACGCATTTTTCGCAGAAAGCCTCACCCAGCATGAAACCTTCTTCGTAGAGGCGTTCCAGTTTATCGGTATCCTTCTCTATTCTGCCAACTTCCAACGGACGGATTGGACGGATACAGGTAATCTTACCCGCAGCCTCCAGATCATCTACAAGCTGGATCTGTTCGTTATAAGCCCGATGACGGTGACTCAGAGCCACACGCAGGCGAGGATAGTTCTTATATAAATAAGGTATCTTATGGTCTTTGCCCATATCACGCCATCCTTTGTTGCGAGTCAGGACAACCACATTGTGTTGCCACCCCATGTCAATGGCGTGCTGTACCGGAATACTGTCCGCAATACCACCATCCAACATCGGAATGCCATCCACTTCCACTATCTTGCTCACAAATGGCAAACTGCTAGAAGCACGCACAACATCCAGTGCACGCTGCCTGTCATGATTCTCGGAAAGATACATAGCCTTGCCCGTAAGACAATTGGTAGTAACCATCTCGAAACCATCGGCATACTTAAAATAGGTATCAAAATCGAAAGGTAAGAGCTGGTTCGGAAACTTATCGTAGAGCAATTTGCGGTCGAAGATACACCCCTGAGTCACCAGATGGCGAATACCGATATACTGGTATCGGGCCAGATAATCGATGTTAGAGATACGGGCACGCCGAGGCTGGCGGCTCATATACGACATGCCATTACATGCCCCAGCCGATACAGCCACCGTATAAGGGAAATGAACATCATGCTTCATGAAGGCATCCAGTACCCCACTGGTGAAGACCCCTCGCATGCCTCCTCCCTCAAGAACCAAACCTGTTGTTTTCAAATTCAATTTCATAACACACTCTCTGCTTTTAAAATTCTGAAAATAATTATATTTTGCTCGCAGTATAGACAATTTTCTTACATTTTGTCTAGCAAAAAAGCCGTTTTTATATTAATTATTTATAAATTTACGCGTTTTATTCAATTTTGCTTGCAAAGATACGTATTTTTTGGGAAATAATTGCTAACTTTGCAAGCAAAATAATGTAAAATACTAAAAATATGTTCAGCAAAGAGACTTACATCAGCCGCAGACAGGAGTTGAAGAAGCTTGTGAAAAGCGGCGTAATTATACTTTTCGGAAACAACAACTCACCATGTAATTTCCCTAATAACGGATATTACCCTTTCCGTCAGGACTCGACATTTCTCTATTATTTCGGATTGCAGCGCGACGGTCTGGTAGGTGTGATAGATATAGACAACGATATTGAAACCCTGATTGGCGACGACATCGACCTCGTAGACATCGTATGGTACGGAAGCGTTGACAGTGTTCACGATCTTGCAGCGCAGGTAGGCGTTCACAACTCAGCACCTATGAAAACGCTCAAGACTATCTGCAACGACACCATGTCGAAGAAGCGCAAGATTCATTTCCTGCCACCTTACCGCTACGACATCAAACTGCAGATATTCGACCTTCTGGGCATCCATCCTAACCAGCAGAAAGAAGAGGCCAGCATGGACCTCATCAAGGCTGTTGTGAAGATGCGTTCAACTAAGACCCAGGAAGAAATCGAGGAATTGGAGCGTGCTGCTGTCATCGGATACAAGATGCATACCACAGCGATGAAGCTCGTACGTCCGGGTGTGACAGAAAAATATGTTGCAGGTCAGGTAAGCGGCATTGCCCACTCTTACGGAGCCATGGTCAGTTTCCCAACCATCTTCAGTCAGCACGGTGAAATTCAGCATGGTTATCCATCTATGAATGTACTGGAAGAAGGCAGACTGGCACTCTGTGATGCAGGTGCAGAAACTATGAACAACTACTGTTCAGACAACACCCGCACCATGCCGGTGAGCGGAAAGTTCAGCCAGCGCCAGTTGGAAATCTACTCTATTGTAGAAGAATGCCACGACCATGCACTGGATGTAGCCAAGCCAGGCGTAAAATGGGCTGACGTACACTTCTCTGTTTGCCGCCTGCTCTTCGACCGCATGAAGGAGCTCGGACTTGCAAAGGGTGATACAGAAGAGGCTGTAAAGGCTGGAGCACACGCCATGTTCCTGCCTCATGGTTTGGGCCACATGATGGGAATGGATGTTCACGACATGGAGAACCTCGACCAGATTAACGTTGGTTTCGACGAAGAGGTACGCCCTAATCTGGAGCAATTCGGTACCAACTGCCTGCGTATGGGTCGCCGTCTGCAGGAAGGTTTCGTGGTAACCGACGAGCCGGGAGTTTACTTCATCCCTGCCCTCATCGACGACTGGAAGGCATCCGGTCACTGTGCAGAATTCCTCAACTTCGACAAGATTGAGACCTATAAAGATTTCGGTGGTATCCGAATTGAGGACGATGTACTCATCACCAAAGATGGTTGCAGATTCCTGGGCAAAGACCGCATACCTTATCATCCAAAAGATGTTGAGGAGTTCATGGCAGCCAACAAGGAATAAAATTCCTGAAAGAGAAATCATTTCAGAAAAAGGAATCAGAGAGAAGATATAACAAGAACATTAATATAAAGAGAAAAGAATTCATGAAGAAAACTATGATTGTTGCAGCCTTGATGGCTTTGGTAGCCACAGGAGCAAATGCGAAGAAAGCTGCAGACTCTGCAGAAGTAGCAAAGAACAAACCTGTATTTACTGTAGTAAAGCAGAATCCTATCACTAGCATCAAGGACCAGAACCGCAGTGGTACGTGCTGGGCTTACTCTACCCTCAGCTACTTCGAGAGCGAAATCTTGAAGAAGACTGGCAAGACCTACGACCTCAGCGAAATGTTCGTAGCCAACAAGACTTATATGGACCGCGCCACAGTGGCTGTAAGAATGCACGGCGACGTGAGCTTCTCTGAGGGTGGTAGCGCCTACGATGTACTCTATGCTTTGCAGCACTATGGTATTGTACCTGAGTCTGCCATGCCTGCACCAGGTTCATTGACAGGTGACTCTTTGGCTAACTTCGGTGAGTTCTTCAATGTAATGACTCCATACGTAGAGGCAGTAGCAAAGAGCACAGCTAAGAAGCTTTCTCCAGCCTGGAAGAGCGGTCTTCAGGGCATCATCGACTCTTACATCGGTAAGGCTCCTGAGAAGTTTACATACGAGGGCAAGCAGTATACTCCACAGAGCTTCTGCCAAAGCCTCGGTTTGAATCTTGATGATTATGTAACCATTACCAGCTACACCCACCACCCAATGTGGAGCAAGTTTGCTGTTGAGGTACAGGATAACTGGCGCTGGCCTTTGAGTTACAACGTTCCTATGGAAGACATCTGCAAGATCATCGACAACGCAGTAAACAACGGTTACACAGTAGCTTGGGGCGGTGACGTAACAGAAGATGGTTTCACTCGCAAGGGTCTCGGCATCGCTTACGACGTAAAGAAGGTTCGCTCTATGGCCGGTACAGATGCTGACCATTGGTTCAAGCTCTCTAAGGACGAGAAGAAGGAGAAGTTTGATTCTCTCGGCGTAAATGCTCCTGAGATTGTTCCTACACAGGCTATGCGTCAGGAAGCATTCGACAATTGGGAGACAACTGACGACCACGGTATGCACATCTACGGTATCGCTAAGGATCAGAACGGCAAGGAGTACTACATGGTTAAGAACTCTTGGGGCGAGTATGGTGACTACAAGGGAACCTGGTACATGACCAAGGCTTTCGTAGCTTACAAGACTATGGACTTCATGGTTAACAAGAACGCTCTTCCTAAGGACATCCGCAAGAAGCTCGGAATCTAGGAGAGTTTTAATAGTTAAAAGTTTATAGTTAACAGTCTATAGGTTTTCTATGGACATTCTCCTAAACAAAAATATTCAAGGGGCAGCAAACCGATGAGTTTGCTGCCTTTTTGTTGCCAAGAAAATCTCTTATTTACTTATTTTGGGTTGCCAACAAATCTTATTTTTACTTATTTCTAGGTAATTTAGTAAAATTCCTCCCTAAACATTTCCTTTTGTCATTTTATTTTCGTAACTTTGGGGGCAGAAATAAAAAATAATTAAAATGCATTTTAAATGGAATTACGAATCACCAACACCTGAACAGCAAAAAGCAGCTGAAGAATTAGGCGCCAAGCTAAATATGAGCCCAGTTCTTGCCCATTTGCTCATCAAGCGCGAGATTACGACAGAGTCTGCAGCCAAACGGTTCTTCCGTCCACAACTCTCAGATCTCATCAATCCATTCCTGATGAAAGACATGGATATTGCCGTAGACCGCCTGAACGATGCTATGGGTAGAAAGGAACGTATCCTTGTTTACGGAGACTATGACGTAGACGGATGCACCGCCGTTGCCCTGGTGTACAAATTCTTGCAGCAATTCTATTCAAACATCGACTACTACATTCCCGACCGCTACGACGAAGGTTACGGAGTGAGTAAGAAAGGAATTGATTTTGCTCATCAGACTGGTGTAAAACTGATTATTATTCTAGACTGCGGAATCAAGGCTATTCAGGAGATAGAATATGCCAAGAGTCTGGGAATAGACTTCATCATCTGCGACCATCACGTTCCTGACGATGTGATGCCACCTGCTGTGGCCATACTCAATCCGAAGCGTCCTGACGATCCATTCCCATTCAAGCATCTCTGCGGATGCGGTGTAGGATTCAAGTTTATGCAGGCTTTTGCCAAGAACAACAACATTCCGTTCTCCAGGCTCATTCCTCTGCTCGACTTCTGCGCCGTGAGTATTGCTGCCGACATTGTGCCGGTAGTAGATGAGAACAGAATACTCGCCTTCCATGGTCTTAAGTTGCTGAATACCAATCCAAGTATCGGTCTGAAATCCATCATCGACATCTGCGGACTGAACGGACGCGAGCTCTCTATGAGCGATATTGTGTTCAAGATTGGTCCCCGCATCAATGCTTCAGGCAGAATGGAGAACGGCAAGCTGAGCGTAGATCTGCTGGTAGAAAGAGACTATTCCTCAGCCCTGCGCATGGCCAGACACATCAATGAGTACAATGAGCAGCGCAAAGACATAGACAAGCAGATGACTGAAGAAGCCAACGGCATCGTATCGCGTCTGGAAAGCATGAAACACAACTCCAGCATCGTGCTCTATGATGAAGGCTGGAAAAAGGGAGTCATTGGCATTGTTGCTTCCCGACTCACCGAAATCTACTTCCGCCCTACCATTGTTCTGACCCGGGATGGTGATATGGCTACAGGTTCAGCACGTAGCGTAACGGGATTTGACATCTACTCAGCCATCAAGAGTTGCCGCGACCTCCTGCTCAATTTCGGTGGTCATACCTATGCTGCCGGACTTACCTTGAAGTGGGATAAGGTTAGAGAGTTCAGAGACAGGTTCCAGCATTATGTAGAAGAGCATATTTCGCCTCAACAGACAGAACCGATGCTCAACATAGATGCTGAAATTGACTTTAAAGACATTACCAAGCATCTGCAGGCCGACTTGAAGCGCTTCTCTCCTTTCGGTCCATGTAACCAGAAACCTATTTTCTGCACCAACCGGGTATATGATTATGGCACCAGCAAGGTGGTGGGCAGAGAACAGGAGCACATCAAGTTGGAACTGGTAGACTCAAAATCGAGCACGGTCTTAAACGGCATCGCTTTCGGTCAGAGTGCAGCTGCCCGCTACATCAAGAGTAAGCGAAGTTTCGATATAGCCTTCACCATAGAAGAGAATATTTTTAAGAAAAACCAAGTTCAACTTCAGATAGAAGACATCCGTCCAAACGAAGGATGAGGTACTTAGCCTTATGCATGGATTAGGCACTGATTACTCGGATTACACGGATTTGTAGAGCAAATCCGTCAGGACGCGCAAAAGCATCGAAATCTGTAAGGGCAAAAGTTTCAAAAAATGGCAGATAAATATCAAGAAATACTACGTACATATTGGGGGTATCCTGACTTTCGCGGCATACAACGAGACATCATCGAGAGTATAGCCCGAGGTGAGGATACCCTCGGTCTTATGCCTACAGGTGGCGGTAAATCCATCACCTTCCAGGTTCCAGCCCTTGCCCAAAAGGGCGTCTGCATTGTGGTAACTCCACTCATTGCGCTAATGAAGGATCAGGTACAGCATCTCAAGGCCCGCAACATCCTGGCTGAAGCCATCTACACAGGATTGTCGCGCCAAGAGATTCTCCGAATATTGGAAAATTGTATTTTCGGTGAAATCAAGTTTCTGTATGTTTCACCAGAACGTCTTTCTTCAGAATTGTTCCAAACTAAACTGCGCCACATTCCGGTGAGTTTCATCACGGTAGATGAAGCTCACTGCATCAGCCAGTGGGGTTACGATTTCCGCCCGTCTTATCTCGAAATTGCAAAAATAAGAGATATGAAGCCCGGTGTACCAGTCCTTGCTCTTACGGCTACGGCCACTCCCGATGTAGTAGAAGATATCCAGAACCAGCTTCACTTCAAGAAGCAAAACGTATTTAAAATGAGTTTTGCCCGCAAGAATCTTGCCTATGTGGTGCGCACCACCAACGACAAGTTGACCGAAATGATTCATATCCTACAGTGTACCCAAGGCTCAGCAATCATTTACGCGAGAAGCCGAAAACGAACCAAGGAGATGGCAGAACTTCTGAACAAACAAGGTATTTCTGCTACATTTTACCATGCCGGACTGGATTCCGACGTGAAGGATATCCGACAGAAAAACTGGCAAAATGACGAGATAAGGGTAATGGTAGCAACCAATGCTTTCGGCATGGGAATAGACAAGTCAGATGTGAGAATGGTAATTCATATAGATTGTCCAGACTCACTGGAAGCCTATTTCCAAGAGGCGGGACGAGGCGGAAGAGACGGCGAAAAGGCTTATGCTGTGCTGCTCTACAACCAGAGCGATGAAAACAAACTCATGAAACGCATAGACGAAACCTTCCCAGACAAAGAATTCATCAAAGACGTTTACGAGCATCTTGCTTACTTTTTCCAGGTGGCAGTTGGAAGCGGAATGGGACAGACTTTCATGTTCGAGATAGAGAAGTTCTGCTTCACCTACAAGTACTTCCCTACTCGCGTAGACTCGGCTCTGCGCATTCTGGAGCGCTCAGGCTATATCCACTACGAGGACAATCCTGACGGAAAAGCAAGAATCAGATTTAACATCAGCCGAAATGATCTCTATCTGCTAGAGAATGTTTCGGAGAAGGAAGAGTCTGTCATTACGGGGCTTCTGCGTAATTACGGCGGTCTGTTTACCGACTATGTTTACATTGATGAATCGCTGATAGAGCGTGTAAGCGAACTAAACCGTCAGCAGGTATACATGATTCTGAAAAATCTGAGTGCCCGCCACATCATCGACTTCATTCCCCGCCGCAAGACACCTTATATCAGCTACACGCGTCCTAGGGAAGATGGTTTCAGAGTTATCATCCCTGAGGAGGTATGGGAAGTACGCAAGAAACAGTTTACTGCCCACATCAAGAGCATTATCAGTTATGCAAAGAACGACAGCATCTGCCGTTCGCGCCAGCTTCTGAGTTATTTTGGCGAAAAAACGAAAATGAAGGACGACTGCGGGATATGTGATGTCTGCATAGACCACAAAATACCCCAGAAACAAACCATTATATCAGAAATTCTAGACTTGCTGAAAGACGGAAAGCCACATGACATTACAGAATTAAACCAACTGAAATATGATTCAGAAGATATGGCTGCAGTTCTTGAAGAAATGGTTGCAGAGAATATGTTTTATGTCGAGGGAGACAAAATCGTTCATGACCCATAAATGAAATAGTAGAAAGGTGTATCATAAGTTATACTTTATGAGCCCGCTCCCAAATGAAATCACTAAAGCCCCTTATAAACAGAAAAAAGGGAACGACACCTCTCGGGCCATTCCCTTTTCAACATTATGTACGAGAAAAAAATTAGTTATTCTCAGGGCGAAGTTTACGAACTGTAACACCAGCCTGCCACATTTCCTTGTTGCGCATAGCCTCGAGTTCAGCGTTCAACTTCTCGCGGTAATCAGCTTGAGAGTTCTTGTCGATAGAAATCTGAGCCTCGTTACCAGTCTTTACAGAGTAGTACAACCACTCCATTACAGGCTTGATAGCCTCACGGAAACGAGGAGCCCAGTCAAGAGCACCACGCTGAGCTGTTGTTGAACAGTTAGCATACATCCAATCCATACCCTTAGCACCGAAGAGAGGACCAAGGCTCTGTGTGAGCTCCTCAACAGTCTCGTTGAAAGCCTCAGATGGTGAGTGACCATTCTCGCGGAGCACGTCATACTGTGCCTCCAACAATCCCTCAATTGCCCCCATCAATGAGCCACGCTCACCTGTGAGGTCAGAAGTAGCCTCACGCTGGAATGTAGTCTTAAACAAATAACCGGCACCGATACCGATACCGAAGGCAATAGTCTTATCCTCTGCCTTGCCAGATGCATTCTGGTATACAGCGTAAGAGCAGTTCAAACCACGACCCTCACAGAACATAGTGCGGAGAGAAGTACCAGAACCCTTAGGAGCAACCATGATTACATCAATATCCTTTGGTGGAACAACGCCTGTACGGTCGCTCCAGTTGATAGCGAAACCATGTGAATAATACAAAGTCTTACCTGGTGTGAGGTATGGCTTAATCTTTGGCCAGCATGCAATCTGACCGGCATCAGAAAGCAACATACAGATGATAGTACCCTTTTCAGCAGCTTCCTCGATAGAGAACAGAGTCTTACCAGGAACCCAACCATCCTTCAGACACTTCTCGTAGGTCTTACCCTGACGCTGTCCGACGATGACGTTGAAACCATTATCGCGAAGGTTACAAGCCTGACCAGGACCCTGGATACCATAACCGATAACTGCGATTGTTTCGTTCTTCAATACTTCACGTGCTTTCTCCAATGAAAATTCATGACTGGTGACAACAGTTTCCATTACGCCACCGAAATTCATTTCTGCCATAATTTTTATTTTTTTGTGCGGCTTGCCGTTTGTGGAGCCGCGGGTTATACTTGTCCATACGGATGCGAGCTGTATTCTTATCCAAAGAGAGCCTGTTTGATCCGTCCACCCCCTATCCAAGAAGGCGGCTCTGGGTTTATTCTTATTTTCTGAGTGCAAAGGTAAGCAAATAAAATGAAACTACCAAATTTTTCTTTCAATTTTTAATAAATTTAGCCTTACTTCTTACAACTTCCACCTCATTTGCATCATTTTTGCCGTTTTTTGTTATCTTTATGCAGTATTCTTGCATTTTTTCTACCTCACTAGTTTCTTCCAAATAGAAATGAAGTTGGTCTCCCTGGTGACTTTCTGCTACGTAAGCTATCTCAAATCTTTGCAAAAAGTGAGTTTTGTAATAATCCAGATCAAAGAGGTCGAGGATATGTTCGATATATTTTACCGAGTTGATGTGCCCGTTAACATCTACATCATGATAATAGGTGTCAATGGTTCTCACCAGCTTGGCATTCTTGCCCATTTTCACTCTCGAACTTGCCTGGATAGGACAAGGTTTTTCAGAATCAATATATTCTTTGATGAGCCCGTCGTGAATTTCAAAAATATCAACAGGCTGTCGGGTCTCCGTATCAATCATTGCCCACACGCTCTTGCCGTAACCGTAAACCTTGGCTTCTTCAGATGATGATGTCTTGCCGCAGATTTTGAAATCTCGGGATGTGAAATATTTCATGGCACTCTCGCACCAGGTTTCTACCACAAAGCGGTCGTAAGACTTCGGCATCTCTGTCATCTCAATGGCAAGTCGGCTGAGAACCCATGTCTTGTGTCGGGGCATAAGGTAGTTCATGCCGAACCCGCGGTCGTTGCTGTGAAAATCGGCAGCATTGAGCAGATGATTTCCGAGATGCCCCATAAAAAGATGGCTGCTGAAATCGCAGTGAAAAGGCTCCGATAGGAATTCGTAACGCCCTACCTTATCTAATATTTTCTGTTCCATAATATCTGTCTCGTCCTTTAATCTTGTTGTTTGTCTTGTTGTTTTAAACCGAAAAAGCCCCCTGCTCCGCTAGTTTGAAGCCAGAGGAACAAAGGGCATCAAAATATGAAAGAAATCTAATCTTCTGAATTCTGCTTGAGATAATCAGAGATGGGTTCGTCAAAACTTCTCGTAACAGCGATTCTGCCGCTTCGGGTATACTGAAGCAGGCAGTTGTAGCTGTTGAGCTGCTGGAAGAGGTCGGCGATGTCTTCGGTAAGTCCTGCCAGAAGCACGGTGCTGTAGGTAGGATTCACCTCCATCATGCGGGCATCATGCTTGCGGATGGTGCGCGAAACCTCTGGATTTTCAAGCAATACCGGAGTGGAAATCTTGAAGAGAGCTACTTCATGGATGAAGATCTGGTCGTCAGTGTAGTAATCGCTCTTCACCACGTCAATCTTCTTCTCTATTGCCTTGTTGATTTTCTCAATCTGCTCTTCATCACTCCAAACCGTGATGGTATACTTGTGTATATTCTTGATACTGCTGGCCGAAACATTCAAGCTCTCGATGTTTACCTGTCTGCGAGTAAACACGGCAGTAATCTGATTCAGGATACCGGCAATGTTTTCTGAGTAAACAAGCAATGTATATAATTTCTTTTCGTTGTTATTCTCCATTTTTCCAAATTTTAAAATAATCGGTTACTTTTCGGAGTCTTTCCTTTTCGGAGGATGCTCCCTCATGAAGGAATTTACACCTTATTATACATAGCCGAAAGCTTTTAATAATTCAACTCGAGTTGCATCTCATCTACACTCTTGCCCGGCAGCGTCATCGGAACGATGTCTTCATTCTCCTTGATGGCGCACTCCAACAGGTAAGGACCCTTGGTGCTAATCATCTTCTCCACCTTAGCCTGAAGGTCCTTGCGGTCTATTACCACATCGTATGGTATGCCGTAGGCCTTGGCAATCTCTGCATAATGAGGATTCATCATGTGGGTGAAGGAGTGACGGCCACCGAACATCAGGTCTTGCCACTGGCGAACGTTGCCCAGATAGTTGTTGTTCAGCAGAATCATCTTTACCGGTGCCTGCTGCTCCATGATGGTGCCTAGTTCCTGGATGTTCATCTGGAAACCGCCGTCGCCGAAGAAACAGCAGATGGTGCGGTCGGGAGCTCCGAAGGTGGCACCGATGGCTGCCGGAAGGCCGAAGCCCATGGTTCCGAAGCCACCACTGGTTACGATGCTCAGCTTCTTGGTAAACTTGAAGTAGCGGCTACTGATCATCTGGTTCTGACCGACGTCGTTTACGAGAACTGCTTCATTATGAGTAGCTTCCGTTACCACGTTAGTCACCTCGCCCATGAGCAGCGGTCCCTCTGTAGGATGGATATCTTTCTCTATTACCTTCTCCTGTTCCTGCTGGCGGTATTCCTCGAAGGAATCTCTCCACTCGTGGTGAACATTCTTGTTCAGCAGACGGGTAATGGCTGGCAGACTCTGCTTGCAGTCGCCCACCACAGCCACATCGGTCTTGATAACCTTATCAATCTCAGCCTTGTCAATGTCCAGATGGATAATCTTTGCCTGAGGAGCATACTTAGAAGGCACGCCTGTGATACGGTCGCTGAAACGCATACCGATGGCGATGAGCACATCACACTCCTGGGTCTTCATGTTGGTAGCATAAGAACCGTGCATGCCGAGCATACCCATGTTGAGCGGGTGGTTGCTAGGCAGGGCAGAAAGGCCGAGCAGGGTTCTGCCGGCAGGGATATCTGCCTTCTCGAGGAATTCGATGAGTTCATTATGTGCACCGCCAAGCTCTACTCCATGACCCACGAGGGCGAATGGTTTCTTGGCATTGTTGATGAGTTCGGCAGCTTCAGCCACCGCCTTTTCATCTATCGTAGGATAAGGGTTGTAAGATGTAACCTTCTCACATTTCACTGGTTCCCACTCGCATGTAGCCACCTGCGCATTCTTTGTAAAGTCGAGCACCACAGGTCCCGGACGTCCGCTGCGGGCGATGTAGAAAGCACGGCTCACAGCCCATGCCACATCCTCGGCACGGCGTATCTGGTAAGACCACTTGGAGATTGGCTGGGTAACACCCACGAGGTCTACCTCCTGGAAGGCATCGGTACCCAGGGCACCTACGCCTACCTGTCCGGCGATGACTACAATTGGTGTAGAATCCATCATGGCATCAGCGATGCCGGTTAATGTATTAGTAGCTCCAGGACCACTAGTGACAAGAGCGACGCCCACTTCGCCGCTGACTCGGGCATAACCCTGTGCAGCGTGAGCAGCAGCCTGCTCGTGACGTACCAAGATGTGGTCAAACATCTTCTTTTCACCTCTCGTGTAACCGTACAGTGCATCAAACACTGGCATGATGCTGCCGCCCGGATATCCGAAGATGGTTTTAACATCCTCGTTTTTCAGGGAGCGCATCAGTGCTTCGGCTCCTGTTATTACTTCTTTTGCCATTTATATGTTATTATTCTGAATAATTCAAAAACTTTTCTTTTCTCAAAGACTCTAAAAACTGTCTTTTCAAAGACTCTTGAAGACTAGTCGATGATTCTCACACCGCCCTTATCTGCCGAACTTACGCTCTGGGCATAAGCGCGCAGTGCCTTGCTAACCAAGCGGTTGCGCTTCAGCGGCTGCTGTGGGCGTGCAGCGAGTTCCTCGTCAGAGAGCTTCACATTGATGGAGCGGCTAGGGATATCAATGACGATGATGTCGCCATCCTTAATCTTGCCGATGTTACCACCTGCTGCAGCCTCAGGACTGATGTGACCGATGCTCAAGCCTGATGTACCGCCTGAGAAGCGGCCGTCGGTGATGAGGGCACATTCCTTGCCCAGGTGACGGCTCTTGATGTAAGAGGTTGGGTAGAGCATCTCCTGCATGCCGGGGCCACCCTTCGGACCCTCGTGGGTGATGACTACGCAGTCGCCTGAGTTAACCTTTCCGCCGAGGATGCCTTCGCATGCATCTTCCTGAGAATCAAAGCATACGGCTGGACCCTCAAAATGCCAGAGCACTGGGTCTACGCCGGCTGTCTTTACTACGCAACCATTCTGGGCGATGTTACCGAAGAGCACTGCCAGTCCGCCATCCTTGGTATAGGCATGCTCGAGGTCGCGAATACAACCCTCGGCGCGGTCGATGTCAAGACTCTCCCACTGAGCGTCCTGGCTACCCATCTGGGTAGAGAACTTTCTGCCCGGTGCTGAGTGGTAGATTCTGTCAGCCTCGGCATCAATCTCTGTGCCGGTAATGTCGTATTTCTTCATCTGCTCATCGAGTGTCTTGCCGTCAACACGCTTTACGGCGCCGTTGATCAGACCGCCCTTGTTCAGCTCGTTCAGGATACCGAGGATACCACCTGCGCGGTTGCACTCCTGTACACTGTATTTCTGGGTGTTAGGGCTCAACTTGCAGAGGCAAGGCACCTTGCGACTCAAGTGGTCGATGTCTTCCATCTTGAAGTCTGCGCCAGCTTCCTGAGCTACTGCCAGCAAGTGGAGCACGGTGTTAGTGCTTCCGCCCATGGCGATGTCCAGGGTCATGGCGTTGAGGAATGCGTCGCGGGTAGCTATATTGCGTGGCAATACGCTCTCGTCGCCGTCCTCATAATATGCATAAGCGTTCTTAACTATCTGGCGTGCTGCATCTTTAAAAAGTTGGATACGGTTTTTGTGCGTAGCAAGAATGGTTCCGTTGCCTGGCAAACTCAGACCGATGGCCTCGGTGAGTGAGTTCATTGAGTTGGCGGTAAACATACCTGAGCAGCTACCGCAACCTGGGCAGGCGCACTGCTCAATCTGCGTCATCTCCTCGTCAGAAACGCTTGTATCAGCACCCTTAATCATAGCTGTAATCAAGTCGGCGTTCTCACCCTTCCAGCGTCCAGCTTCCATAGGTCCACCTGAGCAGAACACGGTAGGAATGTTCAGTCGCATAGATGCCATGAGCATACCTGGGGTTACCTTGTCGCAGTTTGAGATGCAGATCATGGCGTCGGTCTTGTGAGCATTGACCATGTATTCTACAGAGTCGGCAATGATGTCACGGCTTGGGAGGGAATAGAGCATTCCGTCGTGTCCCATTGCGATACCGTCGTCAACGGCAATGGTATTGAATTCGGCTGCGTAGCACCCCATAGCTTCAATTTCCTTCTTGACGATCTGACCGATTTCATGAAGATGGGTATGACCTGGCACAAACTGAGTAAAGCTGTTCACGATAGCAATGATTGGTTTACCAAACTGCTCGTGTTTCATACCTGCAGCTACCCAGAGTGCTCGGGCACCTGCCATTCTTCTGCCTTCAGTGCAGACGCTACTTCTTAATGGATGTTTCATATCTTTTTTCTTTTATTTCCTTGCTTAAAAGGACTCTTTCGAGCCCATTTGTTATAATTTGCCTGCAAAGATACAGAGAATTTATGTAATAGCCAACTAATTTCGCATAAAATTTCACAAAACTTCGTTTTTTTTGTTAGAAAAACAAATAAAATGCTTACAATTTATCACAACAGATACTCATTTCTGCTGATTTTGTGCAAAAAAAACAAGAAAGAGCTTATTAACCACACTGAACTCTTATCTTATTAAGATTACCTGACGAAAAAGTATAAAGCGAGGTGGCCAGACATGTAAGAAAGGTAAGAAGAAAAAATCCCCCTAAACCGAAGTTTAGGAGGACCTGGTCACAAGACCAAATATCTGAACTACTTATTTCTTTATTCAACTGCATTGTTATCATTGAATGTAGCAACACGGTTGAACTCAACCTGCTTGAAGAGCTTGTCAGTAGCACCCATACCCTTAGCCTGAAGACGTTTTGCGCTAATCTTGTAAGTCTTAACGAGAATGTTCTTTACAGCATTGGCACGAGCCTCAGAAAGTTTCTGGTTAAGTTCCTTAGAACCCTCTGGAGATGCATAACCCTTAATTTCAATCTTAGCATCTGGATGATTCTTCATATACTGAGCAATCATCTCGATGTTTGGCATCTGGCTACGCTCTACTTTTGACTTACCTACAGTAAACAATACTGTTGGCTGCAAATTGGTAGCAGTAGCTGGCTTTACATACTTAGGAGTCTTCTGGCACTCATTGAGCGCATTCTGGAGATCCTTGATCTGCTTGTCCTTAGCTGCGAGTTCAGAATCCTTGCTATTCAAGTCGTTGCGGAGGTTGTTGATCTGACCATTCAAACCATCAATCTCGTTCTGGTCGCGTGGAGTTACGATAGTGAAGTTGTGAGAGTTGTTAGAACCCTTGAACTTGTAGTTAACACCCACCTTAACCTGGAAAGCAGATTTGTTAACATCAAACTGGCAACCATTGCAAGCACTCTTGTTGTCGTGAAGGAACCAATTCATAGATGGCTCTACATATACCTGCCAAGCCTTGTTTGCGCCAAGGTTGAATGCGAAGTCAACACCTACGTTAGCTGTGAGGGCATTGAGGTTGCCATTATGAAGATTGAAAGAGTGGTAAGCGCCGATGCCTGCCAATGGGATGATTTCGAATTTACGTGGCTCACCCTTGTAACCCAAGAAGAGGTTTGTTGCATTGATAGTACCGATGAACTTACCGCTTGCACCACGAACCAAAGTCTTATGTGTATAAGGCAGGTTGCGATTACGAGCATAGAGGTCAGCCTCTACAGCAGCACCCCAAACTGGAGTAAACCACTTTCCGAGACGTACACCTACTGAAGGATTTACGTTCTTGAACCATGCATTGTGAGTAGTCTTTGTAGCAGCTCCAACGTTTACACCAAGATACCAATTGTCAAAGAACTTGCTCTCCTGTGTAGTCTGAGCAGATGCAGATACTGCCATTACGGCAGCAGCAAACATTAATACTAACTTTTTCATTTTCTCTCTAAAATTTGATTTTATATAAATTACTTAAAACTTCATTTTCAGGGTGCAAAATAATAAAAAAAATTATTAACTACCAAATTTTTAGCCATATTTTATGCTGTAAAACACAAAAAATGGAGAAAAAGAACATTTTAATATTCTATTTCTCCATTCTATTTTACTCAAAATGAATAATCTGAGCCATTATTGGTTCTATCCGTTTCTATCAGAAAACATCTTCTGAAGAAAGCTAAAGTTCGAAAACCTGAGCGCTTCTGCCTGCGATGGTTACCTGCTTGTTGCCCAAGCCAGAAACCGAGAGTTTCAGCGTGCGAGGCAAGGCATTCACCACTTTAAGCCAGGTTTTGCCCGATTTAGAATCCTTCACCACACTGGTGCCCACATATTTCTTCAGCGCATCCGGCAGACTGAGCACGGATGAGATGTAAAGGTCACCGGCATGCTGACCGAACATCTTCTGCATCTTGTAGCTCTCGCTCGCGCGTACATTATTATTATCAAAGTAAATCATGTCCGGCTGCCAGTTGCTGTATCCGTCCTTACACAAGAGAGGAGCATAAGATGTCATTTCTACCACATCGCCGTTGCGCTCCACATTGCAGAGGTGGATGCCCTCAGCCAGCGCATTGTCTACCGCATTGGCACCGCGAGATGCATATTCGCCCAGATAAACCTTAGGAGCCTTGCGGTCGTAATGGTCGTAATAATCCTGATGGTTCAGGAACCAGCCCGGCTGCTCATAATAATGCTCGTCTACGGCATCAATCCAGCGCTTGTTTTCGCGGGCAATCTTCCAACCCTCAATATAATCGGAAGACGGGAAGTGGAACGGACCTACGGTACCCACCACCTCTATCTGAGGATACTTCTGCTTCACTGCCTTGCAGATCATCAGGTAGCGCTGCTCGAAATCGGTAGAGATAAGGTCTTCGTTGCCGATGCCTATCATCTTGAGGTTGAACGGAGCCGGATGACCCGCATCGGCTCTCATCTTAGCCCACTTAGAGGTGGCAGGATTGCCATTCGCCCATTCTACCAGGTCTAGCACGTTCTGAATATACTGCGGCATCTCGCTCATCGGGATTCCGCCCTGCTGACCAGCCACTCCGCACTCATCTGCCACAGAGTTCTGACAAGGAACACCTGCCGCCAATACAGGCAGCGGCTCGGCTCCCATATCCTCGCACCACTGGAAATACTCATAGAAACCCAGCTGGCGGGTCTGATGGTATCCCCAGATGTTGTAGGCTGGCTTGCGATCTTTCTGCGGACCCACGCTCTCCTTCCAGTGATAAATGTTCTTGAGCCCCTGACCGTGGAGCATGCAGCCGCCCGGGAAGCGCACGAAGCGAGGCTTCAGGTCGGCAATGGCCTCGGCAAGGTCTTTACGCAGTCCATGCCCCTTGTAAGTATCTTGTGGTTTGAGACTTACCAAATCTACCGCCACTTTCTGCTCGCCCTTAGGCAAGATGGCGAACCGGATGTTCTTGCCCAGTTTGCCTTCCTTGGTGATGGCTTCGCTGGCGAGTTCGCCCTCATATTTATCGGTAACGATGAGCTGCGCCTTATATTCCTTCCAGTCAGTTCCCTGCACCTTAATCTTGGCCTGGCATACCGGCAATCCCTCCTGGTTTACGAGCGCCAGGGTGAGATTTTTCTTCTTGGCATCGAAACAGCGGGCGTGCAGGCTCACCTCGTAGATGGCCGGCTGATGCTTACCCTCCTTGCCCTCAACGGCAGCTCCGCGACGTATGGCGATGCCGTCCCAACCTATATTATAAATAGGTGTGGCGCCCAAAACGGCATAATGAGGATTGTTCTGGCTCACCCCGTTTTCGGTGGCGATGCCCTCTTTCTCTACCCCCACCCATGCCGTGGTGGCATTCCACTGGTGGCGGTGGTCTTCCTTGTTATACTCAAAGTCGCCGTTCTGCAACATTTCTGCAGAGAGTCCTCCGTCGGCAGCGCGGCTGATGTCTTCGAAGAAGATACCCATCAGCTTGTTGGAGATGCGGCGGGATTTCTGTGGATTGATGCTGAGGTTAGCAGGGATTTCCGAATCTTTCGGCAGGTCGATGTGGTTGTCCTTGACATAAGCTGCGAGGTCGGCATCGGTCTTCGGTATCGGCTGGGCGTTGAGTTTTGCCTCTTCAGAGAGGGCGTGGAACCAGGAGCGAATGTAGTTGAGATGTACAGCCGGCACCTCGAAATCGCAGCCATGGAAGAGTTTTCCGTCTATGGTTGCGGTGTCGCGCTGCCAGAGTATCTCATCGGCAGAAGCTTCCAGCGTATCTTCCTTGAAGGTACGGAAATCGTTGCTTGCCTGTACGTATCGCTTGCCTTTGGATGTCTTGAGATAGATGTCGAAGTTACCGTCATCCATCTGATAGGCAGCCACATCCTTCACGCCTTTTTCGCGGATGATGGGATAATCCTGCGGGCGCCAGGTGATGAGGTCTTCTGAATAGGCTACGGCAAACTGCGGCGCATGCTGGTTCACGCTCCAGAGTGCGCGCCATGTGCCGTCGTTGGCTTTTACCACGAAGGGGTTATACATCTTCTTTTCAGCTCCCCACGGACCATAGTCGCTGGCGCAGAGCTGTCCTACATCCACCCAACGCTCATCGTCGGTGAAATAAGCCAGATGCAACCCCTGGTTGGGTGCTGGCGAATAGATGAATATCTGGCAGATGGAATCCTTGCCCTGTATGGTGTATGCAGGGGCATCCTTGTCTATTTGCGTCTGCATCTGCTGCCTGCTGACAGCCTGACTGGCACTGGCAGCTGCCACGAGTAGCGCTGATGTAAATATGTACTTTAGTTTTATCATGTTTCTATATTTTTAGATTAATATTGTTTGTTTATTTTACACTCTTTCTCTCGGCTTGATAAAAAGGCAGAGTGCATCACTGCACCCTGCCCCCACAAATTAGAGAGTTATAAAAAATCAAGTATGCAGTGACTTAAACACTGCTTCTTTCTGAAATAATTATCTTCTTTCTAGCTGTAATATTCCTTCTTGCCGGCAGCCAGCGTATTCTTCATCAGCGAGCAGATGGTCATCGGACCAACGCCTCCCGGAACAGGAGTGATGAAGGAACACTTCTCTGCCACCTCGTCGAATTTCACATCACCATTCAGGCGGAAACCGCTTTTCTTCGTAGCATCAGGCACGCGGGTGGTACCCACATCAATGACTACGGCTCCCGGCTTCACCATATCAGCTGTCACGAAATCAGGACGACCGATGGCTGCGATGATGATATCTGCCTCCTGACACTCTTTCTTCAAATTCTTGGAATGGGAGTGGCATACGGTGACGGTAGCATCGCCATACTGCTTCTGCATCATCAGCTGAGCCATTGGCTTGCCTACGATGTTGCTTCTGCCCAGAATGACGCATTTCTTGCCACTGGTCTCAATATTGTAATGCTGCAGCAGGGTGAGGATACCGAGCGGAGTGGCAGAAATGAAACAAGCCATGCCGAGCGACATTCTGCCCACATTTACCGGGTGGAATCCGTCTACATCCTTACGGTAATCTATTGCCATGGTCACCTTCTGCTCATCGATGTGCTTAGGCAGAGGAAGTTGAACGATGAATCCGTCAACATCATCATCCTGGTTCAGCTTGTCTACGCACTGCAGGAGCTCTTCTTCGGTAACATCCTCCTCATAACGGATGAGGGTCGACTTGAATCCACACTTCTCGCAAGCCAACACCTTGTTTTTCACATAGGTTTCACTGCCCCCGTCGTGCCCTACGAGCACGGCTACCAGGTGTGGCTGCTTGCCACCGGCGGCTACGATCTGTGCCACCTCCTGGGCTATCTGTTCCTTGATGGCGGCTGCCGTCGCCTTTCCGTCTATAAGCTGCATTTTTATTCTATATTAATATTAAATGTTCAATGTTAAGTTGCAAAGCATACGAATTCTTCACTCTTCGTTCTTCACTTCTTACATTCCCGGCATCTTAGGCATGCCTGGCATACCCTTCATGCGGCTCATCATCTGCGCCATTTTGTTGCCGGTCATCATCTGCATCATCTTTCGGGTCTGGTCAAACTGCTTGATGAGTTTGTTCACCTCCTGGATGTTGGTGCCCGAACCCTTAGCGATGCGCTGGCGGCGTGATGTATTGAGGATGGCTGGGTTGGTGCGCTCCTTAGGAGTCATACTCTGGATAATGGCCTCTACGCCCTTGAATGCATCCTCTGGGATATCTACGTCGCGGATGACCTTGCCAACACCCGGAATCATCGCTGCCAGATCCTTGATGTTACCCATCTTCTTAATCTGCTGGATCTGGTTGTAGAAATCGTTGAAGTCGAACTGGTTCTTTCTGATCTTCTTCTCCAGTTTCTTGGCCTCTTCCAGGTCGAACTGCTCCTGTGCGCGCTCTACGAGGGATACCACATCACCCATGCCGAGGATTCGGTCTGCCATACGAGCTGGGTGGAACACGTCAATGGCGTCCATTTTCTCGCCGGTACCTATAAACTTGATTGGCTTGGTTACCACGGTACGGATACTGAGGGCTGCACCACCGCGGGTATCACCATCGAGCTTGGTGAGAACAACGCCGTTAAAGTCAAGGCGGTCGTTGAATTCCTTGGCTGTGTTTACGGCATCCTGACCGGTCATGGAGTCAACCACGAAAAGGGTTTCGTCTGGACGGAGATGATTCTTGAGATTGCTGATCTCGTTCATCATCTGCTCATCAATGGCAAGACGTCCGGCTGTATCGACGATTACCACATCGTTGCCGTTGGTCTTAGCCTGCTGGATAGCATGGTCGGCGATACTGAGCACATCCTTGTTCTCTGGCTCGCTGTATACCGGAACACCCACCTGCTCACCCACAACATGGAGCTGCTGGATAGCTGCCGGACGGTAAACGTCGCAGGCCACGAGCAATGGCTTCTTGCCTTTCTTGGTCTTGAGCATATTGGCAAGCTTGCCACTGAAGGTAGTCTTACCCGAACCCTGCAGACCGCTCATGAGGATGATGGCCGGATGACTTTCGAGCTTCAATGGAGCTTCTTCGCCGCCCATGAGTTCTTCCAGTTCATCGTGCACCAACTTGATCATCAACTGTCCCGGCTTTACGGCAGTAAGTACATTCATGCCGAGTGCTTTCTCCTTCACCTTGTTGGTGAATTCCTTAGCCACTTTATAGTTTACGTCGGCGTCGAGGAGTGCACGGCGCACATCCTTCATGGTTTCCGCCACGTTGATTTCTGTAATTTTTCCCTCGCCCTTCAAGATTTTGAACGAGCGTTCCAGTCTATCACTTAAATTTTCAAACATTTTTCTTTCTTTATATTTTTGGCTACAAAGATACGACTTTTTTTTCGAGAAAGCCAACTTGTTTATGTTTTTTTTTATCCCGTCGGCTAAAATAGCTGTCGCTCTGCCTTTCCCGAGTTCATTTCTTCAGTTTACTCTTGTGCTTATTTTTCAGGATTCTCCTTCTTATTCGATTTTGATTCAGCATCAGAAGTTGCTTTTTTCTCTTCTGTAACCATTTCAGAAGAAGGATCTTTCTTAAAAGCCGAGACATCATACGGATTAGTCAATTCATACTTTCCCCGTTGCTTTTTCATAAGCAGCTACCACAGGATCCTTATGTTCCATTTTTTCAAATACCTTTTTAGCCTGTTGCAGATGCTTCTTATCACGTTTTCCCTGTTTATCCATCCATCCGAAAGCATCAAACCCGATGCCAGCAGATGAAGTTGGCAAAGAGTTTATCTTCTCCTGAATATCCTCTTCCATGTTTTTGATGCCTTCCTGATTCTTGCCCCAAACTGTCACTTCGCCTAACTGTTTGGCATCCGGCAAGAGAAACAGAGTATCCGGCAGTTCCTTGTACCGGATAGTTGCCTTCATAAAACCAGGTTTCGATACGGTTGCTGAATCAAACTGATAGCGCATCGTCCAATAGCCCCGATAATCTGTTCTTGCCCAATGATTGTTATTGGTATGAATAAGTGCTTCACGAATAGGCACATGATTTTCTGCCGATGCGATGACACACGTTTTCTGCGCATAGGCTACCTGCCCTAACATAGCAAGCAATACTATTAAAATCAATATGATACGCTTCATGCTTTTTCTCTGATTTATATCTTTTCTTTGTACCAGACAAATTACTTCTTCTTAATATGAATCTGATACAAAAGTAATGATTAAATCTGATACTTCATTAAATTCCCCAAGAAGTTTAAGTTCATTTAAAGAGTAATGTAAAAAAATTAAGCGTCTATAACAGTTGGTCTATTTATATAGTATCATTCAAAGGTATATAGTATCATTCAAAGGAAAGATATGGTGTTTTCAACACTAAGAAATATTTTTAGTAAGTAAAAGCATATAGTTTTTAGAGTTCTTGCATATAGTCTTTTAAGTCAAAACACATAGCTTCCCAGATATTATCACTAGGCTCAGCAGCTCTGCCGAGCCTAGTGACAACTCTCTGTTAAACCAGTTCCGTAACGATTTTGCTTGCAAAGCGACAAAATTCATTTTATTGTACATATTTCTTGCACAACAGAAATGTCGCAGACACAAATCCAAACCCCATAAAGCGACTTGAGGTGAATACGCTGGTTTAACCAGAAAAGCATGGCCTTTAACCAAAGTCTGTCTTGAACAGGTTGGCATAAGCATTGTTGTTTGAGTAAATGTTCAATACATGCCTACGTGATGTCTTAATCCATTTCGCAGGAACAGAGATGAACTTGAAAACAAAGGTCTTGATTCTGCTGGTGGCACGCAATCCAAAATCATACTCTTGACCGGATTTCAAATTGACCAGTAGCAAGGGGCATTGACCAGTAAGCAGTTCATCTTGTCGCAGTATTGAAAGATAGGTTTGCCAGAAAGACTTATAGGTGATGCTCTTAAAAGAAAGTTCTTCGATAGCATTAATATGGTGTCTGCGCTGTTGGATGAAGAGACAAATGTTGTTGGCATAAGCATTGTTGTTGAGTAAATGTTCAATACATGCCTACGTGATGTCTTAATCCATTTCGCAGGAACAGAGATGAACTTGAAAACAAAGGTCTTGATTCTGCTGGTGGCACGTCAATCCAAATTCATGGGTTTTCAATCTCTGCATAATAGCTTTGTAGAAGTTTCTGATGAGAGCTGTCATAAGCAGGAATACAGTATTCTGTGCCATGAACGATTTTGGCAATCGATTCCAGCCAAAGCCATTGTTCATGTCATCGAAGATGCGTTCCTTGCCACCACGAAGATTGTAGAATTCCACGATGTCTCTTGCACTCGACTTGTAATCGTTAGTCAGTATACATCTGTAGGTATATTCGCCTTCCCAAATGTCAAGGTCTCCATCTATTCGCCTTTGTCTCTGTATGACAAGACGATACGGTTTTCCTTTCCATTTCTCAACAAGGATAGAATTCAACTCAAACTCAATACCGTTGATTTCAACAGTTTTCCATCCAGTTTCTGCATGGAATTCGTAGAAAGAAGAGCATCTGTTGGCATAATATAAAATGCCTGCAATGAGCCGGTCCATATCTACGATTTCCTCCGAACATGACGGGGACAATCTTTCGCTGTAATCGGTTCGCCATCATTCTATGCCGGGCGGCTGAACATTACCGTTGCCTACCTGAATGAAAGCTGTAAATTCTGTTCTGGGACAAGTGTGAGCCACCATATCCAAAACGAGATTATTTTGTTGGCTAAACGTCAATTGGTCTATACTAAGATTCCATCAAAGAGATTGCACATAGTTTTAGGCTTTAACGATTACTCCTACTTCACACGGCTGTTTACCAAGGTTGCAGGCGTTTCTCCCCACGCTCTTCAGAAGGACTTACCACGAATAGTGCTAATCATTACCATTGTCCGTCTATTGTGACAGTTTGAATTCCACCGTACCTTTGCAGCGAACTTTATTCACTTAAACCTCAAATCCGCAACCTACAGCTTTGATTTACATCCGTTTCCTTACGAAAGCAGAGGTAAAAATCATTTTGCCTTGTTCATATCCCACAACAGAAATACGCAGACACAAAATTGGTACCTCATAAAGCGACTTGAGGTAATACGCTGGTTTAACCAGAAAAGCATGGTCTGTTAACCAAAGTCTGTCTTGAACAGGTTGGCAGAAGCATTGTTGTCTGAGTAAATGTTCAATACAACCTACGTGATGTCTTAATCCATTTGCAGGAACAGAGATGAACTTGAAACAAAGGTCTTGATTCTGCTGGTGGCACGCAATCCAAATTCATGGGTTTTCAATCTCGTTTTGTAGCTTTGTAGAAGTTTCTTATAGAGCTGTTAAGCAGGAATACAGTTGTTCTGTAAAGATGAACAATTTTGGCAACCGATTCCAGCCAAAGCCATTGTTCATGTCATCGATTGCGTTCCTTGCCACCACGAAGGTTTAGAATTCCACGATTCTCTTGCACTCGACGACAAAATTCATTTTATTGTACATATTTCTTGCACAACAGAAATCGCACAAAATTCGCCTTCCCAAATGTCAAGCGACTTGATCTATTCGCCTTTTGTCTCTGTATGACAAGACGATACGGTTTTCCTTTCCATTTTCAACAAGGATGGAATTCAACTCAAACTCAATACCGTTGATTTCAACAGTTTTCCATCCAGTTAAGGCAAACATGGAATCGTAGAAAGAAGAGCATCTGTTGGCACGAATATAAAAAATGCCTGCAATGAGCCTCTACCATATCTACGATTTCCTCCGAACATGAGCCGCAATCCATGCGGGCACGAGAAATATATATTTCCGAAGCCTCCAATCGCTTGAAGATTCTTTCCAAAGTTTCTTTTGGTTGAAGCGCACGTTTGTGTTGCCGTCTCTATTTTCAATACCAACAATCATGTCGTTAAT